>Ga0307408_100000782_pt1 | contig 25586 bp, 21 predicted proteins | sample 322Cmetagenome_FD_202116 | JGI IMG/M metagenome (GOLD analysis project Ga0307408, IMG submission 202116) | Maize rhizosphere microbial communities from greenhouse at UC Davis, California, United States - 322HYB-C-3 | ecosystem: Host-associated > Plants > Roots > Rhizosphere > Soil | place...
TGCTCGGCGTCCGCCATTTGCGGCACCCACTTCGGGGAGACGAACGAGGTAACTTCGATCTCCGGGAAGTTGCACTCGGACAGAAGGTTCACCAGACGTATCTTCTCCGCCGTCGGAATTGGTCCCTTCTCGATCTGCATTCCCTCCCGCGGACCTACTTCACGCACCAATACAGTTTTGGGCAGTGTCATTGGGTAGCCCCCTTCGGGGGTCACTGTGGAGGCGCCGCCTCCGCCGTTATAGGGCATTTTGCTTGTCCGGAACATCGTTGGTCATCCTGTCGACGCTACCCACGCTTTCGGGATCCGGGGCTCTCCCAAGGTTGCGGAATCGCACTGCGATGAGAAGTCCTGCAAGCAGCATGGCCACGGCGACGACGATCAGACCGCCCTTGTATCCGCCCGTGGCGTCACTTAGCAAACCAAACGAGTATGGGCCAAGGAAGCTGCCAAAGTTGGCAATGGTATTGATCAGGGCTATTACCCCGGCCGCGGCGACGCCTGTATAGAGACGTGAAGGTAGAACCCAGAACGTAGTGAGAGATCCAAGAACCCCGACCATGGCCACCGTTGTCGCTGCCAGAGCGATATACGGGTTGTCCAAACCAAACATGGCAAGGAAAAAGAATCCTATTGAGCCTATAGTCGTGGCCACAACGAAGTGTTTGGTTACTTCCTTTTTCTTGTCCGACCTGGAGGCGAAAAGGAGCATACCCGCGCCGGCGATGGCCCACGGAATTGCAGAGAGGAGACCCAGCTGCACGCTGCTTAGGCCGAGAGACTCACGGGTATTGATATTTTGGAGCAGGCTTGGCAGAAAGAACGACACGACGAACATAGAGTAGAGAACCAGGAATGGCGCAGTTGCGATCAGCCACACTTGCCGGTTGAGTAGGGCGTTGCGAATGCTGTGATTACCCTTTTTTTCCGGTGTCTCATTGGCCAATGCCTCGGTCAGCACCTGACGTTCCTCGGCTGACAGCCACCGCGCATCTGCAGGCCGATCTGTCAGGTAAAACCAGCACACGATGCCGAGTAGCACTGCCATCAGACCTGTTATCAGAAGAATCACACGCCAACCATCAAGTCCGATGAACCCGTCCATATGCACACCAATCAGGGTCATGAATGGAACGCCGAAGGCGGCCGCGATAGGAATACCCAGCAAGAAAATGGCGGTAGCCCTTGAGCGCATCTCGCGCGTGAACCAGTATGTCAGATAGACCAAGATTCCGGGTGCAAATCCAGCTTCGGCCATCCCTAGCAGTATGCGAAGGCCGTATAACCATTCTGCATTTGGAGCAAAAGTCAGGGACGTCGACACGATTCCCCATGTGACGACGATACGCGCAAGCCATCGCCGTGCCCCGAACCGGTGTAGGGCGAGATTGCTGGGAACTTCAAGTGTCATGTAGCCGATAAAAAAAATTCCGGACGCAAGGCCGAATTGCGCAGCAGTCAACCCAAGTGCGTCGTTCATACCATTCGGTCCGGCTACTGAGAGATTGATGCGGTCGAGTTGGTTGACCACGAAGAGCAGTGCCACGAATGGCATCAAGCGGCGAAATGCCTTCTTGTGAGCTCGGTCGAGCACAGTCTGCTTCATCAAAGCTGCCTTTCTATGGCGCGCCAGCCATCTTGAGCAAGGTGGCGAAAAGTTTGAATTGGTCGGGAAGTATCAGGGGTCCTGCGCCGGTCGCGCTGTCGCGACTATTTTGATCAGAAGGCATATGTTCTGTCTCGCGCGCAGCGTCAGCTCTGTATTAGCCGTAACAGCTTCGAGGTGATACCTGCGAGGCTATTTGTCTTAGTCGTCTGCCGACAGGTACGACTGCGCTTTTCTTGGATCCTTGTCAGCGTTCGCTAAGGCCTGTTGAAGTGCTTTGTGGGCGCCGGACAAGATCTTGTGCCGGTTTGTATCAACTGCGTTGTTGGTGAATCGCTTTGCGCGCCTTAGCGAGTCCACGTTTCCAGCCAGCCATCCGTTGAAAGTAGTTGCAATGCCTTCTTCCGCCTCCTGGATCGAGGCGCACGTGACGACATTATTGGCAAAGCGGCTGATTTCTGTCCCCGAGAAACGCTTGCCTTGCCACATCATTCGAGCTCCAGTCGCGGCGTGTCCCGACGCGTTCAATACCGCTACTGCATACACGGGTACAAGTCCGTGTAACAGTTCGGGCAGTGAGAACCAGGCCCTTTCGGTTGAAAACACAAGATCTGAACTAAGAGCGAGGGCACATCCGTATGCTTGAGCCGCGCCGTCGACCAAGGCCACTGCTGGAATGCTGCGTGACAACCACTGCTCAGTAAAGTCATGAATCGCAACGCTGTAATTAGGGTCTCGCTTACCGCGATCATCAGCGATGTCGCCGCCCATGCAAAAAGTTTCGCGACTACTGCGAATGAGGATTGCGCCGATGGAGGTATCGTTCTCCGCACCTGTTATTGCCTTGGTCAGCTCACGATACATTGAAGCAGACAAAGCATTCCCGTGCTCGACTCGATCCAAAACTACCTCGAGAATTTGACCGTCAGCCCGCGTACTTATGGTAAGACCGTCCGGCATGTCATGCTCCCTTCTTGAGACGAACGGGTTGATCGCTTTCAGTTGGCATCAGTCGATTCGCCTACGTTCGAGGTCGGCGATCTGCTCCTGCGGTGTAGCCCAAGGCAGTGAGGGCCAATGTACGGTGTTCGCCCATAAGCGGGCCGGCGTTCCGAAAGGAGCCGGGGTTCTGGCTGAACTAGGCACGGTTTGGATGTGACCTGACTGGTCCATAATGGTGTCCTGTCGTTGTAGCGCCTGCGGCAGTACTTGAAGCCGCACATATGGTTCCGGGTTGAGGTTTCGGCTAGATGCAATGCCCGCTTCACGGTGTGTGAAACTTCCAGGAGGTCCTTTCCGATCTGGTTATCAGGCCAGGACCCCCTTAGTCTGCCTAGGCGGTGTTCGCCGGTGATGGTGCCTACCAGTTCATTGGCCAGGTCCATGACTTCATTGTGGGCGAGGTATTTGAGCGGCGATGAATGCGATGACGACACCGCAGGCTTCAGCGATCTTCTCTACCCTTGAGAATGAGTGCCTCACAGTCGGGTATGGTTACCCGCATCTTCGCAGATTTTATTGAACTAATTGGTGCATCAACTCTGCGGATTCGGTGGGGTTTGGTCAATTGATTTGCTTACAACTTAACAATTTGAGAACCAGCGCAATCGAAAACGTGTGTGGGCCTGCACGAAATGATCAGCATAGACGGGCTTGACTATGCGCGAGCAGGAGTGGCTGAACTGGCGTCCAGATGGGCATATCAGCGAACACGGTATTGGCAGGATTGCAGAGTCTGGAAAAGTTTGGAGTTTCGAACGGGTTCCGCCATGTTGTTGATCTTAAAGCTGCAGGCGTGCCGGTTCAGGCCTTCGTGGCGTTGGAGTTGGATCAGCGAGAACTCGCCCGGGTGCTCGATGAGCTGCGCGAACCAGGACCCACGTGCCCTTCCGGCGGGACACCTTTCCCTGCCGCTCTGTCCCGTGGCATCGGCTCGCTACCACGGTCGGTAAGGTCTGCTGGAAAAGTTCCTGCCTAAATATTCAAGAACCTGGTCATGTACCCCCTCACCCTTAGGCCGCGCGGAACAGAGATCGATGCCCACTTCGGATCCCTCACTGACTCTCGTGCGCTTGGAAATGGGTCCGCTTTCCGCGCCCCTGTGCCCGATGCTGCTCGATCACGGGTATGACGAGGCCATAAAGCCGTCCAAATGAAACGAAACGGACTACGTGGTCGCGGCTGCATTCAGAGGCGGACAACCGTTAACTTAGGCCACCACCCCAGGACAGGCCAGCAAACCGGTCAAATGGCGGTGCGCCCTTAACCATGCATTCCATACGATCCCCTGACTTGTACTCACAGTCGGCCCCTTGTGCCCCACATGCGTGGCGGCCACGCCAGCTAAGTGCTAACGAAACCCCTGACACGCCATGTTCAAGGCGCTAGGGAAAGACAAGAATGGTATGACGCATGGTGCGCCACGGGACAACGTCTCGGCGGAGACGAGGCCGGTTGCCGGCTCTCCAGCCGTCTGCCCGATATCGTTCCTATGTGCCTGTTGATGGCATGGCATGGCTTGTGCCGCTGAATTCGGCTGGGCATCAGAACATTCTCCCGACCCGCGCAGCCCCGTAGCTGAGTGCGCACATCTGGGCCAGATAGGTTCAAGTTCACGTCCTTAGTAGGCGAAGCTGCGGTCCACGCCGTCGAGGATGCGATCTAGGCCGGGAAGCCAGTCTTCCTCAAGACGGCTGGCGGGGTAGGGGGTGTCGTACCCGGTGACGCGGATGACTGGGGCCAACAGTGAGTGGAAGGCCGTGTCCTGTACCCGGGAGGCGATTTCGGCTCCCAGTCCTGCGGTTCTCGACGCTTCATGGGCAACGAGGAGCCGTCCAGTACGTTCTACTGACCGGATTATCGTGGTGTCATCGATCGGAGACAGGGACCGGAGGTCGATAACCTCGATGCTGCGGCCCTCTTGCTGGCATATTTCCGCCACCTTGAGGGCGACGGGCACGAGCGCGCCATAGGTAACGAGCGTTAAGTCGTTCCCCGCCCGGGCAATTTCGGCTTTTTCAAGAGCCTCAGGCATCCGGTTCGGATCGACGTTGCCTTTAAGCCAGTAGTGGCGCTTTGGTTCAAGGAAAATGACAGGATCCTGGCTGCGAACGGCGAGGCCGATCATATCGTAGGCCTGTTGCGCCGAGGATGGGCAGACCACCTTAAGTCCGGCTGTATGAGCGAAGTACGCCTCGGGCGATTCCGAATGATGTTCAATAGCACCAATTCCACCACCGACCGGGATCCGTATCACCACCGGGACAGTAATGGTCCCCTCGGACCGGTGCCGGTATTTTGCCAGCTGGGTGATGATCTGGTTCATTGCGGGAAAGACGAACCCGTCGAACTGGATTTCGCAGACCGGGCGGTATCCTGCCATCGCGAGTCCGATGGCTCCTCCAACGATTCCGGCTTCTCCCAGCGGTGAATCGACCACGCGTTGCGGTCCAAAGATCTTCTGTAGGCCGTCAGTCACCCGGAAGACTCCGCCAAGCTGCCCAATGTCTTCACCGAGGAGCAAGACTTTGTCGTCGGCTTCCATTGCATGGCGCAAACCGAGATTGAGTGCGTGTGCGATTGGCATTTTGCTTGTCGTTTGGTTCATTCTGCTGCCTCCACGAATTCAAGGTGTTCTGCCATCTGCTGTTCGAGTTCGACGGGCAGATCGACGTAGGTATTTCGGAAGGGTGAGTCGGGACTTGGGTTGGGCAGGTTACGGCAACCGGTCCGCAGTCGTTCTGCCAGGAGGCTTTCCTCTTCGGCGATCTGGTTAAGGAGGGCATCGTCGATCTGCCCAGTGGAGTCGAGATAGCGGCGGAACCGGTCGATCGGGTCCAGGGCGGCCCACTCATCGTTTTCGGCGCCGGAACGGTATCGGCCGTCGTCGTCTGAGGTGGTGTGCGGGTTGCGTCGGTAGGTGAGGGCTTCGATCAGTGTGGGTCCGTTTCCGCTACGGGCGTGGTCGAGAGCCTGCCTGGCGGCTGCCAGACAGGCAAAGACGTCGTTACCGTCGACGCGGACACCCCGGAAGCCGAAGCCTTCTGCTCGTTGCGCGACGGAAACCCTGCTTTGGACCGAATAGGGGGCCGAAATCGCCCACTGATTGTTCTGGCAGAAGAACACAACCGGCAAATTCTGTGCTGCCGCCCAGACGAAAGCTTCGTTCGTCTCCCCCTCGCTCAGCGCGCCATCGCCGAGGAACACCATCACCGCCCGGTCCCGGTCCGGATCTCCGGTGCCAACGTCGCCGTCCCGGACAATACCCATGGCATAACCAACCGCGTGCAGCGTCTGTGCACCGATGACCAGCGTGTAGAGATTGAAGTTATTGACAGTTGGGTCCCAGCCCCCCAAGGTCGTGCCGCGGAAGAGTCCCAAGAGGTGCACGGGATCCACCCCCCGGCACCAGGCCACGGCATGCTCCCGGTAGGTAGGGAAAACAACGTCGCGCGGCTGCAGGGCACGGGCGGCCCCAACCTGCGCGGCCTCCTGGCCCAACAGGGACGGCCAAAGGCCCAGCTCACCCTGACGCTGCAGCGCAATCGCTTCGGTGTCCACGCGGCGCGACAGGAGCATGTCCCGATACAGGCCAGGACCATCCACCGTCCCGAAATCGAGCTTCAACACCTCATCCGTTTGGATAGATCCGTCCTGGCTTATCAGAAAGATCGGCTCGTTCGTCATGAACTGGTTCCCTTGCCTTCGGGCCCGACTGCACAACCCTCAGCGGCAGAAGGCCGTGCTACTGGGCGAAGCCGTTCCGTTGCCGCTGTGCAGCCAGACACGGTCTGGGCCGCGGTCAGATCTACGATGCCCCCCTGTTCTCTGTTGAGGCCAGTAGTCGAAGCCACAAGCATGGCGCCCTCCTAAAAGTGTTTTTCCGACGGATCGTCGTTGCATGAATCGCTGACCTAACTCTGAAGAGATGGCGTGAAGTGGTCAACTTGTTCCCTTGCAACTGAGCGATCTGTTCATAAGGACGTCGAAGACGCAGGCGAAGCTGGACTAAACGATTAGCACCGACGGCTTCCACTACGAGCTGCTGAAACGACGCGACGCTAACGTCCGCAAAGGTGTCTCCGAACATGCCTCAGAACTTTGGTAACTCACGCAGTCCGGGTATTGGCGAGACTATAGACCTTGAAAAGACAGTCCGGGCCTCTACGGGCGGAAGGGCTGCAGCTGTGGTCCCGGACGCATCCAGCCGAACTTCCGGGCACCTCGCGGGTACGCGAGTAGGGACGCGGAGCTTCGACTACCCCAATACTCCGCTCTAGAACGGAGCCGACGAGCAGGGGGCCGTAGCTACCCGCGCACTCGATACGCCCCGCGCTCCTAGATCTCCACCGCTTCGGTGCACGGCCGACTGATCGCCACAGGCCCTGCCGCGTTCGTGTCTGGAAGGTGTCTATGCCGAGCGGCTCACCGCCGTCTATGTGTTTGCTGGCGTGAATTTCAATGAGTGGAAACATGCGACATTGGTCATCGCGGCAACGGTTACTTACTCGAAAACGGACAGATTCTTCTGGTCGCGCTGCATGAGGAAGACGAGGCATCCCTGCGACGAACCACTCGATAGCCCACCGCCTGCGCCACTGTTGGATCACCCACCGCCTCCGCTTCGAGCCGCTGCGGCCACGCCATATCGCTCGGGATATCCGGCGCCCTGATGCACCCCCTCCACAAGCTCGGAGGTTCGCTTCACACTCGGGAAATTCGGGACAAGCCCAGCCTGTCCAGCGGTGAAGAGAGCACTTACATGACTACTGGTAAGGCCAGTGCGCGCGTGGCCGCAGCTAACCTTGCCCCCAACTTTCGATGCAAAACGCCTGACCTACCGCCATGTAGCGGCGTCCTTGACAGGTAGTGTCTTCTAAGTCACAGTTTATCCAATGCTGTCGGACCGTCTGGATCCAGAGAGATGATATCGATGTAAGCGAGGTCTTGGTGCAGTTCGCCCTTCGAGCCTTGATGCCCGGAGAGGTTCTCGTCCGAAGCCCACACGACACCGTGACAAACGTGCCTGGTCTTCAAAACAGTCAGTTTTAGTCAGCACGAGGTCGAGCTGGAACCAACAGACTCTCGAATTTGCGTGATTGAACGGATCTGCAAGTCGCCGCCGACATCACCGCAGGTTCTAGTCGCGTAACCAACCCTAATTAGGAGCTTTTGTATGAGTGGTCCACTTAGCGGCATGCGTGTCCTCGACATCGCAACCGTTTTCGCCGGCCCTTTCGCCGCTGCGTTGCTCGGCGACATGGGAGCAACTGTGCTGAAGATCGAGATGCCCGGGGTCGGCGATCCGTTGCGCTCCCTCGGCCCGTTCCACGACGACACGTCACTCACTTGGGCTGCAGCGGCACGGAACAAGCAAAGCATGACACTGGACCTGAAATCTTCCGAAGGTCAGGAAATTCTCATCCGCCTCCTCGCCGAACAGGACATTCTGATCGAGAACTTCCGGCCCGGCACCCTGGATAAGTGGGGTCTCAGCATTGATCGGCTGCGCAGCGCAAATCCCCACCTCGTCGTAGTTCGCGTCAGCGGATACGGGCAGACCGGCCCCAACAGGTCCAAAGCCGGATTTGGAACTCCTGCGACTGCCTACAGCGGATATGCCCATATCAGTGGATACCCGGACCGTCCGCCAGTCTTGCCATCAGTCTCGCTCGTCGATTACTTGGCCGGCATGTATGCGGCGATGGGTGCCCTCGCGGCTGTTTATCAGCTCAAGGTGAATGCTGGACCGGCGGAGGAAGTGGACGTCGCGTTGTATGAGTCCATGTTCCGAATGATGGAAGTTGTAGTTGCCGAATATGACGTCATGGGAACCGTGCGGGAGAGAACAGGCAATGAACTTGCGGCCTCCTCCCCCGCTGGAATCTTTGAAACCAAGGACGGATCCTGGCTCGTTATAGTCACCAGCACCGAACGCACCTTCGCTCGCCTAGCAGAAGCCATGGAACGCGAAGACATGCTCACAGACGACAGATACTCCACGAACCGGGCTCGGCTGGAGCGTCGGGAAGAAATGAACGGGCTGGTGAGCGCTTGGACAATTCAGCAAACCCGCGAGGTGCTTGAACGGCGTCTCGATGACTTCAGTGTTCCCCACTCACCGGTATATAGTGCGCCGGATATCTTCGGTGATGAGCACTATGCGGCCCGAGACATGCTCGTCAAAGTTGATCATCCCCAATTCGGTTCCGTGACGCTGCCGGGAGTAGTGCCGAAGTTTCGGCATAACCCGGGCGAAATTCGCAATGCCGGGCCAGCTTTGGGCGAACACACCAATGCGGTTCTCAAAGGCCTCGGCTTCAGCGACGTCGAGGTGGCCACGCTCGGCGAGAAGGGCGTTATCTGATGTCAACGACGTCAAGCGTTCACGACAACGGGGCAAAGGACAATGCCTTGCCATTCTGCCTTTCCATCAGCTACTAGCAGCAGCTAGGAACTGACCTCCTCCACGGCACAGACTCTCAACATGAAGAGCCTATTTGTCGACCCATCGACATGCCGTTGCCCTCGGAATAAAGATGCTCGGCCCGGTCCTTCCACGAAGGACCACAATCATAGAAAGAATTTTCATGAAAAAAATTTCGTTTGCAGCCCTATGCCTGTTTGTCGGTCTCGCAGCTACAGGCTGCGGCGGCGGCAACGCCTCGACCGCAAGCAGTGAAAAAAAATATCCCGACGGTCCCATCAGTATGACTGTGGGCGGCGCCCCTGGCAGCGGCTTCGATCTAACGTTGCGAACGCTTGCTGATGCCATTGGGAAGAATGGAATTGTAGACGTCCCCACCCCTATCGATAATCGGCCTGGGGCCGACGGCGGGCTCTGGCTTTCGCAGATGATTGATAAGCATTCTGGCACTGACGACCACCTTTCCGTCACATCGTTGGTGATGATGACGAATCACGCTCGTGGCTTGTCGGAGTACAACTATGACGATGTCACCATGATCGCGCAGCTGATGACCGAAAAGTATGCCGTTGTCGCAAAGGCGGACTCTGTCTACAAAGATCTCCCGTCGGTACTCAAGGCGGTCGTATCCGACCCGGGGTCGGTACCCATTGGCGCTGCGTCCGATGATCAGATGCCCTTCGCCTTGCTGGTTGAAGCTGCGGGCGGTGACGCTTCCAAGATCAACTTCGTGGCATACGAGGGGGGCGGGGAACAAACCACCGCACTGCTTTCCGGAGACATAGACGTTGCTATTGCTGGCAGCAGCGAGTTGCTTTCCCTTATCACATCTGGAGATCTCAAAGCTCTGGCTGTAGTGGGCGAGGAGCGTTACGAAAAGTTGAGTGATGTTCCAACAACCACGGAGCTGGGTTACGACGTCACAATCGCGAACTGGCGCGGGATCTACGGCCCTCCTAACATGCCCGATTACGCCATCGAGTACTGGCAGAACGCGATCAAGGAGGCAGTCGAGACCAAGGAATGGCGTGATACCGCGGAGAAGAACCAGTGGGTAACGAGCTACCGGACCGGCGAGGATCTCGATGCGTTTCTAAAGGACACTTACCAGCAGGTGACCGATGCCTACTCGAAAATCGAGAAGGGATGACCAAGCCCATGCTGGCTGAAAAAGCCAACACTTTTTTCAAGGGGCGCGCCGATTTGCTGTGTGGCCTCGGCGTGATTGTTGCGGGCTCACTTCTACTTGTCAGCGCGCTGGGCATAGATACTACCGGTACGAAGGCGGGAATTGGTCCTGGGACGGTGCCTGTTGCCCTTGCGACCTTGCTTATCGCTGGCGGTGCCGCGCTTTCCTTAACTGGCATTCGGACGGCGCGGTCATCCCACAAGGGGCCGCAGACAGTTTCACAGGCGGAAGGTGATGTAGAAGCGCTCCTGAAGGAGTCCGAGCCACCCGTCCCGCTCAAAAATCTCCTTGTCATGGTCCTCCTCTTTATCGGTTATGCCGTCGCCTTTGTCCCCCTGGGCTACGTACTGTCGACGACGATTTTTCTCGGAATCGTAGTCACCGTCATTGACCCCGCTAAATGGAAGCGGAACGTCCTGTTCGCCGTAGGTTTTTCAGCCATTGTTTATCTGGGCTTCACCCAGCTCCTCCGCGTACCGCTGCCCACAGGCGTGCTCGGGCTACCGGTAGGAGGCTGAGTGGACGCGTTCGGTTCTCTTATAGGCGGTCTCGGGTCTGCACTAACCCCGACCAATCTGATGTTCGTTTTCCTTGGTGTTCTCATCGGCACGATCGTAGGAGTGCTCCCTGGACTCGGTCCCATCACGGCAATTGCGCTATTGATTCCACTGACATTCGGTCTCGAACCCACTAGCGGCCTGATCCTGCTCTCAGGTGTTTATTACGGAGCGATGTACGGGGGATCGATTACTTCCATACTCATACGAACACCGGGCGAAGTGGCATCAGCTGTCACAGCACTCGATGGTCACCAGATGGCCAAGAGTGGACACGCTGGGCCAGCTCTTGCCACCGCCGCCGTCGGTTCGTTCATTGGCGGCACAATAGCCGTCATCGGTCTAGTTTTTCTGTCTCCGGTTCTGGTCAACGTCGCAACGGCCTTCGGCGCCGCTGAGTACGCCGTTTTGCTCGTCGGAGCACTAGCCCTCACGGCATCTTTGATGAGTGGGTCTAAGCTGAAGGCTGGTATTTCCGTGCTCATCGGAATGTCAATCGGCGTAGTCGGGCTGGATCCGCAGAACGGGGTGGAACGTTGGACCGGAGGGTCAATCGAGCTTTCTGACGGTATCGATATCGCCCTGGTCGCAATGGCACTTTTCGCCGTGCCCGAGGCGCTACGTCATCTCGCACTCGGTGACCGGGAGCCCGCGTCAACGATGCATGTCCAGCGGGCTTGGATGAATAAGGAAGACCTTCGCCGATCGGCCGGGCCTTATGCCCGCGGATCGCTAGTTGGATTCATGGCGGGAGTGATACCGGGCCTCGGACCAACACTTGGCTCGTTCGCCTCCTACTCCTTGGAACGAACTGTTGCCCGGGGGGAGCGCAAAAAACTCTTTGGCAAGGGCGCAATTGAAGGGGTCGCGGGACCCGAGACTGCAAATAACGCTGCAGTCGGTGGGGCCATGGTTCCTATGCTGGCCTTAGCAATACCCGGTTCGGCAACAACGGCGCTTCTTCTGTTCGTGTATCAGATGTATGGGTTGCAGCCCGGACCTCAACTTTTCGTGAACGATGGTCCACTCGTTTGGACGATCGTAGCGTCAATGCTGATAGGCAACGCCATGCTGTTGGCGTTGAACATGCCTATGGTTCGAATTTTCGTGAAAATGCTGAAGGTACGACCACCGCTGCTTTACGGCGGAGTACTGGCGTTTGTGATGTTAGGGGCGTATGCCCTGACATTCAGTTTCTATTCGCTGTTGCTGCTTATCGCCATTGGTTTGCTCGGGTACGTAATGCAGGAGAACGGTTTCCCGCTCACGCCGGCAATCCTGGCTGCCGTGTTGCTTCCCATGCTCGAGCTGAATCTCCGTAGAGCCCTGCTCGTTTCGGACGGCGACTGGACAACGTTCATTAGTCGGCCGTTATCGCTCATCTTGATCATCATCATCGTGCTTGGCACGCGTGTGCCGCCCATCGTCAAGGCAATACGCTCGAGGTATAAAACGAGTAAACCCAAACCGACCAGAATAAACGCCTGAGGGTAGGGGGCGGGTGGGCCTCAACGTGGCCCCCCGCCCCTTCTTCATCCTGGGGTTACCTCTCCTGGTGACACTTGAAGTAGCTGGATTCTTGGATTCTGCGGGAGGGCGTTCCTGTGCAGCACGACACAACGGAAGTCACTCCGGAGTATCGACGGAAGCTGCTCGTCATTGATACCGACATAGAAGTTGCGACATTGACTAGGGATCCCGGGCTGGGAGAGCCGCTCCTGCCGGTGGGTTGCCAAGGAACAGGCCCGACTGGCTGGCGCCGGAGGTGTTCGCAGCGGAGCAAATTGGAGTGCTTCGAGCTGATGGAGGCCAAGAGGGCAAAACTATCCCGTCCAGGACCGCACGGCTTCCGTGAGCCTCCCGGTCCGGGTAACATGCCTGGCGCCGGCGCAGTCAGTTAGAGCCTACGGCACGGACCGCGGAGCTGGGTGTTTGAGGAGCGGAAGGCTCACACAAGTCTTACGGACCCTATGGGGCGCCGCTTAGTCCACGACGAACTGGATTGGAACGGGACCGTGTTCCGTGCGATCAGATCCGGGATCGCACGGAACACAGTGCTTTCTTATCGGCAAAACGTGGCTGCGTCCCTACGCCGGCAAAACCTGGAAGGAATCTCCCTCGCCGAGGGTCAGACATATTTGTGCGTGGTCAGACGCCTTGCCGCGGCGAGTACTCTGCTCCGCGAGGGACTCGAACCAAACCCAGCAGTCTGCTCTTCGCGCGGTTCCACAGGGCCCCCTGCGCGACCTCCTGAACCCAACAGGGTCGGCCAAAGGCCCAGCTCACCCTGACGCTGCAGGGCGATCGCTTCGGTGTCCACCCGCGCCCCAGCACCATGTCCCGAAAAAGCCCAGGACCGTCCACCGTCCCAACATCGAGCTTCAACTGCCTATCCGTCCGAGCAAATCCGTTCTGGCTTATCAGAGAGATCGGCTCGGCCGTCATGAACTGGCTACCTTCCCTTTGTCTGGACTGCTGCCCGGATCATCTGTGTTGTTGCCGCATATCCGGCTGCGGCCCAAGGTTGCGGGAATGGGTTATTGCCACTGTGCGGGACAGACGCAATCCTGGCGCGGTCAGATCTAAGACGCCTCCCTGTGCCGTGCTGGGCCCCGGCTGAAGTTTGACCGATGGATCCTCGTTGAATGAATCGATGACCTAACTCCAAAGAGGCGGCGTGTTGTGGTCGACATATTTCCCTTGCAACTAAGCGGTTTGTTCATCAGGAACAAGTAGACACATGCCTAGCTGGGCTAAAGGAGCACCGGCGTCCGGGCTGCCCTGCCTAGCGTTGTCGCTTAGCCATAGATGTTTACCCCCGTACACGCCCTGTCGACGCCTGCCGTCACCCCGCGTCTCGCGGGTGAGACAAGCGAAGGGTTAGGTCTCCCTGCGAGGCGAGCAGGAAACACTGACTCGGTTGGCCGCCGGTTGAGGCGTTTCCAGCAGATGCCCCCACCTTAACGCCCCCGGTCCGAAACTCACAAGGCTCCTGGCCCTTGTTCGCGAAAACCCGGGCCAAAGCACCGCGTCCAGCGTTGTTACAGCCGCCCGGGGCTACTGGTAAGGCCGGTGAGTCGAAGACCGGGTCGGACCCGCTGTAGGAGAGGCGGCTGTGGAGCATAGATGACGCCCAAAATCTGCCGCGTTCTTGACAGTCTATGTCTTCTGCGTCACAGTTTATCCATGCTGTCGGACGTTCTGGATCCAGAAAGCAACAATCAAGGTAAGCGAGGTCCTGATGCAGTTCGCCCTTCGAGACTTGACGATCGGAGAGGTTCTCTCATCCCAAGCCGCCAAGCACCGCGACAAGCCGTGCCTGGTCTTCGAAAATGTTAGCTTCAGCTATCACGAGGTTGAGTTGGAAACCAACAGACTCGCTAATGGTTTGCATTCAGCTGGAGTTGATTTCGGCGATCACGCGGCGATCATGTTGGGTAACGGTCCAGAGATCTTGCTCTCGATTTTTGCTTTAGGGAAACTAGGCGCCGTAGCCGTCCCGCTGAACACATCGGCGAGAGGCAAGGGGCTGGCCTACAATCTTGACCACGCTGATGCCACCACGTTGATCGTGGACGCGCACTTCCTCCCGCATATCGCAGCGATCATCGAGCTAACCCCCACTCTGAAGCGCTTGATCATTGTCGGTGAACTGCCCTCTGGCGTCGACCTGCCTGCTGATCTCGTTGTGTTAAGGTTCGACGATATAAGGTCCCGCGACACTGTTGCGCCCAAAACTGGCGTGAAATACAGCGATCAGGCATTCCTCATGTACACCTCAGGGACGACTGGCCCATCGAAAGCCGTTATGTACACACATGCGTACGCCCTTACGTGGGCAGGGGGGTTCGCCGATGCACACAGCTATCGCAGCGACGACATCATGTACGTATCGATGCCCTTGTTTCATGGAAACGCTTTGCATTCCGCCACTTATGGGTGCTTATTGGTCGGAGCCACAGTCGTCATCAAGCCTAGGTTCTCTGCATCCAACTTTTGGCGTGACATATATGTCTACGGTGCGACCCTAACCAACCTGTTGGGTTCGATGGGTGACATTCTTTGGAATCTTGATGCATCCGAATATGAGCGCAAGAATACGCTTCGTCAAATCATGGCGGGACCCATACCGGACCGTGGCCGTCACATGGAAGAACGCTGGGATGTCCAGCTCGTGTCATGTTTCGGATTGACGGATTTCGGCGTTTCAAATTTCTCGACCGTCGATGATCCGGCAGACAAATTTGGTTCTTGCGGACTGGTATCACCTCATTTCGAGGTACGAATTGTTGATGATGACGATTTCGAGGTGCCCGACGGACAACTCGGGGAGATTGTCCTGCGCACAAAGACGCCATGGCACAGTGCCTCCGGGTACTACAAAATGCCAACCGAAACAGTGGCTAGTCTTCGGAATCAATGGTTCCACACCGGGGATTTAGGAATTCGCGACGCGGACGGATTCTTGTACTTCAAGGATCGAAAGAAGGACGCAATCCGCAGGCGCGGAGAGAATATTTCTGCGTTCGAGGTTGAGCAGGTGTTGATGGACTACGACGGCATTGCGGAAGTCTGCGCCTATGCGGTAGCGATTGACGGAGACGAAGAAGTCGGAGTTTCGCTTATTGTTACACCAGGTCACAACTTCGTGCCGGCGGATTTAATTAAATGGTGTGAGGGGCGAATGTCGTACTTCATGGTGCCACGATTCATCGACATGCGGGAGGACTTGCCGAGAACTGAGAGCGGAAAAATTCAAAAGCATTCGCTTCGCAGCGACGCCCAAAAAAACATAGAGCAGTTGTGGGACCGGGTGTCAAAAGGAATCGAGGTTAGTCGACTGTGACCCATATTGAGAAAATTGCCGAGGGATTTCACCTACTGGAGGGACCGGTCTGGGATCCAAATATCGGCTTGATATTCGCTGACGCCGAAGGAGGCGGGGTGTTTGTTCTCAAAGACACGGAGACCGGCCCCACTAGTATCGTGCAACACCGACGAGGAATTGGTGGTCTAGTGCGTCATCAGGCCGGCGGACTTGTCGTATCCGGGCGCAATGTCGCATACAAGGGTAGCGATATTCCGTCCACTGTCGTTCTGTTGGACAACACGCCTGAAATAAGTGGAATGGTCGGATTCAGCGATATGTGTGCCGACGCGTCGGGCCGTGTGCTGGCCGGTATGTTAGGGTCACGGCCCACCGAGGAGAACCATCTCTCCAACCACGGGAGTCTCTGGCTCATCGACTTGGACGGATCCGCCCGTTGTCTCATACCGACACCCAACGTTCGCCACACCAACGGTTTGGCGTTCTCACCAAATGACACCAGCCTCTACTATGCAGATTCTGCTCAGCGGGCTGTTTTCGTATATGACTACGACGTTGATTGCGGCAGCGTCGGCGAACCACGTCTGTTCGCCACGATGGACGCTGGCATCCCTGATGGGCTAGCGGTTGCGACTGACGGGAGTGTCTGGGTAGCAAACGCGTTCGCATCCCGTGTACTTGTTTTCGGTCCTGACGGAGATCTGCAGCGCACCATCAACGTGCCCCAGGAAATTGTGACCAACGTTTGTTTCGGCGGCCCTGCAATGGACGAGATATTCATCACCACGGGGTCCTTGAACCCGGCTGAGCGCGTCGGTGCTGTGTATCACCTGCCTAACGACGTCCCTGGACTGCAAACCCATCAAGCAAAGTGCCCCGTGCTGGTGGGTGTGGCGCCCCCCGCTGTGTCCCCGAAGGGGGCTACGCAATGACACTGCCCAAAACTGTAGTGGTGCGTGAAGTAGGTCCGCGGGAGGGAATGCAGATCGAGAAGGGGCCAATTCCGACGGCGGAGAAGATACGTCTGGTGAACCTTCTGTCCGAGTGCAACTTCCCGGAGATCGAAGTTACCTCGTTCGTCTCCCCGAAGTGGGTGCCGCAAATGGCGGACGCCGAGCAGGTCGCGACAGGGTTCACCCGGAAGCCGGGCACAGAATATACCTGTGTTTACCTGAACAAGCAGGGTCTCGAACGCGCACTCGCGGTCGGCACTCTCGACGTCAAGGCCGCGGTGATCGTCTCGGCCAGCGAGGAGTTTTCCCACAAGAACATGGGACGGTCCACCGAGCAGGTGCTTGCCGACATCCCGAATTCGCTCGCTGTCGCTCGCGATGCGAACGTGCCTGTGGCCTACCTGTCGGTCGCGGCAGCCTTCGGCTGTAACTACGCAGGAGACGTCGACCTGGGCGCTGTGATCGATCGCTTTACACGTGCGCTTGCAGTAGCAGCGGACGCAGGTGTCCATATCCCTACTTTGCTTCTGGCGGACACCATGGGATGGGCCAACCCCGAACAGATTCGCCGCACCGTCGGCGAAGTTCGAGAACGTTGGCCGGAACACGACATTCGGATGCACCTGCACGATACCCGCGGCATGGGCATCGCCAACGCCTACGCGGCCATGCAGATGGGAGCACGTGAATTCGATGCATCCGTCGGAGGGTTGGGCGGATGCCCATTCGGTGGGAACCACGGTGCCGCCGGGAACATCGCCACCGAGGAGTTCGTGCACATGTGCCACGAGATGGGAATCGACACCGGGGTCGACCTTGACCGCCTTATCGACGTCGCCCTCCAATCCGAGTCCATTGTTGGACATTCCCTTCCCGGAAAAATAATGCGAGGACGAGCACTGCACACATATCGCTGAGTTACATCCACTAATTCAAGGTTTTCCTATACAACTTATCGGTGATGTAAAACACTCAATAACACGGTCAGGAACAGACATGTCGCAATACAACCTACCCACTTCCGACGCAAAAACGACCAATGGGCCAGGCGCCGCGCTGTCCATTCAGACGAACCGTCGAAGAACAGTAATATCAAGCGCGCTGGGCACCACAATAGAATGGTACGACTTTCTCCTATATGGTTTCCTCGCGCCCGTTGTATTCAATGAACTGTTCTTCCCGACATTCGATCCTGTAGTCGGAACAATTATTGTATTCTCAACGCTAGCCGTAGGATACGGCGCGCGGCCACTTGGAGGAATCGTATTCGGACATTACGGGGACAAAGTCGGTCGAAAAAAGATATTCATGCTGACCCTTCTCGTGATGGGAGCCTCTACAGTAGGAATTGGTTTGCTACCCACCTACGGAACGATAGGCGTATGGGCGCCGATACTCTTGGTCATGCTTCGATTCTTTCAAGGAATTGGCGTAGGCGGTGAAACGGGAGCTGGCACGCTTCTCACCCTTGAAACGGCTCCAGATAATCGCCGCGGTCTGTATGGGTCAATCGTCATGGCAACCGCCAGTGTCGGGGTCATACTTTCAGTCGGCTCCGTCGCATTGCTAAGTCTGATGCCGCGGGAAGATCTACTTTCTTGGGGATGGCGCATACCATTTCTGGGAAGCATTATCCTAGTTGTAATCGGCGCTTACATCCGGCGCCATATCACCGAATCGCCGGCTTTCGCGAAAAAACAACAGATCATAAAGGTTCCTGCTCTTGAAGTCTTCCGAACTGCATGGCGGCCTACTCTTGCCGGAATCGCCCTGGCAATGGTTGCTTCCACTCTCTACCACCTCGTTGCGACTTTTGCGCTTTCGATTGGGCCTCGGAACTACAATCTCTCAGTGACCGGACTTACCGTTGCCACCATGGTCGCGGGCGTTGTTTCGCTGATTACTATTCCCCTCAGTGGCCGCCTATCCGACTCGGGAGGAAGAAAACGCAATTACTACATCGGCATTCCGCTCGCAATGGTAACGGTTACGGTCTACTTCCTGTACTTACTGCCGTCGCAGAATATGCTGCTTGTAGGATGCGGAATGGTTGTAGCTATAGGCGTGGCACAAGCACTGATGTACGGCGTTGAAGGGGCACTCATCTCCGAGAACTATCCGACACCCGTTCGATTCTCCGGGTTTTCAATTGCAAAACAAATTGGAACGTTGTTGGGTGCAGGATTCTCACCTCTGATTGCTTCGAGCTTGGCCGCTGCGTTTAGTAACAACGCCTGGGCATACATTATCTTTTTTGGATTGGAGGCCGTAATTGCTCTAGTCGCACTTACCCTCATGAAGGAAACCTACCGCACTCCACTGCAACCGGCAGTTCCCCGGTAACCGGACTATGCGTTCAACTCGAATCCCTCATCCAGCTGACGTCGCCGCTTGGGCATCGACATCGGCCGTCGAGAGCTTCGAGGACGCGGCTCCACTGCCTGCCCGGATCCGATGACGGCGGCAACCATAGCTTCACGAGGCCGGCGGGTGGACCACGCTCGAAACGGGACCGGGCAGTCACTTCGGGTAGATGTCTGCGCGGGCGCAGAGCCCCCTGGCCCAAGCCACTTCGACCGGGCCGGCGGCGGGGATGTTGTTGCCGGAGCGAATATACCCGAGGCTGCTGATCACCACACGAGGGGCAGTTCGCCTCTGTAGTTGAACAGAAATGGATTACCCACTGCCCGAAGGCTCGGACCACAACGCCTGTGTCGCGGCAGTCGCAGCGAAATAGGCTCGTTCAATGCTCGTATCCCTGCTGTGATAAATGCGAAGAAGGCATCCATCACAGCAGGGATAGGAGCCTTCACCTGACTTGGCTCACGTGCCGTTGATTCTGGAGCGGCCAGCTCGCTGACCTGCGGTGATGTGTTTGAATTTCGCGCTTTTCACGCACTAAGGCTTTGGCCTAAGGTCGCCGATGTGGTGTTTATTCGGCGGGTGCGGACGGCTTCCGGGGCGGTGCAAATCGCCGAATACGTGCGCGGCCGGCAGCGGATCGTGGAGCATGTCGGCTCGGCCCAGACAGAGGCTGAGCTCGGCGTCCTGCTGGAGCGCGCCCGCGAGCTGCTTGAGGACCCAGCCCAAGGCGTCCTGGACCTCGGCATCGAGCCGACGCCACCGGTAAGGAACCTGGTCAAACCCGCCGCCGAACCAGCCCTGTTCGAACAGGCCGAGACGGTAGAACCGGTTGGCCGTGACAGCCCCGGACGGGTCGTAGGAACGGACTCGCGGGTCCTGTTCGGCGCCTTGGCCGAGGTGTTCACAGCACTTGGGTTCGACGGGCTCGACGACCAGGTGTTCAGAGACCTGGTGATCGCCCGGGTCGTGGAACCAACCTCACTGCTGGACGCCGGCAGAGTCCTTCGGAACCTGGGCCGGTCCCCTGCCAGTTACGCGACGACGAAGCGCACCTTCGGCCGGGCTGCGGCGGGCCAGTACCGCGACCGGATCGCGACCTGGTGCTTTGAGCATGCCAGCACCGTCGGGGACGTCTCCCTGGTGCTCTACGACGTCACCACCTTGTATTTCGAGGCCGAAAAGGAAGACGAACTGCGAAAGGTCGGCTATTCCAAGGAACGCCGGGTCGATCCGCAGATCGTGGTGGGTCTGCTCGTGGACCGGGGCGGTTTCCCGCTGGAGATCGGCTGCTTCGAAGGCAACAAGGCAGAGACCGCCACGATCGTTCCGATCATCAAGCAGTTCCAGTCTCGCCACGGGCTGGCGGACATGGTCGTCGTCGCAGACGCCGGCATGCTCTCCGCGGGCAATCTGCGCGAACTGGACGAGGCGAATCTGCGGTTCATCGTCGGATCCAGGATGACCAAGGCCCCCAACGATCTGGCCTCGCACTTCCGCTGGCACGGCGACGCGTTCACCGACGGGCAACTGATCGATACCATCACGCCCAGGACCGGCCACAAGAACGAGAACAACCCCGACCTGCGAGCAGAACCCATCTGGGACGAAGAGCAGCACCGTGGATCATGGCGGGCAGTGTGGGCATACTCCCGCAAACGGGCGGTCCATGACAACACAACACTCTCGGCCCAGGAGAACCGCGCCCGCGAGGTCATCGAGGGCCAGAAAGCGGCACGGACACCACGCTTCATCAAGACCACCGGCGGGAAACCCAGCCTGGATGAAGCCTCACTGGCACGGGCCCGGCAACTGGCAGGGCTGAAAGGCTACGTCACGAACATTCCCGCGGATCTGATGCCTGCATCCGAAATCATCGGCTCGTACCACGACCTCTGGCACGTCGAGCAGTCCTTCCGGATGAGCAAGACGGACCTGCGTGCCAGGCCCATGTTCCAATCCACCGCACCCGCGACGCGATAGAAGCGCACCTGACAATCGTGTTCACCGCACTGGCCGTATCCCGCGAAGTGCAGAACAGGACCGGGCTCGCCGTGCGGAATGCGGTCAGGCAACTCCGAACCCTGCGCTCAGCGACCATCGCCATCAACGGCACCACGCAGACCTTCGCGCCCGCCGTCACCACAGCGCAACAGGCCATCCTCGACGCGATCCGAAGCTCAAAACTCACGCACTAAGCAAATGAGCCAACTCAGGTTCAATGCTCGTATCCCTGCTGTGATAAATGCGAAGAAGGTATCCATCACAGCAGGGATAGGAGCCTTCAGCTTTCAGGACAAGGAACCTGTTCAGCATTGAACCACCAAGAGCCCCTTTATGACGGGGCAGGGCTCTTCGACGGGCCCTTGGAATAGCAGCAGGCGGGGAAGGTCGTGCGGATAGACCCGACGGCGGTGTTCCGGAAGGGCCGCAGATGTCATTCCCCGTAGAGACTTGCAGAACACTCCGCAGCATTGCAAGGTATGAATCGGGTCAAAATTGCCATGTGCGACCCCAACTACCTGAACGACGGCGGGAAGCCCCTGGCCTGGCACTTCTCCACCGACCACGGCGACTTCCTGATGGTCGAGGAAAGCGACGGGGCGTTTATGAGCCCTTCGCAATTAAGCGTGGTTGGTCTGTTTGATCCGGTACGGCCTTCAAATACTCAGTGGCCGCCGGCGGCGAGTAGGCATCTGCGTCGTGGGTTGGTGAAGTTGCGGAAGCCCCGGGCGAAGCGGCGGGTGATTTCGATGACGCCGATGAATCTCTTATGAAGCTTCTATATCTCGTCAACCCCCAATTTCGCTGCCAGCGGCGGTGTTGGGGTGGCGGAAGAGGTGTTGGGCGAGCTAGCTGTACTAACCCGGCTGGTTGGTGACACGGCTGGCGGGTGAGGCGCCTTTGAGTGCGGTGTGGGGCCTGCACTGATTGTAGTACTCGATGAAGTCCGGGTAGCAGGATTGCCGTTCGGCTTCTGAGCCTGTAGGCCTTGGCGTAGGCCCATTCCTCTTGCAGGATGCGGTTGAAACGTTCGACGTTGCCTTTAGTTTGGTGCCGGTACGGCCTGGTGCGTTCCGGCTTCGGCCAGGACAGCGGCAAAAGCGCGGGAACGGTAACAGGAGCCGTTGTCGGTCAGCACCCGCTGGATTTCACGCCCCGGGCGGCGAACGCGGCGATGGCATTGCGCATAAGCACCGACGCGGCCTCCTTGGTCTCGTCAGGCAGAATATCGGAGTAAACGAACCGGGAATGGTCATCCACCGCGTGGTGCAGGAAAGTGTGGCCGCGGACCTGGCCGCGGTCCTTGGGCCGGCCCTCCGCGAGGTTCCGGGCCCGAGAGTTCACTTCGCCCTGCACCCGCCCGTGAATGCGGTGGCCGCCACCATTGGGGATCCGGCCGAGCATCTTGATGTCCACATGGATCATCTCGCCCGGCCAGGGATATTCGCCAAGCGACCGACGACGCCGCTCCGAGAGGAATAACGACGGGCAGATCTGTGACGGGCCACGACACCGTCAGGGGCCGGGCAATCTCCTAATCAGGGCGCCGAGGTGGGCCGGACGGCATCGGCCGCGCACCCTCGCTCAGACAATTCAACGGATAGGCACCGCCGCAGCGGGCCAATGGCTTTCGAGAGTTACACACCGGGGGAACGCGACCAGAACCATCCTGACCAACCTGTCCCGGACCAGCCACATCCACACTCACAGATTGCTTCGGTGGCCCGTTGGTGTCGAAGTAGGCGAGAATCGCGCTCTTCCATTGTTTGAGTGTGCGGCCAAGCCCTGCCACTCTTCACGGCTCGGGCACGTCGGGAACGAAGCGATCACGTCGGTGACAAGTTCTCTACCCCGTTCCGGGCGGGCGTGGTAGATGTTGCGGAGCTTTTGCTCGGGGTCCCTGGCGGTGAGCTTGGCATCGAGTCGCGCGGCCTGTTTGTGGTGAGGTGCTCGGCTCCGATCTGCAGGGGCGGGCGGATCCCGTAGAGCGGATCCCCCTTGCGTCCGCGGTCCCCGAGGGTTTCCTGCTGGACCCGGCGGCGGACCTCATCGACCTGCGGATCCGAGTTTGACGACGTGGAACGCGTCCGGGACGGTGATGGCGTCGGGGAGTTCGTCGCGGATCGCGTTCGCATAGCCGTGGTACGGGTCCAACGCAGCGGTCTTGATACCAGCGGTGAATTCCTCGCCGCGCGCCCTAAGCCAGTCAGCGTAGGCCTTGCCGGACCGTCCCGGTACGAGGTCGAGGAGCCGTGACATGGACAGCCGTTGGCGTCGGAGCTGTGGTCCACGATGCCGACGACCATGCCGGTTCCGGGAGGGCCGGTATGGGACCAGCATGCTCGTCGACGCCGAGCGCGTTCACGCCGGTCAGCCGGTCTGTGCTTCCGATGCATTTGGGGGCCTCTGCCTGGATGGCGTCCCAGAGGGTGTGCCAGGAGACGCCGAGCTGGTGGGCCAAGGCCGAGATTGAGGTGTCCAACCGGGCCAGCGCGTCGGTCGGCCAAGCCATTGCAGGGTGGTGAGTTTCGCCCGGGGGCCCTGCCAGTGGGTGTTCCTCGGTGAACGTGGTCCTGGGACACTCCTGGTCCGGGCAACGCCAGAGTCGCTTGGCCCAGAGCAGGCGCACTGGGCGGCCGGAACAGGGAATGTCGTGGAGGCAGACGAGCCGGCGGCCATGGCCGACCGCGACGACACCGCAATCCGGGCATCCCGTGATGTCTTCCCCGGTTTTACCCGCAGCCCCAGAGCCTTGGTGGTCTCAGCAACGTGCTGACGTGGATGCCTTCGACGCCGAACAGCGCTTCTAAACGCAGGCACCACCGACGGGAGGAACAAGACACAGAGTTAGTCGTGTCAGAATCTCTTTTGTTACTGGTTTGCAGAGGCCCTGACCTTTTCCCGCCACACCACGCCGCAGCGGAATACCCGGCGACGCCGCCAACCTCAGACCGCCCTAACTATACTCATCTGCGAAGGGCAAGTTATCGACCGTCACTGACAGGGGCTTCCCCCTAAGGGCAGAGCCGCGGCCATTTTTACTGTTGGCCGGGGTTGGGATCCCGGCGCGGCACCCGGCCTTCGGGCATGTGCGTTGCGCTTCTTCTTGCCGCGCCGGGAATTTTTGACTGTTTGTCGTCTCGGGCTGCGGGGACAACGCATTGTGGGCGTCGCCTCCGCAGCTGGCTGGCGTTAACGGTGGGTAAAGTTGGGCTGTCTCTTTTCGACGAAGGCCCGCATACCCTCTTTTTGGTCCAAACTGGCGAACACAGAGTGAAAAATCCTGCGTTCGAAGAGGACACCGCTGTCGAGTGGCATTTGGAATGCAGAATTCACTGCCTCTTTCGCCAGCATTAGGATTGGCGCGGACTTCTCGGAGATCGTCTTCGCAGTCTCCAGGGCATCTTCCAAGAGCATGTCGTGAGGGACGACCCTTGATACGAGACCGATGCGCTCAGCCTCGGCCGCGTCGATAGTGCGGCCCGTGAGGATCATCTCCATAGCCTTTGCCTTGCCGACGGCGCGCGTCAGCCGCTGCGAACCGCCCATGCCAGGTATCACGCCCAGATTAATCTCCGGCTGGCCAAATCGTGCTGAATCAGCTGCGATGATGAAGTCGCAAATCATCGCCAGTTCACAGCCTCCGCCCAGCGCGTACCCAGCGACGGCAGCAATCACCGGGGTCCGCACGGCGGCCAGGCCGTCCCAGCCCTGCAGCCAATCGTCCAAGTACATATCCATGTATGTCCGGGAAGACATCTCCTTGATGTCGGCGCCTGCGGCGAAGGCGCGGTCGGATCCTGTCAAAAGGATGGCGCCTATATCGGGGTCCTCGTCAAACCTTCTGGCAGCGGACAGAACTTCTTGCATGAGTTGAAGGTTCAGTGCGTTGAGGGCCTCCGGTCGGTTTAGTTTGATGACGCCTACGCGTCCATTTTTCTCTATGGTTATGGTTCGAAAATTCATGCTCGTCCTCGAAAGAGGCTGCGATGTCGCAACTAGGAGTGGGTGTGGTTTCCAACCGGTACTGAGCGCTCTTCGGGCCCGTTGTAAGCGCTAAGTGGGCGGATGAGGGCGTTAGAAGCGGCCTGCTCCATGATGTGGGCTGTCATGCCGGGGATGCGGCTGGCGACGAATATTGGTGTGAACATGGGGGTGTCGAAGCCGATCAGGTGATAGGCCGGACCTGAAGGGTAGTCAAGGTTTGGTTTGATGGCCTTGGCTTCGTCCATGGCCTGTTCGAGGCCGTTATACAGTCCCAGGATTTCCGGCCTGCCATAGTGGTCGATCAGCTTGTCCAAAGCCGTCTTCATGGTGGGCACCCGGGAATCGCCGTTCTTATAGACCCGGTGTCCAAAGCCCATGACCTTTTTCTTCTGCGCCAGGGCTTCCTCCATCCAGGACTTGGCCCGGGCCTTGGCTTCGTCGAGAGATTCCTCCGGGCGTATGCCGATTTCGTTGAAGGTGTGCATGACTGCTTCGTTGGCGCCGCCGTGCAGGTGACCTTTGAGCGCCCCGATGCCGGCTGTGACGGCGGAATGCAGGTCCGAAAGTGTGGACGTGACTACACGAGCGGTAAACGTGGAGGCGTTGAAGGAGTGCTCCGCGTAAAGGATCATGGAGACATTGAAGGCCTCTACGACGGCATCCGCGGGTTCTTCAC
>Ga0307408_100000783_pt1 | contig 25582 bp, 1 predicted proteins | sample 322Cmetagenome_FD_202116 | JGI IMG/M metagenome (GOLD analysis project Ga0307408, IMG submission 202116) | Maize rhizosphere microbial communities from greenhouse at UC Davis, California, United States - 322HYB-C-3 | ecosystem: Host-associated > Plants > Roots > Rhizosphere > Soil | place: USA...
CGCGAAAGCGGTGTGTCAGTCACCCATGCATCGACTGACCGGACGCTTTCGCGAGCAGGCTCGCTCCCACATTGGGTATTCAGCGCGATAAAAATCCCAATCCAACCCCGAATCCCTGTGGGAGCGAGCCTGCTCGCGATAGCAATCTGTCAGTCGATGATGATGTCGCCTGATCCACCGCTTTCGCGAGCAGGCTCACTCCTACAAGGGTTTGTGTGTGTCTGCGAAAGCCCTCGGTGGCCCCGTCTGCCAGTTGTTCTCATTCGCTAATTTTTCCGGTCTGCATTCGTTTTACAGGGATGACGTGCCTTTGTGCTTCCTGCCTACTGATCCGGATGCTGAGAAATGAATGCTGAAGACTCCTTGAAACTTGCTCGCCGGTTTATCGGGTTGCCCCTGGAAAAGCGCCAGATGTTCCTCGCGGCTTTGCAGAGGGAAGGGGTGGATTTTTCGCGGTTTCCGATTCCTGCCGGGGTCGAGGCCGAGGATCGGCAGGCGCTGTCTTATGCCCAGCAACGCATGTGGTTTCTCTGGCATCTGGATCCGCAGAGCGGCGCGTACAACCTGCCGGCGGCGGTGCGTCTGAGCGGGCGCCTGAATCAGCCGGCGCTTGAACAGGCGTTCGCCAGCCTGATCGAACGCCACGAAACCCTGCGCACAGTCTTTCAACAGCAGCCCGACGACAGCCTGCTGCAAGTGCCGCTGCACCAACCGCTGGACCTGCAGCGCATCGATCTCAGCGACTTGCCGCCCGCCGAGCGCGAACGGCGCGTCGCGGCGGCGGCTGAAGAACAATCGCTGCTGCCGTTCGATCTGGCCAACGGGCCACTGCTGCGCGTGCGCTTGCTGCATCTGGCCGAAGAGGAACACGTGCTGCTGCTGACCCTGCACCACATCGTTTCCGATGGCTGGTCGATGAACGTGTTGATCGACGAGTTCTGTCGCTTCTACGACGCCCATGATCAGCGGCGTGCGCCCGAACTGCCGCCGATGCTCCTGCAGTACAGCGACTACGCGCTGTGGCAACGGCGTTGGCTGGAGGCTGGTGAGCAACAGCGTCAGCTTGATTACTGGCTGGCGCAGATGGGCGACGAGCATCCGGTACTGGAATTGCCGCTCGATCGTCCGCGTCCGGTGTTGCCGAGCAATCGCGGCCGTCGCCACGAACAGGTGGTGGACGCGGCACTGGTCGAGCAACTGCGGGGTGTGGCACGCCAGTATGGCGTCACGCTGTTCATGCTGTTGCTCGGTACGTTCAACATTCTGCTGCACCGTTACACCGGGCAGACCGACCTGCGCGTCGGTGTGCCGATCGCCAACCGCAACCGCCGCGAGATCGAAGGGCTGATCGGCTTCTTCGTCAACACCCAGGTGCTCCGTGTGCAGCTCGACGGCCAGACGCCATTTACGGACCTGCTCAGCGCGCTCAAGGAGACAGCGCTCGGTGCCCAGGCGCATCAGGATCTGCCGTTCGAACGTTTGGTCGAAGCGCTGAAGCTGGAGCGCAGCCTGAGTTACAACCCGCTGTTCCAGGTGATGTACAACCATCAGCCGGAAGTCGCTGACGTCACCTCGCTCAAGGTCGGCAGTGGTCTGGAACTCGGCGTGATCGAATGGGAAAGCCGCAGCACCCAGTTCGACCTGAGCCTGGACACCTACGAAAAGGCCGGCCAGCTGCACGCGGCCTTTACCTACGCCAGCGACCTGTTCGACGGCGCCACCATCGAACGCATGTCGCGGCACTGGACACATGTGCTGCACAGCATCGCCAACGACCCGCAGCAGCGGGTCGGCGAAATCGGGTTGTTGCAGGCGCAGGAGCTTGAGCAACTGACTCAGGACTGGGGTCGTCACGAAGTCGACTGGCCCAGCGAGCGCCCGGTACATGAGCTGTTCGAAGCACAGGCCGCGCAGACGCCAGCCGCCATTGCGCTGATTTTCGACGGCCAGCAGCTGACTTATGCACAACTCAATGCCCGCGCCAATCGTCTGGCTCGAACGCTTGTGGCGCAGGGCGTGGGTCCGGAAGTGCTGGTCGGCGTTGCGCTTGATCGGGGGCTGGAGCTGATCGTGGCGATTCTCGCCGTACTCAAGGCCGGCGGCGCGTACGTGCCGCTGGATCCGCAATACCCGCGCGACCGCTTGCTGTGCATGATCGAAGACAGCGGCAGCCGTTTGCTGCTGACCCAACGTCATTTACTTGAACAGCTGCCGGTGCCGCCGCACGTGCGCAGCCTGTGCCTCGATCAGGCTCAGGCGTCAATGGCCGAGGATGAGAGCAACCCGCAGCGCACCGTCTGGGCGGATAATCTCGCCTATGTGATGTTCACTTCCGGTTCCACTGGCCGCCCCAAAGGTGTCGGCATCAGCCACGGTGCGTTGAGCAAACACGCCTTCGCCTCGCAGCATTACTACGCCTTGAGCGCCGCCGATTGCGCGCTGCAATTTGCCACGTTCAACTTCGATGCGTTTGGCGAGCAACTGTTTGGCCCGCTGACCTGCGGCGCCGCGGTCGTGTTGCGCGGCAATCAGGTCTGGGACAGTGAGACCCTGTACCGCAACATCGTTGAACACGGCATCACGGTCATGGACCTGACCACCGCTTACTGGAACATGATCGCCAAGGAGTTCGCTGCCGCCGGCCCGCGTGATTACGCCGCGCTGCGTCAGGTACACAGCGGCGGTGAAGCGATGCCGCTGGAAGGCGTGCAGGCCTGGCGTCTGGCCGGGCTGGAACACGTCAGGTTGCTCAACACTTACGGCCCGACCGAAGCCACGGTCACCGCCACCACCTTCGATTGCAGCGATTACGTGGGCGGTCGTCAGCCGCTGCCGCTGACCCTGCCTATCGGCCAGCCGTTGCCTGGGCGTAACGCCTATTTGCTGGATGCCGACGGTCAGCCGACGCCGATTGGCGTGGTCGGAGAGCTACTGATTGGCGGCGAGTTGCTGGCGCGTGGTTACTTCCAGCGGGCGGACCTGACCGCGGAACGTTTTATCCCTGATCCGTTTTCCACCACGGGGGCACGGCTTTACCGCACCGGCGACCTGGCGCGTTTCAACGCCCGGGGCCAGATCGAATATGTCGGTCGCGTTGACCATCAAGTAAAGATTCGTGGCTTTCGTATCGAACTGGGCGAAGTCGAAGCGCGTCTGCTGGAACTCGACGCGGTCAGACAAGCCGTGGTGCTGGCGGTGCAGGGTGGCAGCAGTCTGCAACTGGTGGCGTATGTGGTGCCCAACGACGCTGCCGTGCTGGCGGCACCCAGCGACGCGCAAGGCGCGGCGCGTGACGCGATCAAAGCGCAACTCAAGGACAGCCTGCCGGATTACATGGTGCCGACGCAGCTGTTGTTCCTCGACACGTTGCCGCTGAGCCCCAACGGCAAACTCGATCGCAAAGCGTTACCCGCGCTGGATGCCAATCAGCTACAACAAGCGTTTGTCGCGCCGCGCAGTGAACTGGAGCAAACCATTGCCGCGATCTGGCAGGACGTGCTCAAACTCGAACAGGTCGGTCTGACCGACAACTTCTTCGAGCTCGGTGGTGATTCGATCATCTCGATTCAAGTGGTCAGCCGTTCGCGGCAGGCCGGCATTCATTTCAGCCCGCGCGACCTGTTTCAGCACCAGACCGTGCAAGGGCTGGCCAGCGTTGCTCGGCAGGGTGACGTCAGCGTCAGTATCGATCAGGGCCCGGTCAGCGGCACGTTGCCGTTGCTGCCGATCCAGCAGACGTTCTTCGCCGAAGACATTCCCCAGCGTCATCACTGGAATCAGGCCGTGCTGTTGCGCAGCCATCAGCCCCTGAACGCCGAAGCATTGTTGCTGGCGCTCAATGCCTTGCTGGTGCAGCACGATGCGTTGCGTTCACGCTTCGTCCAGGGTGCCGATGGCTGGCGTGCAGAAGTCGCGCCGGTAGCGGTAGAGCCAGAACTGCTGTGGACGGCCGAGCGTCTCGACGCGGAGGACCTGCAAGCGCTGTACGCCAAGGCCCAGCAAAGCCTGAACCTGCAAAACGGCCCTTTGTTGCGTGCGGTACTGGCGACCCTTGCCGACGGCAGTCAGCGTCTGTTGCTGGCGGTGCATCACTTGGCAGTGGACGGGGTTTCATGGCGGATTCTGCTTGAAGACTTGCAGCAGGCGTATCAGCAAGCGCTGCAAGGCTCCAGCATCAAACTCCCGACCAAAACCAGTTCCTGCAAGGCTTGGGGCGAGCATCTGCAGGCCTATGCCGCAACTGAGGCGGTGCATGCCGAACTGGCTTTCTGGCAGCAGCAACTCGACGGCGCCGCGCTGGATCTGCCCTGTGACAACCCGCAGGGCAGCCGGCAAAGTCGCCACGCTCAGGTGCTGCACAGCCGTCTCGACAAACACTTCACCCAGCAACTGCTGCAACAGGCCCCGGCGGCGTATCGCACGCAGGTCAACGACCTGTTGCTGACGGCGCTGGCGCGGGTGATCTGCCGCTGGAGCGGGCATGCCGACGCGCTGATTCAACTGGAAGGTCACGGTCGCGAAGACCTGTTCGCCGATGTCGACCTGACCCGCACTGTTGGCTGGTTCACCAGCCTGTTCCCGGTGCGCCTGACCCCGGCCGATTCCTTGCCGGTTGCGATCAAACAGATCAAGGAGCAACTGCGCGCGATTCCCCATAAGGGCATCGGTTTTGGTGTGTTGCGTTACCTCGGCGATGACACGGCGCGAGCCGCGCTCGCAGCGCTGCCGGTGCCGCGTATCACCTTCAATTACCTCGGCCAGTTCGATGGCAGTTTCGACGCTCAAGAAGGGGCGCTGTTCAGCCCGGCCGGCGAACGTGCCGGGCTGGAGCAAAGTCCTGAAGCGCCGCTGGATAACTGGCTGAGCGTCGAGGGCCAGGTCTACGACGGCGAACTCGACCTGCGCTGGACGTTCAGCAACGAGCAGTTCGATGCGGTGACCATTGCCCGTCTGGCCGAAGAATACCGCGCCGAACTGCGAGCGCTGATCAGCCATTGCTGCCTGCCGGAAACCATGGGCATCACGCCTTCGGACTTCCCGCTGGCGCAGATCGCGCAGGCGCAACTGGATGCGATCACCGTGCCAGCCGCCAGCATCGAAGACATTTATCCGCTGTCGCCGATGCAGCAGGGCATGCTGTTCCACACGTTGTACGAGCAGGGCACTGGCAGCTACATCAACCAGCTCTGCGTCGATGTCGATGGCCTCGACCCCGAGCGTTTCCGTGCTGCGTGGCAAGCGACCATGGACGGCCACGACATCCTGCGCAGCGGCTTTCTCTGGCAGGGTGAATTGCAGGAACAACTGCAGATCATCCATCGCCGTCTCGAATTGCCATACACTTTGCTCGACTGGCGCGCGCGCACCGACATCGCTCAGGCGCTTAAGGATTTCACGGCTGCCGATCTGGCGCAGGGCTTCGATATGAACGAGGCCGGCCTGCTGCGCGTAACGCTGATTCGCGTCAGCGATCAGCGCCATCATTTGATCTTCACCAACCACCACATCCTCATGGACGGCTGGAGCAGCGCGCAGATGCTCGGCGAAGTGCTGCAGCGCTATGCCGGACAGCAACCGCCGCGTCCGCTGAGCCGGTACGCCGATTACATTCAATGGCTGCAACGTCAGGACGGCGCCGTCAGCGAAGCGTTCTGGCGGGCACAACTGGCCGATTTCCATGAGCCGACCGTGCTGGCGCAAGCGGCCGCGGGCGCTGGTGAAGTGCGTGCCGAACGCGGCCATGCGCTCCAGCATTACTCGCTTGACGCGCCGCGTACGCAACGCCTGAACGAATTCGCCCGAGAGCAGAAAGTCACCGCCAACACCTTGGTGCAAGCTGCGTGGCTGTTGCTGTTGCAGCGGCACACCGGCAGCGCGTGCGTGGCGTTCGGCACGACCGTGGCCGGGCGGCCGGCGGAACTGGTCGGCATCGAGCAGCAAGTCGGTCTGTTCATCAACACCTTGCCGGTGATCGCCGGTTCGCGCCCGGATCAAAGCGTTGCTGCGTGGCTGGCGGCGGTGCAGGCGCAGAACCTCAGCCTGCGTGAGTACGAACACACGCCGCTGGCGAACATCCAGCGGTGGGCCGGGCAGGGTGGCGAGTCGCTGTTCGACACGCTGCTGGTGTTCGAAAACTTTCCGATTTCCGCAGCGCTGCAACACGGCACCGCGCAAGGCGTGGTGTTTGGCGAAGTGGCCAATCAGGATCAAACGCACTACCCGCTGACCCTGGGCGTGACGCTGGGCGACACCCTGGCGCTGCACATGAGTTTCGATCAGGCGCATTTCAGCGTCGCCACGGTTGAGCGCCTGGGCATGCAACTGCTGCACTTGCTGGAGCGCTTCGCCGAATCCGCCGAGCGGCGGCTCGGTGAAATCGCCCTGGCCAGCGCAGACGAACAGGCGCGGCAGATCCTCGCCAACCAGCCTCAGCCTTATCCGGTCGATATCGCGGTGCATCAGCGCTTCGCCCGTTTGGCGGCGCAACAGCCGGATCGCACGGCGCTGATCTTCGACGGCCAGCATTTCAGCTACGGCGAGATCGAAGCCCGTGCCAACCGTCTCGCCCATGAACTGGTGGCGCGTGGGGTGGGCGCTGAAATGCGCGTCGGTGTCGCGCTGCCCCGCAGCGAAGGGTCGATCGTCGCGCTGCTGGCGGTGCTCAAGGCGGGTGGCGCTTACGTGCCGTTGGACACCACTTACCCGCGTGAGCGGCTGGCCTACCTGATGGAGGATTCGGGGCTGGCGCTGCTGCTGAGCGATTCGCGGGTCACGGCGCAATTGCCGATCGCCGACACACTGACCGTGCTGGAACTCGATCGCCTCGATCTCAGCGCGCATCCGGCGCAGGCGCCGAGCGTTGCGCTGGATCCGCACAACCTCGCCTACGTGATCTACACCTCGGGTTCCACCGGCAACCCGAAAGGCGTCAGCGTCAGCCACGGCCCGCTGGCCATGCACTGTCTGGCGATCGGTGAGCGCTACGCAATGCGCGACAGCGATTGCGAATTGCATTTCATGTCGTTTGCTTTCGACGGCGCCCACGAGCGCTGGTTGACCAGCCTGACCCACGGCGGCTCGCTGCTGATCCGCGACGACAGCCTGTGGACGCCGGAGCAGACCTATGACGCGATGATCGAACACGGCGTGACGGTGGCCGCGTTCCCGCCGGTGTACCTGCAACAACTGGCGGAACACGCCGAGCGCGTCGGCAATCCGCCGAAAGTGCGCATCTACTGCTTCGGCGGTGATGCGGTGGCCAATGCCAGTTTCGAACGGGTCAAGCGTGCGCTGAATCCCGAGTACATCATCAACGGCTATGGCCCGACCGAAACCGTGGTCACCCCGCTGATCTGGAAGGCCGCTCGCGACGAGTCCTGTGGCGCCGCGTATGCGCCCATCGGCAGTCGCATCGGTGACCGCAGCGCTTATGTGCTGGACGCCGATCTGAACCTGTTGCCGCAAGGCATGGCCGGCGAGCTTTACCTGGGCGGCAGCGGTGTGGCGCGGGGTTATCTGAACCGTCCGGCGCTGACCGCCGAGCGTTTTGTCGCCGACCCGTTCAACCGCTGCGGCGGTGTGCTCTATCGCACCGGCGACCGGGTGCGCCAGCGCGCCGACGGTACGTTCGACTACCTGGAACGTATCGACAATCAAGTCAAGATCCGTGGATTCCGCATTGAGCTGGGCGAAATCGAAGCGCGCCTGCGAGCCCTCGACGGCGTGCGCGAAGCGGTGGTCGTGGCGCAGGAACACGCCGGCAGCAAACGACTGGTCGCGTATGTGGTCAGCGACTCGCCGCGTGAGGATTTCACCGAACAACTGCGTCAGCAGCTCAAGGCCACACTGCCGGCGCACATGGTGCCGGCCTACGTCCTGCGTCTGCAACGCATGCCGCTGACACCCAACGGCAAACTGGATCGCAAGAACCTGCCCCAGCCGGATGTCAGCCAACTGCAGCAAGTCTATGTCGCGCCGCACAGTGCCCTGGAGCAGCAACTGGCGGCCATCTGGCAAGACGTACTGAAGTTAGAGCGTGTTGGCCTCAGCGACAACTTCTTCGAGCTGGGCGGCGATTCGATCATCTCGATCCAGGTGGTCAGCCGGGCGCGTCAGGCCGGGCTGCGCTTTACCCCCAAAGACCTGTTCCAGCACCAGACCATTCAGGCGCTGGCTACCGTGGTGCAAAGCGGCGAAGCGCTGCAACCGATCGATCAGCAACCGGCGAGTGGCACAACGGCGCTGCTGCCGATTCAGCAGTGGTTCTTTGCGCAGCCGATCCCCGATCGTCATCACTGGAACCAGTCGGTGATGCTCAAACCGGCGCAGACGCTGGACGCACTGGTGCTGGAGCAGGCACTGGATGCGCTGGTGGCGCAGCACGACAGCCTGCGTCTGAATTTCATCGAACAGGCGCAAGGCTGGTCGGCGCACTACCGCGATGTTGCAACGCAGGCGGGCGAAACCGTTCTGTGGCAAGCCCAGGTCGCTGATCTGGCGGCGCTCGAGGTGCTCGGCAATCAGGCCCAGCGCAGTCTGCAATTGAGTGACGGGTCGCTGATTCGTGCGGTGCTGGCCAACCTGGCTGACGGCACGCAACGGCTGCTGCTGGTGGTTCATCATCTGGTGGTGGATGGCGTGTCGTGGCGGATTCTGTTCGAAGACCTGCAAAGCGCTTATCGGCAGATTCTGAGCGGCGCGGCCGTGCAATTGCCGGCCCGCACCAGTGCCGTCAAAGTCTGGGCCGAGGCGCTGCAAGAGTACGCCGCGAGCGCGCCGTTGCAGGCCGAACTGGGTTTCTGGCAGCAACAGTTGCAAGTTGCCCCAAGCCAGTTGCCGTACGACAACCCGCACGGCGGCCAGCGGCATGACCAGGCACAATCGATTCGTACGCAACTGGACAAAACCCTGACCCGGCAGTTGTTGCAGGACGCGCCGGCGGCCTATCGCACGCAAGTCAACGACCTGCTGTTGACCGCGCTGGCACGGGTGATGGTGCGCTGGACCGGCGCAGACAGTGTGCTGGTGCAGCTCGAAGGTCATGGCCGCGAAGACCTGTTCGACAGCGTCGACCTGACCCGCACCGTCGGCTGGTTCACCAGCGTGTTCCCGGCGCGCCTGGCACCGGTTGCCGACCTCGGCGCCTCGCTGAAACAGATCAAGGAACAATTGCGCGCGATCCCCAACAAAGGCATCGGTTTTGGTGCTCTTGCGCACCTTGGCGACGCCGCTGCGCAACAAGCGCTGCAGGCCTTGCCGAAACCGTGCCTGACCTTCAACTACCTCGGCCAGTTCGACGGCAGCTTCGATGCCGCTGACGACGCCTTGTTCGTACCGACCAGCGAGTCGGGCGGGGCAGAGGTCAATATGGCCGGCCCACTGGGCAGCCCGCTGGCGCTGGACGGCAAAGTCTTCGGCGGCGAGCTCGACCTGAGCTGGACTTTCAGCTGCGAGATGTTCAACCCGGCGACGATCCAGCGTCTGGCCGACGAATACGTGCAAGAACTCACCGCGCTGATTGCGCACTGCTGCGACAGCGCCAACCGTGGCGTGACGCCGTCGGATTTCCCGCTGGCAAGGCTGACGCAGGCGCAACTGGACGTGCTGGCGCCACACCCGCAAGCCGTCGACGACATCTACCCGTTGTCGCCGATGCAGCAGGGCATGCTGTTCCACACCTTGCTTGAACAGGGCGCGGGCGACTACGTCAATCAGATGCGTCTGGACGTCGATGGCGTCGATCCGCAGCGCTTTCGCGCGGCGTGGCAAGCGGTGGTCGATGCCCATGACATCCTGCGCACCGGCTTCTTCTGGCAGGGCGATCTGCAGCAACCGGTGCAGGTGGTACTGCGCCAGCTCGACGTGCCGTTCCGCGTGCTCGACTGGCGCGTTCAGGCGGATCTGGACGCGGCGCTGCAAACCCTCGCGGCTGACGAGCGCGCGCGCGGTCTGGATTTGCGCGCGGCACCGCTGATGCGTCTGGTCCTGGTGCGCACCGCTGCCGACCGGCATCACCTGATCTACACCAACCATCACATCCTGATGGACGGCTGGAGCAGCGCGCAGTTGCTCGGCGAAGTGTTGCAACATTATCGCGGCGAAGCGGTGGCGCGGCCGAGCGGGCGTTATCGCGATTACATCGGCTGGTTGCAGCGCCAGGACGCCGCGCTCGCGCAAGCGTATTGGCAGGCCGCGCTGACCGATCTGCACGAGCCGACACGTCTGGCCGACGCCATCGCCAAGCCCCACGATGGCCTTGCCCAGGTCGGTTATGGCGATCATTTGCAGGTGCTCGACGCGGCTCTGACCCGACGTCTTGGCGAGTTCGCCCGCGCTTCGAAAGTCACCGTCAACACTTTGGTGCAAGCCGCGTGGCTGCTGCTGTTGCAGCGCTACACCGGCAAGGATGGCGTGGCGTTCGGCGCAACCGTGGCCGGGCGTCCGGCGGATCTGCCGGGGGCCGAGCAGCAGATCGGTCTGTTCATCAACACCCTGCCGGTGATTGCCGCGCCGCAAGCGCAACAAAGTCTGGCCGCGTGGTTGCAAGCAGTGCAGGCGCAGAACCTGCGCCTGCGCGAGTTCGAGCACACGCCACTGGCGGACATTCAACGCTGGGCCGGGCAGGGCGGTGACGCGCTGTTCGACAGCCTGATGGTGTTCGAGAATTACCCGATCGCCGAGGCACTGGCGCAAGGCGCGCCGCAAGGGCTGCGTTTCGGCGCGGTCAGCAACCATGAACAGACTAACTATCCGCTGACATTGCTGGTGCACGTGGGCGCTCAGCTCTCGGTGCATTTCAGCTACCAGCGCGACAGTTTCGCCGCCGCCAGTGTGGCGCAATTGGGCGCGCATCTGGAGCACTTGCTCAGCCAGATGACCGCGGCGGGCGAGCGCCCGCTCAGTGCGCTGAAGCTGATCGAGCACGCCCCGACCGTGACCAGCGCTTTCACCACGTCGCTGTGCATTCATCAAGGCATCGCTCGCCAGGTAGCGGCGACGCCGAATGCCCTGGCGGTGATCTTCGGCACTGTGCAACTGACCTACGCCGAACTGGATGCGCAGGCCAACCGTCTGGCGCACAGGCTGGTCGAGCTCGGCGTCGGCCCGGAAGTGCGTGTGGGCGTGGCGATGCCGCGTTCCGAACAGTTGCTCGTAGCGCTGCTGGCGGTGCTCAAAGCGGGCGGGGCGTATGTGCCGCTGGACCCGGATTACCCCGCCGATCGCCTCGCGTACATGCTCGAAGACAGCCGTGCGCGGGTGCTGCTGACCGAGCAGGCTGTTGCCCAGACCCTGAGCGTGCCGGGCGAAACCCAGGTGTTGCTGATGGATCGGTTGGCGCTCGATGGCTATCCGGCTGATGCGCCGCACACGCGGGTGCAGCCAGACAACCTGGCCTACGTGATCTACACCTCCGGTTCCACCGGCAAACCCAAAGGCGTGGCCATTGCTCATCGCAACGTCATGGCGCTGATCGACTGGTCAGCCACGGTCTACAGCCGCGACGATATCCAGGGTGTACTGGCGTCGACCTCGGTGTGCTTCGACCTCTCGGTGTGGGAGCTGTTTGTCACGTTGGCCAACGGCGGTTCGTTGATCATCGCGCGCAACGCACTGGAGCTGCCGCAACTGCCGGCGCGGGATCAGGTGCGCCTGATCAACAGCGTGCCGTCGGCTATCGCTGCACTGCAACGTGCCGGGCAGATCCCTGCCAGCGTGCGGATCATCAATCTGGCGGGCGAGCCGCTCAAGCAGGGCCTGGTCGACGTGCTGTATCAACAGCCGACGGTCGAGCACGTCTACGACCTCTATGGGCCGTCGGAAGACACCACCTATTCGACCTGGACGCGCCGCACCGCCGGCGGCCAGCCACGCATCGGCCGTGCCCTGACGAACAGCGCCAGCCATCTGCTCGATGCCGATCTGCACGCCGTGCCGCACGGGGTGTCGGCCGAGCTGTACCTGTCCGGCGCCGGCATCACGCGCGGTTATCTGGGGCGTGCGGCCATGACCGCCGAGCGCTTTGTGCCCAATCCTTTTGGCGGCAATGGCGAGCGGCTGTACCGCACCGGCGACCTGGTCCGCGAACGCGAACACGGCGAACTGGAGTACCTGGGCCGGATCGACCATCAGGTGAAAATTCGTGGATACCGCATCGAACTGGGGGAGATCGAGGCGCGATTGCTCGCCCAGACCGAAGTCGCGGAAGCGGCCGTACTGGCTGTTGAAGGCGAGGCTGGGGCGCAACTGGTGGCGTATGTGGTTGCTCCGCAACTGGATCTGTACGACGGCCAAGCGCAGCGGCAACTGCGCGACGGACTAAAGACTGGCCTCAAGTCTTCGTTACCTGACTACATGATTCCCGCGCACCTGCTGTTCCTTGAGCAGTTGCCACTGACCCCCAACGGCAAACTCGACCGCAAGGCCCTGCCTACGGTGGATGCCAGCCAGATGCAGGCCGCGTATGTCGCGCCGCAAGGTGCGCTTGAGCAGCAGGTCGCGGTGATCTGGCAGCAAGTGCTCGAGGTTGAACGCATCGGTCGCAGCGATCACTTCTTCGAACTCGGCGGGCACTCGCTGCTGGCGGTCAACGTGGTGTCGCGCATCGCCCTTGAACTGGGCCTGACGCTGACCCCGCAACTGTTATTCCAGCACCCCGTCCTGAGCGATTTTGTCGCTCGACTCGACACAGGAGGCGGGGCAATCAACGAACAGAAACTGAGCAAGCTGGAAGCCCTGCTTGACGATATGGAGGAAGTCTGATGGACAAGAGTGTTGCTTTGAGGGTAGCCAAGCGCTTTATCACTCTGCCGCTGGACAAACGCAAGCTGTACCTGGAAAAGATGCTCGAAGAGGGCGTCTCACCGGCCAATCTGCCGATCCCGGAGACGCGTTCCGGGTTTACGGCGATTCCTCTGTCGTATGCGCAGGAACGCCAGTTGTTCCTCTGGCAAATGGACCCGCACAGCAGCGCCTATCACATCCCCAGCGCCTTGCGCCTCAAGGGGCAACTGGACGTCGCCGCACTGGAGCGCAGCTTCAATGCTCTGGTCGCCCGGCACGAAAGCTTGCGCACCACCTTCGCCGAACAAGGCGAAACGTTCTGCCAGGTGATTCATCCGCAGATGCCGTTGAGCATCAGCGTCGAGCCGTTGCCGCAAGGTCTGGACGCCGAGGGTGTCGAGGCCTGCATCAAGGCGTTCGTCGAAGCTCAGACCTCGCGTCCGTTCGACTTGCAGCAAGGGCCGTTGCTGCGCGTGTCGCTGCTGAAAGTGGCAGAGGACGACCACGTGCTGGCGTTGATCCAGCACCACATCATCTCGGATGGCTGGTCGATGCAAGTGCTGGTCGGCGAGCTGATTCAGCATTACGCCGCCGACACCCGCGGCCAGTCGCTGACCCTGCCGACACTGGACGTGCAATACGCCGATTACGCGATCTGGCAACGCCATTGGCTGGAGGCCGGTGAGCGTGAGCGGCAGTTGGCTTACTGGGTAAAAACCCTGGGCAGCGAGCAACCGGTGCTGGAATTGCCGATCGATCAGCCGCGTCCGGCGGTACAAAGTTTTCGCGGGGCGCGCCTCGATCTGCAACTGCCGGCGGCGCTGGCCGATGGCCTCAAACAACTGGCGCAACGTGAGGGCGTGAGCCTGTTCATGCTGTTGCTGGCGTCGTTCCAGGCCTTGCTGCACCGCTACAGCGGGCAGTCGCAGATTCGTGTCGGTGTGCCCACGGCCAACCGCAACCGCGTGGAAACCGAAGGGCTGATCGGCTTCTTCGTCAACACTCAGGTGCTCAGCGCCGAAGTGCACGGTCAACTGCCGTTCAGCCAGTTGCTGGCGCAGGTCAAGCAAGCCGCGATGGCCGCCCAGGCGCATCAGGATCTGCCGTTCGAGCAACTGATCGAAGCACTGCAACCGGAGCGCAGCCTCAGCCACAGCCCGCTGTTCCAGGTGATGTACAACCATCAGGCGGCCAACCACCAGACCCAGCGGCAGAGTCAGCGGCAGTTGCCGCAGCTGAGCGTCGAAGACATCGTCTGGGAAGGCCGCACGGCACAATTCGACCTGACGCTGGGCACCTACGAGTCCAGCGAAGGCGTGGCAGCGGAACTGACCTACGCCACCGATCTGTTCAAGCCTGAGACCATCGAGCGTCTGGCGCGTCACTGGCAGAACCTGCTGCACGGCATTGTTGTGGCGCCGACGCAACGCATCGGCGAACTGCCGTTGCTGGCAGACCGCGAGCACGACGTGCTGCTGCAAGACTGGTCGCGTGTCGCCGATCACACCGCGCACGCCGAATGTGTGCAACAGGCGTTCGCCTCGCAGGCGCAGCAAACCCCGGACGCGACCGCGCTGATCATTGGCGAGGACGCCTTGACCTATGGCGAGCTGGAGGCGCGGGCCAATCAACTGGCGCACAAGCTGATCGAGCAGGGCGTCGGCCCGGACCGACTGGTCGGCATCGCGTTGGAACGCAGTGCGGACATGCTCGTCGGCCTGCTGGCAATCCTCAAGGCTGGCGGCGCCTACGTGCCGCTGGATCCGGCGTACCCGCAAGACCGGCTGGCCTACATGATCGAGGACAGCGGCCTGCAATGGCTGCTGACCCAGGCGCACTTGCAGGTGCAATTGCCGGTACCGGCGGGTGTGCAAACCCTGCTGCTGGATCAGCCGAAAGACTGGCTGGCAGCTTATCCACAGACCGCGCCGAAAGTTGCCGTCCATGGCGATCATCTGGTCTATACGATCTACACCTCGGGCTCTACCGGCAAACCGAAAGGTGTGATGGTGCGCCACGCGGCGCTGAGCAATTTTGTCGCGAGCATGATCAAGCAGCCGGGCCTTGTGGCGGCGGATCGCATGCTGTCGCTGACGACCTTTTCGTTCGATATTTTCGCGCTGGAAATCTACGCCCCGCTACTGGCCGGGGCCTGTGTGGTGTTGACCGGCAAGGATGTGCATCAGGATCCGCAAGCGGTGCTCGAACTGATCAAGCGTCACGCCGTGAGCATTGTGCAAGCCACGCCGTCGACCTGGCGCATGCTGCTCGACAACGAGCGCGCGGCGCTGCTCCGCGGCCGTACGTTTCTCTGCGGCGGTGAAGCGCTGCCGCAAGAACTGGCCGAGCGCATGCTGGCGCTGACGCCAAGCGTATGGAACCTGTACGGCCCGACCGAAACCACGGTCTGGTCGGCGCAACATGCGCTGAGCGCGGAGCACAGCCGGCCGTTCCTCGGCACGCCCATCGACAACACTGCGCTGTACATTCTCGGCAGCGACCTTGCGCTGAATCCGCTCGGTGCGCCGGGCGAGTTGCTCATTGGTGGCGAAGGCCTGGCGCGCGGTTATTTCCAGCGTCCGGGTCTGACCGCTGAACGCTTTGTGCCGGATCCGTTCGCGGAAAACGGCGCGCGTCTGTACCGCACCGGCGACTTGACCCGTTATCGCGCCGAAGGGGTGATCGAGTACATCGGGCGCATCGACCATCAAGTAAAAATTCGCGGTTTCCGTATCGAACTGGGCGAAATCGAAGCACGCTTGCTCGCGCTGGACAGCGTGCGCGAAGCGGTCGTGGTGGCGCAGGACGGCCCGACGGGTGCGCAACTGATTGGCTATGTTGTGCCGATCGACAGCGATGCCGCGCACGCCGATTTGCGCGCGGCGCTGAAGGCCAGCCTCAAGGCTGAACTGCCGGAATACATGGTGCCCGCGCACCTGTTGTTTCTCGCGCAATTGCCGCTGACCCCCAACGGCAAGGTCGACCGCAACGCCTTGCCGGCACCGGATGCCAGGCTGTTGCAGTCAACGTATCTCGCCCCGCAAACTGCCACCCAGCACACGGTCGCCGGGATCTGGCAGGCGGTGCTCAAACTGGAACAGGTGGGTCTGAGCGACAACTTCTTCGAGCTGGGCGGTCACTCGTTGCTGGTCACACAAGTGGTGTCGCGGGTGCGCCAGGCACTCAATGTGCAAGTGCCGCTGCGCACCTTGTTCGAACACAGCACGCTGGTCGATTTCGTCGCTGCACTGGGCGTCGAACAGGCCCACCGGCAGCCGCCGCTGATCGCGCTGCCACGGCTGCAACCGTTGCCACTGTCATACGCACAGGAACGTCAATGGTTCCTCTGGCAACTCGAACCGCGCAGCACTGCCTATCACGTCCCGGCCGCTTTGCGGCTGCGCGGCGAACTGGATCTGCTGGCGTTGCAACGCAGCTTCGATGCCTTGATCGCCCGCCACGAATCGCTGCGCACCTGCTTTGTTGAAGAGCAGGGCCAGACACTGCAAGTGATTCAGGCCGAGGCAGCGCTGGACCTGCAAGTGCAGGATGTCGGTAACGTCGATGACGCCGCGCTGCAAGCGCTGGTTGCCGAAGAAACCCGGCAACTGTTCAACCTGCAGCAGGGGCCGTTGCTGCGGGTCAAACTGCTGCGCCTGGCCGCGGATGACCACGCGCTGGTCATCACCTTGCATCACATCGTCTGCGATGGCTGGTCGATGAACATCATGGTCGACGAACTGGTCGCCCTGTATGCCGCCCACAGCCAGGGCCGGACTGCCGGGTTGCCTGCGCTGGCGGTGCAATACGCCGACTATGCGCTGTGGCAGCGGCAATGGATGGACGCTGGTGAGCGGGAGCGGCAACTCGATTACTGGACGGCGCAGCTGGGCGATGGCGACCAGCCGTTGCTCGAGCTGCCGACTGACCGTCCGCGTCCGGCCGAACAAAGCTATCGCGGCGCTCGTCAGGACATTGCACTGAGTGCCGAACTGGCCGCAGGCCTCAAAAACCTCGCCCAGCGCGAAAACGTCACGCTGTTTGCGCTGCTGTTGGCGTCGTTCCAGACCCTGCTGCATCGCTACAGCGGTCAGGCCGAGATCCGCGTCGGCGTCCCCGTGGCTAACCGCAACCGGGTCGAGACCGAGGGCCTGATCGGTTTCTTCGTCAACACCCAGGTGCTCAAGGCCGAGTTCGACAGCCAGCAGACGTTCCGCAGCCTGTTGCAGCAAGTGAAAACTACCCTGCTCGGGGCGCAGGCTCATCAGGATCTGCCGTTCGAACAACTGGTCGACGCGCTGCAGCCGGAGCGCAGCCTGAGTCATGCGCCGTTGTTCCAGGTGCTGCACAACCACCAGAGCCAGGCCCGTCGGGAGCAGGGCGCGACGCGCCTGCCGAAGCTCGCCATCGAAGGCTTGAGCTGGGTCTCGCACACTGCGCAATTCGACCTGACCCTCGATACGTTTGAATCGGCCGACAACGTCTGGGCTGAACTGACCTATGCCTCCGACCTGTTCGATGCTGAAACCATGGCGCGTTTCGCCAGCCATTGGACAACCCTGTTGCAAGGCATCATTGCCGACAGCGGCCAGCGCATCGCTGATTTGCCGCTGCAGGACGCTGCCGAGCGCGCGGCAACCTTGCGCCAATGGAACCCGGCGCTGGTCGACTTCCACAGTGAGCAATGCCTGCACCCGTTGATCGAAGCGCAGGCGGCGCGTGCACCGCAGGCAATTGCCGTGACCTGCGGCGATCAATCGCTGAGCTACGGTGAGCTCAACACTCGCGCGAACCGATTGGCGCACAAGCTGATCGACAGCGGCGTCGGGCCTGACGTGCGCGTCGGCCTGGCGGTGGAGCGCAGCCTCGACATGCTGGTCGGCCTGCTGGCGATTCTCAAGGCTGGCGGCGCTTATGTACCGCTGGATCCGAGCTATCCGCAAGAACGCCTGAGCTACATGATCGGCGACAGCGGCATCGCGCTGTTGCTGACCCAAAGCCATCTGCTCGCGCGCCTGCCGGTGCCCGATTGCGTGCGCAGCCTGATGCTCGATCAGCCAGATGGCCTCGAAGGCTACAGCGAAAGCAATCCGCAAGTGCGGATGAGCGCTGACAACCTCGCGTACGTGATTTACACCTCGGGTTCGACCGGCCAGCCGAAGGGCACCTTGCTCGCGCATCGCAATGTGTTGCGTCTGTTTGCCGCGACGGATGCCGGGTTCGGTTTCGGCCCTTCGGACGTCTGGAGCCTGTTCCATTCCTACGCGTTCGACTTCTCGGTGTGGGAGATCTTCGGTGCACTGCTATACGGCGGCAAACTGGTGGTGGTGCCTTACGAGGTCAGCCGCTCGCCGCGAGACTTTTTTGCCTTGCTCTGCCGCGCCGGCGTCACCGTACTTAACCAGACGCCGTCGGCGTTCAAACAACTGATGCAAGTGGCCTGTGCCCCGGAGCACGCCGCGCAACCACTGTTGCTGCGCTACGTGGTATTTGGCGGCGAGGCGCTGGAGGTCAAGAGCCTGCGACCGTGGTTCGAGCGTTTCGGTGATCAGGCGCCGCAACTGATCAACATGTACGGCATCACTGAAACCACCGTCCACGTCACGTACCGCCCGTTGTCGCTGGCTGATCTGCAGCGTGACGCAAGCAGCCCGATCGGCGCACCGATTACGGACTTGTCGTGGTACTTGCTCGATGGCGATCTCAACCCGGTGGCCAAGGGTTGCATCGGTGAGCTTTACGTCGGCCGCGCCGGTTTGGCGCGGGGATATCTGAACCGTGCCGATCTGACCGCACTGCGCTTTATTCCCGACCCGTTTGCCGCTGACGGCGGTCGGTTGTACCGCACCGGCGATCTGGCGCGTAATCGCGCCGACGGCGTCATTGAGTACATCGGGCGTATCGACCATCAGGTGAAAATTCGCGGCTTCCGAATCGAGCTGGGTGAGATCGAAGCACAACTGCTCGAGCAACCCGCCGTTCGCCAGGTTGCCGTGCTGGCGCAGCCTGGCCTCAGTGGCCAGCAACTGGTTGCGTATCTGGTTCCCGGCGACGAGGCGTTGCTCGACGCCAGCGCGGCGGAACAGGCGCAGTGGCGCGACCGCGTGCGTGCCGGACTCAAGGCCAACCTGCCGGATCACATGATTCCGGCACACCTGCTGCTGCTCGCGCAATTGCCGTTGACCGCCAACGGCAAACTCAACCGCCATGCGCTGCCATCGCCGGACGCCAGTCACGCACAACAGCCCTGGCAGGCGCCGCAAAGCGAGCTGGAACAGCGTTTGGCGGCGATCTGGCAAGACGTGTTGAAACTGCCGCAAGTGGGCCTCAACGACAATTTCTTCGAACTGGGCGGCGATTCGATCATTTCAATTCAGGTGGTCAGCCGTGCGCGTCAGGCCGGGATTCGTTTGAACCCCAAGGACCTGTTCCAGCACCAGACCGTTCAACGGCTGGCGCAGGTCGCGCAGTGGGGCGATGAACTGTCGTCCATCGATCAGCAAGCGGTAACCGGCGTGGCCCGGCTGTTGCCGATTCAACAGCAGTTCTTCGACGATGAAATCCCTGAGCGTCACCACTGGAACCAGTCAGTGCTGCTCAAACCGCGTGAGCCTCTGGACGCGGACAACGTCGAGCAGGTGTTGCGCGCGCTGGTGGCCCATCACGATGCCCTGCGCTTGAGTTTCACCCAGCACAACGGCGTGTGGCAGGCCGAGCACCGCGCGGTGGAAGAGGCGCCGGCCAATCTGTTGTGGCAGGCAAGCGTTGCCGATGCGTCGGCGCTGGAAGCCTTGGGCAACCGCGCGCAGCGCAGCCTCGATTTGCGCAACGGCCCGTTGCTGCGCGCTGTGTTGGCGACGCTGGCTGACGGCACACAGCGCCTGCAGCTGGTGATCCATCACTTGGCCGTCGACGGCGTGTCGTGGCGGATTCTGCTGGAGGATCTGCAGACGGCGTATCAGCAATTGCTCGATGCCCGGCCACTGAAACTGCCGGCGAAAACCAGCGCCTTCAAGGCCTGGAGCGAGCACTTGCAGCGCTACGCCAACAGTGCCGCATTGCAGCAGGAGCTGGCTTACTGGCAGGCGTGCCTGCGCGATGCCAGCACCGATCTGCCATGCAAAAACATCAACGCCGCTCAGCACAACCGACTGGCGTACACCGTGCAGACCCGGCTGGATGCGCAACTGACCCGCCAACTGCTGCAAGAAGCCCCGACGGCGTACCGCACCCAGGTCAATGATCTGTTGCTGACAGCGCTGGCAAGGGTTATCGGGCGCTGGAGCGGGCAAGCGTCGACGCTGATCCAGCTTGAAGGCCATGGGCGCGAAGAGCTGTTCGACGGTGTTGACCTGACCCGTACCGTCGGCTGGTTCACCAGTCTGTTCCCGGTGCGCCTGACCCCGGCGGCCACACTGGGCGAGTCGATCAAGCAGATCAAGGAACAGCTGCGCTCGATTCCCAACAAAGGCATCGGTTTCGGCGCACTGCGTCACCTTGGCGATGCTCAGGCACAAGCGAGCCTGCAGGCCTTGCCGACGCCGCGCATTACCTTCAACTACCTCGGCCAGTTCGACGGCAGTTTCGCCGCTGATGACGGCGCACTGTTCGCGCCAGCGGCGGATAACGCCGGTGTGGATCAGAGCCCGGACGCACCACTGGGCAACTGGCTGACCTTGAACGGTCAGGTGTATGGCGGCGAATTGCGTGTCGGCTGGACCTTCAGCACCGAGCGTTTCGACAACGCCACCCTCGAACGTCTGGCCGCTGAATACGCCGACGAACTGGCCCTGCTGGTCGATCATTGCCTGACACCGGGCGTCGAAGGCCTGACGCCGTCGGACTTCCCGCTCGCGGAACTGACCCAGGCGCAACTCGACGGCTTGCCGATTCCGGCGCAGCAGATCGCTGATATCTACCCGCTGTCGGCGATGCAGCAAGGCATGTTGTTCCACAGCCTTTACGAGCAGGCGCGCGGTGATTACATCAACCAGGTCCGCCTCGATGTCGAAGGCCTCGACCCGCAACGCTTCCAGCACGCCTGGCAAGCGGCAGTGGACAACCACGACATCCTGCGCACCGGTTTTGTCTGGCAGGGTGAACTGGCGCGTGCCGTCCAGGTGGTGCACAAGCAACTGGACATGCCGTTCAGCGTGCTCGACTGGCGTGAGCGCGGTGATTGCCAACATGAACTCGATACACTGGCCGCGGCCGAGCAGGCGCAAGGCTTTGACCTGAGCCAGGGGCCGCTGCTGCGCATGGTCGTGGTGCGTCTGGACGAGCAGCGCTGCCACCTGATCTACACCAACCATCACATTCTCATGGACGGCTGGAGCAACTCGCAGTTGCTCGGCGAAGTCCTCCAGCGTTATGCCGGGGAAACCGTGCCGGCGCTGGCCGGGCGGTATCGCGATTACATCGAGTGGCTGCAACGTCAGGACGCGCGGGTCAGCGAGCAGTACTGGACGGCACAATTGGCCAATCTGCAAGAGCCGACCCGTCTGGCGCAGGCACTGCAATTGCACAGTGGCGATGAACCTTGTGAAGGCCACGGCGAGTTGAGTCGCTTCCTCGATGCCGGGCAAACCCAGCGTCTGGGCGAATTTGCCCGGCAGCAGAAAGTCACCCTCAACACCTTGATTCAAGCGGCGTGGCTCCTGCTGTTGCAGCGCCTGACCGGTCAGGACAGTGTCGCGTTCGGCGCTACGGTGGCGGGGCGCCCGACCGAACTCAAAGGCGTCGAACAACAGATCGGCCTGTTCATCAACACCTTGCCGGTGATCGCCAGCCCCCGCCCGGAATACAGCGTCGGCCAGTGGTTGCAGCGCGTGCAGGCGCAAAACATCGGCCTGCGCGAGCATGAGCACACGCCGTTGTTCGATATCCAGCGCTGGGCCGGGCAGAGCGGTGAAACGCTGTTCGACAACATTCTGGTGTTCGAAAACTATCCAGTGTCGCAGGCGCTGGAGCAGGGCGCGCCGCAGGAACTGCGCTTCGGCGCGGTGAGCAATCACGAGCAAACCAACTACCCGCTGACGCTGGCAGTGAATGTCAGCGATGAGTTGTCGCTGCATTACAGCTATCAGCGCGGGCAGTTCAGCGACGCGGTGATCGAACGTCTGAGCGGGCAATTGCACAACCTCCTGCAGCAGATGGTGCAGTCGGGCGAAACCCGGCTGGGCGCGCTGGACTTGCTGGACGCTGCCGAGCGCAGCGTGATGGTTGAACAGTGGAACGCCACCGCCATCGAGTACCCGCTGGAGCAAGGCGTTCACCGCCTGATCGAAGCGCAGGCCGCGCGTACCCCGCACGCCCCGGCGCTGGTCTTTGCCGGGCAGACGCTGAGCTACGAACAACTCAACGCCCGAGCCAACCAACTCGCCCATGCGTTGATCGCACGGGGTGTCGGCGCGGATGTGCTGGTGGGCATTGCGCTGGAGCGCAGCCTGGAAATGGTCATCGGCTTGCTGGCGATTCTCAAGGCCGGTGGCGCCTATGTGCCGCTCGATCCGCAATACCCGCGTGATCGCCTGAGCTACATGATCGCCGACAGCGGCATTGACCAGTTGCTGACGCAGGCGCATCTGCTCTCGGCGCTGCCGATTCCCGACCACGTGCAGACGTTGTGCCTGGCGGCGGACGGCGCTGACTTCGCGGCGCAGCCAACGCACAACCCCCAGGTGGCCTGCGACGCCAGTAACCTGGCTTATGTGATTTACACCTCGGGCTCCACCGGCATGCCCAAAGGTGCCGGCAATGCGCATCGGGCGCTGATTAACCGCTTGCTGTGGATGCAGCAGGCTTATGCGCTGACAGCGGCAGACACCGTACTGCAGAAAACCCCGTTCAGCTTCGACGTGTCGGTGTGGGAGTTCTTCTGGCCGTTGATGACCGGTGCGCGACTGGTGGTGGCAGCGCCGGACGATCACCGCGATCCCGCCCGACTGATCGCCTTGATCAACGAGCAACGGGTGACCACGCTGCATTTTGTGCCTTCGATGCTGCAGGCGTTCCTGCAAGACGGCAACGTCGCGAGTTGCACCAGCCTGACGCGCATCGTGTGCAGTGGGGAAGCGCTGCAAGTGGACGCGCAGTTGCAGGTCTTCGCCAAACTGCCTGGGGCCGCTTTGTATAACTTGTATGGCCCCACCGAGGCCGCCATCGACGTCACCCATTGGACCTGCCGTGACGAAGGCCGTGACGCGGTGCCAATTGGTCAGCCGATCGCCAACCTGTCGACGTTCATTCTCGACGGCGGCCTCAATCCGCTGCCAATCGGTGTCGCCGGTGAGCTGTACCTGGGCGGGGTCGGTCTGGCGCGGGGTTATCACCGTCGTCCGGGGCTCAGCGCCGAGCGTTTTGTCGCCAGTCCGTTTGGCCGTGGCGAGCGCTTGTATCGCACCGGTGACCTGGCGCGCTATCGCGCCGACGGCGTGATCGAATACGTCGGGCGGATCGACCACCAGGTCAAGCTGCGCGGCTTGCGTATCGAGCTGGGCGAAATCGAAGCGCGTCTGCTCGAACATGCCGCCGTGCGCGAAGCCGTGGTAGTCGCCCGCGACGTGGCGGGCAGTCAGCAACTGGTGGCGTATCTGGTGCCGAGTGATCCCGCGCTCGTCGAGGCCGGCGAGTCGCAGCGCACCGGGCTCCACGACGACCTGTCGAACTGGCTGGGCGCACGCCTGCCCGATTACATGGTGCCGACGCACCGCGTGTGGCTGGCGCAAATGCCGCTGAGCCCGAACGGCAAACTCGACCGCAAACGCCTGCCAGCGCTGGAGTTCGCCACCGCGCAGCGCCACGTCGAACCGGCGAATGCCATCGAGCAGACACTGGTGGACATCTGGAAAGACGTGCTGGGTCTTGAGCGAATCAGCACCACCGACAGCTTCTTCGCCCTCGGCGGTGATTCGATCATCTCGATTCAGGTGGTCAGCCGGGCGCGTGTGCAGGGCATCGAGCTGAGCCCGAAAGACCTGTTCCAGCAACCGACCATTCAACAACTGGCCCTGCGCGCCGAAACCAGTGCCGGCAATCAGGCACCGGTGGCAGCGCTGATCGACATGCCGTTGCACGGCCTGAGCGAGGCGCAAATCGCCGAACTGCCATTGCCGGGCGGTCAGCTCGACGGGTTGTACCGTTTGTCGCCGATGCAGCAGGGCATGCTGTTCCTGGGATTGAATTCGCCGCAAGCCGATCTGTATATCAATCAGGTGAGCATTGCGGTGCAAGGCCTGCAGCCGCTGCGCTTCAAGGCGGCATGGGAAGCGGTCAGCCGTCGCCATGACATTCTGCGCACCGGTTTCCTCTGGCAGGACATGGCCGAGCCGCTGCAATTCGTCCTCGCCGATGCGCCGTTGCCGTTCAGCGTGCTCGACTGGCGCGCAGCGGATCATTCTGCCGACGCCCTGCAAGCATTGGCCGCTGCCGAGCGGGCCAAGGGCTTCGATCTCGACCGGCCGCCGCTGCAGCGTCTGACGCTGGTGCAGGTAGGCGAGGACAGCTATCAGCTGATCTGGACCTATCACCACATTCTGATCGACGGCTGGAGCAGTTCGCAGTTGATCGGCGAAGTGCTCAGCCAGTACTCCGGTCAGACCCTGGCCGAGGCCGTGCCGTACCGGCGCTACATCAATTGGCTGCAACAACAGGATGCCCAGGCCAGCGAAGGCTTCTGGCGTGAACATCTGGCGCTGCTCGACGAGCCGACCTACCTCGCCGATGCGTTGGTGCGCACCGGCAGCGGGCAGGGCCACGAAGCGCTGTACAGCCGTTTGGGTGAAACCCGTACCGAACAACTCAAGGCGTTCGCGCAATCGCAGCAGATCACCCTCAACACACTGGTGCAGGGCGCGTGGCTGGTGCTGCTCAGCCGTTACAGCGGCCAGCGCTGCGTGGCATTCGGCGCGACGGTGGCGGGGCGGCCGGCGAGTCTGCCGGCGTCCGAGTCGATCCTCGGTCTGTTCATCAACACCTTGCCGGTGATCAAGGACGTACCGGCCGAACAAGCGGTCGGCGACTGGTTGCGCGAGTTGCAGGACTTCAACCTGGAAATGCGTGAGCGCGAGTACACCCCGCTTACCGATGTGCAGCGTTGGGCCGGACGTGCCGGGCAATCATTGTTCGACAGCATCATCGTGTTCGAGAACCACCCGATCGATCAGGCCTTGCGTGAGTGGCGTGATGATTCGCTGCAGTTCGGCGAGAGCAACAGCGCCGGCCTGACCAATTTCCCGATGGACTTGATGGTCACGCTCGAAGACGGGCTGGTGATCGAATACATGTTCCTGCGCGAGCATTTTGACCGGGCGACCGTGGAGGGCATCCGCAGCCACATGGAAGGCTTGCTGGCGGCGCTGGCACAAGACGCCACGCAACCGTTGGGGCGCATCGGTCTGCCGCCGGCTCAGGCGTTGTCGGCACCGCCGGTGCCTCGGCCAGCGCAGACGCCTGCGGTGCATCAGCGCATCGCCGAATTGGCAGTGCAACGCGGCGAGCAAACGGCAGTGATCTTCAACGGCCAGACGTTCAGCTATGCCGAAATCGATGCGCGGGCGAATCGCTTGGCGCATGCGTTGATTGCTCAAGGCGTTGGCCCGGAGGTCCGGGTTGGCGTGGCCTTGCCGCGCAGCGAAAACCTGATCGTTGCGCTGCTGGCGGTGCTCAAGGCTGGCGGTGCCTATGTGCCGCTGGACGCGACCTATCCGCGTGAGCGTCTGAGCTATCTGATGGGTGATTCGGCTATCGCGTTGCTGCTCAGCGATTCGACGCTGCGTGGTGTGCTGCCGGTGCAGGACAACCT
>Ga0307408_100000784_pt1 | contig 25573 bp, 25 predicted proteins | sample 322Cmetagenome_FD_202116 | JGI IMG/M metagenome (GOLD analysis project Ga0307408, IMG submission 202116) | Maize rhizosphere microbial communities from greenhouse at UC Davis, California, United States - 322HYB-C-3 | ecosystem: Host-associated > Plants > Roots > Rhizosphere > Soil | place...
GCCACTGGAAGCAATAATACTTCCAGGTATTTCGAATATTACTTTGGGAAAGTGCCAAATGTTATCCGGAAAAATAGAAATAGCGTAGCCGTGCTGGATGGCTCTGAGTCGGATGCAGACCTATTGAATCTGGGTTATGATATATTGAACTATTTTGGATTAGGTTGCCGGAATGTTTCCAAGTTGTATGTGCCCGAATCTTATGATTTTGACGCTTTTTTTAAGGCCATTGAGCCACTTAAAGCGGTGGCCGATAATCACAAATACAACAATAATTATGACTATAATAAATCTATTTTCCTTGTGAACAGAGATGCTCATTTGGATAATGGTTTTTTGTTGTTAAAACAGGATGAACGTTTATCCTCTCCGCTTGCTGTCGTTTATTTTGAGGAGTATGACTCGGTAGAAAAGGTTGCGAATACTTTAAATGCAATTTCAGAGAATGTTCAGGTGGTTGTTGCTCGTCAAAAACTAAATATAGAAATTCCAATGGTTGGATTTGGCGAAAGCCAGTCGCCACGATTGTGGGATTATGCCGATGGCGTAAACACTCTTGAGTTTTTGAGGAAATTATAAGGATCTGTATAAATTTATAATTTTAAACGGCTTCTAATATTAGAAAACCTATTTTTGGGCAAATGTATATCATCAAAGTAAAGGGTGTAGCTAAAATACCGGATTACGTACAGTTACGTGATGAAAAATTTACTTTGCTTGCTTATTTCAGGGTAGACAGGCCAGATAAATCATTAGACAAAATTGGTCTGGGAGATAAATCAGAATACATTATGAACCTGATTAAAGATCTTCCGTTCGGGAAAATTTTAAAACTGGAACTTTAACATGATTGGGAATACAGTAATACAGTTACAAGGCGTTGATATATACCAACAGAAGCATTTGGTGCTTTCGAACGTAAATCTTCATATTGATAAGGGCGAATTTGTATTTCTTATCGGAGCAACCGGCTCGGGTAAAAGTAGTTTGCTAAAGGTTATTTATGGAGATTTGCATATTGCTTCAGGAGAAGGGCATGCAGGAGGCTATGATTTAAAGAAGCTGTCTGATAAAGATGTACCTTTTCTTCGCCGGAAACTGGGAATTGTATTTCAGGATTTCCAATTGCTAACAGACCGTACTGTTGAAGACAACATGCGTTTTGTATTGAATGCAACTGGCTGGAAAGATAAAAATCTGACAGCAGAGCGCATTCGTGATGTTTTGGAAAAAGTAGGATTACGTTCGAAACTAAAGAAGATGCCTCATGAACTTTCTGGGGGAGAGCAGCAGCGGGTAGTAATTGCCAGGGCATTGCTAAACAATCCGGAAATTATACTGGCAGACGAGCCTACCGGAAACCTTGATCCGGAGACATCAGAAGAAATAATGTTGCTGCTAAAAGAAATAAGCCGTTCTGGAACGGCTGTTTTAATGGCAACTCACGATTATCATATCATACGTACTTTCCCTTCAAGAATAATTAAATGCGAGAACGGAAAAGTGATAGAGGATGCAAAAATCGCTTAAGCCGACTGACAAAATTCCGTCAATAGCTTACAATCTGCTGACAGTGTGACGTGTTTTAATAACTGGCAAAAAAATTGCCAGAAGGGGAGTGGTAACATATTACAGTATGTTCAAAAACTGGAAGAAAAAACAACAAGACAAAGAGAAAGATCTTGAAAATCAGGATATAAAGATGAATCAGGAACAGGAAGAAGTAAAAGATACGGTTACAGAATCGAACGAAAATGAAGTAGTCGAAAATCAGCCGACGGAAGAAATCTCTGCTGAAGATAAATTGCGTGCAGAATTGGCAGAGTCTAATGACAAATACCTTCGGTTATATGCTGAATTTGACAATTATAAAAGACGTACTACTAAGGAAAGAGTAGAATTGCTTCAAACCGCAGGTAAAGACGTAATTGTAAGCATGTTGTCTATTCTCGATGATTTTGAAAGAGGTTTAAAATCAATGGAAACGGCTTCGGATGTAGATGCAGTGAAAGAAGGTGTTTCGTTGGTTTACAATAAACTTAAGAATACGCTGGTTCAAAAGGGACTGAAAGAGATGGAGTCAAAAGGCAATACTTTTGATGCAGATATTCACGAAGCAATTACGAATATTCCGGCTCCTTCCGATGATCTTAAAGGCAAAGTGGTAGACGAAGTTGAGAAAGGTTATTTTCTTAACGATAAAGTGATTCGCTTTGCTAAAGTAATTGTTGGGGCATAATTTGTGCTAATGGAAAGCTGAATGAGCAAAAGATATTTTTGGGCTTATTTAGCTTTCAGAATGATAATGATGAGTAAAGGGTTTAATTATCCTTTGCTCTGTTCCTGTTTAGAGAGCAGGCTGGTATTCTGAATTATCATTCAAAGTTTAGATATTTTAAATGCGAGAAAGATAAGACAGTGTTAATTCTGTAAATCCTTCTCTCGTTCTTCATTATAAAATGACATGGCTAAGAGAGATTTCTACGATATTTTAGGCGTAAGCAAAGGCGCAAGTGCCGATGAGATAAAAAAGGCTTATCGGAAACTTGCCATTAAATATCACCCAGATAAAAACCCGGGAGATAAAGAGGCCGAGGAAATGTTTAAAGAGGCAGCAGAGGCTTACGAAATTTTAAGCAATCCTGAGAAGAAACAACGTTACGATCAGTTTGGCCATGCCGGAACAGGTGGTGCTGGTGGTTATGGCGGTGGTCACATGAACATGGAGGATATCTTCAGCCAGTTTGGTGATATTTTTGGTGGTGGCGGAAGCCCGTTCGACAGTTTCTTTGGAGGCGGAGGTCAATCACGTGGTGGACGCAGGGTTGCACGTGGAACTAATTTGAGAATTAAGGTTAAACTTACTCTCGAAGAAATAGCCAAAGGGGTTGAGAAAAAAATAAAAGTAAACAAGCAGGTAGTTTGTAACACCTGTGATGGAACAGGTGCTAAAGATCGTTCATCATTTCATACCTGTAGCACCTGCGGCGGATCAGGAAGTGTAAGAAGGGTAACCAATACCATTCTTGGCCAGATGCAAACAACAAGCACCTGTCCAACCTGTAATGGCGAAGGTACAACGATTGCCAATAAGTGTAATGCTTGTCATGGCGATGGAGTTGTTCGTGGCGAAGAAACCATTTCAATAAATATTCCTGCAGGTGTAAGCGAAGGAATGCAGCTTTCTATGGGGGGTAAAGGAAATGCCGCTCCACGAGGCGGGGTTCCGGGCGATTTAATTATTCTGGTTGAAGAAATTCCGCACGAAACCTTACAGCGCGAAGGCAATAACGTTGTTTTCGATCTTCATGTGAGTTTTGTTGACGCTGCCATAGGAGCAAGTGTAGAAGTACCAACTATCGATGGTAAAGCTAAAATTAAAATTGAACCGGGAACTCAGGGTGGCAAAATCCTACGCCTAAAAGGTAAAGGTTTGCCGGAAGTTAATTCCTACCATCGCGGCGATCAATTGATTTATGTAAATATCTGGACTCCAAAAGCGCTTTCCAGAGACGAACGAGATCTGCTTGAGAAACTGCAGAATTCTCCAAATTTCAGGCCTCAGCCAGGAAAGAATGAGAAGAGCTTTTTTGAACGAATGAAGGAATACTTCGAGTAAAAAACATATTGTTATAAAAAAAGCTGCTGATTAAAGCGGCTTTTTTTATGGGATGCTATTTGACTGAAATAATTGTACGAATTAAGGCACTAGCCAAACAACTGATTCGTAACTATGTTATAAATGATAATATCTTAAAAAAATCTACACTGCTTGCATTGGAAGTTGGTGCAACAACCGCTATGATACATTAACTAAAATTTTGGAGATTCAAAGGTTTTGAGCATGTCTAAACGAGTACTAATTTTTGACGACGACGTTGATATTTTATCGATCTGTACCTATATTCTGGAAGAACAGGGTTGGGAAGTACAGACCTCTTCTCACTGCAATAATATTGTAGACACGGTGAGAGCTTTTATGCCAAAGGTTATTTTGATGGATAATTGGATTCCAGACACGGGTGGGGTAGTGGCAACACAAACCATTAAGAAAGAATCCGATTTAAAAAATATCCCCGTAATTTATTTTTCGGCCAATAACGATATTCAAAGTCTTGCACGTCAGGCTGGTGCCGATACCTATCTGGAAAAGCCTTTTGATCTGAATGAGCTGGAAGCCGTTATCGATAAGGTGGCTAATGATAGTGCTGAAGTTGCATAACTTAGCTTAGAACTTCCTCCAGTATTAAATGTGATTGGATATTGGAGAAGTTTTCCACGTGTAGTTCGTAGTACTTAAGAATATTTTGAAGGAGCTCTCTGCGTTCCTCTGTAGTGATTTTAAATTCCCCCAAATTATCATACTTGTGTTGAAGCAGCGTTCTGAAAAGCTGTAATTGAGAATTGTGCAATATCAGCGCATGGTCTGGTAACGTATCTGTAAAATGACCATTTATCAAATCAAAATAATTGAGCTCTGTCTTTGCCGATCTGTCAGGGTAGAAGCCAATGTACCGGCTCAGTTGAAGCAGAAATAGTAAGTGGAAATTCGCTAATCCTTCGTCCAGGCTATCCAATACTTCGATTGAATTGAAAATAAACTCAAACAGGGCAGCATCATCAAAATGAACTTTTACACTTTTATACAGTACTTCATTTAAGAAAAGCGCAATTGAACTTTTTATCACGTTGTAAGGAATAGTTTGGAAGGTGGGAGAATTTCTTAATTCTGAAATGCGTTGAATATTGCCATTAGGTTTATGATAAACAACCAGATCAAGCAAATGAAGCGGTTGAATCATGTTCAACCTGATTTTTGCCTTCGATTTCTTTACTCCGTTGATAAGATAAGATTGAAGTCCGAACTTTTCAGTGAAAATCTGTACCACTACGCTGCTTTCAGCATAATCTGTAACCTTAAATACAATTCCACGTGTTTTGTGAAGCATAAGTAGTTTTAGTTGCAGTAAGATTTAGTTCAATCGGCTTATTTTGGGGATGAAGATGATGAGCCCTACAATAAAAGCAAACAAAGCCGAGATAAGAACTGCCGCACTTGCCAGATCCTTGATCTTTCCTGCTTGAACGTTATATTCCGGTGATACCAGATCCACCAGAAATTCCAGGGCTGTATTAAATAACTCTGCTATCAGCACCAAAGCAATTGCAGCCGTAATCCAAAGCCATTCCGAATTACTAAGGCCAAGGTATAATCCACCAGCTATAGCTGCTATTGCTGTAAATGAGTGAAATTTGAAGTTTATTTGGGAGGAAAATGCATGTTTTAAACCCAGAAACGCATAACTAAAGCCTTTCATGAATTTACTGAATGAATGTTGTCCCTGTGGTGATTTAAACCTTTTATCTTCCAATTGTGTCGCTTTCTAATTCAAATCTAGTGTTATGTTAACGTAGGCTGTATATTCAAATTATTCCTCCGATTGCAGATTGTTTGCGTTTTTTAACGTCAGCTTATCACTAGTTACTGTACATCGTATCATAATACTCCTTCACCATCCTGTCCGAATCGAACAATGGAGCAACGTCTTTGGCGCTATTTTTAAGAACCTCTAACCATTCATCCGGTTGTCGATAGTACATTGGCAAAATTACTTGTTCAATGGTGTCGGCCAAATTCGATGACTCTTGCTTGTCGCGATCTTCGAGTGGTAAGTTCTGATCTGCTGGCTGTATTAAAAAGACGTTTTGTTTGTCTTTTGCAAATTCGGGGATCCAGCCATCTGGAATAGAAAGATTGATACTGCCGTTCATTGCAGCCGTCATACCACTGGTGCCAGAAGCTTCGCGGTAAAGACGAGGGTTATTCAGCCAAACATCCGAACCCTTTTTTAGCAGAGCTGATAACTGAAGCTCGTGCCCGGTAACAACTGCACAGTTTTTAATTGGTTTTACGCGATTTATGATGTGATTGAAAAGCCCAATCGCACCATAATCCTCTGGATAGGGCTTTCCTGCCCAGATAATTTGGATAGGGAAATTGTTATTCGAAATTAGTTTTATGAAGCGTTCCCAATTATACATTAAAAGATCCGCTCGTTTATAGCCGGCAAATCGTCTTGCCCAAACAATAGTGAGTACGTTTTCGTCGAAAATTTTTCCTGTTTGATTAGCAACTTCCCTGAACAGTTTTCGCTTTAATTCTTTTTTTCGGGCACTAACAGCTTCGTTATTGTTAAGGTGTATGGCCTGGTCGAGTATTTTGTCGGCCCAGTACACCTTATTCTGGGCATTCGTAATCGAGGTAATGGCGCAAATGTTTTCATGCCCCTTCCACATATCCCTCGAAACATCACCGTGGAGTGCAGATACAGCATTTGCCTTGCGCGCAAATTTTAATGCAGCTAAGGTGTAATTAAATGTGTCACCAGAAATCCCTAAAATATGTTTAACCTCATGTTCTTGCAGGTGGTGAAAGAAACTCATGTTTTTCAGTTTTTGAAAACTGTGCTCCTCGTTACCTGCTGCTTCCGGTGTATGGGTGGTAAAAACGACTCTTTTTTTAACCTCATAAAGGTTCTGGAATTTTGAATAAAGGTAAAAGTTGAGTGATACCGAATGCCCTTCGTTCATGTGGTAAACCTCTGGTGTTAGGCCCAGAATATCCAGCAGCATGGCGCCACCTGTTCCTAAAATAATAGATTGAGCAATTCTTGTTGATTCATTCGAATCGTAAAGTCGCCTCGTTATGGTTTGCGCAAGATGGTCATTTTCCGGAAGATCTGTGCTTAATAAAAAAAGAGGAGCAGACCCAAATACCTGTGGTTTTAACAGCCAGGCTTTCACCTTAACAGGCGAATTGTGCACCTGTACCGTGAATGTAATGCCGGTATCCGTAAGGAATGAATAATTTTTTTCTACGTAGGAAGCTCTCATATGGGCATTTTCGTCCCATCCCTGATCATAATAGCCATATTTCCATAGCATTCCGATACCGATCAGATTCTGTTTCAAATCATAAGCACTTCTTAAGTGCGAGCCAGCTAAAAAGCCAAGTCCTCCCGAATAGATTTTTAGGGATTGATCGATCGCAAATTCCATGGAAAAGTATGCAACCGATTTAGAGTAACTCGGATCTGGTTCGTAACCAAAAATATCGTTTCTTGTTAACATGCTTTAAGATTAAATATGAGCGAAAAAAGCTTGAAGTAACGAATTGTCGCGGTTTTTAAAAATTTAAACAGATGTTTTATGTCGTAAAGCATTTACCCGCGGATGTTTATTTAAGGTGATGAATAGCTTATTTATAAAACACCTTCCAATAATTGTTACCTGCTCTAATATCATAAAAAAATCCGTTTTCCTTTTTGGCCAACGGATTCTTTTATAAATTTATTTTCTTCAAATAATCACTTTTTCAACCCAATCTCCCTCAGCCGTTCATCCAGGTACTCTCCCGCCGTAGTATCCTGATAAGCTTTCGGATGTTCAGCATCAATGCAAATATCCAGACAGGTTAAGTCCATTTCACTTTTAGGATGAAGGAAGAACGGTACTGAGTAACGCGAAGTCTTCATCAGTTCTCTTGGTGGGTTAACAACGCGATGTGTGGTTGATTTCAACTTGTTATTTGTCAATCGCTGAAGCATATCACCTACATTCACCACAATATCCTCTACGTTTGCTTTTACAGGATACCAGGTTCCGCTGCGGGTTAAAACTTCCAGGCCATCGGCGCTGGCTCCAATTAAAAGTGTAATTAAATTGATATCCTCATGTGCACCAGCTCTTACTGCATCGGGAGGTAAAGTATCCGGATTTTCAATAGGAAAGTAATGGATAGCCCGTAGAATGGAGTTTCCATTGTGAACTTTCTGATCAAAATACTTCTCATCCAAACCCAGATAAACTGCAATGGCATGAAGCAGGTGTTTACCGGCTGTTTCCAAACGTTCATAAACCTCTTTGGTAACTTCATTAAAGCCCGGAAGTTCGTCCACGATGATATTGTCCGGGTAAACTTCTTTCAGAACTTCTTCGCCTTTTACGGTTTGGCCTCGTTGCCAAAATTCTTTAAGGTCGGGTGTTTTGGAATCTTTTGCTTTCTCTTTGCCTTTGCTGGTATAACCGCGTTGCCCAGCCAGCTCAGGTTTTTCGTATTTAAGTTTAATCTCATCGGGCAAACTGAAGAAATTTTTAACCTCAAGATACAGCTTGTCCATCAATTCCTTTGTCATGCCGTGATTGGCAATAGTTACAAAGCCAGTTTCTGTAAATGCTTTGCCAATATCCTGCGAAAATTTGTTTCGTTGCTCTGGAGTGCCCTGAAGGTAGTCGTTGAGGTCAAGGCGAGGAATATTAACTTCTGTCATTTTTCAATGTGTTTGAACATAAATATAGACTTGTTGCTGGGAAAACACACAAATTTAATTTGTGTTGACTATAATGTTCAGTTTTTCAGTGTCTTATATTGGTTAGTCACGTGTTGATCAAATCAAAAACTGGAAAGCGCCAGCTTAGTTTCAAAAATGTCATAATTGCCCGGCCTGCAATTGGTGTTTGAACTTAAATTTCAGCAAAGGCTTTATTATTCTTAATTTTGAAGCTCAAAACATTAATTCTATAGGTAATGCAAAGTTTTAGATCTGAACTGGAAAACCCGATTGTACAGAAAGACATCATTGAGCTTGAGAAGAAGATCAGGTTGTTCAGAGAGGGAAAGATACACGAAGAGAAGTTCAGAAGCTTACGTTTGGCCCGTGGTGTTTATGGCCAGCGTCAGCAAGGGGTTCAGATGATTCGTATTAAACTTCCCTACGGAAAAGTCACCACGACACAATTACTAAGGATTTCTGATGTATCCGATAATTTCGCTACCGGAAATCTGCATATCACTACCCGTCAGGATATTCAATTACACTTTGTTAGTTTGGAGCGCACTCCTGAATTATGGGCAGAACTTGAAAAAGATTCCATCACTCTTCGCGAAGCTTGCGGTAATACTGTAAGAAACGTTACAGGGTCGGCAATGGCCGGCGTTGATCCGGAAGAGCCATTTGATATTACTCCGTATGCACATGGTTTCTTTGAATACCTGTTAAGAAACCCTATTTGTCAGGATATGGGACGTAAATTTAAAATTGCGTTTTCATCATCTGAAAAAGATACCGGTTACGCATTTATGCACGATTTAGGTTTCATTCCTAAAGTGAAAATTGAGAACGGTGTTGAAGTTCGCGGATTTAAAGTGGTAATGGCTGGTGGATTAGGTTCTCAGCCTCATATTGCCGAGGAGGTTTCTGATTTTATTCATGAAGATCAGATCATTCCTTTTGCAGAGTCTATTATCCGTATTTTCGATCGTTATGGAGAGCGTGCCAAGCGCAACAAAGCAAGATTCAAATACCTGATCCAGGATTTTGGACGAGATAAAATTCTTGAGCTTGCCGAGCAGGAACGTAAGGCGATAAAAGTAAAAGAGTATAAAATTAATCGTGATGTAGTTGCACCAGTTCTTCCATCGGCTCCAGCGCCCGTGGTAGAAATTACCGATGCTGCCAAATATCAGCAATGGTTAAAGTCAAACATCTATCCGCAAAAACAGGAAGGTTTTGTATCCGTTGGAGTTCGTATCCAGAACGGAGATATAAAAACGCCAATTGCCCGTAAACTGGTAGAAATTGTACGTGTAGCTGCGGCTGATGATATCCGTTTAACAAACACACAAGGCTTAATGCTGCGTTTTGTTAAGGAAGGTGATTTACCATACCTATTTGAGAAATTAAATGAGCTTGGTTTAGCTCAACCTGGTTTTGAAAGTGTGGTTGATATTACTTCTTGCCCAGGTACAGATACTTGTAACTTAGGTATTTCAAACAGTACAGGTATTACCCGCGAATTAGAAAGAATTCTTTTAGAAGAATATCCTGAACTAATTTATAACAAGGATATTCTGATTAAAATAAGCGGTTGTATCAACTCATGTGGCCAGCATGCAATGGCGGCTATTGGTTTCCACGGATCGAGTATGAAGATCGGGAAAATGGTAGCTCCGGCTTTACAGGTTCTTTTAGGAGGTGGTCCAACCGGAAACGGGACAGGTACAGCTTCTGAGAAAGTAATTAAAGTGCCAAGTAAGCGTGGTCCGCAGGTATTACGTACGCTGTTAGACGATTACTTTGCTAACGCGCAGGAAGGCGAATTGTACAATCAATACTATAGCCGTCAGGGTAAAATTTACTTCTACGACTTGCTAAATCCAATTGCAAGCCAGGAGAATATTACACCAGATGATTTTATCGATTGGGAGCAAACAGAGGCTTACAAACCTGAAATTGGTGTAGGTGAGTGTGCCAGCGTTCTTATTGACTTAGTTGCTACTTTGTTGTTCGAAGCTGAGGAGAGAATTCAGTGGAGCGAAGAATCTTTCGCAAACAACGATTATTCTGATGCGATTTATCATTCATACACCGGTTTTATCAATTCTGCAAAAGCACTTTTAGTATCAGAAGGTGTTAAAACCAATACTCAGGCTGGTATCGTAAAAGACTTTGAAGAGAAACTAGTGGCAACAGGAAAAGTTGTTCTTCCTTCAACGTTCAGCGATTTAGTTTATCAGTTAAATCAAAACGAACCTACCAGGGAGTTCGCAGAATACTATTTGGAACAATCGAAATTATTCAATCAGCAGCTTAAAGAGTTTCGCAATAAGCAACTGGTAAATACAGAAATTTAAACAACGCTGTATGTCTTTAGACTTAACTGAAGAAAAACTTACGGCAGATACTAACGGGAAAGAGTATAATACACTCTTTCCCGTTTTTTTGAAGCTTGAAGAGCTAAATCTGCTTGTTATTGGTGGTGGCAATGTGGGAGAGGAAAAATTGAGTGCGGTATTAAAGAATAGTCCGAAAGCAAGGGTGAAGCTGGTAGCTACCGAGGTCTCGTTACCGGTAAAGGAAATCGTCCTAACTCATAGCATTCCATACAAGGAGAAGCCTTTTGATGAAGGAGATCTGGAAGGTATTGATCTGGCTATCGTTGCCATTAATGATAAGGCGATCTCTGCTGAGATTCACGAAGCATGTAAAAAAAGAGGCGTATTAACCAACGTAGCCGATAAACCAGCGCTTTGCGATTTCTACCTGGGTTCTATTGTACAAAGAGGAAACCTTAAGATTGCCATATCAACCAATGGAAAGTCGCCAACGATTGCCAAAAGGGTTAGGGATTTCATGAATGAGGCATTTCCACCAGAGGTTGATGATCTGTTGGATAACATGGAAAAAATCAGATATTCCCTTGCCGGGGATTTTTCTGACAAAGTAAGGCAGTTAAACGATATAACAAGTGTATTAGCTTTGAATACGGAGCCAGAAACTCCGAAGCATAAAAAGCTGGTAACCGGCGTGCTTTATGTTACAGCCTCTCTTTGCCTGATGGTTCTAGGGCATTTGCTATTTTCATACATTACTGCAGAGAAAATAAGCGCAGTGTCAACATGGGTAACTAATCAGTTTACTTATGATTTGTTAACCTATATGCTGGGCGGTTTTATCGCTCAAATGATTGATGGTGCGCTAGGTATGGCTTATGGAGTAAGCGCTACTACATTTTTATTAAGCTTTGGCATTACACCGGCCGCGGCAAGCGCCAGTGTGCATACATCTGAAATTTTCACCTCGGGAGTATCCGGACTAATGCACCTTCGGTTCGGTAACGTGAATACAAAGCTGTTTAAGAATTTGCTTATTCCGGGAGTCGTGGGAGCTATTTTGGGCGCCTACATTCTATCCTCATTAGAGGAATACAGCTACATATTGAAACCCATCGTGAGTTCATATACCTTAATACTTGGTATAATTATTATACGGAAAGCTTTGATGCCCAAAGGCCGTAAAAAGAAGACAAAGAATATCGGAATATTGGCTGTGTTTGGTGGCTTCATGGACTCCGTTGGTGGTGGTGGCTGGGGGCCGATTGTAACCTCAACTCTTCTTGCTGGTGGCAGAAACGCCCGTTACACAATCGGTTCTGTGAACTTAACCGAATTTTTTGTTGCATTCTCTAGTTCGGTAACGTTTATTGTATTTATGGGAATGAATCACTTCCAGATTATTCTGGGCTTGGTTTTGGGAGGTTCAATTGCGGCACCAATTGCAGCAAGATTATCCAGCAAACTGCCTGTTAAAACAATTATGTTAGTTGTTGGCATTGTAATTATCCTGGTTTCGCTCAGAGCTGTAGTGCCAGCTGTACAAAAGCTGTTTTAGTTCGATCATAAATTTGCGTAAGTTTGCTTATAACCCATTTTAACTATTAACCGGTGTTAACTAAAAAGACTAAATACGCAGTAAAGGCTTTGATGGCATTAGCCAGAAATAAGGAGAATAAGCCGATGCTGATTTCTGAAATTGCACAAAAGGAGCAGTTGCCTAAAAAGTTTCTCGAAGCTATACTTCTGGAGCTAAAGCGAAGCGGCTTTTTGGGAAGTAAAAAGGGAGCCGGGGGCGGTTACTACCTGATGAAGAAAGCTGAAGATATTAAACTGGCAGCGATTATTCGTGTTATTGATGGCCCCATTGCTTTGTTACCTTGTGTAAGCTTAAATTTTTACGAAAAGTGCGAAGAATGTACCAGCGAGGTATATTGTGGGATTAGAGACGTTATGAAAGAAGTTCGGGATGCAACTCTTGAAATACTTACTCATACCAGCGTGGCCGATATGATACAGAGAGAAGATGTTATGCAACATCAGATGGAAGCAGGCAAGGCCGAAGGTATTGCAGAAGAAGACTTCAAGGGTGAATTCGGGAACTAATTCCTTAAAATCATTAAAATTAAATCTTCGGAGAACAACCTACTGAAGATTACGTTATTTATATACCCTGATTTTTTTTAACCGGTATTTTCTTAAGAAAAACAAAGGTTGGGTGATTAAGGGTTAAGCAAGCGGTCAGGTTCCCTTTGTTACCTGGCCGTTTTTGTGTACAATAAGTCCCTAAAAGGGAATGTGTAGTGCTATAAAATATATGGACGACATTGGCCATATAGGCTATAAAAAACTTTGTCATTTCGACGAAGGAGAAATCCTAAAGCGCTTAACCTGCAAACTGTCTAGGATCTTCCTCATTATAATGACAAAAAATAACCTCAAGTCTTTTACAAGGAGTAATATCTGAATGCTATTTCCCTTTCAAAAAACTCCTTCTTCCTCAGTGCCCTCTGCGTTAAAAACGTAATCAGATCACAGTTTTCTTCCTTTTTACCACAATTAATATCAGAAATCCCGCCGAGGTAAAAACCGCTATCAAGGCTAAATAGTCTCCATGGGCTACGTAAAAGGTTATTTGTTCATTTAGGTTAATATCAGCTTTGAGGGCAGTTGCTTCCCACCATTTGCTTTGTTTAACAATATCGCCACGTTGATTTATAAAGGCAGAAATGCCTGTATTGGCAGACCGAGCTATCCAACGGCGTGTTTCAATTGCCCGCAATTTGGCGTAGGCCAGATGCTGATCTTTCCCCGAGGTGTTTCCCCACCAGCCATCGTTTGTTACAATGGCGATAAACTGTGCACCCTTATTTACATACTGAGCTACATAGGCTCCCCAGATAGATTCATAGCAAATAACCGGAGCTACTCCCATACCGCTTTGAGCGTAAAAAACGGAAGGTTCCTGCTGAAAGCCATAGCCTCCTGTAGATCCTCCGAAAGCTTTAAATAATGGCTTCAGGAATCCGAGTGCCGAAGAGAACGGAGTTTGTTCAACGCCCGGAACCAGTTTGGATTTATGATAGAATTGCGTTCTTGAAGAATTTTCAATTTGGATAGCAGCATTAAATGCGTCGTAATACACGCCATTCTGTTCATCGAATCTGGCAGTTTTCGTTTTCTGTGTGTCGTATAACAGATAGCTTTCTATTCCCGACAGGACATTCCCGTTTTTGTATTTTTTTAAAAAACTCTGGATAGCCAGGAAGTTAGTATTTGTAAGGATGTTATCTTCGTTGGCAGCTTCAGGAATAGCAGTTTCTGGCCAGATAAAGTATTCCGTGTTAGGTTGGGCAACTGAATCTGAAAGACGGATTAGATTCTTTGTTTGTTCGGAAGCTTGTATGGTGCCGAATTTTTCGTACGGATCAACATTCGGCTGAACCACAACTACGTTTGCCGGATTTTCAGCTTCTTTGTATCTCGTGTATATTCCAAAAGAAATGAGTATTGGCAACATTACCCAGGCCGAAAGCATAAGCGAGTATTTCTTCTGATTTTTGTAAGCATTGGCTTCAGGAGAGCTCTTGGCTATTGTTAGTTCAAACGCCAGAATATTGGCGAGCAAAATCCATAAGGTTCCTCCATATACTCCGGTGTACTCATACCATTGTACCAGCTGGTGCGAGCCAGCAAAACCGTTACCTAAAGTCATCCATGGAAATGCAAGATCCCAGGTTTGATGAAGATACTCGTAACCAATCCAAAAAGAAATTAAACCCGCATAACTTAAAGCGCGGCTGCTTACTCTTCTCAGCTGGTAATACAACCACCAGGCAATTGCCATTAACAAAGCCGCTAATCCAAAAGGAATTAACGAAATTAATGAGGCTGCTATAGTAGGCATCACTGTATTTAATGAGTTAAATACCCAGTAAATGCTTAATGTATTCCAAATAAAGAAAATGGAAAAAGAAAGCAGGAATATTTTTGAGCCTTTCCTCCTTGTTTCAGAGTGAATAATGCCTTCAGTACTTTGCAGTAATGGTACAAACGCCAGTAACAGCAAAGGAGATGTGAATGATGCGGGAGGCCAGGCCAGCCACAACAGAAATGAAGTGGCCAGAGCTTTAAAATACAATTTTTGCACGTTGAATGATTAATATTTCGTGCTTATTTAATGTTGCGGCTATTTATTCTTGTCAAGTAATTCTTCAACCCGATTACGTTCAGTTTGAAGTTCGCGGGCAAGCTTCTTCTCCTTATCATTAGCTTTTACCTTGTAGGCCTGGTATTCTGCAGAGATCTCATCGTACAATTGCCTGCGGTATTTTGCTTCACGAATACTTCTTCCTGCAGTAAACACAACAATTAATAAAGCGGCAGCTAAGGTAATAACAGCGCCCCACATTATTGTACTATATGTAGATTTATCAACTGCCACCCCCATTAAACTTACTTCGTTCACGGCTGCGGTTGATTTTTCGAGGTTTTGCTGGCTCGCCTCTATCTTCGTTTTTAACTCTCTGATACTATCGGCTTGCTCATTAATTTTAGCTTGCAGAGAAGGCGATTTTTTTCTTTCAGTTCTTAAACTATCCTGTACGCTCCTCCATAAGGCATCCAATCTACTCGGATTAATTACTTTGTAGCCTTGTTGGGTCCACGAGCGTTTCAATAAATCCTGATACTGTCCGTCCAGCGAATGATCATTTGATGGAGGAAGTTCCTGAATTGTAGCTTTGGAAACCGCAGGTGCTTGTTTTGCAATAGGCTTTACGGTCGGTTTTACTGTTTGTTTAACGCTGGGAGCCACGGATGAAGTGGCTTGTGCCTGGATGTCTGCAGATATAGTGATCAGTACAAATACTGAAGTCAGAAGTCTGAATAGGGCTTTTTTCATAGTTAGAATGCAGTTGGTATACAGTTGTGAAAATATAAAATTATAATAATAACAAAAAATCGAACCTGTGTTGTTTGTGCTTGTTTAATTAAAAAGCACACATTATGTCACAAAGGTCATTAATCATCATATTCTTCTTGTTTTTATTGTTGAAAATTCCATCAGAAGCTCAAACTCACACCGAAAATGTGGTACTTATTACTCTTGACGGGATGCGGTGGCAAGAGGTTTTTCAGGGAGCCAACGAAGATATTATCAGCTCCCGGAAGTATGTGAAAGATAGAAAGCAAACAAAGGATTTATTCTGGGACAAAGATCCCGCCCTTCGACGGGCTAAACTGATGCCTTTTATATGGAGTACTGTTGTCTCTGAGGGACAGATGTATGGCAATCGGCGTTTGGGCAACCGGGTAGATCTTGCCAACAGATATTGGTTTTCCTATCCGGGATATAATGAATTGCTAACCGGGATTACTGACAGACGGATAAACAGCAATGCCCGCATTAACAATCCCAATACAACAATTCTCGAATTTGTTAATCAAAAGAAAGCTTACCAAAATAAAGTAGCTGTATTTGCTTCATGGGATGTTTTCCATTATATCATCAACGGACAACGATCTGGGGTGCATATAAATGCAGGAAATGATACAGCCGGCGCTCAACGTTTAAGTGCCAGGGAAACGTACCTCAATCACTTGCAGAAAACATCGCCAAGCCCCTGGGGGAGTGTCAGGTATGACGAGTTTACGCACCAGTATGCAAGGGAGTATTTTAAGAAGAATTCGCCTCGATTAATGCTGATTGCCTATGGGGAAACCGATGAGTATGCACATCAGGGCGACTATGAGGGATATTTGCGATCGGCCAGGAAAACCGATGATTATATCCGGGAGGTATGGGATTGGATACAATCAGACAGCTGCTATCGGAATAAAACTACCATGATCATTACCACCGATCACGGTAGGGGCAAAGGACGAAATACCTGGAAAAGCCATGGAATTGCCCGAAAGGGTTCTAATCACACCTGGTTTATGGTGATGGGGCCTGATACCTTGCCTTTGGGCGAGATGGAGGAAAATAAACGTTATTTTAGTCAGCAATTGGCGAAAACTATCGCGGCACTTTTGAATCTTTCATATCCCGTTGGTGGAAAACAGGGAGAAGCAGTAGCAACCGTTTTTGAGCAGTAACTAAAGACAAGCTTTGGTCTTCCATTTGGTTAGTTCTCAGCTCAACCCTTAACTTGAAGTATAGTTATAGAAAGCGAACCTGGTGTATGACACAACTTTTACTATCAAATTAAATAATATTTAAGCTTTCTTAACTTTAAGAAAATCAGTTATTAGCTATCTTTGCTGCACATGCGGCCTTTAAATAATTACCTTGAAAAACATCCAGGCCAGGTTTTCGTAATATTGATGATGCTGGCTCTGCCTGCATTTTTCATTAACCTGGGTTTACTGCCACTTTTTGCCGACGAATCTACCCGGGCCAATGTCGCCATGGAAATGATACTAAGCGGAAACTATTCAGTGCCAACCATTGGCGGAGACTATTATTATAACAAGCCTCCCTTTTATAATTGGGTATTGGCAGCCCTGTACAATCTAACCGGAAACTATTCTGAGTTTGTAACTCGTTTACCCGCCGAAATTCCATTGTTCCTTTATACCATTACCATTTTTCTTACGGTAAAGCATTTTCTGAAAGATAAACGCATCGCTTTATTGAGCGGAATGTTTTTCCTGCTAAGTGGTCGTATTCTTTTATACGATTCTATGCTAGGGCATATTGATATTTTTTATTCCTGGCTTACTTACCTGTCATTTGTGGCCATCTTTTACTACTACCGGAAAGGGCAGTGGTTTATGCTTTTCTTTAGTTCCTACCTGATAACTGCAATAACCTTCCTGTGTAAAGGAATGCCTTCCATCGTTTTTCAAGGCTTCACGATAATCACCTTTTTAGTATCCACGCAAAATTTTAAGAAATTTATTAGCTGGCAACACATTATTTCAGGACTGATTTGCTTATCGATTATAGCCGCTTACTTCTACAACTATTCGCTGCATAATCCCAATCTTAAAGAATACTTTTCAACTATTTGGGATCAAAGCAGTCAGCGAACGGCAGGCAGAGTAGGGGCCGGAAAAACAATAAAGCATATTCTCGTTTTCCCTTTTGAACATTTGTGGCATCTGTTTCCAGGAAGTTTAATGCTCCTGTTTGCTTTTCATAAGCGTGCTATCTTAGCCATAAAGCAGAACGCTTTTTTGAAATACATCAGCCTTGTTTTATTGGTAAATATTATAGTTTATTGGCTTTCGCCAGAAACAAGACCGAGGTATCTGTTAATGCTTTATCCCATTGTAATTATTGTGGGTGCATATAGCTACGTTTCCTGGAAAGCCGAACTCCCATTGTTGAACCGGGTGTTTAATGCAATTATAATTTTTATTGGAGCAGTGCTTGTTTTCGCTTTGCCTATTGCCATGATGGCCGGGAAGCTGCCACCGGTCTCTTATTCAACAGCTAAGGTGATATTCCTTACGCTTGTTTTTATCATCCTCACATATCTTGCCTTCTCCATCGACAATAAAATTGTGCCCTTTATGGTCATGCTTATTTTTGTTCGCTTAACATTCAGCTGGTTTGTGCTGCCCGAAAGAGCTGCCCGGCATGAAGGCAATTACTATAAAAGCGCATGTGTCGAAATGGCTGCCATTAGCAGAAACGCACCGTTTTATTTTTATCAGTATCGCCCGGAAGTACTTAGTATTCCCTTCCATCACAGAATCATTTTTTACCTGGAACGAAGCCGTATGGCTATGGTTAAATTTACTGAAGGTGATAGCAAGCCAGGTTATTATTTTACCTTTGATCGCGATCTGCAGAATCCGAAGGCTAAGCTGCTGAAAACCTACAACGGTAACTTAAAATTATTTAAAGTGCAATGAGGGAGCTTTCTTTAATTATAACGGTATTAAACGAAAAGGAGAACATTGCTCCCCTTATTGAAGCCGTTGCTGATGCATTGGTAAATATCGATTATGAAGTGATATTTGTGGATGACGGATCAAGTGATGGCACTCAAAAGGAGATCAGACGTTGTGCAACTAACAGGACTGTGCTGGTAGAGCTAAGGCGTAATTACGGTCAAAGCACCGCCATGACAGCCGGAATTAATCATGCCGTTGGAACGTACATAGCTTTATTGGATGGCGATTTGCAGAACGATCCCTCGGATATACCTGCAATGCTTCAGAAATTAAAGGACGAAGATTGGGATGTGGTTGCCGGTAACCGGAAAAACAGGCAGGATGGAATGTTCCTGCGCAAAATTCCTTCAAAAATTGCCAACGCTGTAATTCGCCGTATGACAGGCGTTTACATTAAGGATTATGGCTGCACCTTAAAAATATTCAAGCGGGAGATTGCAGAAGACCTGGGAATTTATGGTGAGTTGCATCGCTTTATTCCTGTTCTGGCAAAGTTGCAGGGTGCTAATATCACTCAGGTAGACGTTAAGCACCACGCCCGGCGGTTTGGAAAATCAAAATATGGATTGAATCGGACCTTTAAAGTTATGTCTGATTTAATAACGATGGTTTTCTTTCGGAAGTACATTCAAAAGCCCATGCACCTTTTCGGTTCACTTGGTTTTATCGCACTTTTTTTAGGAATAATAATCAATCTATATTTGCTGGGCTTAAAAATTGCAGGTCAGGATATTTGGGGAAAGCCAATTTTAATCCTCGGCTTGATCTTACTTTTAGGTGGCATTCAATTAATTACAATAGGTATACTTGCCGAAATTAGTATCCGGAACTATTTCGAAGGTACTAATCGCAAAACATATCAGGTTAGAAGAGTTTTTAATGGACAAGAAAAAGATAATTTACGTCGGTAAGTTTCTACTCAAAATTATAGTTACCGTTTTACTGGTTTACCTTATTTCAAAAAAAATAGACTTTGTAAAGGTTAAGGATATCTTTCTAAAAAGTAATCCTCTCTTTCTTGTATTGGCATTTCTTGCCTACGTAGCTTCTCAATTTGTTGCATCCTGGCGTTTACTTAATTTCCTTCAAAGCATCGGTATGAGAGTCGGTTACTGGTATAATCTGCGACTGTATTTTCTTGGATTATTTTATAACGTGTTTTTACCTGGTGGAATTGGTGGCGATGGCTTTAAAATATATATCCTCAGAAAAAAGTATCAGCTGCCAACTAAACGTATTGTGCTTGCTATATTATTAGATCGTGTGAGCGGAGTTTGGGCAATTGGTATGCTGGGAGTAGCTTTAATTATACTTATCCCTAAAATTGAGATTGCAGCAACCCTCCCTGTTCTGGCCTTGGTATTAGGTACTGCAATTTATTATGGTGGCTTACGTAAGTTTTTTCCGGATTATGCCAGTAATTTTATCATAAAGCACGTAAAAGCTTCGGCCGTACAATCGTTACAGCTAATATCTGTAATATTTATACTTCTGTCACAGGGGTTCTCCGGGAAGTTTTCCCCCTATTTATTTAGTTTTTTAGTGTCTTCATTAGCCTCTGTAATTCCGGTAACTTTTGGAGGCTTTGGTCTACGGGAATATGTAATGACGCATGCTTCCGGTATTTTCGATATGGACCAGGCGCTAGCTGTATTTGTAACCCTTACATTTCTTTTATTATCAACTATTGCTGCCCTTCCGGGGATGTATTTCGTATACCGTTCAACAGAGTTTTCCAATCCACCTTCAGAGGAAGAGGCAGAGGCTTTCGAGAAAGAAGCTGACAAAGTTATTGAGGAACAGTCTCCTTCTGTTTAAGCCAATTGGCGAAAGCTTGTAACCCCTCTTGCAGCTTTGTATTCGGATGGTAATCAAGCAGGGCAGAAGCTTTGCGGATGTCTGCATAAGTTTGCGGCACATCACCTTCCTGCTCTGGCACATAATTCAAAACTGCTTTCTTGCCGCAACTTAGTTCAATGGCTTTAATTAACTCTTTTAGAGTAACTGTGCGGTTGTTTCCTATGTTGATAATTTCAAAATCAGAATCTCTATAGTCAATTGCAGCTAAAATTCCTTGTACGGTATCATCAACAAAGGTGTAATCTCTGCGGGTGCTTCCATCTCCATAAACCGAAATTGGATCACCGTTTTGAATGGCCTTATAAAACTTATGAATAGCCAGATCCGGACGCTGGCCCGGCCCATAAACTGTGAAAAACCTCAGTGCAATGAACCTTATTTCATGAAGCTTGCTAAAGGTCTGACCGAGGAATTCTCCCATAAGTTTGGTTGATGCATAAGGACTTATAGGAATAAGATTTTCATGTTCGTTCCATGGAACGTTGGTATTAATGCCATAAACACTGCTCGATGAAGCAAAAACAAATTGTTTTATGCCTCTTTCTTTGGCAAAGTTTAAGAGGTTTTGAGTGCCATTTACGTTTACATCAAAATATAGCTCGGGCTGGCTGATACTTTGCCTGACCCCTGCTTTAGCCGCCAAATGCACAATAACATCTATTTGTCCGAAAGTTTTCAAGTGATCGATGTCTCGGATATCTCCCTCAGAAAATTCGAAATTCGGGTGGTTTTTAAAAGGAAGAATATTTTCCTGCTTTTGGTCGGTTGAATAGAATGGGTCAAAATTGTCCAGGCAGATTACATGGTTGTTTCCATCGCTTAAAAGGTTTTTTATAAGATTGCTGCCAATAAAACCGGCGCCTCCGGTAACTAAAAAGTATCTCATCCTCTGTTCCTTTAGTATAGTGCGGGTACCAGCCACTAAATCCCAATGTCTTATAAGTATTGTGAGCTAAAATAGATTATTCCATCTCAGCAGTTGTTAACTCATTGTTATAAAAAATATTTGAAAGAGTAAATGTTCTGGACGCTCATAAAGCTGGTTTTAATGAATAGCAAGATCATTTACACGTAGCAAGAAAAACTATTGCACGCTGTTAATTGTTTTCAATTATTCCTTTGTTAGGAAATAATTACTTTCGCTGAACAAAATACAGAACCTTACACTAGGGGTCGACAAATAGAAATAAACGAATGAAGATACTGATTACTGGCGCCAGCAGCGGGGTGGGATTTGAGGCTGTGCTTGAGTTAATTTTGAAAAAGGAGAACGAGGTAATTGCACTTGCACGCTCGGAAGATAAACTTCGCAGGTTATATGAAATTGCGATGGGGCTAAATCCGGAAGCTAAGCTCTTCCCTGCAAAGTTTGATATAGTGCATGATGATTACAGTTCGCTGGTGAAATTTGTACGGGAGCGTCTTGGAATGATCGACGTGTTGATTAACAACGCAGGTCAGTTAATTAACAAACCCTTTGAAGAAACAACGCAAATTGACTTTGCTGAAATGCTTCAAAGTAATTTGTTAGGCCACGTGAAGATGATTCATAATATGTTGCCATTGCTAAACCCCGGATCGCATGTGGTTAATATCGGCAGTATGGGAGGCTTTCAAAGCAGTGCGAAATTTCAGGGCTTATCGGCTTATTCGGCCAGTAAAGCCGCATTACATACGCTTACCGAATGCTTAGCGGTTGAATACGCTTCACAAAATATAAAGTTTAATTGCCTGGCATTAGGATCTGCACAAACCGAAATGCTGGAAAAAGCTTTCCCTAATTACACGGCTCCGGTAATGGCCTTTGAAATGGGGAAATATATTGCAGACTTCGCCCAAACCGGACATAAATTCTTTAATGGGAAAGTGATTCCGGTTGCCTTAACTACGCCCTAAGTATGTAACGAAGCGGGCATTGTACTAAACCTTGTCTGCTTTGTTTTGCTTTTACACACACACACACACATAGATATGAAAAATTTATTCACGTTATTCTGTCTGTTATGGTTTTGGCAGGCATCAGCAGCCCAGCAAAAGGTAGCAGCTTTTATCAACCCAGGAGGCGATCTCAACTTTAGGGTAGAACAAGCTGGTTTCTTTATTGCGATATCCCCCAGAGGTGATATACTCGGTTATAGCATTAACATTAACGGTGCTGTATCTTATGACCTTAATGGCCGAATTGTACAAGTGGGAGATGTAAGAGTATCGTATAATCTACATGGGAAGATTGATCGGATTAATAACATTCCTTTGGATTTTGATTTGAATAACGTTTAAGGGCCATTGGCGATACAAAGTTGGAATACGATCTGAGCAATCGTTTAAGGAGCATAGGTAACCAGCAAGTTTCGTACGATCTTCATGGCCGGGTTGAACGTTTTGGAAAAGCCGGTATTTCTTATAATTATCTGGGAAAAGTAGAACGAATCAATGCACCGGAAGAGACAGTAAGTCTGGAGCTCCAAAATTAATTTTTACTGCGGTTACACCTTTTGCTATTTCTGCGTCTAAGTTGTATAAACAAACACTTGGAATATGAAATTACTCCTTACTCTCTTTTTACCACTTAGCATCTTGTTTTCTGCATGTCAGAAGAACGAGTATTTTGAAGTTCCTAACCGGACAATCGTTTTAAATATTGCTCCTACTCAATGGCGAACTGCGGATGGTGGGAAAAACTACAGCTGCAGCTTGTCAATGCCAGAGATTACAGATGATTTTAATGAGAGGGGAGGAGTACTGCTATATCTGTCATTTGGCAACCGCACGTATGAACAATTACCCGAAGTTTATGATGGAATTGCTTATGGTTATACTACCAGTCCGGGGCAGATAGAACTAGAGCTTCAAAGCTCAAGCGGTACCGGAACCATAAATCCACCATCGCAAACAATTACGGCAAAGGTTGTACTAGTGGAATCGAGATATTAAAAGAAAAAGCCGGCTACACGCAATATGCAGCCGGCTTTTTTATGTTTAAGCTTTAATTAAGCTTCAATTCCCATTTTAGCAAGTACCTCGCTGCTTACACCGGTAGAAGAATAGCCTCCGTCATGGAATAAGTTCTGCATGGTAACCATACGCGTTAAATCAGAAAACAAAGTGATACAGTAATCTGCGCATGACGCCGCATCAGCATTTCCCAGAGGAGAAATAGACTCAGCATAATCAAAGAAATCGCCAAAACCTTTAATTCCTGTACCTGCAGTGGTTTTGGTTGGTGATTGAGATACTGTATTGATACGTACTTTTTTCTCCAATCCGTAGTGGTATCCAAAACTACGGGCAATAGACTCTAGCATCGCCTTAATGTCTGCCATGTCGGTATAGAAAGGATACGTACGTTGTGCCGCCATGTAGGTTAAGGCCACCACGCTTCCCCATTCGCTAATGGCATCCATCTTTTTCGCTACGCTTAGCATTTTGTGGAATGAAAGAGCAGATATATCGATGCCTTTTAAGAAGTAGTCATGATTAGATTCTGTATAAGAAATATTCTTACGCATATTAACACTCATACCTATAGAGTGAAGAACGAAATCTATTTTGCCACCAAGTATTTCTTGTGATTGAGTAAACAAGTTGGTTAAATCTTCAATACTGGTCGCATCAGCAGGAATAACTTGAGAATTCGTCTTTTCTGCTAAGACATTTATCTCTCCCATACGCATTGCAACAGGAGCATTGGTAAGAACAAATGTAGCACCTTCCTCATGCGCTTTTTCCGCCACCTTCCACGCTATCGAGTTCTCATTTAAAGCACCAGTAATAATACCACGTTTACCTTTTAGTAAGTTGTAAGCCATTATAAAATAATTTGGTGGGCTAAAATAAGGAAACTATTCGGTTAGTTTAAAAATAAAAGAAACAGATTGTTGGGTTATAACCGCTCGTTCATTTTCGATTGCAGGAGACCATTTGGGGCTCTGCTTTAATGCAATGATAACCGCTTCTTCACAACCAAGCCCAATGCCACTTAATACTTTAAAATTTCCAAGACCTCCATTCTGTCGAATGTCAAATTCAATACAAACTCGTCCTTCACGATTTTGAGCTATTGCTAAAGCGGGGTACTGTACTCTTTTTGCAAGAAAGGCAGCAAGTCTATCCTTTCCTCCAGGAAACTCTGCGTTAACATCCCAGAAACCGCACCCGAATGAATCATCGTCAACAACTTTGAAGGTACTTGGTTTGGCTTTAGTCTGCGTCCTTTTAGCATTTATAATGATATTTTCACCAATTTCAGGGGCTCGTGACTTTAACCTGATATGCAAGTATCTGCTTCCTTCATTAAAGATGGTGTCACCATAAACAATATGATTTCCAGAAAGAGTTAACGTGTCATTAAATAATGCCCCTTGGATGTTAAAATGCCCGGAACTATCTGTTTGGGTAATTTGCTTGAATTTGAATAAAGTTAGGCTGGGAGCTTTGGAAGATATTATTTGTCGGACAATTGGATTTCCTTCGTAGGTGGTTACAATACCGGAAAGGTTAATTGTATCCAGTTTCAACTTGTGATAGACTATCTTATCTTGTGAGGAGGCTTTTGAGCTAAGTAGAAGTGTTAAACAGAAACCCCAAAATGTTCTAAACATAATCTTTTTCTACTCAGGATGCTTCTAGAGCGCAAGAATCCATAAAATAAAAGTTTTGATACTTCTTACCCACTTACCCCTCTAAGAATTCTCTCGCCTGTTACAGTGGTACTATCCGTAGTGTTAAGCGTTTAGCGTCACTACGGATTGCCGAATAAAAGAGAGTCTCCGACTCGATTAGCCCGCGTTTGCCAATCCTTTTTTGAGTAACTCAAAATTATTAGCAGGTGTTTTATTGGTAAGGTTCATTATCGAGTCAGAGACTCTCTTTTATTTATTAATCCGTAGACATCGCTGCGCTAAGTCTACGGACATAGCGAGGTTTTGGCACGAACTACCTGATACCTGACTGCTGATATCCCCTACCCGTCTATCCCTCAAGCAACTCTCTCGCATGTTGCAATGCAAACTCTCCCGGATTTTCGCCACTTAACATCTTTGCTATTTCAGTTACCCGCTCATCTTCATTAAGCGCCCTGATATTCGTATGGGTTATATCTGCTCTATCATCTTTATATACCCAATAATGAGC
>Ga0307408_100000785_pt1 | contig 25533 bp, 24 predicted proteins | sample 322Cmetagenome_FD_202116 | JGI IMG/M metagenome (GOLD analysis project Ga0307408, IMG submission 202116) | Maize rhizosphere microbial communities from greenhouse at UC Davis, California, United States - 322HYB-C-3 | ecosystem: Host-associated > Plants > Roots > Rhizosphere > Soil | place...
ATCATCGCCGGCGGACTGATCGGCATCGCCGCCATCTACAGCGACGGCCTGATCAACCTCGGCGGCATGACCCTCACCGCCGCGATGATCACCATGGCCGTGTTCGGCGCCATCGTCATGTACATCATGAGCATGCTCAGCCTGTTCAAGCTGCGCAAAACCGAGCCCAACCTGGAACGCACCTTCCGCGCGCCGGGCTATCCGATCGTGCCGGGCATCGCCCTGGTCCTGGCCGTGGTGTGCCTGGTGGCGATGGCCTGGTTCAATGCGCTGATCGGCTTGATCTTCCTCGGCTTCATGGCGGTGGGTTTCGTGTACTTCGTGATGACCGCACAGTTGCGTGCCGACGCTCCGGCCGATGCGATGTTGACCGGGCTATAAGGTGAGCCAGGCATAACCGGCGTAGTATGGAACCACTGCGAACGGTCTTCGCTCATAAGTGGTACGGGTAATGACCAGCGAAATACTCGTCTGGCCATTGCCCCTCAAGGAGAGCCCTATGCCCTGGTATGCCTGGTTAATCCTGATCGTCGCCATCGGCTCGATCGTGGGTGGTTTGATGATGCTGCGTGATACTGCCAACAAGGTTGAGCTGACGGACGAACAGCGCAAGCGTGTTGCCGAACGCAATGCGGAAATGGATGCGAAAGAGGCGAAGGATCGCTGACCTGAACGCCGCTTATGTGGAGAGGGAGTTTGTTCCTTCCCCACATAATTCAAGCATTCGGAACGGCCTTATTCCAATATCACAAATACTTATCCCACATACATAATCTCGCAGCTTTACAGGTTCTACCGATCTGATGCAGAAAATTCAATTAGCGCTTTTTGGGTACCTAGAGAATGCCGTCTTTAGCCGCTCGCCAAAAGAACCAGAAGTGATTTTTCCAAAGCGAATAAACGGCCTCTCTATCTTCTGATAACTGTATGTCGCCGCGATCAGAACGACAGGAACGACTACAAAAAAAGCGAATTGAGAGAGAGTTAAATTTTTGACAAATCCTTTATATAGATGCTTTTGCAAATAAAAGAAAAGCAAACCGTGAAGCATGTAAACGGAGAAAGAAATCTCTCCGAGACGCTTTAGAATTTTCTCGAACCAGGTTTTGCCAGTGACGTTTAGGTTAAAACATGCATAGCAACCCGCGAGGCTAAACGCAGTAAAAATTAGGCGATTCGTCGAAGTCACCAAGCCAATGGCATCAGGCGTATTACCGAAAAGAAACAGTCCACTTAGGCTAAGAGCTAAAAGCGCGATGTAAGCCGAGCGGGGGAGTGAGAAATGGCGGACGTGGCTGCTTACCATTGCCAAGATGACCCCCCCTGCAAAGAGGAACGCCTGATTTAATGGATGAATGTAGAGTTTCCATTGCAATGCTAGGCTTGAGTCGTCAGTCAAAACGAAAAAAGCGAACTGTAAATATACCGCTAGAAGTGCCGCGCACAGCATAGAAAACCAATAGATATTTTTACTGGAAATAATCAGAAGCGGAAACACAAGATAAAAACAAATTTCATTGCCGATTGACCAACCACCCGTCGGTATGTAGTGAGCATAATCAAGGAAACCGAAAGTTAAAGTAAGATTCCCTAGAATGGTTTCCAACGACTGGTTTCGATAGCCTTTCAACAAAACTAAAACGCCTACGCAAGCCACCCAATACAAAGGAGCAATCCGGAGCAACCGACGCTTCCAGAATGTGAACAACTCGCTTCTATTCCAAGAAATTCTGCTATAGGCCACATAGAGTGACATGCCGCTAAGAATGTAAAAAATAGATACACCATAGACTCCGAGGCGACCAAGTACGGAATTCCCATCGGGAACGCCTGAACTCCATCCGACGAAATGATAGATCATGATCGCTAACGCCATGCAACCACGTAAGTAATCAACGGCTTCGATCCTTCGTTTTTCCACAACTCAAATCTCACGGGGATAAATCGGCCGATTGTATCAGATGTGAAAGATATCGCTATTCAATCGAGGGCGGTAAGGCTGCTTTTGGCCTGAAGCAGGCACCATACGTCATCATTCCCTATGGCTGGTTTCTCCACATCGGACGCAGACTTGGATTTGCCCAAGCTATGGAGCTCCTTTTTAACCGGCGCGTTTTTTGGGAATGTATCGCTTGAGCATTCTTGCACCGATTTCCGTATCTCGTAGCGATTAGGCAAGAAATTCGGATAGAGTACGCGCAGAGGTTCCGAATTTCATTGTATCCAAACACCAAGCAGCCCCTACAATGCGCTGTTACTTCTCCCAAACCGCCTTCGCAATATGCAACCCATGCAGCCCTTTGTAAGCCGCCCGCTCCGGCTGACTCCAACCCTGCAACAACGAATCCTCCAGCCGATAAATCTCCACCCCCAGCGGACGACAAACGCTTAGAGGATCCTGGGCATCCGGCCCCCACATCGCCAGTGACAGATCCCCGCCAGGGCACGTCGAGAGAGCACACAACAAATCGATCTCGGCAAAAAACTCCAGGTAGTCGCCCTTCTGCGCCGGGCAAGCCTTCATGAAATACACATCGTCATGATTGAGTCCGGTGCATTGGAAGATATTCAGCACGTCATGCACATCAAATTCCGTCAGGCCATGGGGCAACACCGCACGGGTCAGGTTCGAGTGACAGTGATGATCGAAATCCTCACCGGTCAGCATTTTGTTCATGTACGGATCACACCGCGTACCCAACAAATCATGCAAACGCCCGCCGTGCTCGTCGATGCCGTAACCGGCCAAGCTGTCATCAGTGATCGTTACCAATGGCCGCAGGAATGGCAGGTTCGACCACAATCGATCATAGGTACTGACATGAGCACCCTGAAGCTGCCGCGTCCGCGCTGCCCACAAACGCTCCCGTGGATCGTGGGCATTCCAGACGTTGAAATCCCCCACCTGCGGCCCGACCGGGGTGGTCACGCGAAAGACATGGCCGGCCGGCACATGCCAGGCCCGGCCGGTGCGGATTGCGACTTCGAACTGCTCGATCAGGGTGCGCTTGTCTTGTTCGATGCGGATGCGGTCGTAGAAGGGTTTATCCACCTGCAGGGCTGAGCCTTTGTTGACCTGGTAGGCGGCTGGATAGTCTTTGTACATGGCACTCTCTGCTGATGACTAGTAACGTAGGAATTGTAAAACCATCTGGATCGAAGCGTGTTTTTCTTGCAGGTGAGCGTAACCATAACATTAGCGCTTACATTGACCGGCCATGTTACTAGCCCACTCCAACTATGAGGCATTGAAAGAAATGCAAGCAAGTAAAACTAAGTTGCCCGCTTGATGACGTCCGACTCCCCAGCCCGGAATTTAACTGCCAATAGGCACAACGGCAAATACCCGACTAATAACCCGACGATGCCCTCCAACTGTCCACCAACGACCAAGAACGCAACCGGTAGCAACCAAAAAACGTTTATCATCCCAGTCGCGACAGCTACGGGCAAGTGGCTCCCATAATAACGAGAAGCGAATTGGTAAGCATGATTCCGATGGGCTTCGTAAACTTTCTCCCCGCGCAGGAAACGGCGAACCAACGTTAGAGTAGCATCTACGATGAACACACCGAGCAGGATTAGCCATGAGAAGAAAAAATTAGAAGATATTTCAGCAGCCTGAAGAACGAAAACCCCGAAAGTTATACCCAAAAATCCACTCCCCACATCTCCCATGAATATTTTGGCGGGTGGATAGTTCCAACACAAAAAACCCAAAACAGCAAAAGAAAGCAATACGGGGCCAAATGCATAAACCTGTTCCCCTCCTAACCAATACAAAAAGGCGCCACCAGCGCCGACAGTCATCGCTTCGACAGCAGCAATGCCGTCAATCCCATCCATAAAATTATAAAGATTGAGCATACCTACCAAAAAAAAAGCACCTATGACATAACCAAAATAATCTAATTGAATACTTAAACCAAAAAAAATAACAGGGGCGAGACCACCTAACCAGTACAACACCCAACAAGCAGCCAGAAGATGACCTAAAAGTCGCCACCGTACAGGGATGAGTTTAAGGTCATCCCTGAAACCATTTAAGGCTGTGAATGATCCAGCGCCGAGCAGCGCCATGACGTAATCGAGCGGCAGCATCCCCGCAAAATACAGAACTAAAATACCAGGAAGAAAGCTTAAAACGATGGCGACACCTCCGCCTTTGGGGGTAGGACACGTATGGGAGCTGCGCGCATTAGGCAAGTCCATAAGCCCGTGAGCTAACGCATATCGCCGGAGGGCCAAAGTCATCATGAAGGAAAATAAAGCAACCATCGGAAACGCCAGCCATAGCATTGACAACCTCCTACATTGCAATAATAAAACCTCAATTTAGTATAGACCACAGCTTTCATATGTTGCTTTTCTAACATCCGAGGCCGAAATAGCGCAAATAAGGGCTGCGCTGCCGCAAAGGCTGAGTATACAAAAGGCCGGTCATATTGACTGGCCTCCTTTTTTACTGCCTCTCAGATCATTTAGCTTCCAGCTTGTCCCGGTTCCTTTCAAGAATCGACTTACCAATGCCCTTGACTTCAAGCAATTCGTCTACCGAAGAAAATGCCCCATTAGTCTCTCTATATGCGACAATCGCCTCGGCCTTACCTCTGCCTATCCCAAACAGTTCACGCTGCAGCGTTGCGGCGTCCGCCCCATTCAGATCCACCTTGGCGCCCCGCGGTTTCGCTAGTTGCTCCACCGCCTGCGGCGTAGCGACTGACTCCGGTTTAGCTGCTGGGGCTGCGATAACAGCGATCGAAGCACTGGTGAGGAGGGCAAAAATCAGAGAGTAGAAATAGCCTGTACGCATAAATGACGCTCCATGACATCGTTAAGAGAGAAGCAGCTTTTCCGAAGCTGCTTTTCAAACTTAGGCGATAATTGCGCGCTGTCAAAAATGCGTACGTTACAGGTTGTGTAAAAAATTCAGGGTTCGAAGCGGCGCTGCTGGTAGATCCGACAGCTTTAGTTTGAGGACTCACTAAGAAAGGCAGCCTCATTGACGTTCATGATCGTCGGATTCTAAGGGGGTGAAATCACCTAACAATAACTCCCATAAACTTTCGATGGATGAGCCAAGCGGATAAATTTGTATATCAGCGGAAAATTATTTTCGGAGCGGCTGCACAAGCATGAGAGCGACTAAAACTCCATCAAGCTGTCGCGTCACTCATTACCGCTTCAAGCACATCACATGTTTTTGTAAGTTCTAGCTCAGTCAAAGTTGGGTGTATCAAGAACATCAAACTAGTGTCACCCAACTCCCTTGCTACAGACAATCGATTTGCCGGACGCCACCCAGTATTGTCGAACGCCTTTTCCAAATAGACTTCCGAACATGATCCTGAAAAACAGGGGACACCCCGGGCACAAATTTCTGCAAGGATACGATCGCGGTTCCAGCCAGGCTTCAGCTTCTCAGGCCTCACGAAAATGTAACATTTGTATGCGGCATGAACTATCACGTCAGGAACCGTTGGAACCCTTAAACTTTCAAACGTATTTGCACGTGCCCAAATCAAACGGGCGTTGTTCAACCGCAGAGAGTGCCAGTCTTTCATCCTTCGCAACTGAATGCGACCAATCGCTGCCTGTACCTCAAGCATGCGCCAGTTAGTCCCAAAACTATCGTGTAACCAGCGGAACCCTGGCTGATGCTCACGCGCGTAAACCGCCTCCCAGCTTTTACCATGATCTTTGAATGACCACATCCGAGACCAGAGCTCATGGTGGTTGGTGGTTACCATGCCGCCTTCGCCGCCCGTGGTCATAATCTTATCCTGACAAAAAGACCAAGCTCCTATATCTCCTATCGAACCAACTGGTCTTCCTTTATAGATAGCACCGTGAGCTTGAGCGCAATCCTCAATAACTTTAATATTAAATTCGCCGGCCAACGACATAATTGGATCCATATCACAAGGCCAACCAGCTAGATGGACACAAATGAAAGCACGTGTACGCGGCGTCATAACCGCACGAATGGAGTCCGCAGTAATATTTTGCGTCTCGTAATCAATGTCAGCAAATACAGGATCAGCCCCACAATTCACTATACTTGAAACAGAAGCTAGAAACGTACGAGAAGTTACAACAACCTCATCACCTCGGCCTATGCCTAGTGCTTTAAGAGCCGCGTCCAGTGCCACGGTACCGTTAGCTAACGCGACGGCATAACTAACTTGAGTCCACAACGCAAATTCTTTTTCAAATTCACGACATTCTTGCCCTGTCCAATAGTTGACCTTATTTGACAATATAACCGTTCGTGCTGCGTCTGCTTCTTCTTCAGTGAATGATGGCCAGGGCGAAAAAGGAGTGTTAAGCATAACTTATACCTCTAGTATTAGCCTACAAATACATATGCGATTCAAAATAACTTCAACCTAAGCGTTTATAAGCACTGCCGGGACTCCCCCGACCATCTGCCCTGCCGGAATATCGTTTACTACCGCAGCGCCGGCGCCAACGATTACGCGATCTCCTATTTTTATTTGTTGCTTTACACAAGCACCAATACCGATCCAACATAAATCACCGATGGTAACATTCCCGGCGATATGGGCACCGGGGCTAACATGGACAGCAACGCCAACAGTACAATCGTGATCAACACTACAACCAGTATTTAGGATGGCTCCGATTCCAATGGAGGCTCCGGAGTTAACTACCGCACCCGCGATAACTACTGAACCGGTTCCTATCATCGCATGCTGACTAACTGTAGCAGCTGGATGCACTAGAGTAACCAGCTTAGCGTTGAGTTCAGCTAGAATAATAATTTTCTGATGGCGGACTTGATTATTTCCAATAGCTACGACGACGCCTGAAAACTCTTCCAGCCTCGTTAATAACTCCTCTGTGTCACCGACTACTGGCCAAACCCCGTTCCGCTTTAATGATGGCCATGCATCGTCAAAAAAAACGACCGACTCCCAACCAATGGCCTCAGCTGTATCCGCAACTACCTTGCCATGCCCACTGGCGCCTAATACAGCTAGCTGTTTCACTGTTTGTTTCCCGTAAATTTAGACATAGTCACCTCCCCTTCGGCAGAAATACCATCCCTCAACAAAACCTTTTTTAAAGTCATGACCACGATCTTTAAATCTAACCATGTTGACCGATTATCTACATACCAAACGTCCAGGGCAAACTTATCCTCCCAACTTAACGAGTTCCTTCCGTTGATTTGTGCCCAACCGGTTATTCCGGGTCGGACATTATGTCTTCTAAACTGTTCAGAATTATATAAGGGAACATATTCCATCAACAACGGCCGAGGGCCGACGAGGCTCATTTCACCTCTTAGAACGTTCCACAACTCCGGTAACTCATCCAAACTAGTAGAGCGTAGAAAGGTCCCAAACGAGGTCATTCGTACAGAGTCTGGTAGCAAATTTCCCTCGGCGTCCAAAGCATCACGCATGGTGCGAAACTTGATCATCTCGAAGGGTTCTCCATTTAGGCCAGGCCGGACCTGACGGAATAGTACTGGAGAGCCTAAGTTGCGACGAACCTGCCAAGCAAGAATGGCTGCAACTGGAGCTAGCAATAAAAGGCCGGAAAAGGACCCCACGATATCAAAAAGGCGTTTGATCATAACCGCTCATTCTCCAACCAATCGACAAAACGGTGTCCAAGCAGTTCGCGATCAAATTCTCGCTCCGCCAACAAACGGCCCCGTTTACCCATTTCCTTTGCGGTAACTCTATCATCCGCAGCTTGCTCCAGCGCATCGGCAAAAGCGTGCGGGTTTTCGGGCTCAACTAGGTAGCCGCACCTGTTGTCTCGGATCATTTCCGCCAACCAACCAGGATAATTATTGAGCACAGGCAAACCAGCAGCGATGTAATCGAAAAATTTGTTGGGAGAGGTACCAACGTAGAAAGCAGGCACGTTTGCCAATACTTGCAATCCTATATCCGTGCTTGCCAGCAAGCCAGCAAGCCGTAACTTATCTACAGGCTCATGAAACACGACACAATCCAATGCATCTCGCTGCGCCCGTGCCTGTAACGCCGGCTTAAACTTACCTTGGCCAATCAAAAGCAATTTGATATCGTCACGCCCACGCCGTTTCAGCTCCGCAGCCGCGTCGAGCACCGCGCCCAGGCCATTCGCTAAACCATGAGTACCGGCGAAAACAGCCAACAAATCGTCCGTTTTTATTTGCTCAGGGCGCCAAGGTTGAACGTCTCTGGCAAAAATATCGAGATCACTTCCATTGGGAATCAACGTAATTCGTTCACGAGGGACGCCACGCTTTGCAATGCCATCCACAATTCCGGGGGATAAGCCAACTAACCGATGCGCGGAGCGATAGCTCATCCACTCCAGTACCGACATGGCACTCAACACTAAAGGATTTCGGATCACGCCCATAGCCTTGGGTAATTCAGGCCATAGATCGCGGACCTCGAACACAAAAATTTTACCGAGCAACCAACGGGCTAGAATTCCAGGAATACCGGCGGTCAAGGGTGTCGTAGTCGCGAATACTAGATCGTAGCGCTCACTAAACACTAAACCAACGCTGCGCAAAGCAAACTTAGTGAAGGTCAAAGCTCTTTTTAGAAAGCCATCACTATTCGAGTATGCGAGATCAAATTCAATAACGTCAATGCCCTGGACTGTTCCGCGCCGCTTGCCATTTACGAAAGGCAGATTCAGGCCGGTCTCTCCGCCACTATAGCTGCCACACACTATCGTCACCTGATGGCCACGCGCAAGCAAACGGCGCGCCATTTCGTAAGAACGCGTACCGACCTTTCCTTTTGGAGTGGAAAAGTGTTGGTGAAAATACAGAACTCTCATAGGAACCAGTGACACTCCATTATTGACGACCCGAGTTGAAGACATCATCTTCAATGCCCAGCATTATTCTTTCTCAAACAACTGTTCAACTATACTATGCCCGTCAGTTTAAGCCTGGGGAAGTGTCGAGGCCTTCGGCGCCAGTGGATACCGCTGCAAAGGCCAAGATCCTCGCCTCGTTGCTGGCCTGACTCAGCCGGGCAGTGATGTAGAAACTTCTTGAACAAAGTCGTTGGAGCAATAATCACAGGCTTATCCCTCAAAAATCTTTTTCCGTACAACATAAAAAGAAAGCATGGAAAAAATGAAGAATGAAATCCAGGTTGCGATAGCGGCTCCTAGACCACCCAGAACTGGAATTAAGGCTATATTGGCGATAATCCCGCTAACTGCACCCGCGAAAGACAATTTGGCTACTACCCCAGTTAGATCATATGCGCTCAATACAGGTACGAATATTTGATATCCCACACGAGCCATGAATGCAGAAAGCACAATGATCGTCATTACCCAGAAAATGTGGTCGAAAGAAAAAAATGAAAACTCGCCTATAAGAACAACCCCCGCCCCAACAAGCAAAAGAAATGACAAGCAAAGCGCTCCTCCGAAAACAAGCAAGACTTTAGGATAAAGCTCCTCCTTAAAATCACCGATTCTCCTGACAAGATGTGGCGCCCACAACAGGGATAAGCTATCGATGACCATTCCCGCAGCTGATCCTATAAGATACGCCTTACCATACATACCTAATTCATCCATAGTGACAAAGGCGCTCAAAATATATCTATCACCTACGTTATTGAGCAATGCCATTAACTGAACCAAAACTAAAGGAAATAGATACACCGTGACTTCTTTCTCGGACAAAGAGCACAGCGATCTGCTGAACAATACTCTACGAAGATGAAAGAATGAAAGAACAACAACCAATAGCACAGCGCAACAAAGGGAAAGCAAATAGGCCGCAATGATTGAAAAATCAAATTTAAACCATAAAAAGGCTGCCAACGAAAGAAAGACCAGGACGGGTCGCCCTAACTCAGCGAAAGCATACCAGAGAAAATTACCTGAACTTCTATAGACCGCATTAAAACTAGCAACATGTGATGCCAGAAAACCCGAAAAAGGTAGCAACGCATACCAAATATAATATTTATGCTCAGAAAAAACAAAATACACCAACAACCCAGAAGAGATGGAAATTAAAAAGAAGAGCAAATAGATGCGCTTTAGAGCTCTATAAATTGAAGAAACCCCCTTACTATAAAAATATCTTATATATGCAGCAGAAGAATTAAATCCCAGCAAAGCTACGGCTGTAACGAATAACGCCTGAGCAAGCGAAAAATAGCCGAATTCAGTATTATCCGCAGCAAAAGCGACTAGATAACTCACCAGCAGCGTAAGCCCTTTTGAGATCAACAAGACTGTCGAATAACTAAACACCGAGCCTAATTTTTTATAGATAACGGCCATCTTGCCTCATCTGAAGATAATGAGTTTTGTCGCGAAAGCGAATAATCTCCGCCGGATTACCGCCTGCAATAGCTAGTTCAGGAATCGACTTTGAAACTACAGATCCGGCTTGAATGATGGCCCCTTCCCCAATCTTCACTCCGGGCAGAACCATTACATCCATACCCAACCAAACGTTGTCGCCTATAAGAACATCCTTCATTATAATAGTTCTATCATAGGGAATTGATTCACCACTATAGTTATGACTTTGAGTTAGTATTTTCAGCCCCACACCTGAATGAAAATTATCCCCAATATAAATTTTGCCACCCCCATATGTCCTCGCCCCATTAAAATTGGTATTAACACCTAAAATCAATTTCGCTCCAAATCTGCAAAAGCCGTTTATTTTTGGCCGCCCCGTTAACGAAACAAAATTACGGCCGGATGCCAAATAATAAAAGCAGGACAGAAGCCTTTTAACCAAACGTTTAAACATTTACTACCTCCCCCCCAGAGCATTTTTTGCTTGTATCCGCCTATCCGAACTTGACCTTAGCAAATAAAACATCAGGCCCAGAAAAACCACATCATGAAACACCAAGCCCCAAAGCAATCCATACTGAAATACCGAATAAATTAATAAAGGTAAAGCCGCAAGCATCCGACCTTGCAGAACCAAAAGATAGTAGCCTGAGAAAAATAAAACCGAGATAAAAATACCATTTGACACAACAAATTCCAGGTAAGAACTGTGCGCGTGATACAGACCATCATTAATTTGCAGCCAAACTTTTTGCGCGGCATTCCCAAAAAAAGGACTGCGTGCTAAAACGCTTAGAAACTCATCAAAGATAAAATCACGACCGGACAGATCCAGTTCACCTCTACCGCGCGTAAGGTTATCTACAATAGTCGACAAATATAAAACACCCGCCCCGCAAACCACCACACTTCCGCCAAGCACAACCCTCCAGTTATTCCCATAATAGAACATCAAGCTAATTACAGCAGCTACGATTGCAGTTCTATTGAACGACGTGACAAAACCAATAGTAATTATTGCAAGACAACTCAAAAAAACACGACGGGACAATTCAGATTTTATCGCCATCAAAATAACAAACCCAACCAGGACCTTAAAAGCATACACACTAGAGTTCATACTCAAACCAAAAACACGATTATAATAGAGCAACTCAGTATCGCCAATTTGGGTCTGGCCTTTGTATTCAACCGAAAAAAAGGAATGGGTCCCTACGATATATTCAGCAACGCCTACGGCTATCTCACAAAAAACAAGTAAAAGCACCATAATCAAATCTGTCTTGCGATATACCATACCCACAATCAATGAAACGAGTATAAGTATCACATAGGGAAAAGCTCCCAACATTGATTTTTCAAAATTATCAACCAAAGGATCCATAAAAGTAAATACAGCGACAGCTAGAAACGCCGAGAGCAACAATAATAACATCCCGACTTTATGCGTCGCCTTCAAAAAGGTCAGGTCTCTTCCATATCTAGTAAAAAACAAGCGATAAAGGACAATCGGAAGCAACAGCAAATTCACGACAGGAGAGAAAAACACAATCGTGGAAAGATAAGCGAGCAATCCAAGCATTTGAATGCCTATAGATATTTTTTAGAGTTAAACAACCTACGACACATGACATTCATTGCAAACTATTACGACACACGTCTTAACTCAATCGAGTTATGACTTTCAAAAGCATCCATTATCAAGTCGTGATGCAAGAACATCTCCACTTTCAATGTGCCTGGAATTATGGCAACAGCTTTAGCATCAGGAAATAGGCTGGCCAACGTAAAGAGCGCCGTTGAATTAACTGAGTAAATTGCCTGAGGATGCCACCTATTTCGCAACATGAAATATTCCACAGCTACGTCTGCGTGCAATAACTGCAGGCCTTTTACTGCTTTAATGCTTTCTAAGCAGCATGAACTTTCAGCACGATGAGGAATGTAATGAACAACAACTCCAGAAGCCTCTTCCACAACAGACTCTAGAACTTTAATATAGCTAGCCATATCCATGGCGCTGATATCGACCAGTTTTTGACCAATAAAAAAAACAGAATATTCTTTATTTTTCTTACAATCATACTCACTGGCAATGGAATCGAACCGATTAATCTCACAGGCCACATAGTTACTTTTATTCAATTCAAATATACTAAATACTGAGTAGACCCCTCCTCGCTCTCTTATTATTCTGTCCGCCAACAAAGTAGCCACACCATCATCTAATAATACAGTTTCTTTTTTTATAACAATGGAGGCAAGCATCTTTTGAAAACCAGAAAAAAAGCTACCCAAAACAACCTTGTCATAACAATGAAAGCCAGTAACGTAAAAACTTAAGACTGACAATAAATAGTCGAGCTTGTTTCCTGGCCTAACCAGATACTCTTTTCTTACTTCAATGTCCAAATCCTTGACCATTGCGTTCATTTGGTGGTCATTGTTACCAACGCCGCTTTTCCTTATGTGCAAGGAAGTCTTCGCTGGATTTTTGCACAAATACTCGTAAGCGCATAATAGCTGAAACGGTGTTTCTACAACAACCAACACCTTGCTCGTCATTTATCTAAGCCCCAAAATGTATAAACAGCATTATGCGCCCTTTAAATTCTTCAGAATTACTGGACTATTAGCAGAAACATCGGAGATTATTTTTTTGCCAAGCACATAATCTAAATATTTCGGTGGAGCACCATACCCGGGGCGCACACTTCTCACTGCATCATTAGTAATAATATCGCCAGCTTTCAAGGCTTTAACAAAATAAAGAGAGCGTCGAAACTTTGCGTTAGCTTTCTCACTAGACTTGCGACCATAATCAACCCTACCTAAAGCAGCCCACGCGGTTTTACTATCACGACAAAGCGCAGTTAGTTCTGCGGGTTCCAAAGAAAAACTATCATCTGCTCCTCCACCATTACGATCTAGAGTGAAATGTTTTTCAATCACACAGGCCCCCAAAGCGACGCTTGTAATAGCGGTCGTATTATCAAGGGTATGATCCGATAGTCCGGTAACTAGATCAAAGCGCTGAATCATGTCGGAAATTGTACGTAGGTTATAATCTGCCGCGGGGGCCGGATAGCCACTTACACAATGCAATACAGCTAACTCTTTGCACCCCCCGTAGCGCGCAGCCTCTATCGCTTCTTCTATTTCTTCCGCGTCAGCCATACCAGTAGAGATGATCATTGGCTTGCCAGTGCTAGCGACATACTTGATAAGCGCCAGATCGACGGCCTCGAACGAGGCGATTTTGTAGGCTGGGGCACCGAGCCCCTCCAGCAGGTCGACAGCGGTATTGTCGAACGGCGAACTGAAGATTGTGATACCTAGTTTACGCGCGTGTTCGAAAAGTGGGGTGTGCCAGTCCCAGGGCATATGAGCTTCCTGGTACAGCTCGTAGAGACTCTTGCCACCCCACAATCCGCCGTGAATCTGGAATTCTTCTGAATCGCAATTCAAAGTAATTGTATCGGCAGTGTACGTCTGAAGCTTGATGGCGTCGGCACCTGCTTTCTTAGCTTCCTCGATTATCCTTATTGCCGTTTCCAATTTACCATTATGGTTAGCAGAAAGTTCGGCGATTATATAAGGTGGCTCATCGAGAGCGATGCGACGGCCATCTATGCTGATGCTTGGAATAGTTGACATATGGTTAACTCTTAAAGGTACGATTGCCATTCAGAGGCAAGAAGACCGAAGCACACAATATCGTGATATATCTCGCCATCAAAGTGTTGCTCACGTAAAATCCCTTCCTGTTGGAACCCTAGCCTTTCATGAAACTTGATGGACCTTGCATTGAAGCGCAACGCTTGACCACATAGTTTGTGCAGGGCTGAACAGGTGAAAGCATGCTCCAGCACAGCATGTCCCAGTCGATGGCCTGTTCCTCTCGGCGCGTCAGGACTGACATAAAAACCCCAATCCGCCACACCGCCAGGTGCAATTTGATGTAGGTTTATGAAACCATGAGGCACGCCGCTGCTTTCAAATATTAACAGTTGGTGGCTTGAGTCTTGAGAGGCCCGCTCGAACCAGCGGGAATGCTCGGTGAGGCTGATCTCATGTTGAGTGAACATATAGCGGCGAACCTCATTGTGGTTACGCCAAGCAAGCACCCGCTCGAGATCCGCACCTGTCATAGGGCGTACTCGTTGTTGATCCGATACCGTTTCGGCCACTTCTTCAAGACTCCAAGTGTTGGATTACACTAGCCACGCCGTTGCCATCTACAATACGCTGCGCAGCCTGGATCATGGCAGACCGCAGGGTTGAGGATGAGGCCACTAAAGATAGAGCCTCAGGGAGGCTCTCATTGATCAGATCCGGCGCCATGAGGACATAGGCAGCCCCTGCCTGTTCGAGACCTTGTGCGACCTGTCGTTGATTATCGGCAAGTACTACCAGCACCGTCGGTAATCCCAGACAGCAACGTTCCCAGGACGTTGAGCCGGCTGCGCCTATCGCCAGATCGCTATCGGCCATTAGCTGTGCCATATTTTCGACGTTTATTCGGACGTCGGTAGGACGAGGCATCTCCTCAGCCTGCTGACGAACCTCAGTCAGCCATGGCGCGTTTGCGCCCATCACCACGGTTATAAGGTAGTTATCAGATAGTTCGCTGGACTGGAGGGCACGCAATACCTGCCCAGTCGCATTGTCTTTGTCGATACCGCCCATGGTTACAAGCAGACGTCTAAGTGGGGCTCCCGCCCGACGAGCCAGACTATAGGCTCGCAGCGCAGCAAACTCCGGGCGCAGCAACGCGTATTGCGAGCCGCATAGTAGCGTAGAAGTGGCAGGAACCCACGGGGCATAATCTGCCGGCAGGCGGCTAAAGGTCTGGTCCAACAGCAGGTCGGCTTGATGGGGACGATCGGCCAGATCATCAATCACCATCAGCTTGTAACAATACGATTTCAGCGCAACTTCCCAGTGACTGTCAAGAGCGTAGTGGTCAACAACTAGCCAATCTGTGATCCTCTCGCGAAGGATGGCAGCACACTCGGCGGCATCTTGTTCTTGCGTGGTACCAAGCCAATCTCTGTGGGGTAAATGTATTACGCCGCGGACCTCATTGATTACCGGCAAATTCACTTTTTGCGATTCGCAGACAGGTAAGCCATGGACTGGAAAACCCTTGCTATGAATGAACTCTATCAAGTTACCAGGATGCTCGCGACAGATAAATCGGCATTCTGCCCCCCGGGCAGTAAGCGCGTCGGCCAGAGTCAGACAGCGCATGACATGGCCGGTGCCGATCTGTTGTGAAGCGTCCACGCGGAAGACAACATTCATGACTGATCTGTGCCCTGTTGCGCCTGCATGGCTTTGAACAACCACTCAGCTCGCACCCAGTCTTCTGGCGTATCGATATCCTGCACACGATGGCGCGGCAAGAGGACCGGCGCAGAGCCGGAATCGAATATCGCATTGCCTTTCAGCCACGCGCTGGCGCGGCCCCAATAGAACTGGCCAGCATCATGATAGGCCTCCTCTAGGTCCTGCGAGCGAGTATTAGAGTGCTCCGGATTGAACATCTCGACCCGGCCCTGCTCAGTGAAACGAATGGCTCGCTGGATTGGAAAGGCGTAGCTGGTCACCGAAAATGCATAGTCGCTGCCTGTTTTTTCGAGTATGCCTAACCCGCGCTGAATGTCGTCAACTTGTACAAAAGGTGCGGTTGCATAAACGCAGCAAACATACTCTGTTGCCTTCGCTTGTTGGTTGAACCAATCGATGACATGCCGAATCACTGGGAGGGTGCCAGTATAATCGCCGGACAATTCGGCCGGACGCATGAACGGTACGCTGGCGCCATACTGGCGAGCGACGTCCGCAATTTCCCCGTCGTCAGTGGAGACGATAACCTGATCAAAGCAGCCACTTTGTAGCGCCGCCTCGATGGACCAAGCGATCATCGGCTTACCACAAAAAGATTTGATGTTTTTGCGTGGAATGCGCTTGCTGCCGCCTCGTGCAGGGATGACTGCCAATCTCATGACTGAACCACTTCACGCAAAGCCCCAATAACAGTGTCCTGCTGCTCTTCGCTCATAGTCTGGAACATTGGCAAACTGATAGCTTCTTTGTAATAGCTTTCTGCCAAAGGGAAGTCGCCTACCTTGAATCCCATACGCTGATAGTAAGGCTGGGTATGCACAGGAATATAGTGCAGATTTACCCCTATCCCCTTCCCCTGCAAGGATTCAAAAATTTGGCGATGACTCTTTAGAAGCTTGTCCAGTTGCAGGCGGACGACATATAAGTGCAGCCCGGAATAGCTGTCCGGATGCTGCCAGGGCATAGTAAACGGTAAATCAGCCAGAGCCTCGTCGTAACGGCGAGCTAGCTGGTGGCGACGCGCCACGTACTGATCCAAACGCGCCATCTGGCTGACGCCCAAGGCAGCCTGCAACTCAGTCATACGGTAATTGAAACCTAGATCGATCTGCTGGTAGTACCATGGGCCGTCGGCCGAGTGGGTCATCAACGCCGGGTCCCGGGTGATGCCGTGACTACGCAACAAGGCCATTTTTCTGGCCAATTCGGCATCGTTGGTTAACGTCATGCCGCCTTCGGCGGTGGTAACTATCTTCACCGGGTGGAAGCTAAATACGGTGACATCGCTGTATCGGCAGTTGCCAACGAACTCGCCCTGATACCTACCTCCAATAGCATGGGAGGCATCCTCTATTACCTTGAAACCATAGCGCCGAGCCAGCGCATGGATGGCTTGCATATCGCATGGTTGCCCGCACAAATGTACGGCTACCACGATTTTTGGCAACTTGCCTTCGTGTTCGGCATGCTCTAACTTGCGCTCGAGGGCTCGCGGACAAAGATTGTAAGTTTTCGGATCGATATCAACGAAGTCGACTTCCGCTCCGCAGTACAACCCACAATTGGCCGAGGCGACGAAAGTGATCGGAGTAGTCCACAGGCGATCACCGGAGCCAAGTCCGAGCGCCAGGCAGGCAATATGCAGCGCTGATGTTGCGCTATTTACGGCCACCGCATGGCTCGCGCCAACATGCCGAGCAACAGTTTGCTCGAAACGCAGCACCATGGGACCCTGGGTCAGAAAGTCGGATTTTAGTATTTCCAGAACCGCATCAATATCAGCCTGAGTGATGTCCTGGCGACCGTATGGAATCATAGATCAGATGCTCCCGATCTTTTCGCGGTTCGTATCGATCCAGACTTGCAGCTCCGCGTCGCTCATCCACTCGGTATTATTATCGCTCGAGTAAACAAAGCCTTCGGGGACTTTCGTACCGTCCTTGATCCGCTTGGCGCATGTCGCCCAGTTGTTAATGACTGGCAGGATCTTATAATGCTGGGGATAGTCATAGGTGTAATAGGAATCTTCGGCGCTGATCATTTGCTCATGCAGCTTCTCGCCAGGACGAATGCCGATGATTTCCTGACGGGCTTGAGGCGCTACCACACGAGCCAAATCCGTCACTTTCATGGAAGGAATTTTTTTCACATAGATCTCGCCGCCCTCCATGTCTTCAAAAGCATGCCAGACCAGTTCTACTCCCTCTTCGAGGGAAATCATGAAGCGGGTCATGCGGTCATCAGTGATTGGCAGCACGCCCTTGTCCTTAATTGACATGAAGAATGGGATCACAGAACCGCGCGATCCCATCACATTGCCGTAACGGACAACAGCAAAACGGGTGTCATGTCCACCCGCATAGGAATTGCCGGAGACGAATAGCTTGTCCGAGGCCAACTTGGTCGCACCGTACAGATTAATCGGGCTGCTGGCCTTGTCGGTGGAAAGCGCGACCACGCGCTTAACGCCTTTGTCGATGCAGGCATCGATTAGGTTCATAGCGCCATTGATGTTGGTCTTGACGCACTCGAACGGATTGTATTCGGCGGTAGGAACGATTTTGGTCGCCGCGGCATGCACAACATAGTGGACGCCGTCCAAGGCACGGTAGAGACGGTCCTTGTCACGTACATCGCCGATGAAGAAGCGCACACGGGGGTCACCTTCGAACTTCTTCGCCATGTCCCACTGTTTCATCTCGTCACGGGAGAAAATGATAATTTTCTTTGGATTGTATTTAGCCAAGGTCATCGGCACAAATGTATTGCCGAAAGAGCCAGTTCCGCCAGTGACTAGAATAGTTTGATTAGTGAACATTTTGTTAATCCGTACAAGTTAAACTCTGAAAGAGTCTCAATAAATAGATATAAGTCTTTATGTCATTGAACATCGTCAATCAAAAACTCCAAACCCCCCGAGTGTCGACGATCTTACGCTCCCCGAGGGCAGCTACAGGAATACTGTTAAATTCTTTATGATCGACTAACAACACTAAGACATCAGATTCAGCAAGTGCTTGATCAGCATCTTTCAGAACCAGATTATTGCCCACCAGCGTAACAGGAAGAGCTCTTATATTTGGCTCTACGGCCAGTACACAGCCGGGATGGGCCGCTGCAATTTTTAGGGAGATTGCTAACGCAGGGCTTTCACGCAGATCGTCAATATCAGGCTTAAAGGCCAAGCCGAAGCAGGCGATAGTTACGTCCAAAGCTGTTTTTTCTGGATTCTCTTGTAAGAACTCAGCTACTGCCGTTTTCACTTTATCCTCTACCCAGCGCGGCTTGCCGTCGTTCACGTTACGGGCAGTGCGAATGAGCTCAGCTTTTTCTGGAATGCTGCTTACGATAAACCAAGGATCTACAGCAATGCAGTGCCCACCTACTCCCGGGCCTGGTTGCAAAATATTCACCCGGGGATGACGATTAGCTAGGCGAATTAATTCCCAGACGTTAATATCCAGCTTATCGCATATAATTGATAGCTCGTTGGCGAACGCGATATTCACGTCACGGAAACTATTTTCAGTCAGCTTGCACATTTCTGCAGTGCGTGCAGTGGTAGTGACACATTCGCCTTTTACGAAAACTTTATAAAGCTCTACTGCAGCCTCGGAGCACTTGGCTGTCATGCCGCCAATCACTCGATCATTCTGCACAAGCTCCCGTAAGACATGGCCTGGTAAAACACGTTCAGGACAATGTGCGAGGCGAATGTCTGAGTTTTCTCCATGAGTTTGAGGGAAGCTCAGATCGGGGCGAGCCGCAGCCAACCAGCCGGCCATTTGTTCAGTCGCTCCGACCGGGGAGGTGGATTCTAGAATCACCAAATTACCTTTCTTTAGGACTGGCGCAATAGCCTCAGTTGCGGATGCTATATAAGAGAGGTCCGGCTCGTGGTCTCCCTTGAACGGAGTTGGTACAGCAATTAAAAAGGCATCCGCTGGCTCTGCCTGCGTCGTCGCACGCAAATAACCTTCAGTAACAGCAGCATGTACTATCATATCTAGATCGGGCTCAACAATGTGTATCCCCCCTAGATTGATCGTATCCACCACATTCTGATTGACATCAACTCCAATCACCTTTTTCTTGCGGGAAGCAAATACTGCGGCAGTAGGCAAACCGATATAGCCGAGACCTACGACTGAAATAGTATGGAAGAGCATAATGCGCCACTTATATTTTTAAATAGATGTTAATATTAGGACGGTTAACCCCAGCAAACTTACTGCCTCCACCGCCAGCGCTTGATGCAAGCTCAGAATGCATTATACAAGGCATCAACAATTCGAGCGCAGGCGCGACCATCACCGTAGGGATTATGAGCGTAACTCATGGCACGGTATGCATCCTGATTCGTTAATAGTCGATTAATTTCGCTAACTATGCTGCAGGTATTTGTCCCCACTAGTTTGACTGTACCCGCATTTATGGCTTCAGGACGCTCAGTGCTGTCACGCATGACCAACACGGGCTTACCTAACGAAGGCGCCTCCTCCTGAATACCACCTGAATCAGTCAGTATTATATACGCGCGGCTCATGAGGAAGACAAAAGGCAGGTAGTCCAACGGTTCAATCAGGTAGATGTTGTCGATACCGGTGAGCAGACGATTTACGGGCTCTCGCACGTTGGGATTGAGGTGAACCGGGTACACGATATCGATATCAGGATGTTGCTGGGCGACCTTTATCAGGGCCTGGCAAATACGCTCGAAGCCGTCACCAAAACTTTCGCGACGATGCCCGGTAACGAGAATGAGCTTACGAGCAGGATCTAGGAATGCCGATGGCGCAGACGCTATGGAACTCAGCTCTTCGTCATGGTTGAGACGCTTGACAATATTCAATAATGCATCAATCACTGTATTACCCGTGACGACGACTTTTACAGGAGAAACACCTTCCCGCAGCAGATTAGCCTGAGAAGTCTCGGTGGGTGCGAAATGAATGCTGGCCAAAGCGCCGGTCAGTTTGCGATTGGCTTCTTCTGGCCAGGGGGAGTACATGTTACCCGTCCGCAAGCCCGCTTCTACGTGTGCAACCGGGATTTGTTGGTAATAAGCCGCTAGGCTGGCAGCAAAAGTTGTGGCCGTATCGCCATGGACCAATACGACGTCTGGCTTAAACTCATCAAAAACTGTTTTCATACCCTGAAGAATCGAAGTCGTTAGATCTGTCAGATCTTGCCCAGGCTTCATGATTTTCAGATCGAAATCCGGCTCTATCGAAAATAACTCCAAGACCTGATCAAGCATTTCTCGGTGCTGACCAGTCACGCATACCTTGGCCTCGAATCGCTCATCAGCAGCCAAAGCCAAGGCCAAAGGCGCCATCTTGATTGCTTCTGGCCGGGTACCAAATACACAAAGTGTTCTCATTTAAATAAATCCTTCGGCCAGAATGCACATCGGCCTTTTTAGCTCAAAATCACTGACAGAGATTTCTTCTTCGCCAGACACGCTACCGCCCCAGGATTTGCCGTCGGTTTCCTAAAAACGTCGCAAGCTTCGAATTTTACAGACACAGCCAGGCTGTGGACTTGACATTGGCTGCTGCCGCTGCCGAATTATTTTCTGATTATGCTCGCAATCGGCACGCTGATCTTCTGCTGACGACTGAGCATGTTGAGCAACAAAATGACGCGGTGCTCGCCATCCATTGAAACGAATATCGCGTCCAGTTCAGCGAAGCCAACCCGGGTAATCCGTACGTCATCTCCTGGCGCCAGCTCCGATCGGGGAACTGTTGCCGCGCGTTCCTGCAAATGCGCAATCAGCGCGTCATCAAGCCGTAGCGGTGTTTCACCGAAACTTACTATACGACTGACCCCACGAGTAGAGCGCAGCGGAGCCCAGTTGGCATCGAGCCCCATCTGAATGAACATGTATCCTGGAAACAGCGATTCGACAACCATTAGCCTACGGCTTCGCACTACCCGCTCACGACTGTGCCGCGGCCGATAGCAGATGTAGCCCTGGCGTAACAGATTCTCTTCTGCACGTTCATCCTGGCGAGGCTTACAATGTATGAGGTACCAGGCCTTAGCCGTATCTGCAATACTCATGGGACTCGTAACGCTTACATCCGCATCGTTAACACGCAAACCAGTGCAACATTCGCACCGACATGTAATTCTGTGTAACCGGCTCGATTGAGCCGAATGCTAGATCATTCTAGCCTAGCCAGCCGTTTCTTGTGGATAAGATGGATTGGCTGTCGACCCACTTTACCTGCGAGCCCGCGTAACCAGGAACCGATTGCGTGGCGAACTCTATAATGTCCCTCGAGGCGCTCACCCACCGAGAGCAATTGACGACGTCCTTTTCTGCCTCGCATCGGTTGATAACCGAAAGTAATCAAGACCACATTTTTTCAGGATTGTACAGCCTAGCATCGTTGCAGCTTCAGGAATTTGGTAGCTCGGATCACGCTGCGCTTGGCTACCGATGACAGCTACTCGGGCCTGCCCGAACCGCTAACTTCAAAGGCTACGAACGCTTTATCGCTTCTTGCGAGCCCCTAGGTTTTTGCCGCTTTGATGAAATCAGGGCTCGAGATGACGCTGCTGGTAGATCCAGTCAACAATTTCCCCGTCTGGGGCGTACCCACTCACGGTATCGCGAAGCAACTGGCGAACTCGCGCGTAATCGTCATGTTCAATAGCAATCAACAGATCAGCCAATCGAGCCTTGAGGATCTCCCAAGGCAGAAAGTCTTCATTGGCGCTCATGATCATCGGATGCTGGGTTGCGACGACGTTGTCGCCAATCAGCAGTTCCTCAAAAAGCTTCTCACCAGGGCGCAAGCCCGTGAATTTGACCGATATATCACCGTGTGGGTTCTTTTCAGAGCGAACGCTCAGACCAGACAGATGAATCATTTTTTCCGCTAGCTCAACGATTTTTACTGGTTCACCCATGTCCAGCACAAACACATCCCCACCCAACCCCATGGAGCCCGCCTGGATCACCAACTGAGCCGCCTCAGGGATAGTCATGAAGTATCGAGTAATCTTGGGGTGGGTGACGGTCAACGGCCCGCCGGATTTTATTTGCTTATGGAACAGTGGAATAACCGACCCAGAGGAGCCCAGCACATTACCGAAGCGGACCATGGTGAAGCGGGTTTTATTGACCCGCGAAACGTTAGCCTGATCGCCAAACAGCACAGGAGCCAATTCGCGGCTCAAGGCCTGCAACGTCAACTCTGCAAGCCGTTTGGTGCTCCCCATCACATTGGTGGGACGTACGGCCTTATCTGTTGAAATCAACACAAAGTTAGACACGCCTGCTTGCAACGCTGCCTGTGCGGTATTTAATGTCCCCATTACATTGTTCAAGACACCTTCGGCGATGTTGTGCTCAACCATTGGCACATGTTTGTACGCCGCCGCGTGATAGACCGTGTCAACACTCCAGGTTTTCATCACGTCGAGCAACTTCTCTTGATTGCGAACCGAACCTAAAATCGGCAGCAGTCGAATAGACAAAGATTCTCGAATAATTCGGGGCTCAAGTTCCGATAAGATGCTGTAGAGATTGTACTCACTATGCTCGAAAAGCAGCAGAGTAGTGGGTTTGAGTGAGAGAATCTGCCGACAAATTTCCGAACCAATCGAACCGCCGGCGCCGGTGACCAGAACGGATTGACCCTTGATGCAGTGCGCAAGCAAATCAGGTTGCGCCGGCACGGGATCACGCCCTAGAAGGTCTGCGATATCTACCTCCTGAATGTCATCCACCTTGACCCTACCGCTAGCCAAATCCATAAAGCCTGGAACGCTGCGTACATGCAGCGGAAAACCTTCGAGTAGCGTGAGAATGTCTCGACGACGCCCACGCGATGAAGACGGAATTGCGAGCAATATCTCCTGAGCGCCAGTCACGTCGATCATTTTTTGAATGTGGTTGGGTTGATAGACCTGAAGTCCCGCAATGATCCGGTCAGCGATACTGGCATCATCATCTATGAACGCAACCGGCCGCATCACCCGCCCCATGCGCAGGGCCGCAACGAGTTGGTTTCCCGCAGCGCCTGCACCGTAGATTGCAACCTTTGGCAGACCGTCGTCACGATTGGTAAAGGGCACATGCTGGGCTGCGGTGAACCAGTCACCAAGGAAATATTGCCGCATCATCAGGCGAAGCCCGCCAATCATGATCAGGCTCAACCACCAATAATTGAAGATGATGGAACGAGGGACTACAGTTTTATGATTACTGTACCAATACACCACCAAGGCTAATAGTAAAGCAGAAAGGCTAACCGCCTTACAAATGGTGATTAGTGCGTCATTACCGAAATAACGCATGACAGCGCGATACATCCCAAAGCGAATAAAAATAGGTATGGCGACCAAGGGAGCCGAAAAGAAAAGCCAAAGGTGAGTTTCGATCGGGTTAGCCAACGCCTCGACGCCAAGCCGAACGATGAATGCTAGCCACAAGGCTGCCCACACCAGAACCACATCCGTGACCACTTGAATGACACGCTTATGGCGCCTCGGCAAACCCAAAAGCACTACTCTTAATTTATCCACAACCTTCCACGCACTGTGAGCATCTCCCAAACCTACATCCGTTTATGATTTCAAGTCTACACGAGTAGGACGGATGGTTCTCAGCACCTACCGATTTTTGCGCGCCGTCGCTCACCTTGATTGAGGGGTAATACAATCCAAATCAACGCCACAAACGCACCCAACATAAGCCCGGCAAAAAAACCCAGCACAATAATTAGGCCCTTCTTGGGCTTTATCGGACTCATCGGCACCTCAACACTTCCATCTTGCCGATAAACCGAAATTTTTTCAGAATCAATATTTAGCTTCCGATAAAAGTTATAGCGCATTTGCAATTTCCGTAGATCCGCTATAAATGCATCATCGGAAGCCCTCGATTCCAATGCTTTTATTTCAGCAGCCAAGGCCTTGCTACCGCGCTGATAATCCATCTTATTACCAGTATTAACGGTGATATCCACCGCAGCGGAAGAGTTGATGTTCGGCGTAGTCAAACCAATCGCCTCAGCGATTATGAGCGCCTCACGCAGCTGCTGAATTCGGTCCTCGCGCACACGCTGGGCAGTTTCGCGCAAACTCATGATGCGCTGCTCCAAGTTGCGCGCCCTTACGGAAGCCTCAGTCGTTACATTCTTGATCAGCTCGGCCTCGGCCGCCTCACTGGCACGCGCCACGTAGGCCTTGGCCCATTCGGTAGCCTTTTCCGGATCGCCGAGTTGAACACTCACTGAAAATCGATCCGGCGTATCTTTTCCCGGCCCCTTGATTACAAGTTGTCGGGAAAAGCGGTCGTACAAACGATCCAGCGCTCCTTTTCGCTGAAGCTCATCAAGCGAGGGAAGATAAATCTTATTAAAGAACGTCTGACGAAGCGACTCACCCTGCAAATTACGAGCAAAAACATCGTAAACTTCCTTGATGGAATACGTTTCCAGCTCGGTACTTTTCCCACGCCCATAATTCAACTCAGCGATCCCGTTCTGAGTCGGCGGCATAATAAAAAGCTTTGCTTCATAGACAGGTTTGCTGAGGAACGCGTAAGCAGCGGCGCCAGCAGTGACCAAAAGAGTTATGGCGATGATCAGCCATTTTTGAGCCCAAAGCCCACGTGCCAGGGCAATCAGGTCGATTTCATCGTCGTCGCGCATTGCAATACGATTATCTTGCATGGATAGCCTCGCTTCCTTTTTTTAGCTTTGCGCTTACAGACACACTGGACGCACTAAAAGGTAAGACGGGCAAGTCCCCGGCGGACACGGCGGTGTTTTTATTAAAATTAAACAAATGCTACATACCCAAAGTCAGAAAATTGCGGCAGTGATCCTTACTCCG
>Ga0307408_100000787_pt1 | contig 25504 bp, 14 predicted proteins | sample 322Cmetagenome_FD_202116 | JGI IMG/M metagenome (GOLD analysis project Ga0307408, IMG submission 202116) | Maize rhizosphere microbial communities from greenhouse at UC Davis, California, United States - 322HYB-C-3 | ecosystem: Host-associated > Plants > Roots > Rhizosphere > Soil | place...
GTGGTCGACGTTACTGGAACGTTTTAACGTTGCACGGTTCTTAACCGTGTCATTTGTAGGAACACCCATAACATGTCTACTCAAATCCAGACACAGGATGCCATCCGCACCCTAACCAACGCTTTTGCTCCAATGAACTGCCTGATCATGGCCGCTCGCAAAGGCTGTTTCAGCTTCACGCTGGTCAACGAACACGGCATCGCCCGTCACAGCGAACGCCTGTACCCCGACCAGTACTCCAGCGCCGAACCGCTGCAGGCCGTGATCGAGCGTACTCGCCAGGCACTGGTTGCCTGAGACGCCAGAAAGGCTGAAAGCCCCAAAGGCCCCGCCCAAAAAGCGGGGCTTTTTATTGCCTGGTATTTCTCGATAAAACGAAACGGCGTAAGCACCAAGGGATATAACGGTTATAACCGTTGGCCGAAGATGTTTTAAAAACAGCCCTTTACAGCGGGAATATGACACTACACTTCAAGTCAAGCGGCATGATCCGCTTCCGGCGGAGCCTGGACCGATCCACTGCTGCCAAGCCCACACCCCTCCAGGCTCTGCCCATCTCTCATTTCGAGGGCTTTATGGGTATCGCTGCCAGCGAACTGTGTCGATATGTGATCCGCCCGACGCTGCTTTACCTTGAGTGTCACAGCGCCACCGCGGAATCCTTGCTACTGGGCATTGCCGCCAGCCAGTCGGCCCTGGGCTCAGCCCTGCACGACCGACGCGGGCATGGCCTGTATCGCATTACCGAGACCCGACACCAGGCACTCTGGGACCATTACCTGGCGCGAGATCCGGAACGGGCCAGCCTGGTCCGCGGCCTGGCCAGCCAGCACGCTTTTCTCAGCGGCCCGCACCTGGAATTAACCGTCAACCTGCGCTACGCCACCGCCATCGCCTGGTTACTGGTGGAGGAACAGAACACCCCGCTTCCCGACGCCGATGACCTGCTGGGCATGGCTCGCATCTGGCGCCAGACCTTTCATCCCCAAGGGCGCCTGCGAGATTTCACCTGCGCCTGGCAACGCTGTGTTGCACCGCTGAAACAGGTCGCTTGCTGACAAGGAATTTGGAAAGTTCTTACAACGGTCGCGAATTTGGTCGGATTGTCCTACAAAATCGCTCTAAATCAAGCCATCCAAGCTATAGCGCTTGAACGAAAATGTTGGTAATTTTCGCCCCGGTGATCACCAGGAGTTCTAACAATGAAAAAAATGATGCTCAAAACCACCCTTGGCCTTGCCGTAACCTTGGCATCCACGCAACTTTTCGCCAGTGGTTTTGCCTTGAACGAACAAAGCATCAGTGGCATGGGCACTGGTTTCGCAGGTCGTTCTTCCGCTGCCGACGACGCCAGCACCGTGTTTGGCAACCCGGCCGGCATGTCGCGCCTCAAGCGCCAGCAAGTCACCGGTGGCTTCGCCGCCATTGACGCCTCCACCGATATCGACGATGCCAGCGGCACCCAGTCCGGTACCAACAAAGGCGACATGGTTCCGCTCACTGGCGTCCCGATGGGTTATTACGTCAAGCCTATCGATGATCAATGGGCGTTCGGCCTGGGTGTATACGCACCGTTTGGCTTGATCACCGATTATGAAAACGGCTTCCAGGGCCGGAGTTTCGGCAGCAAGAGCGAAGTGAAAGTCGTCACGTTCCAGCCCACCGTCAGCTATGCCTTCAATGACAAGGTATCGATCGGCTTCGGCCCGACCATCAACCGTATTTCCGGCGCCCTGGAATCGCAGCTCGGCGTACCAGGCCTGCCTGAGGCCGGCGTGGAGATCAAGGGTGACGACATCGGCTACGGCTACAACATTGGCGTGCTGGTCCAGGCAACCGACACCACCCGTGTTGGCCTGACCTACCACTCCAAGGTCAAGTACAAGCTTGAAGGCCACACTGAAGTGAGCCCGGGTGCCGGTACACCTGGCTTCCTGCTTACCGACGGTCGCTACGACGCTTCGTTGGACATCACCACGCCTGAGTCGGTGGATTTTTCGGTCACCCAGCAAATCAATGATGCCTGGACCGTCTACGCTGGTAGCACCTGGACTCGCTGGAGCCGCCTGAAAGAAATCACGGTGGAAAACGAAGGCACCAGCACTGGCGGCGGTTTACTGAACCCGGCTCTCGGCACCATCACCGAAGAACAAAACTGGCACGACACCTGGGCCTATGCCATCGGTACTTCCTACCAGTTGAACAAACAGTGGGTACTGCGTACCGGCCTGACCTTCGACCAGTCGCCGACCAACAACCAGGACCGCTCGCCACGCATCCCTACCGGCGACCGGACCATCTTCAGCCTGGGCGCCGGCTGGAGCCCGACCGAAGACCTGACCATCGACGTGGCTTATTCCTACCTCAAGGAAGAAAAAGTCAACGTCAGCGGCGACAACGCCCTCGGCCAGTCCTACAACGCCAAGTACGAAAACAGCGCCAACGGTTTTGGTGTCGGTGCGACCTACCGCTTCTGATGTTTCACGGCGAGCCTGAACCTTTCGCCACCTGAAGCGAAAAAAGCCCCGCTCTCTGCAAAGAGGCGGGGCTTTTTCATGGCGGGCGATCAGGGCTTGGAGGCGATGGCGGCTTCTACCGCCTTGATGAAGTCCGGATCGTCAGGCTTGATCCGACTGGAAAAACTGCCAACAACGTTACCCTGGCGGTCCACCACGTACTTGTAGAAATTCCACTTCGGCGCGACGGATTGGTCAGCCAGATGCTTGAACAGCGGTATCGCATCGGCACCCCGCACCGGCTGCGGCTCGGTCATGGTAAAGGTCACGCCGTAATTGACATAGCAGACCTTGGCGGTTTCAGCCCCATCCTTGGCTTCCTGCTTGAAGTCATTGGACGGCACCCCCAGCACTTGCAGGTCTTGGTCCTTGTAGCGCTGGTTGAGCGCCTCAAGGCCTTTGAATTGCGGGGCGAACCCACAGAAGCTGGCGGTGTTGACCACCACCAGAGGCTTGCCGGCGAAGCGTTGGCATAAGTCGACCGTTTCCTTGGCCCGCAGCTTGGGCAACGAACCCTCCAGCAACGGCGGGCAATCGGCGGCCCAGACTTGTCCGGTCACAGCCAGCAACAGGGCGGGAACAGCAAACCAGCGCATCAACATGTCGGTTTTCCTTAAAAGCATGTCAGACCACGACGTTACTCGCAGAGTCCGATGCCGTCCATTTGTTCAGCACGTGCCCATGCCCAGTTGCATCAAGGCCAACCCACCTTGGTGCCAACCCCACCAGGCAAACGCCAGCAGCAGGCCGGCACCGACAGCGATCAACCACGGGCCGACGCGACTCATGCCGCACCGACCTGGGCTTGCAGGCGCGCCACCGGACGTTCACGCACTGGCCAGTTCAACGCCGCCGCCAACAGGCTGAGCAGGATCGACACCTGCCAGATCAAGTCGTAGCTGCCGGTGCGGTCGTACACCACCCCGCCCAGCCAGCCACCCAGGAACGAGCCCAACTGGTGGAACAGGAACACGATCCCACCCAGCATCGAGAGATTTCGTACGCCAAACAGGGTTGCTACCGTGCCATTGGTCAACGGCACCGTCGACAGCCACAGAAAGCCCATCGCCATGCCGAACAGGTACGCCGTGGTGGTCGTCACTGGCAGCCAGAGGAACAAACCGATCACCACCGCCCGCGCCAGATACAACCCGGTCAACAGGCGTGGCTTGGACATACGCCCGCCCAGCCAGCCGGCGGTGTAAGTACCGAAAATATTGAACAACCCCACCAGGGCCAGCACGGTAGTGCCGACGCTGGCGGGCAGGTGTTGGTCCACCAGGTAGGCCGGTAAATGCACGCCGATAAACACCACCTGGAAACCGCAGACAAAAAAGCCCACCGCCAGCAGCCAGAACCCGGAGTGGCTGCACGCCTCGCGCAAGGCTTCCCCCAGGGTTTGTTCATGGCCGACCACCGGCAACGGTGCATCTTTGAGCATGCTCACCAACGGCACGATCAACGCCACCAGCAACCCCAACGCCAACAGCGCCGCCGACCAACCGAGCCAGCCGATCAGCCCCAGCGTACCGGGCAGCATGGCGAACTGGCCGAAGGAACCGGCAGCGCTGGCAATGCCCATGCCCATGCTGCGTTTTTCCGGCGGCACGGCACGGCCGACCACCCCCAGAATCACCGAGAACGACGTGCCCGACAGGCCGATACCAATCAAGAGGCCCGCGCTCAGCGACAAGGACCATGGCGAGTCGGCCATACCCATGAACACCAGGCCGACGGCATAAAGAACCCCGCCGATCAGCACCACTTTCGCCGCACCGAAGCGGTCGGCCAGCGCGCCGGTGAACGGCTGCGCCAAGCCCCAGATCAGGTTCTGCAAGGCAATGGCAAAGGCGAACACTTCACGACCCCAGCCGAACTCGGCACTCATGGGCGCCAGGAACAGGCCGAAGCCATGTCGCACACCCAGGGACAACGCCAGGATCAACGCGCTGCCCACCAGGACCCAACCACAGGTACGCCACATCGATGTCATTCTTATTCTCCGGTCGCGGGTATATACCCACTTATCATCGGACGAACCGGCTTCACGCCAATTCATCCAGCAAGGCCAGCAAGGTCGCGCGCTTTTCGGCGCCCAGCTTATCGATCAATTTCTGTTGCGCCGCTTCCCAGGCCGGCAACGCCGCCGCCAACCGGGCCTGCCCGGCGTCCGTGAGCATGACGATACGGTTACGCAAGTCGTCACCCTCGGCCAGCGCCACCAGCCCCTCGCCTTCCAGCACCCGCAGGTTGCGCCCCAGGGTACTGCGGTCCAGGCCCATGGCCTCGGCCAGGGAAGAAATACTCGGCTGGTCCAGGCGCGCCAAGTTGTTCAGTAAAGAATATTGAGCGACGTTGATCCCGAAGCCGTCGAGGGCGCCGTCGTAATACCTGCTGACGCCACGGGCGGCACGACGCAGGTTGATGCACAGACATTGGGAAGGAAGCATGGTGCGTGTATATACCCGGGGTGGGCAGAACGCAAATTTAAATGGAGAAACACAAAGTCGCCTCGCCTCAATGAATCACCCAATTCATATAAAAATCAAAGGCTATTAATCACTTAAACCTGACAGCCTATGCAGCCATTCATCATCCAGCGCGACCACCTGTAATGTCTGACAGGTTTCAGGGGTTTTGAATCAAGCTATAAACGAAACCGTGCCTCCAGCCCTGCCTCAGGGCCTGAAGACGGGTCGTGCGAACCATGCCATTTGGAAGTAGGAAGATTCCGCCGTCCCCACGCCATCACTGATGATGAATGGGAGTTTCAGTCATGTACCACAGCACCGCGATTTCTGGACGTTCGTCGCCATATCAAGACCATTACCCCTCCACGGAGAGCATCCAACCCCAAGCGATTCGACTCACCAAACGTGAAAAGGAATTCCTGCAGTGGAGCGAAGCCGGCAAATCTTCTTGGGAGATTTCCATGATCGTCGATTGCAGCGAAGCCAACGTCAATTATCACTTCAATAATATCCGCCGAAAATTCGGGGTCAGTTCGCGTCATCTTGCAGGGAAAATCGCGCGGGAACGGGGCTTGATCTGAGCGTTCCGGTGGCCTCTCTATAATGTTCGGGATGTGGTCGGACCTGGTAAGGGCATCCACGAACCCGAACCACACGCCTGAACGCCGCGACACTTTGGCGCTCAACCGGTAACGATGCACGAATGTCGCATAGGCCCCCTGCGCATACGCCCTTACGTATCATTCTGGCCGACGATAACCCTGTCGTATTGACGGGGCTGATTGCTGCCCAGCTCAATCGCAGTGAAAAAACCATCAGACGACAAAAGCGCACCGCCATGGACAAGCTGGGGCTTGGTCATGGCGGTGAGTGGTGGAGTTTGCTTGGGTGAGTGGATTAGGTGGACCTAAGCCTCGCTAGTTCTCTTTCAATTGTGTCTCTTTTTTTGTTGGACATCTGCATATACCCGTGCTTTTGAAGTCTATCACTGTGAAGTTTCGCCTGTAGCGCTTCTATTCTCGCCGAAACGGCAGCAGGTATCGTGGGCTTTTGTGGTATTTGGGGCTGAGGTGCTGATGCTGGCTTTGGTCGCGCTTGTACCTGCGTAAGTGCAGGACTCGCTGCGTCAAGAGCAAGAGGATGTGCAATATCAACTGTTCGGCGTGATCGACCGACAAACCGATGATGACCCTGGAATGCCAAGATGTCACCCATATCACCTTCTACAGCAGATCGATTCTTGAGCGGGGCAGTCTTTCCGCGGCCCTGTGCAAGATCCGAGATGTTGCCCGTTTCAACTTTGATCTTGCTAGGCTGAATGGCTGTCGACACAGTATTACTGGACACCTCTGACCCGCTGGCGGTACGGGATGAGACTCCAGTGCTTAACGCCTTTGCCGGACTTTGGACCAATTGGGGTGCACTCGCAGGCACTTTGATTGGCGTTATAGGCGGGGGGAGCCTGCCTATGACATGCCCCGTCGGATCCGTAAAACTAATCGGATCCCCCCGACAATAAGCATACGCATTTACCCCCCCCTCCCCAAACGGACTCCAACTGTCCGGGCTATGAAACCTCATCAACACCGGATTGAACGCCCGATAGCCTTTCCCCAATAAATACCAACCGGTTTGCGTTTCCCGCCGCTCGCCGTTGTAACCCAGATGGCCCCTGACCGATGCCTCATCCACGCGATGACCATGCGGGGCATAAACAATCTCCTGGGTTGCCTCCGGATTGATCTCCCACAGCACGCTGTTCTTGTTATCACCGGCCAACAATAACGACTTTGGGTCGGCACCAGCCTGGTGCTCGGCGAGCACGATACCTTCTGCGCGGATGAAAGTGCTGCTATTGGCGCCTTTGACCTGGCTCGACAATTCACCGTCCTGGTAAAAGCGCTGCTCTTTCCCACTCTCATCATCCAGGCCGGTCAGGGTATCCAACGGATCGTAGCTATAGCCGGAAGGAGACTCACCCGACAGACCGCTGACAGAAATCAACCGACCGAGGGGGTCGTATTCGAGCGTACGGTTTTCTTCGTCGCGGATAAGGTGGCCATCCAGGTTGTATTCGAGGTCTATGCTGGCAGGATAATCGGCATGGGTGTTAGTGACGCGACGCAGCTGCGTCGGATCGAGGGCGGTGTCGTAGGTATAAATCGCCCTGTTGGAGCCACCGGTAAAGGACGTCAACACCAATTTGATATTGTCCAATTCGTCGAATGTAAAGACCTGACCGGTGATGGGCTTGTTGTACGGATCAATGGGCGGTTGAGTACCGTTACACGTGTAGTTTGTCAGACGTCCACGCAAGTCGTAGCGATAGGATTCGTCACGCAGCACGACGTCGCCCTGACTCAAGGTCCGCGCCTCCAAACCATCGACATCGTTGTAGACCTGGCTCAGTTGCTGCTCAACGCCGTCGAGGTCGAAGGTGCGCAAGGTTTCGCGACCGAACTCGTCGTACTCCAACGTAATGCCTACGCTCTGTCCACTGAGACTATCGTGCGTATGGATACTCGCCGTCTGGCCCAACGAATCGTAGGTGAACGTCGAGACGGTAGTGCCCAGTTGCGTCTGTTCCAGGCGTCCTTGAGCGTCATATGCATAACTCTGCTCCTGCTCTAAAACATCCGTGTAGGCACACAAGCGACCAAGCCGGCTGTAACGGTAATGCATGGTGTATTCATTGCCTTCCACGACTCGCCGCTCGCTTTTTGGCTCACCAGTGCTGTAGTACTCACGGATAAGTTGCAAGCCTTGTTCCTGGCAATTGGTCAGGCGTGCGTTCTTCCGGTCGTACTCGTAATCGGCCGAGATGTTCCCCGTCAGGCTCCGCCGTAGTGGTTCGGTGCCCAGCTCCGGCTGATATTCGTACTCGATGACTTTACCGCTGGGGGTGGTCACCGTATGGGGTTGTGTTTGCCCGGGCTCATAGGTAAATACCTGCTCGCGACCGCCCGTAGTCGAGCTGATCATGCGGTCAAGACCATCGAACAGTTGGGTGCCAAGCTCTCTATCGTTGACGCTGATTAAAGTGGGCAGGTCCTCGCTACTGTGCTCGGCGTAGCGGCGCCGAACCACAGCGGTGTCGGGCAAGGTATTTTCGGTCATCCGGTCAAAAGCGTCGTAGCCATAGAGCGTCTCGCGCTCGAACCCTGGGAATCCGACAATCTCTTTCACAGTCCGACCAAGCCCGTCATAAAAATTGCGTTGCAAACTGACAGGCTGCTCGGCCAAATCGAACCTTTCGATACGGGTCGGCTTTTCGAACAGATTGAGCCAGGTCTCAGTGACCCCACTGACTTTCGGCGCAGGTAATGAACCCTCGCGCCAGCTGCGCTGAATCGGCCCCTGGGACTCGGACGTACCGATCGGGTCGGTCTGCTCGAACGCCTTCACACCGTCCGGGCCGGTGACACAGTATTGCGTGCCCCAGTCGTCATATTCGTATTCCGTTGTAAGAACCCGTACATCCTCACCCAACCAATCGTGCTCCGACTCTGTGATCAAATTACCGAACACGTCGTAACCCGCGGCGTAGATCTGGCGTGGCGTGCTGGCACGGCTGGGATTATCCGCGTCATCGCGCTCCTCATAGATCGCCCGGTTGAGTCCGTCGAACTTCGTACAGGTTTTAACCTGTTTGACATCAAACATCCATTGTTCGGCCTGTTGCCCGGCAACAGCACAAAGAAAATACTCATAGCTGCGGTGTGCAGCAAAAGCAGTACCGGGCGCGACGGTTTCACGAGTCACTCGCCGTAGCGCGTCATACTCGTAATGGATTTCCACATTGTTGTCGTCGCGGTTGAGCAGTGGTTCGCCATTGAGCATCGAATGCCACAACGTGACGGCTTTTTGTACATTCCGCCCATCCTGCTCGTGATCGAAACCGGTCAGGGTTTCGACCGTCTCCAGCACGCTTTCCTTGAATACAGGGCTGTCGAGCGTGTCGTACGCATAGTCGGTGCGAGTGGCCTTGCCATTCATCATCACCGTCTGGCTCGAAACGCGTCCGTGCAGGAACGTATCGGTCCGGTCGTCGACATGTTCGAAGAGCGTGCGTTCCAGTTCAGTTTCGGTGGTCCCAAGTTGCACCAGGGTCTGGCTTTCTACCGTGAGCCATTGCTTTAAAGGCAACTCTTGCGGCGGGCAATCCTCCGGCAGGCAGTCCCCCAGTTCCGGCAAACCTTTATAACGATAACGGGTACACAGCGTCGGGGCCTGGCCATCGGCCGGCTGGGCGGGGTTGACGATCTGCTCCTTCAGGCTGCGCACAAACCCCTCCGGGTCGGCCGGACAGCCATCGCCGCCCGCAGCGGGATACCACGTGCTGGTTTCGATGACGCCATTGGCCAGGGTTTTCACCCGCAGATTGCCGTAATTGTCATAAGTATTGCTGACGGTTTCGCTGCGCCTGCGGTTCGGACTATCGAGCAATGACCAGGTGGTCTTGACCGTCTTGGGCAATTGGCAGTAGTTGAGCTGCTGATCGAACCCGACGTTATCGGTCAGGTAGTACGTGGTTTCGACGGTCTTGACGTTATTGTTCTGGGTGGTCGTTTCGTGGGTCAGCAGGTGGAACTGGTTGAACTTGCGTTCGATTTTTCGCACCGGGCGCGCTTGGAGTTCCGAGTCGTCAGTGACCCAGAGGGTTTCAATGCACACGTACTCGTAGCTGCCGATGTGGTTATAGAGGTTATCCAAGCCATCATCATCCCAGGGCGGCAGCGTCAGACCTCTTCCAAGAAAATTCGTCTCGCTGTTCTCAGAATCTTCGCTTTTGTAGGTATAGCGGACATCGATCTTCGGCTGGCCGAAGCCTGGAGTGGTGAGATGTTGGGTCACGCGCGGTAGCGGCGGGCGATTGACGCCGTCGGGAAACAGATGACCGAGGTCTTGATAGAATATTTCTTCACGCCCCCCGGTGGGTGTCTCCACACTGATGATGCAGAGCTGATCGCGAATCAGGCTGTAGCCAAAACGCCAGGACGCCTCGTTCTCGGTCGGCAGGGTGATGCGGTTGACGTATTTATCTGAGCCCTCCAAGGCCATAACGAAGCGCGCCAGCGGGGTTCCACCGGGGCCGGCGAACGGCTGCAGCAACACCTCGACGGAGGTGCTCTGGCGGTTGACGGTCAGCAGGGTTTGCCCTGAATCATCCTTGACCCAGGCCAGTATCAGGTGAGTGCCGCTGAACTGCGTATAGCCGAGCGTGACCTTGTGCCCCGCGGGTGAACGGATTTCCACCGGCAAGGCCACCCGGTTCTGACCGCTGCCCATCACTTCGAGTATTTCGACCAAGCCGGACTTATGCACGACCCGGTAATGGGTCTCATCCTCATGGAAATGAAAACTGTCGAGTTTTTTTTCTTTCATCACCAACTGACCGCTGGCACTGTCGCTGTCGGTGACCTTGAAAGTTTCACCCGTGCTCAGGGACAGGACCTGGTTGCTCAGCGTGTACTGCGACAATTGCAGGTTCCAACCATAACCGTAGCCGCTGTCTTGTTTATTGAGGGGGTTGTACGCCAAGTTCAGCGGAACACCAGGACCTTGCAGATGATTGTTTTTCACGTCGGGCAAGCTGATGGAAAATGTATATTGCCCGGTACGGGGGTCAACGCCGCCTTCTATAAAACTCATGAAGTTAAAGGCATTGGAATGTACTGAAGTCGAGATAGTCATCTTCTAGTCCTCGCTCACTTTAAACTTATAGGTCGGCGTAGGGCGACGCGCCCCTATTCAACGACTGAGCATCACCCGCCCTACCGCCAAGAATTAATATTCAGTTACCTGGCTACACCTGTGGAGGCAAGAACAGCGTATGCTGCAATCTGTTGCGGTCACCCACAGTACTGGGCAAAAGGAAGGAAATCCGCCGAAAGTGCGGGTTTCCACGCTTATCGATTAATAACACTGCCAAGTCTCGGGACAGCTTGTCTCGAGATTGATCGCCTCGACGGATATAAGGGATGCGATCAGAACGATGTAGGCTGATGACCAGCTGGCCCGGTTCAAATCCCGATGGCCTGACAGCAATATCAAGCGTCTCGTACTTGATCATATCTGCGAGCGCCTCATCGAACTTCACCTTATCGGGCACCCCACCCTTCTGCGGATCGTAGAAGATGTACCCTGTCCAACTGAACATGGTTTCAGCCAGTTGCTCGCTCTCCCAACGAATGGTCGATGTCGAAATCGACGTATTTGTATCTCTTGCGCCATCAACTGAAAAAAACTCCAGCGTCTCGAAATCAACCCCCGGCAAAGTTGGGCTTCCCTTGTATGTCAACTGCCAGTAATCGATAGTGCGCAAATGAAGGTCGAAGTCATCCTCCTCCGGGTCACCTGGCGCAGCTGCTCCTCCGTCAACTCTGACTCGCTCGAATTTGTAGTCCTCCGCTTGAAAGCGAGGGGTCGCACGCGGTGTAATCTCGATCTTAGCGTTTTGATCGGCAGCGTCGGTCGAGTGAAACCATTTATCATCATTGTTGTCCTTCTGAAACTTCGCATGAAAAGTCCTTACATCATTCCCTTCCGCCCGTGAGTGGAGATAAATGTCAATCCGACTGATGGCTGCGTTGGGCGAGTTATCCGGCACAGCCACTCGGGGATCAGCCAGTTCAAAACGATTCCCAACCAAACGGCTGCGCCACGTCTGTCCATCCCCTGCTGGAATCCCCTCGTGGGGTTCATCGACAGGGGGTATCTCAGCTTTCGACGCATCGTCCACCAATCTCATGCTGGCCTTCTCGGTGACGCTCAGCGGGTATTCCACCTTATCGACGGGGTTAGTCTCGACTACGATTTCCGTCTTGAGCTGTTGATAACCATTGGCATACAACGAGCCAAGTGTCCCCCCTCCGAGGCCGCCAGGGACTTTTATGGTGAATTGTGAAAGCGTCTCCCAGGTACCCTCCGGCTCCAGTTCGGAAAGCTCAACGATACTGTAGCCACTGGACAACACCACACCGTTACTGACGATTTCGCATTGCACGACGCTGCTTGAGGCAGGACCCTGTGCCAAGGCGGTGAAATGCCCATTGGAACTGACGGTGCCGCCACCGCTGATCACTCTCCAGCGTCTGGGAATGCCGGGCAAAAGCGTGGTGTCATCCCTCAGTTGTAGCGATACGGATTTTGCTGCTGGAACATACGCCGGAACAATTCGCAATTGTTGCTGCACATGCATCAGCACCAGGGATAACAGCCGTGTCTCGGCACCTGAAACTTCAATCTGTTGCACCACCAGGCCTTTGGCTATCGAGCGGATATCTGGTGTGAAAATTGCCTGGTTGCCATTTGGGGTCAGCTCTCCATAGTCGGGCGCGTGCGAGGCCCAGGTCACGCTCCTGTCGTCTAATGTCGATGCCTTCAACACGATAGGTTGTGAAAGCGTTCGGACTGGGTAAACCGCAGCATGCGGCACCACCATTACGCCGTCGAATACCACTAACAGCAAGGCTGATGCGGTGTAGGTATTACCGCCAGAGAGATATTTGGCAGTCACGACCACGTGCAATGAATCATGCCCAATGACATTCCTTGGGGCAGCGGTATAAACCCCGTTGGTAATCGTGCCGTGTCCCGCCGGGGTATGACTTTGCAGGCTGACCGCCTCCCACTCGCTGGCCAGGATCTCCGTTCCATTCCAGTCATGTAACGTAAAGCGCTGCGTGCCTCCAGCCTGTATTGTCTGGAACGTTGGCTCCAGCGAAATGCGGGTTCGTTTCGCATTGATATTACCGAACACCGCCAGATCGGCAGGTGTGTGCTGCACGCGCTCTTCAAAAACATTATCGCCGGGAAACAGCAAGTTATTGAGCACCTCCAGCCGCCCATCTTTGACGTAAGGAATCATCGCTTGAGAAAGAACCAAAGCTGCCGAATATAGATCACTGCCATCAGTACCCTGATCATCGGGAAGCAAATACGGGAAAGGGGCGTTCGGCGGGAAATTTCCATCGGCCCCATTGCCCGCAAGTCGTATGAAAATCACCACCCCCCCCTCACCAAAGTTCAACGCGCCCTTGACCTTCGCCCCTGGGGCTGCCTGGGTGAGAATTCGAAATGAAGTGGGGGTCAAATAGTTGTAGCCTTTCAACTCAAGCATCCCCAGCTGAAAGACACTCCGATGCGCCGGCAACGTCAGAAAACGTTGCTTCAGAAAATCAGACAGGCGCGTATTCGTTGCTTCGTCATCACCGGCCAGATTGCAGCGAAAATTAACCCCTTCAGACAAGTTCAGCTTGACCTTGCCTTGCCTATCGATTTCACCGACAACGACCGACAGGTCGATGTCCATTTCAACCTTAAAATCTTGCGACTCGGCGATATTGAACGTCGACGATAGCGTTTTTACTGTGCCGGTGGAATGACGCGACGCGGTATAGCGACCGCTTAAAATATTCATCGACACGACAGCCGTGGAGTTAGTCAGAGATGCGGTATTGAACGACAATCGCGGCGGACCCAACATAATACCTTCCAACTCGACATATTTGCTATTAAGGTCATCTAGAAAAACCTGCCCATTAAACGGTGGTAGAAAGCCGAGTGTATTGAAGCGCTCAATATATTGTTGTTCCAACAAACGATTCAAACGGCCCCGACTGAAAATGGAAATCGCGCCCCAGCCTTGAGTCACCGACCCCTGACGCATACGTGCCAGCAAACTTTCCAACGAATTGCCAGACATGATATTGCCCTCTCATTCACTTAAGGAACAAAGCAATAGAACTGTGTTTAGTTAGCCAAAGCTCGAAGCACGGACGGAAAACTTGTGAGGGGCAGCGGCAAAATGATATAGCCTTCAAACGTACCGAACTCACCACCATCCACCGACGCAGTAATCAGAACAAACCGCTCCTTGGCGTTAACGCTCTCGCTATACAAGCCTGTCGAGGCATCGATTGATCCCGGTCCACCGAGCGGGAGCGACCATTGACCCTCTAGGGGTATACCGTTTACCAAGACTTGCAATTGAATCTGCCCTTCTGGCAGTTTCAGACGGTCTGCCGGCTTGATCGTGGCACCGGGTTCCTGCTGAAGTACGAGTACGTAGGTAGACTGGACTTGAGTTTCGTGGGCTACTTCTACTTCATCGAGTACAAAGGTCTTGGTAGCCACCCTTGGACCGGCGACGTAAGTGTGATCCCCGTCTGGTTTGTCGCTGGCGACCACGTCGCCGCTTTCACCCGCCACTGGATTTTTGATGGCCCAACTCAGTTCACTTCCATCCAGGTGACCTGCCGACAGCTCTACCTGCTGGCCGTGGTAGCACACTTGAATGTGCGGATTGACGGTAATCGGATTCGCCATGACCGTGAGCAATGTCACGCTTCGCTGGTTGCTGGACGGGTCGCTGGCAATGACCAGCACGCGATTGAATGCGCCATTTAGCGCGTGAGCCGGTGGCGCTTGGTACAAACCTGTGCGCTCGTCGATTTCGCCAGGGTCGCTACCGCTTCCAGCAATACTCTCCACCGACCAGCGCAGGCCGGCAGGTTCAGGCTCAGTGCTAAATTGCAGGGACCCGCCGGCCGCTACCATGGGTTGTCGCTCGACAATTGAAAAAGACGAACCGGAGGTATTGATCTGGCCAAACATCGCCAAGTCGAAGGGCAAAGAGACGTGGGAGGGTTGCACGAGGCTACCGCCCACTATTCCCACGCCTGCCAGGAAAGTTTCCGACTCTGTTGCCGTCAAGGTAGTGGCGAACCGCCCAAGTATTGCCCTCTTCACCGTATTGGCGACGAAATCCTTGATCTGCTCTAACATCAAAGGTTCAATCGTCACGGGAAGCCCGGAAACATGGCTGACCTCTTGCGTCTCGGTGTACGGCATGAACAACTCACCTTCCATGGCCGAAGCGCCGGACTCATCTGCCAACAAACGGAACTCATGCTGCAAATCGATATTGAAAGTAGCCGTATGGGAACTCCAGGTGGTGCCGCCCAAAGCCCGATAACTGAAGGACAGAGAGAAGGTGTCCTGCCAGCGTTGACGCACCTCATTCTGAGCAAACTCGACCGTCAGCGGCGAGGCCCCGCCCGTAGCCGAAAGATTGAAGGCCTCGGACTCGAACTCATAATCAAGGCTCTCATAGCGGCCCACGGCAGCCTGCAGGACGCCGCGCGTGGCCACCATCTTTACCAGCGCGCCGCCTTGATCGAAAATACGCTCGAATTCGGCATCTTCAAGTAAATGCACGAGTGCATGGCCGAACGCAGCACGATGAATCAATGCCTGGGAAAACAGCGCAGTCCCCGAGTAGGTATGCTGCGCATCATCATCGGGAATCAGGTATTTGAAGCCGGAACCGTCGCCAGGGAATGAGCCTGAGTGACCATCGACCATGCGAGTGAACACTACCACCGCACCGTGTTCTGTACCTGGCGTCCGCGGCTGCTCATCGCGAGCCTGGGTCCGCACATGGATGTCGTTGGCGAACATGAATGGATTCCCTTCGTTGGGAAAGGTTGCGAGGGTATAGACTCGACGGTCGGCGTCTAACCCCTGGAACCAGCTCTTGAACAGTTTCCCTCCTTCCCGTTGCTCGTTCGGAGTGTCAAACAACGTCAGCAAGACCTGTTCGCTGTTGGCCAAATCCAACCTCACACCCTGGGCATCGGTCGTTATAATCAAGTCCAAAGTCACTTGCGGTCCATCCAGCGGATCGAGTGTCCTGAGGCTGGTGACTCTCTTTTGCCCCTGAACGGTTTCCACCGCCATATGGTTCCCCTCTGCGACCGTCAGTCTTAAATAGGCTCTGGAGCTCTGAAAGCTCGCACGTTCAAAGGAAAGTACCGGCGCTGCCAATGTGAACCCGCTCAGGTAATGAGCCACATTTGTATCGGGTATTTCTACAGTACCCGTCATACCGCCCAAGTCGATGCCTTGACTTAATCGAGAGATATAGTCTTGTTGCAATCCATGGTTAAGTTTGCCACCCTCCAATGCGACAATGAGATCCCAGCCGCGCATCTGGGAGTTATCTCTCATCCACGCCAATAAACTTTCCAACGAATGACCGGCCATGACATTGCCTCCAGGGGACATGCATAGTTAACAACGGTAGTGTCGAGTCATTAATGATCGCTGCTTATTGACTCAATACTTTGAATAACTCTGGAAACTCAACCAGAGGTAATGGCAAGATCAAATGGCCTTCAAACTTGCCATAAGGCGGCCCCGCGTCCACCACGGCGAAAATCAGCACGAATCGTTCAGTAGCCGACGGGCTCACACGGTACAGGCCCATTGAATCGATCGAACCTGGCCCGCCCATAGGAAGACTCCACTCAGCGTCCACTAAATTACCATTGATGTAGGCCTCCAGTTGGACCTGTCCCTGTACAAGATCAATGTTGAGAATTTTCACCGGTAACCCGCTAGCCTGCTGCAACACGAGGACGTGGGCTGATCGAGTTGTGTTCGTCCGACTATTCTTGACTTCGATCTCGTCGAGCACATAGGTTCTGCCGAGCACTTTCGGCCCGGGGTGATAAGTATGATCACCGTCGGTTTGGGCGCTGGGCCGTACCTCGCCACTTTCATTCTCGACAGGATTCTTGATCGACCAGGTCAGTTCGTCGTGCTTCATAGAACCCGCCTTCAGTTCGACTGTGGTCCCGACGTCGCAAACCTGGATCAGAGGATGAACGGACAGTTCGTGGACCACCACGGTTACCAATGCCGAACTGTGATAACCCGAATTCGGAGCCGTTGCCGTGACTCGCACCCGCTTGAAACGCCCCGTAATTGCCCGCGGCGCCTCGTACAATCCAGTGGCACTGATAGCGCCCGGATCGCCTGTATCATTAGGCAAGTTCTCCACGCTCCACAGCAGCCCCGTATCGATAGGCGGATCAGTGCTGAACTGCTGGGTGTCGCCTTGCTGCATCAGCGGTCGCATGGGGTCGATCAAGAAAGAAGTCCGGGCAGGATTAATGCGCCCGAAATAAGCGATATCTCGGGGCGCGTGGATTCGCACAGTTTCAATTGCCTGCCCGAAATTCAATTTTATGATATCGTCAACAAAAGGCCTAATTTCAGATCTTAAATACAGCGTTATAAACAACCACAGCCTAACAAGCTCGTTACTGATGGTCTTATGCAACACTTCAAGAGTTAGCACCCATACAGACGCTATAAAAACCAAAAAAACGGTTGGAAGATCGGTTGCATAACGCCAACCTAACTGCTCTTCCGGAACACGCTCTATGGAAAAATCATATGTAGTTGGTAAAATTATCGGCTCGACAACACCATCCACGCCGTCGACTTCAATCAACTCATATACTGCTTCAAGCGTATATCGCATCGACAGGTTTAAACGAAAAGGCCCTACGTCGCCGCTATTATTCACATTGTAATATACGTCGATGTCATCGACACTTTCCGATTGCCAATGCATAGTCGCTCCACGAGCGCCGAAAACCACGGTAAAAGGCGTCAAGGGGCTGTTTGCATAAACAATTGAGGGCTGTCGATGTATAGTTACCAGAGCATCGCCAAGCTCCGTCATTAGAGGAATTTTATATTCCAGCTTCCCAGAAACTAGCAAATGTCCACTTTTTATAATAACCGTCTCAATCTGACCATTGCTATAGGTATACTCCAAATCCTCAGTCGCAAATAATGATTTGACTCTATCAATCAACGCCTTCTGCCAACCCAACGAAGTTGACAGACGCGCCCAATCGAACAACACAGTCGCCGAGTAATCCTTGCCCGCATCATCAGGAATCAAGTATTTGAAGTCCCCCCCGGGATAGTCCCCTCCGTTACTTCCTGCCATGCGTATGAGGGCCAGGATAGCGCCGTTACCGTGCTCGGAGGAGCGTGAATCATGTGCAGCCGCTCCGCTCGACTGAGTGCGTAAAACAAATGACTCCGGACGCATCAGATCACTCGTTCCGTGCTCAATCCTGCCCAACGGCCAGATGCGTTTATCAGGAGGCAGGGTATTGAATAAATCCTTGAAAAACCCCCCTCCCAGCCGTTGTTCCTCCGGCGTTTGGCCAACAGTCAATCTGAAATTATCGCTTTTACTCAAGTCCAGTATCACGCGCCCATCGAGCTCGACATTACCCGGCACCCGATCCAACAGTAAGTCCAAGTACAACTTCGGCCCCGACAGTGGATCGACCTCATCCACCATCTCCGCCTTCCAGCCGAAACTTTCCCTTTTCAGCTTAAACTCACTCCCGCCGACGACAGACATCGTCAACATGGCTTTGGAATCATTGAGTTTGGCATTTTCGAAGGACAGCAACGGGACATCCATTACAAAGTCATGAACAACGTTCATAAAGCCATTTTCGACAACCTTTATCTCTCCGAGAATCGGAGGCAAATAGCTTCCGACATCGAAGCGACGTATATATTCCTGGGTCATCAGCAAGTTAGCTTTGCGCCGCTCCAGAGCAACAATCATTCCCCACCCCCGCATCTGCGAGTCTTCTTTCATCCAAGCCAATAATGCCTCGAGCGAGTTACCTGACATGATCCGATCCTCATTGAATGGAACAACCATTCCGCTAGCTGCTACTCCACCAACTGCGGGGATATCCTGGGAAATGGTTTATAGGTATTACCGTCGTCGAAACTGGTTTCGACGATTACATCGAATTGAACATTGAGTTGCAGCTTCACAAGAAAGGTACGGGGCAGGCTCGCGAATATTCGCCCCTCGTTATACTCTTCTGCTGTGACCAACTCGGCGTCACCCTGGCGCAAGTTGAACGTGTCTTCGCCATCGCCTGCAAGGACGCCCTTAACGTGTATCCTCACTCGCTGATTCGACTTCATGTAGCTCCACGACCCCAAGCGAAAGATCACCTCGCCTTCTACCGCCGCCAAAGAAATTTGATTACTCGGCGAAGGGGGAGAACTGATTTGAAGGGTCGGCCAACCGCTTACCATATCCTTGATTTCCAGATCGAAAACTACCGACGGATAAGGCTGCTCCCCCTGTGGCGTCACTGTATAAAACACCTCCAAGCGCTTGCCCATGTTCGCCGGCACAAAGCGTGGAGGGATCTGGAAACGCATCGGATCACTGACCATAGGGTCAGCGATATGACTGCCGATATCCCCGTAACCTGCCCAATGCATCTGAACCTTATCGTCCAGACCAATCACAGCATCATCCGGGACGCTGATATAGACACCTCCTGTGATATTTCTGGCTGACAGATAGCCCCGATTCTCTTCATCGTCACCGTCCCGTATCACACCTTCGATGATGGCAAGGGGCAAATACAGGGGCCGGCGTAAGGTCAATTGCAGCGGCTCCGAGGTACCAGCACTTCCCACCCGGGCATACTGGTACACCAGCTCAATTGGCTTGCCGTTATTGGCCGACAACCACTCATGATCGACCCTGACCTCAAGGACACCGCTATCAACTGTCGACGGATCGACACGCAACGTCTTTATTCCCTGCGGATCGCCCCAGGCATACAGCACCACCTCATCGCCTACCTCGATGCCGGGATACACATCAATGACCACCGTGATGCCGTTGGGGTGCGCTTCGGGATCCAGCATGTCACCGGTAAAGCCCTTGATTCGAGGAGCAGGCATTAAATCGGTTTGCCACGTCACGATACGCAACGCTTGCGTGTGGGAAAGGGTGGGCACCGTTGGGTTGACATAAACAACGCTGTAACTAATCAATGCGGAACCGCCGTCAATGACTGCCAGCTCATTGTCCTGCACCGTCCATTGCAGGGATTGCCCTATGTCGAGGTCAGTCAGGGTTTTGCTGCGGACAAAATCTTCCCAACGCGTACCGTCGTCAAAGTACCTTTCCATGGTGAACTTCACTTCATCGCCCACCGACATCGCCTTATATGGCGGCGCGACTACGGTCACCTTAGTTGGCAATCGGGCGACATCCACAGCACAATCATGGGACTCCTTGATTTGAGGAACCGGAAGCAAGTTCGAGGTCACTTCTGGCGGAGGTAGCACGGCGGCCATGATTTGCAGCTCCTGAGTGAGAAGGGGCTGATGGCCAGGCATCTTCGCTGCCGCATCAGTCGAGTTGTCTCCCTTTTACGCCTTGCCTATCGATCTGCCTACTATCAGAACTGTTAGGTTACTTGGTGTGATTCAACTGTTATGGTCTTGTCAGACATCGATATTTATTCCCTGAAATCCGCTCTCACAAGGAAGGTTGGCGCTGGCTTCGTTTTAGGTCCAACAGCTTGCCGATAGGCGTTTCTTATTACCTTTGGAGGTCATAACAATGACGACTGCCAGTGCTGTCCATTCCAATGCGCTTAACTTCATGAGTTCCTTAAAGAACGGAGTCGATCCACGCACCGGTCTATACACGATATCGATCAACATTCCTGAGATTCAAACCAATGATTTGCGCGGCCCGAGTTTCGCTCTAGCACTGGCGTACAGTTCGCTCAATAAACAAGACAGCGGCTACGGTTATGGTTGGAACCTGAAGTTGTCTCAGTACACGCTGAGCAACCAGGTTCTGTCCCTGAGCACGGGTGAAACTTTCAAGGTCACCGGCAGCGACAGCACCAGCGGTCAGTTGGTGATGAAGGAAAAAAAACTCGACAGTTTTCATTTCTATCAGGACGAGACCCATTACCGGGTCGTGCATAAGTCCGGCTTGGTCGAAATACTCGAAGTGATGGGCAGCGGTCAGAACCGGGTGGCCTTGCCGGTGGAAATCCGTTCACCCGCGGGGCACAAGATCACGCTCGGCTATACGCAGTTCAGCGGCACGTACCTGGTACTGGCCTGGGTCAAGGATGATTCGGGGCAAACCCTGCTGACCGTCGACCGCCAGAGCACCTCCGTCGAGGTATTGTTGCAGCCGTTCGCCGGCCCCGGTGGAACCCCGCTGGCGCGCTTCGTTATGGCCTTGGAGGGCTCAGATAAATACGTCAACCGCATCACCCTGCCGACCGAGAACGAGGCATCCTGGCGTTTTGGCTACAGCCTGATTCGCGATCAGCTCTGCATCATCAGTGTGGAGACACCCGCCGGGGGGCGTGAAGAAATATTCTATCAAGACCTCGGTCATCTGTTTCCCGACGGCGTCAATCGCCAGCCGCTACCGCGCGTGACCCAACATCTCATCACTCCAGGCTTCGGCCAGCCGAAGATCGATGTCCGCTATACCTACAAAAGTGAAAATTCTGAGAACAGCGAGACGAACTTTCTTGGAAGAGGTCTGAAGTTGCCGCCCTGGAATGATGATGGCTTGGATAACCTCTATAACCACATCGGCAGCTACGAGTACGTGTGCATTGAAACTCTCTGGGTCACTGACGACTCGGAACCCCAAGCGCGCCCGGTGCGAAAAATCGAACGCAAGTTCAACCAGTTCCACCTGCTGACCCACGAAACGACCACCCAGAACAATAACGTCAAGACGGTCGAAACCCTGTACTACCTGACCGATAACGTCGGGTTCGACCAGCAGCTCAACTACTGCCAATTGCCTAAGACGGTCAAGACCACCTGGTCATTGCTCGATAATCCGAACCGCAGGCGCAGCGAAACCGTCAGCAATACTTATGACAATTACGGCAATCTGCGGGTGAAAACCCTGGCCAATGGCGTCATCGAAACCAGCACGTGGTATCCCGCTGCGGGCGGCGATGGCTGTCCGGCCGACCCGGAGGGGTTTGTGCGCAGCCTGAAGGAGCAGATCGTCAACCCCGCCCAGCCGGCCGATGGCCAGGCCCCGACGCTGTGTACCCGTTATCGTTATAAAGGTTTGCCGGAACTGGGGGACTGCCTGCCGGAGGATTGCCCGCCGCAAGAGTTGCCTTTAAAGCAATGGCTCACGGTAGAAAGCCAGACCCTGGTGCAACTTGGGACCACCGAAACTGAACTGGAACGCACGCTCTTCGAACATGTCGACGACCGGACCGATACGTTCCTTCACGGTCGAGTCAGTCGCCAGACGGTCACCTTGAATGGCAAATCGACCCACATCGATTACGGCTACAGAAAATTTGATAGCCCCCAATTCAACGTGCCTGTGCAAGAAACCACACAAACAATGAGCACGTCGTTCGATAACATCACGAATGCCACCATTCGGCAACATTCGCGACTCACGTCGCAAGAATTGTTGACTTTGGAAAACGGCTTGGAAACTCACTATTACTACGATGTGTTGAATCGATTGACGAAAGAAGTCGTCGCCCCTGATACCGACTACACGGCCACCCGCCACTTCGTATACACCCTCAGCGCCACGAGCGAGCTACAGGCCGAACATGTAAGTATAAACGCCAGGCAACTCAAGACCCGCAGTGTGCTCGACGGATTGGGTCGTTTGATTTTCCAGGAGAGTGAGCATGTCCGTAGCGATGGCTCGAAACGGACGCGCCAAACCTATGAAGCTATTTATAACGCCTGGGGAGATGTGGCTGAAGAAATCGAATACGACTGGCTGGACGACGAGCCCAGAGCGCTCAAGAGCACCTTTTATTATGATGACTGGGGGCAACAATGCGCCATGCTCGGCCCCGATGGGGTCGAGACCCACCAGAGCATCGACCCCATCGGGACGGATGAATCCAAAGGGCCAATCCAGCGTAACTGGATCCAGAGTACTGAAACAGATTCTATGATAAGCGGCCTGAGCGAGACCTGGCTCAACCTGTTTGACAAGCCTTCCCGGATCCGGACCCTGGATTCAGCGGAGCAAGAAATCGCGACGCAAGTCTACCTCTACGACGGCCTGGGTCGTTGCACCCAGTACATAGACACCTCGAAATACACGACCCAGTACGTCTATGACCCCTGGTCACGCCTGATCAGTAGCACGTTGCCCGATGACAGCATCGTCAAGCGCACCTATGCCGCACACAGCACATTGGAATTACCGGAAACCCTGAGCGTGAGTGGTGATGGCGTCACTGAAATACGTGTGGGTGAACAAGCGTTCGACGGTTTGGGACGTCTGACCCGAAGCACAATCGGCACACGCACGGAACACTATTCCTACGATGCAGGCCATATGCAGGTAAAGACAAGAACCACGCCCGCAAACGACACCATCCAATATGATTACAATTTGGCCCTCACCGACCTACCTGTCCGCACCCTCGCGCCTGACGAAAATGTGGACTTTAGGTTTCATCGGACCAGTGCGCGCCTGACTGAAGCACAAAACGAACAAGGTCGCCGCGTGTATGACTACACCACCGCCAATCAATTAAGTGTCGAGCGTTGGGTCGACGATAACGGCACTTGGGAAACCCTTCACTCTAGTTCCATGCAAGGCCGTTCGCTCAAGCGAACCGACTTGAAACAAGAGAGCAGTGCCGGGCTGGACACGACCTATGACTATGATGATGCTGGACGGATAAAAAGCGTCCATCAGGGGCAACTTGAAGCAGCGTTCGAATACAACCGTCTGGGCCAACTCTATCGCACTACCACCAAGGACAGGGCAGCAGACAGTACGCTGGTCACCCAATTGCAGTTTGACGACCAAGGTCGCGAGAAATTGCGCACGCTCACGTTGAATCAACTGCCGCCACGTACATTGGAGCAAACCTGGCAAGTCGACGGCCTGCTGGAAAGCCGACATCTGCGGCACGATGGGGTCAGCCTGCTCAAAGAGACGTTCAGCTACGACGCCCGTGGCCGGTTGACCGACCATCGTTGCGAAGGCAGCACGTTGCCCAGGGATAGCGAAGGTCGGGAGATCAGCCGTCAGATCTTCGTGTTCGATGCCCTCGACAACATCAAGCTGACGGTGACGACATTCGCTGATGGTAAAAGCGAACGAGCGAACTTCTCCTATGCGGAGGATAATCCCTGCCAATTGCAGGCCATTACCTATACGCCGCAAAGAGCGACAGCAAATCCGACGTTCGCCTACGACCTCAATGGCTGTCAGCTCAACGATGAACGTGGCCAGTGCTTGAAATATGACAGCCAGAGCCGCCTGTTAAGTGTCGAAAGCCCCACAGGACAGATCGTCAATCAATACCGTTATGACGGCCATAATCATCTGGTCACGTCAAAAAAAGAAAGTGAAAGTGTGGCCTTGCGCTTCTACCAGGGGGAACAACTGACCAATGTGGATCAGGGCGGCCATCAGACCCACCTCCTCTACCACAATGGGCCCCTGGGACAACAAGCCTCGGATAACTCACAGACTTTACTGTTGCTGGCTGACGCCAACACCAGTGTCATCGGTGAAAGCCAGCAGCAGGACCTGCGCACCGCCGTCTATAGCGCTTACGGAGAACGTCACAGTGACGACACGTTGCGAAGCCTGCTGGCGTTCAACGGCGAATTGCTCGATGACGCCACGGGCTGGTACTTGCTGGGCCGCGGCTATAGGGCATACAACCCGGGTCTGATGCGCTTTCACAGTCCCGACTCTCTCAGCCCGTTCGGCAGCGGCGGTGTGAATCCTTACACCTATTGCCTTGGCAACCCGATTGCCCTGCGTGACCCCACCGGGCATGAAGCAATCGGCTGGAGTGGCAGATTGCGACGGACAGACGAGGACATAACCACGCCATCGAGGAGCGGGGGCGACTGGGTTGGCGTGGTGATAGGGGCGGTATTTGTTGTAGTTGGGGTTGTTGCGAGCGTTCTTTCAGCCGGCGCTATGGCCCCGCACTTTACGGCAGCTTCGATAGTCATCTTTGTTTCGACAGCGACCGCTACTGCGTTGACCGCGGCCTCGACAGTCGCCCACGCAGTGGCAGTGGCGAACGAAGACGAGCAAGCTGGTAAATGGGGACTATATTTGCAGTATGCAGCGCTGGCTGCATCGATTCCCGCAATCGTTGTGGGGTCTTACCAAGGTATACAAGCTATGACAAGTGGAGCGAAAGTTGCTGCTGATGCTGCTGGTGCTGCTGGTGCTGCTGCTGGTGCTAGTGGTGCTAGTGGTGCTGGCGGTGGTGCTGCTGGTGTTAGCGCCGCGGGTAGGAGTCAATCGTTCGCTTCACGTTTCAGGATACCGCGACCAACGCTTCAAGCAGCTGCTAACGTCAACGCAGCTAATGTCGCTAGGGGTCAAATTCCTAGTCCCTCGCCCCTTCCGCCTAAGGCCTCCGCTGGGGTGCGAACTGTTGCTGCCCCTAGTCAGGCAGCACAAGGGGTGGGGGATGGAGCTGGCGGATCCGGACTCACTCCTGCATCGACAGGTGGCCAAGATCCTTTCATGAAAGAGCTGATATACAGACAAGCTCAACCAACGTACGGTCTTCGCGAAACCGGTATCCGTGATTAACCCTCTAATAGCTTCGGCGACAAAAACAATCTATTTTTGCCGCCGAAGTCTGAGCACTCCACCCCTACCGACAAACCGCTATCCAGGCAAATCTCAAGCAATCAATGTCGGCGTCAACATCGGAAAGGATTGCCCGGTCTGCCCACCGTCGAAGCTCACACTCACCCGCACTTCAAGCCCACCGCCAATCTTGAAACGCTGCAAATCAGTCTTCGAAATTCTCCCGGCGGAAATGCGCTGAGCCACCTGCGGAA
>Ga0307408_100000789_pt1 | contig 25414 bp, 24 predicted proteins | sample 322Cmetagenome_FD_202116 | JGI IMG/M metagenome (GOLD analysis project Ga0307408, IMG submission 202116) | Maize rhizosphere microbial communities from greenhouse at UC Davis, California, United States - 322HYB-C-3 | ecosystem: Host-associated > Plants > Roots > Rhizosphere > Soil | place...
AGCTCGATGCGGCTTTTCCGGGCCGCCGCTCGGCCCATGTGGAGATCGAGACCGCCGACGGCCAGCGCCACGCCTGGCTGCAGCCCGACCGCAAGGGCGACCCCGAGCTGCCGCTGTCGGACGCCGAGCTGGAGGACAAGTTTCGGGAACTGGCGTCGCCGGTGATCGGCGCCGGGCGCGCGCAGGGGCTGCTGCAGCGGCTGTGGGGCCTGGACCGGGCGGGCGACCTGCAGGGACTGGGGGCCTGAGTCCGTAGAGTCTGTACTCTGGCGAGCCGGTTCCATGACGGACAGCGAACCGTGCGCGGGCATGCTCAAATCGCGTGCGACAAGCAAGTGACCAGGCCACCGCACGAGTGAAAATGTCCAAACGAACAGTGACCCACCGGATGATCGAGGCGTTCCGGGCCGCGATGCTGCACGGGGGCATCAGCGCCGGTGCCGACGCCCTTGGAATTCCGCAGCCGTCGATGAGCCGGATACTCGCCGACCTGCAGAGGGCCGTCGGGTTCCCGATCTTCCAGAAGAGCGGGCGGACCATCAAGCCCACGGACGAGGCGATCGTGCTGATGCGCAAGGTGCAGCAGTCCTTCATCGGCCTCGACGAGATCGCGGGGTTCTCGGAACAGCTGCGCAAGCAGCGGACCGGCAGGTTCTCGATCTGCACCATCCCGTCCATCGGGCACTCGGTGATGCCCGAGATCGTCGACCACCTGCGCAGCAAATTTCCCGACGTGATGGTCAGCCTGACCGTCGCCTCGTACCTGGAGGTCGCGCAGAAGGTGCGCAACAGGCAGGCAGACATCGGCCTGACGGCGGATGCCCTGTCCATCGGCGCGCTGGAGACGGTGGCCGAATTCCCGTCCGACTGCGTGTGCATAGGCAGCAGCAAGTGGCTGCGTGGCGGGGCCACCCATGTCGGCGTGGAGGACCTGGCCGGCAAGCCCTTCATCTCGTCCACCGGCACGTTCCAGCGCAGCCTGGATGCGCTGTTCTCGGCCCACGGCGTCGTGGCCGACACGATGGTCGAGGCCTCGCTGTTCCACACGATCAGCGAGCTTGTCCTCAGGGGCATGGGCGTGGCCGTGGTGGATCTTCTGACCGGCGCCAGCCACAAGCGCAGGGGCGGCATCGCCATTCCCCTTCGTCCTGCGCTGACGTACACCGTCTATGCCACAGCCATGAGCGATACGCGGCTGGGAGCGCCGGCCCGCGAGATGCTGCGCTGCCTGAAAAGCGCGCTGGATGCCGCCCGAACACATGTCGCCGGTGAATAGGTCCATGACCCAGCGGTGATGGTTAAGTCGCAGGGGGCTCCATACGATGGCAGGCAACACAAACCTGCGATGGAGAGCTGAGAAATGACCCCCTCGATGAAAGTCCGGACGGCGGCGGCGCTGCTGCTGGGCAGCTTTGCCATGGTCCAGCCGGCGCGGGCCGAGTACCCCGAAAAGCCCGTGCGGATCATCGTCAACGCTGCGCCGGGCGGCGCGGCCGATTCGACGACGCGCGTGCTTGCCATCGAATTGACGCAGCGTCTCGGGCAGCCCTTCATCATCGAGAACAAGCCCGGCGCGGCAGGTGCCATCGGGCTTGGCGAGGTCGCCAAGGCCGCGCCCGACGGCTACCTCATCGGCCACAACAACCTGGCCACCTTCATCGTGGGTGCGCTGACGGCCAGGCACCTGCCCTACAGGATCGACCAGGACTTCACGCCGATCGCGAAGGTCTTCACCCAGCCCAACCTGGTGGGCGTGACGCCTGGCCTGCCCGTCAAGTCGTTGGGCGAACTGGTTGCCTATGCGAAGGCGAACCCCGGGAAGATCTCCTATGGATCGACGGGGCAGGGAACCTCGCTGCATGTGCTGACCGAAATGCTGCGCATGAACAGCGGGATCGAGATGACCCATGTGCCCTACAAGAGCGCGCCGGCGGCCGAGGCGGATCTTGCCGCGGGCCACATCGACCTGATGATCAGCAACTTCACGTCGATGGAGCCCCAGGTGAGGGCGGGCCGGATCAGGGCGCTGGCCATCACCGGACCCACGCGGGCGCCATCGCTGCCGAACGTGCCGACGGTTGCACAGGCCGGTGCGCCCTACCTCGAGATGGTCACCTGGGGCGGCATCGTGGGCCCCAGGAACATGCCGCCGGCCATCGTCAGGAAGCTGAACACCGCGATCAACGAAGCCCTGTCCGACCCCAAGGTCAGGAAGCAGTTCGAGACCATGGGATCGGAAGCGGCGGCCGGCTCGGCCGAAGAGTTCTCCGCCCTCATCAAGGCCGACACCGCCAAGTGGGGCGAGGTGATCCGCAAGGGCAGGATCACCGTCGACTGAGCGCCGGCACATCACCATGCAACAAAGTGAAATCTTGATCGTGGGCGGCGGCCTGGTCGGCGCTGCGATCGCCTATGGGGCCGCCAGCGCCGGCGCATCCGTGACGCTGCTGGACCAGGGCGACATCGCGCACCGCGCATCGCGCGGCAACTTCGGCCTGGTCTGGGTGCAGAGCAAGGGAGATGGCTTTCCGGCCTACGCCCGATGGAGCCGCGATGCGGCGGCCCACTGGCCGAGGCTTGCAAGAGATTTGCTCGAGCTGACCGGCGTGGACGTGGCGCTCGAGAACGCCGGCGGTTTCTGGATCGGCTTCAGCGAAGCGGAGATCGAGGCCCGCGGCGCGATGCTCGCCGGCATCAGCAAGGCGACCGGCGGCACGCCCTACGAGGTGCTCGACCGCCGCGAGCTCAAGGCACGGCTGCCCGCCATCGGGCCCAAGGTCGCCGGCGGCACCTTCTGCCCGCTCGACGGCCAGGCCAATCCGCTGATGACGCTGCATGCCTTGCACGCGGGCCTGAAGAAGCGCGGGGCACGCATCGTGTCCGGCGTCGACATCGCAACCGTCGCGCACCGCGGCGGCAACGGCGAATTCGAAGCCGCCAGCAAGGATGGCCGCACATGGCGGGCCGCGCGCATCGTGCTGGCCGCCGGGCTGAGCAACCGGGAACTCGCACCGCAGGTCGGGCTGCATGCGCCTGTCTCCCCGAGCCGGGGCCAGGTCCTGATCACCGAGCGGCTCAAGCCCTTCCTGCCGTATCCGACCAACAAGGCCAGGCAAACCCATGAGGGGACTGTCCAGCTGGGCTCCTCCACGGAGGACGTGGGCCTGGACGACAGCACGACGGTGCCGGCCATCGAAACGCTCGCCAGGCGCGGCATCGCGACCTTTCCCGTCCTGTCCGATGCGCGCCTGGTGCGTGCATGGGGCGCCTTGCGCGTGATGACGCCCGACGGCTCGCCGATCTATCAGGAATCGAGCTCGCACCCGGGTGCGTTCGTTGCAACCAGCCACAGCGGCGTTTCCCTCGCAGCCGCCCATGCCTACGTGCTCGGCCCCTGGATGGCCGGGTTCGCCAAGGAACCCGATGGCTTCGCCGAGTTTGCCGGCGAGCGCTATCTCGACCCTTCCAGGAGTTTTTCCAATGCACACTGACATCGCTCCTGCGCGCCCCGCGCTGTTCGCTTCCGATGAAGACCCCGGTTTCGACGCCGTCCGCATCCAGTTCGAGGACCGCACGCTGTGCGTGCGCGGCGGAACGACCGTTGCGGCCGCGCTGCTGCTCCATGGCGCCGGTCCCTTCCGGACCACGCCGGTCAAATCTTCCGCACGCGCACCCTATTGCATGATGGGCGTGTGCTTCGAGTGTCTCGTCGAGATCGATGGCAAGGCGAGCCGGCAGGCCTGCCTGGCCATGGTGCGCGACGGCATGGTGATCAAGCGCCAGCATGGCGCCTCGGCGCTCGACCTGTGCCGCGAAGGAGAACGCCATGGCTGCTGAATCCGTCGACCTGGTCATCGTCGGCGCGGGCCCCGGCGGCCTGGCCGCCGCCATCGAGGCGCGCAAGGCGGGCCTCGGCTGCACGCTGCTTGACGAGCAAGCGGCGCCCGGTGGGCAGATCTACCGCGCGGTCGATGCGTCCACGGCCAGGATGCGCAAGGTGCTGGGCGAAGACTACGCGGCTGGTGCACTGCTGACCGAGGAGTTCAGGCGCAGCGGGGCGACTCATGTGTGCGGCGCATCGGTATGGAACGTGGGCCGGGACAGGCAGGTCAACTACCTTCATGCCGGCATCAACAAGATGCTCGTGGGACGGCACATCGTGCTGGCGACTGGAGCGATGGAGCGGCCGTTTCCGATCCCGGGCTGGACACTGCCCGGCGTCATGGGCGCGGGGGCGGCGCAGATCCTGTACAAGAGCGCCGGAGCCTTGCCGGCAGCGCCCGTGGTGCTGGCCGGCGGCGGCCCTCTGCTCTATCTGCTGGCCAGCCAGTATCTGAATGCCGGCGTGAAGCTGGCCGCGGTGGTCCACACCACCGGCGCCGGCGACTACCTGCGGGCGGCTGCGCATCTGCCGCGGGCATTGAGGGGCTGGCGCGATCTGCACAAGGGCGTCCGGATGCTCGGTGATTTGCGGGCGCACAAGGTCCCAGTGTACGCAGGCGCCAGCGAATTCTCCATTGAAGGCACCGAGCGCGCAGAGGCCGTCTGCTTCACCTGGAAGGGCCGCGTCCATCGCATCGAGACGCCGCTGGTGCTGCTGCACCAGGGCGTGGTGCCCAACACGCAACTGAGCTGGTCTTTGCGGGCCGAGCATGCATGGGACGAAGCGCAGCTGTGCTGGGTGCCGCGGACCGACGCCTATGGCCAGATCGACGATTCCGGCATCTACATCGTCGGCGACAGCCGCGGCATCGTCGGTGCGAAGGCGTCGGCCTCCCAGGGACGTCTGGCCGCGATCGAGATTGCGGCGCAGCAGGGCAAGCTGGACCTCGCGCAGCGCAGCGGCCGGGAAGAAGCCGTACGCAAGGGCCTGCGCGCGAACCTCCACGTGCGTCCCTTCCTCGACGCGCTGTACCGGCCGCTCGATGCACACCGCATCCCGGCCCGCGAATCCGTCGTGGTGTGCCGATGCGAAGAGGTCACGGCCGGACAGATCCGCGGCCATGTGGCAGTGGGCTGCCAGGGGCCGAACCAGACCAAGGCCTTCGGCCGCTGCGGCATGGGGCCGTGCCAGGGACGGCTGTGCGGGCTCACCGTCACCGAGCTGATCGCCGACGCGCGCGGTGTGCTCCCCGGCGAAGTCGGCTACTACCGCATCCGCCCACCGATCAAGCCGGTGACGCTGGGCGAACTCGCAGGCGTTGCCTCCTGATCGCACGCGTCCTTTTTCAACGCTCCTCATTCACCGAAGATCACATATGACAGAAATCACCCGCATTGCCACCGACAGGCGCCGAAGCAGAGCCGTCGTCTACAACGGCATGGTGTTCATCGGCGGGCAGACGGCCGACGACCGCAGCCAGGACATTCGCGGCCAGACCGTGCAGGCGCTGGCAAAAATCGAGAAATTCCTCGCCGATGCGGGCAGCAACAAGAGCCGCCTTCTCAGCGCGCAGATCTGGATCAGGGACCTGGCGAGGGACTTCGCCGCGATGAACGAGATCTGGGACGCATGGACCGCGCCGGGCGCCGCGCCGACCCGGGCGACGGCACAGTGCGAGATGGGCGCCCCCGACGTCCTGGTGGAGATCATCGTCACGGCGGCCGTGCAATAGCCCGGGACGCGCTTGGTATCTGCAGTTGCTGCTACGCTGCGATCAACTCAGGAACTGCAGGCGTAGTTGGCAGCCAGCTTCGCCGCCGCCGCATCGTTGGCCGGACCCGTGTAGCGCGGATATTGCGGGTACTGGCACAGCGGCCGGCTCAGCAGCACCGCCCCTTGTGCATCGCGCTTCTGCGCGAGCAGCGTGGAGGGTGCCTCGCTCTTGGTCACCCACTGGTCCAGGGCCGTCAGCAGATCCGATGAATCGGCGCCCGGTCCTCCGGCGCAGTGGTTCACGCCCGGTGCGACATAGAAGCGCGTCGATGCGTCGGCGGTGGCGGCACCGACGGCGCTGCGCATGTTTCCGTAGTACTCGACGGTCGATCTCGCGCTGAGCGCGGAGTCGTTTCCGCCGTGCCACAGGATCAGCTTGCCGCCGCTGTTGATGAACGGCCGGATGTCGGCATTGGTCGCGTCATTGAGCGCGGCCATGGCATAGAGGGCATTCTGGTTCTGGTCCCAGGGCGTGTAGGCCAGCGAGTCCGCGGTCCTGTCGCGGGCCAGGTAGTTCTTGACCGTCGTGTCCTGGAACAGGAACTGCAGAGCCGTCGTGACATTGCCGTCGCCCGTGACCCAGGTCCTCCAGGCGCCGGGATCGTCCTCGTTGCCTGTCAGGTTCCAGCCCGCGTTGCGGAAGGTGGGGCTGCCCGTGAAGGCGGCCTCCGTGGTCCAGGATGCGACCACGTCGAGCTGCGCGTCCGACAGGCAGGTGTCGCCCGTGTCGGTTCCGCCGGCGCAGCGCAGCGCGGCCACATTGGCGAGCGCCGGCGTGCAGGCGGCCTGGTTCGACACCACGCTGTCGACAACGCCGTCGAGCCCGTCGCAGGCGTCCCGCACATGCTTGCTCAGGAGCGCGGTCTTCGCGGCGCCGAAGGCACCGCCGGGCGCGGCGAGCGCCCTGGAGTTCCGGTTGAAGGCGCCCATGAACCCGACCCAGTTGTAGGCCGGTGCGCGCGCAATGACGCCATCGAAGAGGTTCGGCGCGCGCTGCACCGCCATCAAGGCCTCGCGGCCGCCGTTCGAGCAGCCTTCGAAGTACGACTTGGCCGGCAGGGTCCCATAGGCCGCCGCCAGGGTCTCGGTGGCCGTCGACATCACGGTGGGCACCGAGAGGCTGCCGAACAGCTGCGCGGCAAAGGTGTCGGTCAATGCGAAGTCCGCGCTCAGGACATTGCCCTGGTGCCCCGAGTCGCTCGCGACCACGGCGTAGCCCAGGCCCAGCGCCGGCACCGAGGGCGGCGTGATCGCGCCGTTGTAGCCGCCGCCGCCCTGGTAGTAAAGCTTGCCGTTCCATGCATCCGGCAGGGAGATCTGGAAGTTCAGCGCCGGCGCGATCGTGCCGGTGACCTTGCAGTAGCCGGGCACGCTGGCGGCCGCGTCCTGCATGGCGGCCGTCAGCACAGCGCCCGCCACGGTTTTTCCGTTCAGCTCGCCGCAGGCCTTCTGGGCCGTCACCACGGGCGCGGCCGGCGGGTTTCCGGGTTGTGCAGAAGGCGGGACCGGAAACAGCACGGGGACCGCGCCGCGGTGATCGGAGCCGCCGCCGCAGGCCGCCAGCATCGCTGCGCCGACGGCAGCGGCGGCAACGGCGTGGAGCTTCGTGCGGGACCGTGATGCATTGGAGGAGGAGAAGAAGTGCATGTCTCTGTTCCTTTGTCGGTTGTCGGCCAGCGCACCGCAACGGGATGGAGCGATGCCCGCGCAATTCTGAAAGGCGAGGCCCCCGGCAACTGTTCCGGGACGGACATTCGGGCCGCTGATTTCTAAGGAGAAACCCTTCGGCTTCTTCAATGCACGGCAGCCTGGTCAGGGGTACCTGGCAAGTGCCTGCCGGTCCATCACCGTGATGTAGCCGTAGCCACGCCGGATGAGGCCCGCGCTTTCCAGTTCGGTCAGCGCGGCATTGACGCGCTGGCGCGAGATGCCGACGAGCGATCCGATTTCCTCCTGGTTGATCCGCAGCGTGGAGTCGGTGTTCGGATAGAGCACCGGATGGAAGAGGCTGGAGATCCCCCGTGCCACGCGCGCCGTCGGCTCGAGCAGCCGGTCGAACTTCACCATCGCGATGAACTGCCCGAGCCGTTCGTTCAGATGGGAGAGCATGAAGTGGTTGAACGGAATGCTTCGATCGAGCAGCCAGGAGAACGTGGCCCTCGGCAGATGCACGGTGACGGTGGGCCGCGTCGCCATGACCTCGTACTTGCGCTGCTCCGGCTTCAGCAGCGATCCCTCGCCGATCCATCCGCTGGAGGCAACCCCGGTGAACATGATCAGGCGGCCGTCCGCCGTGGTGTCCTGGACACGCAGAAAACCCTCCAGCACGCCGATCCAGCTGTCGGCGGTCTCGTCGCGCCGGCACACATAGGAGTGCGCTTCATGGCGGCGAACGTACAGCGCCTCGAACGCCTTGGTTCGTTCGGCCTGCGTCAGCGCGCGCGGCCAGATGCAGCGCTCGAAGAAGGCGTTGAGATCCTTCAGGGGCAGCATGCGTCACCGCCGGGTGGGGCGGGAGGTCCTGGCACGGGCGAAGAACAAACCGGATCGAGCGTGCATTGCGGATTTCCTTGGGCTGGCGAATCCTATGGCACAGGGGCTTGTGGAGTTTGTAGTGCGGACGACATTTGCGTTCCTGTGTCGTCGGGACAAACCCTGGGACGGGCAGGCAAAGGCAGAATGCGGGCCATCTCCCTTCGTTCCCTTCGCCGAGATGCAGCCCAGCAAAGCCACGAACATCCAGCTCGACATTGCCTCGGACCTGCAGAAGTGGCGCGCCTTCCTTGCCATTGCCGAACTGGGAAGCCTGACGCGCGCCGCGCTGTTCCTGGACAGCAGCCAGTCGCTGCTGAGCCGCCATCTCAACGCCCTGGAGCGCGAATGCAACGCGCGGCTGTTCAATCGCACGGGCCGCGGCGTGCAGCTGTCGGAGGTGGGCCAGCGGCTCTTTCCGCATGTGAAGGCGCTGCTCTCGGATGCCGAGCAGCTCCAGCTGGAGATTCGCGGCGAGGCGCGCGAGCCGACCGGCCGCGTCACCATCGGCTCGCTGCCTTCAGTCACCAATCCGATCGTCGGCAAGCTCTTCAATCGGCTGCAGGCACGTCATCCCGGCATCCAGCTCAAGATTCTCGAAGGATCGAGCGGGCAGGTGGAAGAGTGGCTGGCGGACGCGCGCGTGGACATCGCGATCCTCTATCGCTACGGCGCCGCGCTGCCGGAGCAGGAGCAGGCGCTCGCCACGGTGGACAGCTACCTGATCGGCCCTGCCGGCGACCGCTTGACCGCCAAGCCGGAGCTGCCGTTCAGCGCACTCGACGGGCTTCCGTTCATCCTTCCGAGCGCACCCAACGGTCTGCGCAGCGCGCTCGACGCGCTCGCCCGCCAGCAGCACATCGCCCTGTCGCCGGTGCTCGAAGCCGACTCGCTGCCGCTGATGCGTTCGGTCGTGGCGCAGGAGCGGCTCTACACGGTGCTGCCGCTGCACGCAGTCTGGGCGGAGGTGAAGGAGGGCCGCCTGCAGGCTTCGAAGATCGTCTCGCCCGGCCTGCAGCGCATCGTCTCGATGATCATGGCGCGCAGCAAGGGGCCGGGAAAGGCGGTCCTGTCCGTGGCCGCGCAGATCGTGCAGGCCGTGGAAGAAAGCACGCGGCAGGGGCTCTGGCGCCCGGGCGCGGAAAGCGCCTGAAGAACGCCGGCCGTGCGCCGGCGTGCATAGCAGCCTTCCTCGCCGGTGCATAGGTCGCACGCGCATCCTGGCCTACCCTCCACGCACAGGCCGCGCCGCAGTCCTGCCTGGGGGCCGGAGGCGAGCGGCCAAGGAGACCACAGGCCATGCCATTCGATTTCCCCCCATCGTGCCGGCGCCGTGCCGCCCTGGGCGCGCTGGCCGGCGCCTTCGCGGTGGGCGCTTGCGCGCCTTTCGCGCCGGCGCGGACCGCCCGCCAGCGCGTGCTGCTGAGCGAAGGCGCCGTTCGCATCGACGTCATCGTCGAGGGCCAGGGGCCTGCCGTGGTGCTGCTGCCGTCCTCGCAGCGCGACTCGGAAGATTTCGACGGCCTTGCAGAACGCCTGGCCGCCTTCGGCTTCAAGGTGTTGCGTCCGCAGCCGCGCGGCATGGGCGCATCGGCCGGGCCGATGAACGATCTCACCTTGCATGTGCTCGCCAGCGATGTCGCGACGACCGTGCGGCAACTCGGCGGCGGCCGTGCCGTGCTGGTCGGCCACGCCTACGGCCACTTCGTGGCGCGGGTCACGGACCTCGACCATCCCGGCCTCGTGCGCGGCGTGGTTGTCGCGGCGGGCGCTGCGCGCACCTTCCCGCCCGGCGTGGCCCGGTCGCTCGCGGTCGCCAGCGATCCGACCCAGGCGCGCGACGCGCGGCTGCACGGCCTGCGCGAAGGCTTCTTCGCGCCCGGCAACGACCCCACGCCCTGGCTCGAGGGCTGGCATCCGGCCTTGCGCGAGGTCTACAGCCGCGCCGGCCGCACGCCGGCCAAGAAGGTATGGTGGCCGGTGAGCAACGCGCCGATCCTCGACCTGCAAGGCGCCGAAGACCCGTGGCGCCCGCCGGCCACGCGCAACGAACTCAAGGACGCGCTGGGCGACAAGGTGCAGGTGAAGATCGTGCCGCGCGCCAGCCATGCACTGATCCCCGAACAGCCGGCGGCGGTGGCCCAGGCGATTGCCGATTGGATCGGCACGCTGCCGCCCTGAACCGGACACTTTCAAGGAAGCACCTCATGCCACGCATACCTCTTTTCCCGACCGACGCCATGAGCCCCGAGCAGCGAGCGGTCCACGACCGGATCGTCGCCGGCCCGCGCGGCAGGATCCAGGGCCCCCTGCGGGCCGCGCTGCACAACCCGGAGCTGGCCGACAAGTGGCAGGCGCTCGGCGCGCTGCTGCGCTACGGCACAGGCTTGCCGCCGCGGCTGTCGGAGCTCGCGATCCTGGTCACCGGCCGGGCCTGCCATTCGCCCTTCGAGTGGTATGCACACCGCGCGGAGGCCGAGAAGGCGGGCATCGAGCAGCCTGTCATCGAGGCCATCCTGGCCGGCGCCGAGCCGCCCGGCCTGTCGGCGGACGATGCCGCCGTCTACCGCTACGCCGTCGAGCTCAACCGCCACAACTCGGTCTCCGACGCCACGTACAACGTGGCGCTGGCGCGTTTTGGCGCGCGCACCGTGGTGGAGCTCACGGCGCTCGTCGGCTACTACACCATGGTCGCGATGACGCTCAACTGCCACGAGATTCCGCTGCCCGAAGGCGTGTTACCGGCCTTTGCCCTGCCGCAGCACACGGAGCTTGCCGAATGAACGCTGCGCCGCTCGCGCCGGCCGGATGGGACTGCCACGCCCACCTGTTCGGCCCCTATGACCACTTTCCGCTGGCGCCAGAGCGCAGCTACACACCGCTCGAAGCCGTGGCGCCGCAGTACCTGGCGCTGCTGGCGCGCCTCGGCCTGGGCCACGGCGTGCTGGTGCATCCGAGCGCCTATGGCGAAGACCACGCGCTGCTGCTGCATGCGCTGGCGGCCCACGCCAACCTGCGCGGCGTGGTCGTCGTGCGGCCGGGCAGCCGATCGGCGTTGAACGGCCTGCACGGCAAGGGCGTGCGCGGCGCGCGCTTCAGCCACCGCAGCGGCGCCGGCACCAACTTTGCGGGCAGCGCCTCCTTCGACGATCTGCGCGCGCTGGCCCCGGCACTGGCCGACGCCGGCCTGCACGCCGAGCTCTGGACCGACGTCCAGGCCCTGCCCAGCATCGCCGTCGAACTGAAGGCGCTGCCTGTGCCGGTCGTGATCGACCACATGGGCGGTTTCGATGTGGGAGCGGGCGTTGACGCACCCGGCTTTCGCGTGCTGCTCGAGCTGCTGGCCTCGGGCCGCACATGGGTCAAGCTGTGCGCCTACCGCAATCTGCTGGGCGTGCCCGACTGGCAGGCCGGCCGCGCGTTCCAGCAGAAGATGATCGAGGCCAACCCCGAGCGCCTCGTGTGGGGCAGCGACTGGCCGCACCTGCGCGTGGCGCCGGCCCCGGACACGGCCGCGCTGCTCGCGTTGTTCAAGGACTGGGCCGGCAACGACGACGTCGCCCGGCAGGTGCTTCAGGACAATCCGGCGGTGCTCTACCGCTGAGCTGAAGTGCTCAGCCTTCCGCCGGTTCGGTCGCGGCGAAGGAGGGCCGCGCGTGCAGCGTCTCGAACCAGCTCGCGAGTGCCGGCGCCGAGCTGCGCCATCCGAGCGCGTCGAAACGGTAGTCGAGATAGCCGAGCGCGCAGCGCAGCGTCAGCTGGCCGATCGAGAACGGCGCCTCGCGCAAGGCCGCCGCTTCGCGGTCGAGCCTCTGCAGCGAGGCGCGGGTCTTGAGCTCGAACGCATTGAGCAGCGCCTGCAGCGGCAGCTCGCGTTCGCGCTCGTTGCGCCACAGGATAAGCGTGTCGAGCAACCCATCGCCGAAAGCGTGCCAGCGCAGCGCCTGCCAGCGCGCCTCGCCCTGCGGCGGGAACAACGATCCGCCGGCCAGCTCGTTGAGGTATTCGCAGATCACGACCGAATCGAACAGCGCCGAGCCGTCCTCGCGCACCAGGGTCGGGATCTTCGACAGCGGGTTGTCCGCCATGAGGGCCGGATTGGGCGTGCGCATCGCAGCGACCGAGCGCACCAGCTCGAGCCGGGGCAGCAGGCCAAGCTCGTGGGCGCAGATCATCACCTTGCGCACGTAGGGCGACTTGGGCGACCAGTGCAGCTTCATCGCGGTGGCCATCAGATCGCTCCGGCCTCGCGCAGCGCATGGATGCCGGCCGCGCTGTAGCCCAGTTCGGACAGGATGTCGTCGCTGTGCTGGCCCAGCAGCGGCGGTGCGTCCGGCGTTTGCAGCGCCGCCTGCGCAAAGCGCATCGGGCTCGCGACCTGCGGTGCGTCGACGCCGCTCGGGTGCGGCACATGGCGCAGCATCCCACGCGCCTTGATCTGCGGCTCCTCGAACACCTCGGCAACCGTGTTGATCGGGCCGCAAGGCACGCCGGCCTTGTCGAGCGCGGCAATCAGTTGTTCGCGCTCCCACTTCGCGAAAGCGTCGCGCAGCATCGCGGACAACGCGCCGATGTTGCGGACCCGCTGCGCATTGGTCGCAAAGCGCTCGTCCGCGGCCCAGTCGCTTCGCCCGAAGACTTCGCAGAGCCGGGCGAACTGGGTGTCGTTGCCGACCACGAGGATCACGTCGCCGTCGGCGCAGCCGTACACGTCCTGCGGCTGGATGTTCGGATGCGCATTGCCGTTGCGCTGCGGCACCTGGCCCGACACCAGGTAGTTCATCGCCTGGTTGGAAAGCATCGCCACCTGCACGTCGAGCATCGCGATGTCGATGGCGTCGCCCACGCCGGTTTCATTGCGGCGCGCGAGCGCGGCAAGCACGGCGACCGCGGTGTACATGCCGGTCATCAGGTCGACGATCGGGATGCCGACCTTCTGCGGACCGCCGCCGGGGCGGCCGTCCTTCTCGCCGGTGACGCTCATCAGGCCGCCCATTGCCTGGATCAGGAAGTCGTAGGCCGGCTGGTCGCGCCGGGGGCCCGTCTGGCCGAAGCCCGTGACCGAGCAGTAGATGAGCCGCGGGTTGATCCTTCGCAGCGACGCCTCGTCCAGGCCATGGCGCGCCAGCGTGCCGGCCTTGTAGTTCTCCAGCACGATGTCGGCCTGCATGGCGAGTTCCTTGATGATCTTCTGGCCTTCCGGCTTGTCGAGGCTCACGGTGATCGAGCGCTTGCCGCGGTTGACGGCCAGATAGTAGCCCGCCTCCTTCGTATCCTGGCCTTGCGCATCCTTCAGGAACGGAGGTCCCCAGGTCCGCGTGTCGTCGCCCGCGCCGGGTCGCTCGACCTTGATCACTTCGGCGCCCAGGTCGGCGAGGATCTGGCTGGCCCAGGGTGCGGCGAGGATGCGGCTGAGGTCCAGCACCTTGACGTGCGACAGCGGCCCCTTGGTCATGCTCATTCGGATTCTCCTTGTGCTGGATGAATTCTGGAATCCGGTCCGGCCGCGGGCTAGAGGCGGACCCGCAAGGCTGTGATGCGCGGCGGCGCATAACGGCCGCCATCGCATAGCAGCTATGCGCCCGGATGCGGTGGCACGTCCCGACGCCATGCCTAAAGTTCAATCACGACATTCGAAGACATCGGAGACATCGACATGAATGGACTTTTCAAATCCGCAGCCGCGCTCGCCCTTGCGCTGGCCGCCGCAGCGGGATGGGCGCAGGCCTATCCCGCCAAGCCGATCCGCGTGGTCGTACCCTTTCCTGCCGGCGGGCCGGTGGACCAGACGGCGCGTGCGCTCGGCGCCAGGATGAGCGCGTCCCTGGGCCAATCCATCGTCATCGACAACAAGGGCGGCGCCGGCGGCCTGCTCGGAGCCGACGCGGTCGCCAAGTCGGCGGCCGACGGCTACACGCTGCTGTTTTCCTCGGCCGGTGCGCTGGCCATCGTGCCGCACATCGCGCCGTCGATGCCCTACGACCCGCAGAAGGACCTGGTTGCGGTGACCCAGGCGCTGAAGGTGCCGGCGGTGCTGGTGGTGGCCGCGGATTCAAGATTCAAGACCTTCGCGGACCTGAAGGCTGCCGCCACCGGCAACGCCAGCAAGGTCAACTACGCCTCGGCCGGCAGCGGCACCACGCCGCATCTCCAGGCGGAACTGCTCAAGCGCGAGGCCAGGCTGAACATCAATCACATTCCCTACCGCGGGGCGGCACCGGCGCTGACCGACCTGATGGGCGGCCAGGTGGACATGATGATGGTCGACATTCCCGTGGCCCTGCCGTTCATCCAGTCGGGCAAGCTCCGCGCACTGGCGGTGACCAGCGCCGTGCGCATTCCGGTCCTCAAGGAAGTGCCGACGGTCGGCGAAATCGGCATGCCGAAGGCGGAGGCCTACAACTGGTATGGAATGCTCGCCCCGGCACGCACGCCGGCCGGAATCATCGACAAGATGCACGGTGCCGTGGTCGCCGCACTGCGCTCGCCCGACCTGAAGCGGCAGTTCGAGCAGCAGGGCGTGCAGGTCGTCGGCAGCAAGCCCGCGGAGTTCGGGCTGTTCATTTCCGCGGAGTCGCAACGCTGGGGCTCGCTGGCCAAGGCGGTGGGCGCCAAGCTCGATTGAACCTGGGCGCTGCGCCGCGCCGGGTTCAGGCGCGCGCCGGCGTGGCGCGCTTGGCCAGTTCGAGCTTGGCGATGGCGTTGCGGTGCACTTCGTCGGGACCGTCGACGATGCGCACCGTGCGCTGGTGCGCATAGGCCTCGGCCAGCCAGAAGTCCTGGCTGACGCCGGCGGCGCCGTGGGCCTGGATCGCCCAGTCGACCACCTTGCACGACATGTTGGGCGCCACCACCTTGATCATCGCGATCTCGGCGCGGGCTTCCTTGTTGCCCACGGTGTCCATCTTGTAGGCGGCATTGAGCGTGAGCAGGCGGGCCTGGTCGATGAGGCAGCGCGATTCGGCAATGCGCTCGTGCCAGATCGACTGCTCCGCGAGCGGACGGCCGAAGGCCACGCGGCTGCGCAGCCGATCACACATCAGTTCGAGCGCACGCTCGGCGGCGCCGATGGAGCGCATGCAATGGTGGATGCGTCCCGGGCCGAGCCGCCCCTGCGCAATCTCGAAACCGCGCCCTTCGCCCAGCAGGATGTTCGACACGGGAACGCGCACGTCTTCCAGCAGCACTTCCATGTGGCCGTGCGGCGCATCGTCGTAGCCGAACACCGAGAGGTGGCGCAGCACCGTGATGCCCTTGGTGTCGCGCGGCACCAGCACCATCGACTGCTGCGCATGGCGCGGCGCGTCGGGGTCGGTCTTGCCCATCACGATGAAGATCTTGCAGCGCGGGCTGCCCGCGCCCGACGAGAACCACTTGCGGCCGTTGATCACGTACTCGTCGCCTTCGCGGCGGATGGTGCACTGGATGTTGGTGGCGTCCGACGAGGCAACAGCTGGCTCGGTCATCAGGAAGCCCGAGCGGATCTCGCCCGCGAGCAGCGGCGCCAGCCATTCGTCCTTCTGCGCCTCGGTGCCGTAGCGTTCGATGGTTTCCATGTTGCCGGTGTCGGGCGCCGAGCAGTTGAACACCTCGCCCGACCAGGAGACGCGGCCCATCACCTCGCACAGCGGCGCGTAGTCGAGATTGGAAATGGCCGGCACGTCGCGGTGCGGATGCGGCAGGAACATGTTCCACAGGCCGGCCGCGCGCGCCACGGGCTTGAGCTCCTCGACGAGCGGCGATACCTGCCAGGCATTGCCCTGGCGGCGGAAAGCGTCCATCTCGTGGTGGTAGCGCGCTTCGTTCGGATAGATGTGCTGGTCGAAGAACTTGTTGAGGCGTTCGAGCAGCTCGCGGGTCTTCGCGGAGGGTTCGGCAAACATGGGAGCGTCCTTTCTTGGTGCGAGCAATCCGGCAGACCGCTCGCGTGCAGAAGATTTGAACATCGCAAGCTGGTGGATGCCGTCCCGCAAGCGACGCCCCAGGTGCGCTTCGGCTCCACTGGCCCGAGGGCTCAGCGCCCCGTGAATACCGGCGCGCGTTTCTCGGCAAAGGCGCGCTGGGCTTCCTTCGCATCGTCGGTCTTCGCGATCTGCGCCGTCATGTCCTGCTCGTAGCGGTAGCCGTCGCGCAGGCTCATGTCCTCGATCACGTTGAGCGTGTGCTTGCCCATGCGGGTGGACACGGGGCTCTTGGATGCGATGGTGGCGGCGATCTCGCGGGCCGCGGGCATCAGGTCTTCGGGTGCGGTGCAGGCCTCGACGATTCCGAGCCGGTACAGCTCGGCGCCCGGTACGCGCATGCCCGTGAGCATCATGCGGCGCAGGCGCGAATGGCCGAACAGCCGCATCGCATGGCGGCAGCCGCCGAGCAGGCCGACGTCGACCTCGGGCAGCCCGAGCGAAGCCTTTTCCGAGGCAATGAGGATGTCGCTCGAAGCCGCCATGGCAAGGCCGGAACCGAGCGCGGCACCGTTGATGGCGCAGACCACGGGCTTGGCGCATTCGCGGATCGCGTGGAAGCATTCGCGCGTGCGGCGCGAATGGGCCATCAGGTCGCCGGTTCCCTTGACGACTTCGGCGCGTCCCTTCAGGTCGGCGCCGGCGCAGAACACCTTGCCTTCGCCGGTCAGTATCACCGCGCGCACGTCGTCCATCTCGGAGATCTGGTCGAGGGCCCGCGTCAGCTCGTCGTTGAGCACCCGCGTCAGCGCATTGACCGGCGGCGCATTCAGCGTCAGCGTGGCGACGTGATCGGCGATGGCCACCTCGAGCTGCAAGAAGTTGTCCACGATGTCTCCTGATGCCATGGTTTGAAATGCCGCGGCTCAGTCTACGAGCCGCATTCCATGGCGGCGAGCGTCCCCGGTGTACATCAGCTATTCCGCAGGAGACATAGCGCAGCCCATTGCTATCATCGAAAAATGCTGCCCAGAACTCCCGGCGTCCCGGCGAAGGAAACCCCGTGCGGCTCAAGCTGAGAACGAAGACAGCGCTGCTGATCACATCGCTCGTGCTCGCCCTGGTGGGCGCAACGGGCTGGTGGCAATACAGGAGCCTGTCGAGCGAGTACGTCGGCCTGATGCGCGAACAGCAGCAGGCACTGACCGAGAGCGCCGCGGCGGACCTCGACTACAAGCTGGGCGTACACCTGGCCGCGCTGGCGCGGGCCGCCCGTGAGCTCGGCGCGCGCGGCTTCGCGGATCCCGAGGCGCGGCAGCGCTTCCTCGCGGACCAGGACCTGCGCGCGATGTTCGACAACACCGCGCTGGCGACGCCGGACGGCGCCATCGTTGCAATCCATCCGCCGGCCAGCCAGCCGCCGAACGTGGCCGACCGCGACTATTTCAGGCGGGTGCGCGACCTGCGGCAGCCCGCGATCTCGTCCCCTTTGTTGACCAAGGGATCGCGACAGCCGGCCGTGGTCATGGCCGTCCCCGTCGACGGACCGGACGGGCGGCTTGTCGGCGTGCTGGGCGCGGCGCTGGAGCTGCAGCGCGCCAACGTGCTCGGCGACCTGAGCCGCGCCGTGGTCGGCCGCGGCGGCCACTACGAGATCGTCACGCGCGGCGAATCGCCCCGCATCGTCATGCACCCCGACGCGAAACTGCTGCTCGCGCCCGCCGCTGCAGCAGCGGCCGCTGCCGCCGACTCCGCCGATACCGGGAACGACCTGGCAACGCACGCCACCATACGCAGCGCCGACTGGGATCTGCGCCTGATCGTGCCGGCGCGCACCGCCTATGCTCCGCTGGAGCAGGCGCGTCGCAACCTGTTGCTGCAGTTGTTCTGGCTGGGGCTGGGCTGTGCATTCCTGGTCTGGCTGGGCACGGCCTGGGTCATGCGGCCGCTGGAGGCGCTGAGCAACGCGATCCGCACGCTGCGCCGTTCGCCGGACAGCCATGTGAAGCTCGATGTCGTCGCCAACGACGAGCGCGGCGACCTGGCCCGCGAGTTCGACGCATTGATGGCGGACCTGCGCGAGCGGCGGGTCGAAGTGGCCGCTGTCACCGATGCATCGCCCGTGGGACTGTTCCGCTGCGGCAGCGACGGACGCATGACCTACGTGAACGACGAATACCTCGCGATCCACGGGCTGGTGCGCGAGGAGGCGCAAGAGGGCTGGCTCACGCTGGTGCGCGAGGAGATCCGCGAGAAGGTCCGCCAGGACTGGATCCGCATCGTCAGCGCGGCCGAACCGCTGAACGCCACGCGCCGGCTGCACCGCAGGGACGGCACGCAGGTGCTGGTGGCCTTGCGCAGCCGGCCCGTGCTCGCCGCAGGCCGCGTCATCGGCCATGTGGGAACGGTGACCGACATCACCGAGCGCACCCGCGCCGAACGGGCCCTTCGCACGCTCACGGCCATCTTCGACATGACGACCGACTACATCGTCCAATTGGATGCGGCAGGCCGGGTCGTCTACATGAACCCCGCGGCGCGCCGCCGCACCGGTGTGGACCTCGATGCCCCGATCGAGACGCTGAAGGTGTCCGACTTCAACCCGCCGCAGACGCTGGAACGATTCAGGTCGGAGGTGGTTCCCACCGCGGTCGCGACCGGCGTCTGGGTGGGGGAGTCGATGGTGTGGGATGCGAAGCGGCAGGAGTTCCCGGTCAGCCACATGGTGATTGCGCACCGCGACAAGCACGGCAAGGTGGAGTATTTCTCGGGATTGATGCGCGACATCTCGGCGGCCAAGGCCGCGGAACAGGCACTGCGCGAGAGCGAGCAGCGCCTGCGCATGGTGACGGACCACCTGCCGGCGCTGATCTCCTACCTGGACCGCGACCTGCGGTTCCGGTTCGTCAACAAGGCCTACCAGGACTGGTTCGGCGTCGAGCCCCGGCAGCTGCTCGGCCGGAGCCTGCAGGAGTTCTACGGCAACGAGGCGTGGGCACAGATGGAGCCGTACATTCGCGCGGCGCTGGGCGGACGCCAGGTCACCTACGAGCGGAGGGTGTCGGGGGCCGCCGGCCGCCGCGACATCCAGGCCACGCTGGTGCCCGAGCGCAACGAAGCGGGCGAGGTGATGGGCCTCTACACCCTGGACAGCGACATCACCGCGCATCACGAGGCGGAGGAAGCCTTGCAGGAAAGCGAGGCCCGCCTGCGCACTGTGGCCGATGCGCTGCCGATGCGGGTGGCCTACATCGATGCCGACGAGCGCTACCGGTTCAACAACCTGGCCTACGAGCGCGACTTCGGGCTTTCGCGGGACCAGATCCAGGGACACACCATGCACGAGCTCCTGGGCGACCCTGCCTACGAACGCGTGAGGCCGCACATCCGCGCGGCGCTGGCCGGCGAAGCCGTCACCTTCCAGAGCGAAATCACCCAGAGCGACAGCTACAACTGCTACGAAGCCCAGTACATCCCGCAGCCCGCGGCCAATGCCGATGCGATCGTCGGCTTCCATGCCGTGATCACCGACATCACGCGGCAAAAGCTCGAGGAAAAGCGCCTGGTGAACCTGGCGCAGATCGATCCGCTCACCGGCCTGGCCAACCGCGCGGGCTTCGAGGCGCGCCTGCGCGAAGCGATGGACCGCAGCCGCAGCGCGGGGGCGCTGATGGCGCTGATGTACCTGGACATCGACGGCTTCAAGCAGATCAACGACCAGTTCGGACACCAGACCGGCGACGAGCTGCTGAAGGCTTTCTCGGGCAGGCTGTCGCAGGGACTGCGCTCGAGCGACGTCCGCGCGCGCCTGGGCGGCGACGAGTTCACCGTGATCATGGAGGGGCTGCCCCATGCCGACATTGCGGTGTCGGCCGCCGCGAAGCTCGTCGTGGCCATGCAGGCGCCGTTCGACATCGAGCAGCAGCCGACGATCCGCGTCACCGCGAGCATCGGCGTGGCGTTCTACCAGGGTGGCGGAACATCCGCCGCCGCACTGGTGAAGCAGGCGGACGAGATGCTCTACCGCGCCAAACGGGCCGGCCGCAACAACGTGCAGGTGGCGCCGTTGCCGGTCGATGGCGGCCAGACGTAGCCGTGGCTGAAGCGGTGGGGCTGGCCCGGGTCCAGTCCTTGCCGCGGAGCTTGGTGCCGTCGCGCAATGCGAGCGCGCTCAGGCGGGCTGGCGCAGCGGCCGGAACGCCGCGCGCAGTTCCTCGCTGAACAGCTGCGGCTGTTCCCAGGCGGCAAAGTGGCCGCCCTTGCCGACTTCGTTGAAGTAGTAGAGCGTTCGATAGGCGCGCTCGGCCCAGCTTCTTGGCGCGCGGTAGATCTCGCCCGGGAAAACGGTGATGGCCACCGGAATCGAGATGTCCTGCGTCTTCTGCGCCGCCGCGCTGAAGTTGTTGTTGTTGTTCTCCCAATAGAACCGCGAGGAAGAAGCGGCCGTGTCGGTGAGCCAGTAGAGGGTGATGTCGTCGAGCATCTCGTCCCGGCCGAGCACGCGCTCGGGTTCGCCGCCGCTGTCGGTCCACTGCGCGAACTTCTCGTAGATCCAACCGGCCAGGCCCGCTGGAGAGTCGGCCAGCGGGTAGCCGATCGTCTGCGGGCGCGTCACCATCATGGCGCCGTAGGCAGCGCCCGTCTTGAAGAAGGCGCTGAGCGTGTTGAACGCCGCGCGCTCGGGCGCCGACAGCCCGGCCGGCGCGGGATCGCCGTTGTTGATGGGCTTGACCAGTTCCGCGGGCACGGTGGCGGGCATGTTCAGGTGGATGCCCCGCAGGCCCTGCGGTGCCTGGCGCGCCATGGCATCCGAAATGACCGAACCATGGTCTCCGCCCTGGGACACGTAGTGCGTGTAGCCCAGCCGCTTCATCAGCGTGTCCCATGCGCGGCCCACGCGCTCGGGGCCCCAGCCCGTCTCCCTGGGCTTGCCGGAGAAGCCGTGGCCGGGGATGGACGGGATCACGACGTGGAAGGCATCGGCAGCATTGCCTGCGAAGGCGGTCGGGTCGGTCAGCGGACCGATTGTTTTCAGGAACTCCAGCATCGAGCCGGGCCAGCCATGCGTCAGGACCAGCGGCAACGCGTTCGGGTGGCGCGAACGTACGTGGATGAACTGGATGTCGATGCCGTCGATCGTGGTGATGAACTGCGGCAGCGCATTGAGCCTGGCCTCGACCTTGCGCCAGTCATAGTCCGTTTCCCAATAGCGGACCAGCGCCTGCAGCCTGGCCAGCTGAACGCCTTGCGAGGTGTCGCCGACCGTCTCGCGGTCGGGCCATCGCGTGGCCTTGAGGCGCCGGCGCAGATCGGTGATCGCTTCCTCGGGAACATCGATGCGGAAGGGCCGTATCGCGTCGCCTTGCGCTGCGGCGCTCCTGTCCGCGGGTGTGGCCGCGAAGGTCGCGGCCGCCGAACCTGCGAGAAGGCCCGCAGTGGCCACCAGCGCACCGCGGCGCGTCAGGGTGGGACGGAACGCCGCGCGGCGGCTGGATGCGTCGGAATCTGTCATGGTCATTTGCCTTGTGCTGGTGAATGGAAATCTCTGCGTCCTCTATCGGCTGGCCGCTTCGTCGATGAGCTTCGCGACCACCTCGGGCCTGGACGTCATCACGACGTGCGAGGCGCCCTTGACGACCACCGTCTTCACCGACCTGGCGCGCTCTGCCATGAAGGCCTGCGCCGCGGGCGGAATGTTCTTGTCGGCGTCGCCGTAGACGAACCACGAGGGCACCGTCTTCCAGGCGGGTGCACCCGCCGGCTCGCCGAGTGCCGACTCGGCGATGGGGCGCTGGGTCGCGGCCATCAGGCGCGCGGCCGCGGCCGGAACGTCGGCGGCGAACTGGTCGTGGAACCTGTTCTTCAGGATGTACAGGTCCTTGCCGCCGTCGGCGAGTGCGACCGGCGGTGCCAGCGCGGGCCCGAGCGTGCTGCCGGGGAACTTGCCGGCGAGATCGGCTGCCGACTCGCCGGCATCAGGCGCGAAGGCAGCGACGAAGACAAGCGCCTTCACGTTGCTCTTGCCAGTGGCGGCGCTGGAGATCACGGAGCCGCCATAGGAATGGCCCACCAGCACCACCGGTCCCTTGACCGCATCGACGATGCTCGCGACGTCGGCCGCGTCGGACTTGACGCCGCGCAACGGATTGGCGGCGGCGATCACCGGATAGTGCTTCGCCTCGAGCTTGCGGATGACGCCATCCCAGCTCGAAGATTCCGCGAAGGCACCGTGCACGAGCACGATGGTGGGCTTGGCTTGCTGCGCAGTGCTTGCAGGTTGCGCCGAAGCATTGAACGTGAAGGCGCCAGCCAATGCCATGAGGCCCACGGCGGTGATGGTGCGGGCGAAGCGGCGGCTGAGATTTTTCATTTGGTTTTTCCTGCGGTTGAAGTGAAGGGCAATGAAGAGTGATTGCCTTTCGCAGCTCATGACGAGCGCGGCGGGGCAAGGCACGGCCGCGTTTATAGGACCCGTCTCGACGTGCACCGCAGATGTCTGTATGCCACTGTGTCGGCCCGACAGGGCGACATGAAGAATTACACGGATGCCTCGCCGGTGAAACGTAGTGTGGGCGTCCGGCCGTGCAGATACACAGGAATACGGAACGCCGTCTGGAAGCGGCAGGGGCGCTGAACAATCCACGCGTTCAGGCACCGCGCGGTCTTCGCGCTCGGCGGCAATTTCCAACACACAAGGTCCGTCCCATGAATCGAAACAACCCACAGCAGGTGTCTGCCTCGGACGCCACAACGCGCCATGCATGCCTGGCTTCGTGCCAAGGCACGCTGGCGAAGCTCACCGGTCTCGGCCTGCTTGCGCTCGCGGCGGCGGCCGGCGTCTTTGCCGCGACCTCCAGCGCCGCGGAGGATGCGAAGACTTCGGATGCCTCGCCCCTGTACGGCGTCACCATTCCCAAGGGCTATCGACAGTGGCAGCTGATCGCGCCGGCGATCGAGGCAGAGCCGTTGAACGAACTGCGCGTGGTGCTCGGCAATGCAAAGGCGATCCAGGCCTACGACCAGGGGGCGCTGCCGTTCCCTGACGGGACCATCCTCACCAAGCTGGCATGGAAACATGTGCAATCGCCGGAGTTCGCGCCCGCGTCGATTCCCGGCGCGGCGACCACCGTGCAGGTGATGGTGAAGGACTCGAAGAAATACGCGGCCACCGGCGGATGGGGATTCGGCCGCTTCGTCGATGGCAAGCCCGTGGACCTGGCGCAGCACCAGACCTGCTTTGCCTGCCACCAGGCGCTGGTGAAGAACCACGACTACGTGTTCACGCGGTTCGCGCGCTGAGGCGCGAACGGGGGGGCCAAAAAAAAGGGCGCTCCCTTGCGGAAGCGCCCCTTCGTCTTTCAGTTGAGCCTGGAGCCTTTCGGAAGCCGGCTCGCCAGCCACTGCGGCGCTGGTGCCGGCGCCTTGGCATTCATGTGAACCCGCATCCGAAGTTCATGTGCCCCGATGCCACGCTGGCCTCGTGCATCGTCATCGCGGCAGGCGCTGCGGGCCACGACGTCGTGCCGCTCTACAAGGCCGTCCTGCACGCCCAATGGTGTGCCGACCTGGACATCTCGAGTCCGCAGACACTCGCCGATATCCTGCAGGCCTGCGGCCTCGACGCCCAGGCCCTGATCAGCCAGGCGCGCACCGACGAGGTGGCCCGCTCCTACGCCGCACTGACCGACCGCGCGGTTTCGGCAGGGGTGTTCGGCTCGCCGAGCTACGTCTTCCGCGATGAGCTCTTCTGGGGACAGGACCGCCTGGACTTTCTCGAAGAAGCGCTGGCGACGTCCGATTGAGCGCGCGGCGGCCGGCTGAATGCCCGGCCCTGTCTCGACGACTTGGAAACGTAGTGTGTGCAATTCCGGGGCTGACACATAGGCATACGCAATGTGCGCCGGAAGGGGAGAGCGCAGCGAACAATTCATTCGCTCCCTACCCAAGCTCAGCTCACTACCAAGGAATCACCATGAAGTTCTCCCGCATTGCCAGTGCCGCCTCGTTCTCGGTCCTTGCCGCTCTCGTTGGCGCGCAAGCCCATGCCGAGGAATATCAAGGCGTGTTGCAGACGCACTCGACGCTCAGCCGCAGCGACGTTCGCGCCCAGGCTGTCGCGGCTGCGCACTCCGCAGATCCCTATTCCGATGGCGCTTCCTCCGGTGTGGTTGCGGCGCTGGCCTCCCCGCTCGACCGCTCCGCAGTGCAGTCCGAAGCCCGCGCACTCGCTCACGCGCCGGGCCAGAACCTCTATGTCGAGGCCTTCGTCAACAGCCGGGTGCCGGCCCAATACGGCATCCACGGGGTGCTCCCCACGCGCCAGGCTGGCATCGCCGACGGCGTCACCTTGCGCTGAACGCCGGAGCTCACCATGACCATGAGATCCAACGTGCTCATCGGCGTGGCGGCTGTTGCGGCCTCGGTCGGCATACTCACCGCTGCGGCACCGACATCCGGAGGCGACATTCCCTCCAGCGCCGCGCAGATCGCGCCCGAGTTCCAGAACATCGACAAGTGGCTCAACTCGCCGCCCCTGAAGCTGCAAGACTTGCGCGGCAAGGTCGTGCTCGTCGACTTCTGGACCTACACCTGCATCAACTGCCTCAACCACCTGCCCTACGTCAAGGCGTGGAACGAGAAGTACAAGGACCAGGGCCTTGTCGTCGTGGGCGTGCACACGCCGGAGTTCGCATACGAGAAGTCCACCAAGAACGTGCAGGACGCGATCAGCCGGCTGCAGATCAAGCATGCCGTCGCGCAAGACAACCACTACGCCACCTGGAAGGCCTTCAACAACCAGTACTGGCCTGCGGTCTACCTGATCGACAAGCAGGGAAAGATCGTCTATTCGCACTTTGGCGAAGGCAGCTACGGCACCACCGAGAAAAAGATCCAGTCGCTGCTGGCCGAACCGGCGCCGGCGGCGGGAGGCTGAGATGAAGAAGCTCTGGTTCGCGCTCCTCTTCCTTGCGGGCGGCTTCGCGCACGAAGTGCGCAATCCGGTGAGCTGCCAATGCATCGCCGCTTGCGGATTCACGGGTGCGGCCCGGCGCCGCGACCGTCCGATCGACCCGCCGCTTCCACCAGGAAACTGACCAGCGCCTGCACCCGCGCGCTGCGCCCCTTGCGCGTGGGCACGAGCACCACCACGGGGGCGGCGCCAAATTCCCAGTCCGCCATCACGCGCTCGAGGCGGCCGGCGGCCAGCGCTTCGGCGGCATCCCATTGGGAGCGCAGCACGATGCCCAGGCCATCCTCGGCCCACTGGCGCGCCACGCTGCCGTCGTTGCTGACGAACGCCGGGTTGATGCGCAGCGTCTCGCCC
>Ga0307408_100000790_pt1 | contig 25349 bp, 13 predicted proteins | sample 322Cmetagenome_FD_202116 | JGI IMG/M metagenome (GOLD analysis project Ga0307408, IMG submission 202116) | Maize rhizosphere microbial communities from greenhouse at UC Davis, California, United States - 322HYB-C-3 | ecosystem: Host-associated > Plants > Roots > Rhizosphere > Soil | place...
TTCATTTCTGCAAGAAGTTTTTTAACTTTTTTTTCTCGCTTCTTCTCTGCCCTCTTTTCAATACTTAAGGCTGCCTTGCGCTGCCTCGTTTTTGTTATCCCGTTTCGTTTTGGGACTGCAAAGGTGGGGGTATTTTTCTAGTTATCCAACACTGAAAACGATTTTATTTATAGTTTTATTGCAGCTGGCTGGGTATCAGGGAGATTGTTTTTTAAAGAGGTGTCAGGAATGAGGTTTCAGGGGTCAGCGGGGAGGGTTCGGGTATGGGGCCTCGCGGGTAAACGCCTACTTTAAAATGGATATATCCTCTGATTAGGCTCTTGTTACCTAAAAAAATGCCATTCTAGCTAAACAAACGTTAATGGACATGCCTATTTATCCACAAGGGCAGAAGAAAATACGATTTTGAAAGGCAGCCCCTCTAACACTTGACAGGTTTCGGAAACTGTCAGGTGTTAGAGGGCTATCAATATTCCCTGGAAGCAGCTCCCCTCCCCTATAGCCCGGATAGCAGCGACAGCTTTTTTGCCGGGCATCGGGTTCTGCCTGGGCGAGCAAAAAACTATAGCGGATAGCCGGAACGACAGTCCCAAGAGCTACATAGATCCCGCTTCTAATATCTTTACTTTATTTAGATGCTTGAATTCCTTTAATAGCCTTCTTGCACTTAGTCTTCCTACTATATAACAGAAAGGATGCAGATATTAGAATTTTACCGCAATTAACATAGTTTAGGAAAGTAAAGTACAACTTGCTTTTGCTCTTTTTTTTCTTACCTGGCAGCGCCTGCCCTGTTCTTCAATAAATTTTGCAGAGTTAAAAAAAAGCCCTAATATTGCCCCTGTTATCCAAAATAACCGCGCCTATAGCTCAGTCGGTTAGAGTAGAAGACTCATAATCTTTTGGTCCCTGGTTCGAGCCCAGGTGGGCGCACAGAGTACTCACTCAAAGAATACTAAAACCCTGTAAATAGCAAATTTACGGGGTTTTTTGTTTAATTATCCCCTCAACAACCCCAAAGAAAGCCAAGGTTCGAATCAAGCGTAAAAGTTGGGGAGTAATAAAAAACATCCCGAAGCAAGTCATTCGAATTTCGGTGCTTCGATCATCATCGCCTTGCCGGCTGGGCTTCGTTCTTTATTGAGGTATTGTTTGTATCCTTGGTCTCAATGAGCTCCTTTCAATCGGTTTTCTTGACAAAAAGAACCAAAAGTCAAGTGCTTGATCTCAAGGTTCTCTAAACTTACGGTCGCTCATATTCAAAGTTCTATTCCTCGAGCCCCAGCACAAAACATGTCTTTCCAGCTTTGACTAGTCAATAGATTTTGATAATTCTCTAACGAGTTCGCCAATGCTTCCTGATTCCTGGTTTCTAAACGCTTTATCAGTGTACAAGCTGGCGCAATATTTACTTGAGGATTTCAAATGCCGCCATTCATCCCACAAGCGATTGTAGATCTTAATTGGTGACCGGACTCGTTCCTTATCTAAAGTGCCGTTCTTTTTTGCCCGGGCATTCTCGGTCATAAGAATCCACATCTGTTCAATTAATTCGTATTTTATCCGGCCATAGGCACACGAAACTTCAATTGCTTCCTGTGTTTCAGAGTTCTTAACAAGAAATTGCTTTGACAGTAATTCAATCTGTCGCCAGATTGCCGACGCTTCAGCTTTTTCGGCCAGTACTTGTTTTTCAACGTTTTTGCGGATAATTTCATTCAGCACGTTTTTATTCTCCGCGACAGAAAAATACTGATCCCTGCTCCACCATACGGAATTGGAGGTATAACTGTTCAATTGTCCTTTTCGAACGCCTTCTACAGACAATAGGCAAAGTTGGCGAAAAAGGTCTGCCTGATACCCCTGTAAACCTAAATTTGCGGCAAACTCATAAAAAATATCTTCTTCTGATCTCTCAGGATTACGTCCCCATTGCGATATCACGAAAGTATTCAGGTCCGTCCATATCTCGTGAGTGATGTAAGGGCCATCCCAGCCGCCGCCGTGTGACCAGGTTAATACCCCCTTCAATAATCCTGTATTCAAAACATCCTTAATCCCTCTTGGCTTTGCTACATCGTTCAGTTTACCGGTAAACTCGTGACTTCCAAACTTTATTTCATATTTAGTTTCCGGCCATCCGTCGATTACACCTTTTGCTGTATAGTAAAGATGTGCTCCTTTTCCATATGCCTCCATACGCGACTGGGCTTCTACTATCTGTGGTTGCTTTCCAATTCCAATTGTTGGATTGAATGGTGTCATACGATGAAAATCGTCCTGCTGGTATTTGATAATGAAGAATAAGTTGGGATGTGGCTCAATCTTATTCGTCACCGCTAAATAATATTCCGGGTTAGTATGAAAGTTATATCCAAAATCCCAGGTACGAAAGAATAACTTTTTATTTCGCTTCTCACATACCTCTTCCCGCAGAATATTGATAAAGGTGATTTGATCCTCAATACCCTCTTTTCCTTCCCGTATGGGTCCGCCACCCATATGGTAGGGCGTATCATGCAGGTAGGTTTCACCAAACCGTGTGGTTAGTCCGGCAAGACCGGGGAAACGATCGAAAATTCCATCAATCTGAGCCCGAAGCAGATCTTGCGTCCGCTGGCTTTGCATATCTGGCTTTGCAGCACGGCCACTCATTCCACCATCACCAACAACTTTTCCCTTTCCCGAAATTTCGTCACGGTATTTCGCCCATACAGAACGAGGAAAAACAATAAAATCGGTAAAAGGGTATACCGCCATACCCGCTTTTTTACAATCAGCGAGCTTCTGGTCGATTTTTGAAGCCCGGGCCTCTATCCATTTTCTTTCCTCAGTATTTCCAGGTACAAGCCCCTTTCCATAATTATCGTAGGTAATGGCGCAATTCACAAACCAGTGCGTTACCATTCCATTGAATCCCTGGGATTTTACATAATTCGGATCATTATACTTCGTCACATAAGGCGTTTCTCCAGGATTATTATGAACCATATCCATAATAAAAGGCAGGGGTCCACTCGTTTGAGCACTAGATCTCAGGGCCGGATATAACAAAAGGAGTAATAAAAAGCAGAAAGTGTTGCGAAAGTAATTGAAGTGCGTGGCCATCGAAATCGATCTGATAGGTTTAAAAGAAAAGTATTAAACTTGCCTCTTCAGAATTTTGTAAAGAAGCCTTTCCTGTTTGCTTATAACAAATTTATATGTTGGGCTTGGCAACCAATTGCATAAAACGTTCCTTCAATGGAACACAGAGTTTGTCATGGTTTGATTATCAATAAAATCAGGTGCTTCCAGGGTTTATCCACTAATTTTCATTTCACGATAAATTACAGCCAGGTATTTATGTGATTCACATAGGGAGCGTACTCAGATTACTAGAGAAAAATTGATTAAAGAATAGACCATTTAATCAGCTAATGCAGAAAGGCCGTTCATAATTGAATGCCCTTTCTGCGTTTGTAGATAAAGTTTTCGAACCGACTTTATATGAACTTCACTCCATTTCCCCGGTTTATTTAGTGGCCAGATCTTTACCAGATGTATCAAATAACTGAAATTCAGTAATTGCAGGCCGTCCTTCTGCTACTATTGCCAGACGAAATTTCCGGGCAGTTATCGGTTTTGACAGGATTACAACCCTGGATGTTTTCCCTAAGGCCGTACCCTTAACAGCTGTTTTCCATCCCCCATTTTCCTGGTATTCAATACTAAATGAAGTTACGGGCGAATAATCCCACCGTTGAAGTTCCTGAATAAGCGCACTTTTAATAGTTTTCCTGGCGCCCAAATCTACTTCTAACCATCCTGATCTCTTCCACACCTCAGATTTTGGATCATGCTGGCTTTCGAACTTTTTGCCAATAATGGTTGCAGCAACCGAATCGTTTCGGCCAAGACTCCAGAACGTGTTAAAGTTGTCATCAATTGCAGCCTGTGCGGTGTGCATAAACAAGGGAGCTATACTACTAGATACCCTGGCCGGTTTCAGATACGCCAATGAACCGTGCTGTGATGGTGGATAAATAGCTGTTAGTTTACCAGCAGGCCGATCAATATCAAGCTTTATCAAGGTAACAATCGGGACTTGTTTTTGAGGTTCCAAAGTAATAGTAAGTGCATCTTTCGTATTTTGGAAAACCACAGGTGTACCATCCATCAGGCTTGCTTTATTAATTTTACAAGGTAGGTTTGGTAAAACAAGCTTATTACCCTTAAAGTTAAAGCCATATACATAGATTTGATTTCCTTTACGAGTACTTGCATAATCATTTGTTGGAGCGTATGGGCCTCCGCGTGTTCCGTAAATAGATTCTCCGTTTATTTTCATCCAAGTCCCTATTTCATTTAGCCGGCCAACAAAATCAGGCTGAAATTCACCAAGTGCATTAGGCCCAACGTTAAGAAGAAGGTTTCCGTCTCCTCCTGCACAACCAATTAATGTTCGTAGTGCAAACCGAAGGTCATTAGGCTTGTCGTTTGATCTCCATGACCAGCCCCTACCCAAAGTTGCACAGGTTTCCCAGGGTGCTGTATCGCAATAACTACCTACTCGATTTTCGGGAGTGGCATAATCACCCCATTTGCCAATCATTCCGTGTGATTCGTCGGGATGGAGGGGTTCCAGACGATTACTGATAATTATTCCAGGCTTTAGTTTACGTACCAAAGTAGCCGTTTCTTCGGGCATACTTGGATTGGGAAAGCCATCATAATCAAACCATAAAAGCTTAATATCATAGTTGGTAAGGAGTTCTGTAAGATACCCGTGCATCCGTTTCACGAAAACATCATTGGTTTTTGAACGACAGTCGGGGTCGCGCCAGTCTCCGGGTGAAAAATAAACTCCAAAAGGCATATTGGCTTCTTTTGCGGCATCAGATAATTCGCGAAGAACGTCACGGCCGAAAGGGGTGTTCGTTATTTTGTATTCGGTAAGTTTTGAATCCCAAAGTACAAAACCATCATGATGCTTGGCAACAAAAACAATGTACTTCATTCCGGCATTCTGAGCGTTTTTAACCCATTGGCGGGCATCAAATTTTACAGGATTAAACTGTTTATAAAGTTGCCCGTATATTTCCCGCTCTACATGGGGTTTACTCCAGGACGCTTCTGTACGCATACACCAACTTATTTCGGCACCGGTAAGTGTAACAGGCCCCCAATGAATGAATAGCCCAAACCGGGCATCCCGCCACCATTCAAGTTTTGGGTTCTTAACTAAACTTCCCTGGGCCTTTAATTGGGTAATTGCAATAAGTAAATAAAGAAACAGCAATCCTTTTTTCATTATCATTTGGATTTTAAACGTTATTTATTAACATAAAAACGTATGATCAAGCTTTGTAAATCAAATTCTTATATAAAAATAATGGGAGACTAAGTATTTCTACATCAGTCGCCCCATTATCTTGTTCTTTAGAGATAAATAGCCTTACAATATTAGTAACCAGTATTCTGAGTTAAATTCTTATTAATATCCCTTTCGGATTGTGGGATAGGCCATAATTCGTTTATGCCTTTTTTGAAGGCGCGTTTTTTGGCCATGATAAAGTAGCCTTCATTATCAACTGGATAGGTTGTATAATTTGCGGGATCATTGGTTAGTTTCATCCCCGTAAACTGTCCGTTCAACTCTTCAGCGGCAATTCCCCAACGCAATATGTCATAATATCTCAGCCCTTCGAAAGCAAACTCTACCCTGCGTTCCCTTCTTATAATTTTTCTCAGTTCGGTAGCATCCGTAGTAGTAACAGCAGGCATATTTACGGCCGCCCTTCCGCGTACCTTGTTAATTGTTGCATCAAGCAAGGCCTGGTCAATCAGTGCTCCCGATTCTAATTTGGATTCCAGATAACTTAAAAGAACTTCGGCATAACGGATGATTACCCAGTTTCCGCCATAATCGAAAAGACTTCCGGTATAACCTTCATCCATAAATTTATTAATGCAATAGCCGCTCCAAACAGGATATTTGTCTTTTTTGTCCGGCGAGCTACTTCCAGGGGTAGAAACAAAAGTTGTTCCTCTGAAAGAGGTTCTGTTGTTGATCATAATGGTTTCATCGAGCCTCGGGTCGCGGTTGTTGTATGGGTTGTTCTTATCATATAATGGGGACTCTTCAATTGTCTTGCCATCCTTGCATTCAAACACCTTTACCAGCTCATTATATGGCGAATACTGATGCCATCCGTTAAATTGCTCCGGATATAGAAATTGTAATGCAACATGGCCGTACACGCCCGATTGAAACTGTGAACTCAATATAATTTCTTTACTGAATTCATTCGCCTGCCAGAAGATCTCCCGAAATTTAGGCTCGATCACATAAGTGCCGTTATCGATAATACTTTTATAAGTAACCGCTGCATCTGCCCACTTTTTCTCAGCCATTTGTAAACGGCCCAATATGGCCAGGGCCGCACCTGCCGTCATCCGTCCATTTTCGGCATTTGGCCTTGTTTTTGGAAGAACCGCCGCACTTTCTTTCAGTTCAGTTTCAGCAAAAGCCCATACATCTGCCTTCGGGGTTCGGCTTACGCTGTTAGCTTCCTCTAGCGTTAACAAATGTTGCACCAGGGGAACATCACCGAAATAAAGAGCCAGATTAAAATATTCATAAGCCCTGATGGTGCGAACTTCAGCAACCATTATAGATTTTTGGGTAGCATCCATAGATATCTGCTCTATATGATCCAAAAAATTATTACAAGTGGTAATCCGCTGATAAGAATTTGCCCAATGTCCTTTTATCATCCCGTTTGAAGAGCTGAGTGTTCCATCGGTTATTCCATCCGGGTTTAGTTCCTTCTCGGAGCCGTTACCGGCCATAATTTCCATATTCAGAATAGACCATGGAGTCCAGAAATCATTACTTGTCCAATCGCCACCGCTTCTGGACCGGTAACAAGCTGCAAGCGCAAGCTTTGCATCGCCTTCTGATTTCCAGAATGTTGCATCAGATACCGCATCCAGGGGTTGTTTGTCGAAAAAATCTTTTTTACAGCCCGGGCTAATAGCCAATAGCATTCCTAAAACGCTTAGTTTAGTTATGGTTGTATTGAAATATCGTAGTTTCATTTTTAATGTCGTCGTTTGTTGTTTGGCTTAGTTTTAAAGGGTAATGAAGCTATCATAAGCATAGGTTCTGGTAGACTCTATGTTAGACGATGCGTACATTACCTTTTTAATTTTAAGCTTAAAATTTAACGTTAAGTCCAAATGTGTGTATAGCGGTGATTGGATAAAATGGAGTATTATCTCCTCTCCCCTGATTCATTTCCGGATCCCAGCCCTCGTAAAAATGATTATAAGTGAAGAGGTTCTGGCCGCTGTAGAAAACCCTCAAATTATTTAGCTTAGCCTTCTGACTGATTCTCTTGGGGAAGGTGTACCCTAATTGCACACTTTTTAGCCTGACAAAACTGGCATTCCTGTTCCAGTACGTCGAGCTTTGAGCCGTTCCGTGCGACATGTTGATTCCACTGATAATTTTAGGATAGATAGCATTCCGGTCGGGGTTTTCCTTTGTCCAGGCATTATCAGCCTGCCATCTTTGTATGTTTCCTCCGTTATAAAATGCAAATGCCTGGTAACTTCCCATTTGTTTTTGAAATCCTGCCAGGCCATGAAATGTCATTGAGAAATCAAACCCACTGTAATCCGCCGTTAACGTTGCGCCGAAAGAATATTTTGGTGTTGTTGAACCGATGACCTTGCGATCATAAGTAGCGTCCACTTTCCCATCAGGCACGCCATTGGGCCCACTAATGTCTTTATAACGAACAAAACCCTCTTGAGCAGCATAAGGCTGGGTTGGATAACTTGCCACATCCGTAGCATCAACAAACAAACCATCAGCCTCATAGCCATAAATTGCACCAATTGGCTGTCCCACAAAAAGCCCTTTATCAATATCCCTCTTTAGTCCGTCGCCAAGTTTTGTGACTTTGTTTTTGATATATGAAAAGTTAGGTGAAGCCCCAATATTGAACTTGCCTACAGAAGTGCGGTAATTTAATACCCATTCGAAGCCTTTGTTATTTACCTCACCGGCATTGTATTCAGATGTTGATAAGCCTAACACGCTTGAAACAGATTTTGGGTAAAGGATATCGCTTGTTGTCTTATCAAAATAGTCAAGCGTCATGCTCAACTGGCCTTTTAATATGGACAGGTCAAGTCCCAGGTCGATAATTTCAGTTGTTTCCCAGCGAACTGCTGTGTTGGGCAGTCTGTCTAATTTAATGCCTGATGCGAGATTACCCCCAAAAGTATAATTCGCGCCTGTAGCCAGCACGTATTGATATGGGTAAGTTGGAATATTCTGGTTTCCTAATTGTCCCCATGAAGCACGCAATTTCAAATTATCAATCCAGGCCGCATTATCCTTGATAAAGGATTCTTCAGAAATTCGCCATCCGGCAGAAACTGAAGGAAAAAGCCCCCAGCGGTTATTTGCTGGAAAACGGGAGGTTCCGTCATAACGGGTATTTACTTCCAACAGGTATTTTCCGTCAAACGAATAATTTAACCGGCCAAAAAAAGACCTTAAGCCCCATTCCTCAGCATAGCCGTTATTTTTCATATTGCTTCCCGAGCCGGCATTTATCTCATATAAAGCATTATTGGGGAAGTTATCACGAGAGGCGGATGTCCAGTCTAACCTAAATTCTTCCTGAGAATACCCTGCCAGAGCAGTAAAACTATGTCTGTTAACTGTTTTCGTGTATTGCAGCAAAGATTGTAAGGTAACCAGTGAATTATCGCCGGAATTGACGGACAGGCTGTTAGGGCCATATGTTTTAGTAGCGTTAAACTTAAACGTTGAGGTGAAGTCGTTATTGGCATAATTTCGGTAGTTATAACCCGCTTTTCCGCTTAAGGTTAGTCCTTTAATTATTTCCCAGGATAATTCAGCACCACCTAAAAAGTTATTGTTCTTTCTATTTGCAAAAGATTCGCTGGCCAGCCATGCTTCGGGCGCAAAATCATCCTGATAGCCATAAGTGCCATCTGACTTTTTACCAGCAATTAAATTAGGTTCGCGAACCGCAAAGGCTATCATATTCTGCATATCACCCGTAGAACGCGGTTCGTCAGTATTCGCTTTATATCCGTTTAAACTAAGCTTCAGTTGTAAGTTTTTCCTTAGTTTGCTATCGAAATTCAATCCCAAATTATATTTACTATAATCGTTTTCGGCAACAACCCCATTCTGACGCAGGTAGCCTACTGAAAAAAGGTAAGAATTTTTATCATCGCCCCCCATAAAACTTAAGGTATGATTGGTTTGAAAACCCGAACCTGAATTCAGTAGATCTTTAAGATGGGGTACGTTAGGATAATTATCCGGATCAGAGCCATCTTTATATTTAGCTATTTGCTCAGGTGTATACACCTTTCCCTGGCCTCCGCCATTGATATCAGCCTGATTCTTAATCGTAGCATACTCCCATGAGTCTACAAACTGAGGTAAAGCTGTTACATTTTGCCAACCAGCGTAGTTGTTATAATTTATCTGAAATTTTCCTTTCTGGCCACGTTTGGTTTCAATGAGAATAACCCCGTTTGCCGCCCTGGTTCCATAAATAGATGCTGATGCTGCATCTTTTAATACCGAAATACTTTTTATGTTATTAGGGTCGATATCGTTAATGTTGGCTGCCAAACCATCTATCAAGACCAACGGATCTGTTCCCGCCCCTGAAAATGTACCCAACCCCCGAATTTTTACCGAGGCTCCATCATTACCCGGACGGCCAGAACCCTGTGATACAGTAACTCCGGTTACCAAACCTGCCAGGGCCTGCGATGCCTGAGTTATAGGACGGTTTTCTAATTCAGTTGCAGATATACTGGATACAGAACCAGTTAAGTTGGTTTTCTTTTGCGTGCCATAACCAACCACAACTACCTCATTTAATGTCCTGGTGTCTTCTTCAAGTATTACATCAATAGTTGTGCGGCCATCGACAGCCACTTCTTTGGAGATAAATCCAACATAGGTAAATAGCAGAATGCCATCAGTACCCGGCAGAGTAAGGGAATACTTTCCTTCTGCGTCTGTACTGGTGCCTAAAGATGAGCCTTTGAGTTTAATGCTCACACCTATAAGCGGTTCGCCTGTTTTAGTGGTTACTTTGCCACTTATCCTTTGAACCGCTGCACTTGCATCTTCCGGACGGGCAATGATAACCAGATTTGAGGCTACTTTGTACGTAAGCTTACTGTCTGATAAGATTTCAGGCATTACTTTGTCAATGGTAGTATTCTCAACTTTAAGCGTAATACTATTCTGACTTCTGGAAAGAAGGGCATCATTGAATAAAAAGCGGTATTGCGTTTTTTTTTCGATTTCTTTGAATGCCTTTCTCAAAGATGCATTCTGTAAATTGAGGCTAATCTTGTCCTGGCCAAAGCCTTTTGAGAAAGTCTGAAATGCAGAAACTAGTATGAGTAGCACAATACATTTTGACATAATAAGAACTTTTAACACGTGTTTATTCCGCACCCGGAAGGCGCCGAAAAATTTTTTTTTCATACTTTTGAAAGTGGTTAGTTTTAACTATGATTATTTAACTGGTTAATAGTTAAGATAGCAACAACATTTTTTGACGGGGAGTGCTCGAACACTTCCCGTTTTTACAGGCTATCTTTTTTTGGGAATGTTTAATCGTCTTTATCCATGTCTCTTTAGCTTTTCTATTATTTATAAATGGTTATTTGCTTGTCTTTTATGTTATAATGAAAGTTGCCGGTAAATTGTAATGCCTTCATAACATCCTCTATACTTTCGTTTTTAAAACTGCCTGAAAGTTTGAGATTTTTTAAGCTTTCATCATGAAACTTGATACTTACATTAAAGTACCGTTCCATTTTCAGCGCTAGATCTTCGAACGTTTCTGAAGTAAAAACCAGTTTCTTTTCCATCCATTGGGCCTCTGCCGGAAGTGAGTCCAATTCCTGGTAATGTACATTGCTAAGCGTAATTAGAGGCAACTGATCGTCTTTTAAAATGCCGGTTGGTACTTTAGTCTCTAATGATGTATTTCGTACTGTTATTTTTTCTGAAGGCTTTAATACGATCTTTTTATCAGGATTATTCAGCAATGTTACTTCTATAGAACCTCTAAGTAACGAGGCCTCTGAAGTTTTATCATTAAGGAATGACCTGACGTTGAATGCTGTTCCAAGAACTTTTAAACGCAAAGACGAAGTAGTAACTATAAAAGGATGACTGGCATCTTTTACCACATCGAAAAATGCTTCGCCGCTAAGAGTAACTTCCCGGTAGCTTTCTCCGAAATGTTTATTGTAGGTTAGTTCACTTCCCGCATTCAACCATACTTTCGTTCCGTCGGGAAGCCTAACTTCGCTCATTGATCCGGCGGGGGCTTTAATCCGGGCCGTGATTAATTCATCTCTGCTTCTAGCATTCCAAACTACCAGTGATATTGCTCCTGCAATAAGAAACACAGCACATGCTGCTACCAGTCTCATCCTGCGAACAAAAGAATTGCTTCTGTGCAAAGGAACTGTATGTGCTTCGGGCATATTATTCTCAGGAAGTGTTTGTTTGAAACGTTGCCAGCGTTCATTAATTTGAGGAGGGGATAAATGGCGTTTCTCAGTTTTCCCAGAGCGCCACATTTCTTCCAGTTCATGTAATGGATACATGTTATCTATACGGCCCGATAGCAGGCCATTCAACTCGTCGATATCTTGTTGAGTGGCTTCACCGCTAACCTTTTTACCTATAAGTATCCATATACGATTTACATCCATTACTTAAAGGATACATCTTATGGTTTTTACCCTAGTGGCCCAATGAGTTTTTTTAAAAAAACATGAAAAGGTTGAATGTGATGTAAACAGATGAGTTGTTGGAAATCAGGAGTACTACAGGGCTTCCGTCTTCGAACCAGGAGATTTCTCACCGAAGGGGTTCGAAATGACACAAACTTCCTTCCATGCACCAGCCCTTTCCCGTCCGTCATCCAGAGGCATTGGTGCCAGGTCTGATGGGGTGGGAATGCCGTAGGGATCTGCTGATTCGGAGGAAAAAATTTCGCCGGTATTCCATCTCAGAAGATTTCTCACCCACAAGGGGATTACCTATGACATAAATTTATGTAGGCGCTTTGTCAGGCTAGGGCTCTTGCTGGTTCAAGCGTGCCGCTTGGACCGACTCCTCTGCTGAAACCATCTTAACTTTGTCATTTCAGCTTTCGGTGTTTTGCAAAAAAAATTACTCCCTCGAGAGGACGGTGCTGAACTGGAAGGTTCGGATCTTCGATCACGGTTCGTTTTAAATGTCATTTTCTCTTTCAGTGTTTTTTTTTTAAATTACTTTCTCGAAATGAGGATATGAGGGCAATCCTATTATTAATTTGAAATAATGGATTTAAATGAGCCTTTGATGAAGGGTTTCTTTGCAGATGAAATGTGACTTGCTATCTTTTTTAATGCATTAGCAATATGATATTCCACATTCTTAATACTGATATTTAAAATTTCCGCAACCTCTTTATACTTCAAACCATCTTCTTTTACCAGTTTAAATACAAGCTTACATTGCGGGGAAAGCTGTCCGATTGCTTTGTTTATCGCTTCAAGAAATTCGGAAGATATTATTTGATCCTGCGCTGTAGGGCTAAAATCCTGGATTTCAAAATTGATTTCATCTATGTTAACCTGATTTATTTTACTAAGCCGTGTAAGGCATCTTAACGAATGATTTTTCACAGATACATACAAATAAACCGTTAGGTTGTTAATACTCAGTAATTTTTCTCGGTGATTCCAAATATTAAGCATTACATCATTGTATATTTCTTCAGCAGCTTCCTCTGATTTAACAATGGATAGGGCCAAGCCATACAGCCTGTCGTAATATGCGGTATAAATTGTTTCAAATGCGGATTGATCGTCATTTAAAACAATTTTGTTTATGGCAACCTGCAAATCCTCAGGAGTCATGGCTGGAAATTTTGGTTAGAAAATATTTAGTCAACAAATAGGGCTTATTAGGATCCGCCCCATTCAAAGATACTTTAAAAGACAGGGTGAGAATTGTCTTAACACGACTTTCTCTTATACGATTCCGACTTAATTTTTTATAAAACTTTGCTCGCTGGCATAGCATCCCAATGCTATTAAGTTAAGCGGTGGAAACACTTTGAAGGATGCCCGTATTTTTGTTTAACTATTTGACGCTGATTACCCCTGCAAAGCCACCCATCGGCACGACGTGCGCCAGCAAGGCGAGAGAAAGAGAAACAGTAACTTCTGATTTTGCTGACCATTGGCTCCCTTCCAGAAAGCCATTTGCTGTATCTTTCCTTCGGTGTAGTCTTCGATGGCATTGCCTGCAAACTTTGTCGATTCTTCTGTAAGTAATTCCGTACGGAAAAAGCCTGGGTTAACAATAGTCGTTTTAATTCCAAATGATTATCTGGAAGGATTTGATGGAAGAAAAGTTATTTTAACCTTTTGATTCGCAGAACTTTTTTGCTTGGCTCTAGTTTACTCAGCCTGAATTGAAAGAAATCAGAACTCCTGTGAATTAGGGCTAGGACTGTATAGCCCATTTACATTAATCCCTTAACCTGTATAGCTATTTCAGGATGAGACAAAAAATGAGTTTTCTTCTCCTCTCCTTAACCTCTTCTTCTCCTCTTCTTTACCTATTCTTCTCCTCGGAGGAGAAAAACAGGTAAAGAAAGGGTTAACAAGAACTTAACATGAACTAAGCAATGTCTTTGGAAGGGCATTGAGAATGTCGTCCTGGTTGGTATTTGGATTAAGTAAAAATTTGTTAGGAGAAAAAGAGGTTTAACTCAATTCAGGCTTTATTAGGAAACAAGAATCTTGTTAAACATTAATGAACTATTTTGCACAATCAGGCTGAAGCCCTCAAATATTTATCGACAGACACAGTCCAATCCCTTATTTTATTTTGCCTTACTGACGCAGAAAGACGTTTTTGCAGCAAAGGTGCTATGCCTGTTTTTATGCCGGAATTGCAGTAATCGGCGGGGATGTGCTTAAAGAGCTTTACCTTGATGCCTTTTTTCATCGGATTGGTAATGATGCGCTGATTAAAACGCTCTTTTAAAGGTTTAAGGCTAAGAGTGGCATCTCCCATATATTCGGCAATGGCAGCATTCCACGCAGAACGGAAATTGTGCAGGGAGGCTTTCAATGCATAAATCTTCTTCAGGTTGGCATTGCCGATAATGGTTCTTGCGAAATATACTGCATCAGAAAAACGTTTTTGTGCCTGTTTTTGCCGCTCACTGAAAATGATCTTGCTCCTGTCAGGAAAAACGGTGACAATAGTTTTCCCACATACCTGTTTGAAAACAAGCAAGTTGTTTACACTTCCGGAGAAGCCTTGAAAGATAGGAGATAGTTGCCTGGCCATATGAATAGCCAATTTAAAAACTTAACTGAATAAATCAAAGTACCTGTAATTCACATCTCTTTTTCCATCTATTGTACTATTATCTACCAGTATGTCTCCAGGCTTTTTACGTTCAGTTTGTTAAAAAAGGCGATTTTTCAAAATTATCTGATGGTGTGATTACTCGATAACATTCCCCAAGTTATACTTGATTCCGTTATGGTGTAAAGTGCAGGAAATACTGGAAATATATGGATGATCCTGGAGCTATTACAAATAAGCACAGAATACAAAAGCGAGCTTAACAATAGTATAAGGCACACGCGGCACGACGTGCGCCAGCAAGGGCGGAAGTGACGGAGAGGTTGGAAGTGGAGAAGAAGGAGTTAGAACCGGAAAGACTAAAAATAAAGTAAAAGAAGGTGCTACAGACAATGCAGCACCTTTCCATTTAAATTAGCTAATGACGTATTCAACCTCATGTGCCTCCCAGGGTGCAGGAACCTCCAGTTTGTCGATAAGACGTTCAATCACATTTCCCGGTACCATGGCATCACGTTTAACATTTTGCTGTTTAAGAGTCGTATATGGAGCTTCGATATACACGATACGGACACTAACGCCATAAAGCATGAAAAGCTCAATCAGCTGAGAACGCATTTGAAAAGTAACATTAGTTGCATTCCATACAAAGCTTTTCTTCATTCTGAGCATGGCCTTTGCTTTTTCCTTAGCTTCCTGGATTACACGGCCGTTTGCTTTCTTATCCGTTGGTGAAATCCGCTTTTCTCTGCGAATGTCATCCAATGATATTACCGGAAGATCTGGAAAGTGCTTCTTAAGATAAGTGTCTTTCCCTGCTCCCGGTAAACCTGCAAGAAGCACAACCTCAGCTTCCGGCTTTTGGTGCGGAACATACTCTACTGAACTGTTTTCTTTTAGCAGGTAGTACATCCGGGCATGACAGGATTTAAAATCTCTCCGTGTTCCCCAGCAGTTATGTTCGCGGCAAAACTCTTCAAAGCAGTCGATACGATACAGCAGATCTTCTTTGTCCTGGCATATCCGCCCAAGAGCATCAGCTCTAGCCAGTAAAGCCAGCCATTCGGTATTTATCTCATAGCTTACCCTGATCAAAACTTTCAATGGATCAGGCTTTTCGAGTAACCATAAGGGTAAGCCATGGTAACGCACCAAACTCACAATCTGTTCCCGGATTGCAAAAGGAGCAGGAATTTCACGATATAAAATTTGTCTCGCTGTCATTGCTCCCTTCCTGGCATGTCCATGAGCGGTAATGCTGCCGTCGGCTTCTGTTACGGTGGTACTGTATTTCTCCACATCGTGAAGCAAGGCAGCAGCCCATAAAATTTCCTGATCCGCGGCTTCGAGTTTCTGATATTCCGGCAATTTTTCCAGAACTTCTAAAACCATTCGGGTGTGGATTGCAACATTTCCTTCAGCATGATGGCGAGGATCCTGCGGTACGCTCTCCATACGGCTGACCCATGCAAAATTCTCGTTGAGGTAATTCCAGTCTTTATTTTTAGTAATAGTCCACATAATTACCTCCCTCCTGTCTTAAGCTCGCCCGCTTCCAGGTTCTTGTCCAATGTTCGTCTGTTTTAACATGTCCTTTACGGACGTACTTAAATACATTTTCCGAAAAGCGATCTACAGGATAAGCCAATGCATTCCTGCTTACAATGCCTTCTATAGTTGCCGGTTGTTGCGTATGGATATCAAAGGGTTCGAATGTTCCCCTGCCTGATGCAAGGTTTAATACTTCCTGCTCAAACTCCTTTTTATCCGACACGTTTGTACTCAACTTCAGTTCCGGTACTGTAGGAAGATCGAGCATGGCCGCATAGAACTTTGTTTCTTCCCAGCTCAACCATTGATCATTTTCCCTAACCGCAAATACATAGAAATGATGATCTATATTTCTGTATTCGATGGAATGTACAGCGTATAAGTTTTCCAGAAAGATTTCCAGCGAACCGAGATCGTTTTTTATCAATTGCCAAAATCGCCGCAAACTCTCTGTCCAGGGAGAAACGGTTGGCGCAGCATGAGAACGGGCAAATACGCCCAGTCGGGAGAGACAGTTATTTTCTCCATCGAGTTTCTCCGTATGCACCAGTTCGGGAATGTCTTTTACAAGCTCCCAATAATTATGTTGAATCCTGTCGTCGCTGGTAGTGCCCGGCGAAAACGGATAATGATATGTCCTGCCATACTTTTTTGAAATAGCCATGATGTTTAAAATTAAATAAAACAATAGGAGTCATCTCTTCCCCAGAGCGAGGAAGTCATTCTTTAAAAGAATGTATGTATGACATTACATGGCTCAAATGATATGAGGGTTGTTGATGGAAGCAAAGATAGGGAAAATTTGGAAAGCACTAGGCACACCTTGGACGACATGCGCCAGCAAAGACCAGTGCAGGTACGAAGATTTGTATACTACTTAGCGAAAGGGTCGTAGCAAGATGCTACGACCCTAGGAACTCCTTTTATCGCTGCCGAACTCTACTAACAGTGAGGGAGGCGCCGGACTTACAAATTATCCCGAGCACGGTTATATTCCTAATCTTATTATCAATGCATCACTAAGTAAACATGAAGATGTGTATGCATAGAGTTGATTTAGATCCGAATACAAGATTTGCCTAAATGTCATGATGAATAAGGAAATAAGATACTCGGTCTGATCTTGTCTACTCACTAATTCGGCATTAGCGGAATTGCGAATTGTGTTAATAATGTTCAATAAGTTTAGAACTTCCTTTCGTGTTGTACTTGAAAAGGTATAACTAAGGTCAAAAGTCTTGCTAGACAATAATTCTCTTTCAATATCTTCAAGCTCGCTTGTGAGAATATAAAAGGGAAAATGTTTAAACTTAATTGAACATTCAAGTGATGTATAATCAATCAAGGCATGTCTTAAATTGGTATACCCAAAATCAATCAAAAAAATATCATTCTCGTCAACAAAAAAGTTGTCTGAATGCAAATCGCCATGACAGACTTTTTCATTATAAGCTATCTCCACATTCCAGATCTTATTGAAATTTTCGATCAGTGGACACTTAAGAACATCCTCATCTGTATAGTTTTTAATAGTTTTAATTACCTGGGTTAGCTTTTTAATATTTATGTATTCTCCGTATATTTCGGATACCTTAGCTTTTTTTTCCGATTTAAAGTCATTGCTACTCCAATGAGAAATTAGCCCACATTTAAATAACTTGTCAATGATTGTGGCGGTATTGTCATGGTATTTATTATCCTTTTTCTCTAGTACCTCACTAAAAGAATACGACTCCTTAGATTGTTCTGAGATAGCGTAATTGTACAAAATAGCCTCATGAGTTAATGTATCTTTGTAATGTGCGGTGTAGGAACCTACGTTCTTGTAGCCAGCTATATATTTACTAAAATTTATATATTCTTTTTTTAGCTTTTCGTCGTCGTCTAGCACTCCGTACTTCACAATATATCTGTTCTCGTTCTGAAAATCAAATGACTTCTTTGGTCGAACCTCTAAAACCTTAGCTCCACTGAATCCCTCTTTAAGAGTTCTATAGAAAATTAGCGGCGTTTGAAAAGACTCACACAGTCGCTTGATTATTTTTTGCTCTTCAGAGTGTATTTTTGCATTTGATAAATAGGTGGACATGACGATTTCTACATCGTCCAAAAATTTTTTCTTTTCATTACTAAATTTAAATGTGGGTTTCTCTTCAGTCTTTAAAAGGGAATAACTGTTAAAAGCTTTAAAATTATCAATGATAGTCTTTATTGAAGTTCTTAATGTTCTAAGCCCTTCGCTATCATTCATTTTAGACATTAAAAGAAAAACACACAAATAATTATTATCGCCAGTATCATCCTTGAATTCATGGATTTCTTTAAATAAGACATCAGAAAAATGACTTCTAATTTTATTTCTTATTGGTACGTAGTGGTAGGTGTTTTCGTATAGGAATAGAATTTTAGTAGCTTTTGAAGGGTCGTTCTCAAGTTTTGTAATAAAGTAGCCTTTGTAAGTTTCAAAGTAGTCCTCCATATGCATGATAAGATTTTGCAAAAGCTCATCAAAGTCAATATAGGCTTTGGCTATTTCGACGTTCTCAATATAAACCTCTTTTTCGGTGTCTATATCATCCTTTGCTACTTGGTCTTGATCAAAATCTTTTAAGTTAATTCTATTTAATTCTATTCCGTTTGCAAAACAATGCTCATAAAACTCGTTTACGAACTTTTTATAAGCACTTTTATTTTCGTTAGGAACTTGTTGAAGTATAAACTGGATTTCCTCAATTGCAGAATTATTGACACCATCCTTAGTGAACGTTTGTGTTTTTAAGCCATTCAACCGTAATAAAATTTCTCCAGCACTCATAGAATATTGTATTTATCCTGCCGTATTTTAAATGCAGTCTCACCACCCTCCAAAATTTTAATAATTTGCTGTTTAACCTCGTCAATAGTCCCCGAATTTTCGATTTTTGAACGTCTATCCTCATAATTAAGAAACAAATTAAATTCGGATTCAGAAAGTACCGGAATATTAGGATTGTGCGTAATGAAGATCAGCTGCCGTTTCTCTTTTTGATTCCTAATGATATCGTGAATTTTCTCGCTTATATATTTATTATCAAGGTTATCCTCTGGCTGATCAATAATCAAAGGGTTGCTAGAGACAGCAAAGATGATAGGCAACACGGTTGTACACCGTTGTCCCATGGATAGCTCATCAGAGTTCTTATAGTTTTCAAATTGTATCTCTCCACTATCTATTCTCAGTTTGAAATCTGGCAAGTCTTCGCAGTAAATACTCTCAACTTGATAGATATATTCACTATCAAAAAGAGCACTTATTAGGGCTTCCGACCTCACCTGATCAATTCCTGCAATTTGTTTTAAAGCGTTAACATTCCTCTCCTGTATTAGTCGAACGAATTGATCCGGTCTAAATGCATCAACAATCTTAAATACTAATTCATTATACTTTAATCCAGATCCTTTCAAAGCCTCGCGCAATTTGTCTTCAAATTCCGTGACTATGCCTGAGAACTTCAAAGTTATCTTTATATCACCATTTAAAAGCTCGTTAATTTCTTGAATAGCTAATAATCGTTTAGAAAATATCTGGTTCTTTATATCATTGAATTTTTCTATCAGAAATCTTCTTTCTTCCAGTAATCTAACTTTCTTATGGTTTATTTCTCTGATGTCGTGTTCTAAGACTTCACTGTCTTTTAATCTATTTGTTAAAACATTATACCTATTGAAATACTCTCTATTTTTTTCGAATTTCTGTTTCAGCTGAACAAATTCTGCTTGTTGACCCTCATGTATAGTTGACAAGCCATTAAATGTTATGTTAAGCTGTGTTCTATTTTCAATTATTAGTCCTGCAATTTCACCAAACTTTTCTTGAATCGTTCTATTTCTCGATTCAATAAAAGCCAATATTTCCTCTAATAATGACTTATTAATGAATTTTTCTCTATCAACCACCGCACTTGAATAGATATCATTGAGGTCATTTCGACTCAAATTTATCTGATTCAATAAATCATTGTATAGAGCTAAGGACTTGTGGAAGAACCGCTTCTCATCGGATCTAACTTTTTCATTATAATCTGCACTTTCAAATGCTTGTTTTTCGTCCGGCTTTATATCGACAGGTTCAGAATTTTGAAATTCTAAAATTTCTTCCCGAACATTTGTATATTGCGTAAGACTTTCTTGTAAGTGTTTGATTTTATAGTTGTAGGTCTTAATATCCTGAGCATTTGCATCTAGATCAAGTTGAACCTTTCGCAGTTCTTCCTTGAAAGATTGTATCTCAGATTTAATTTTCTTATCAATTAACTCTAACCTGTCAATAGGGGACCTCCCAATCTCCTCAATATTGTTTGTCTCATAGAAGTCACACTCTATTTGGCTGTAAATACGATTCAATGATGTAAATTCGTGTGTAGGATGTCTATAGGGCTGAGGCTCCTCATTAAATGTTTTAACAATCTGATAAAGAGCACCGTCTGACGATTCTACTTCGACTACTATTTCTCCGGTACCGAGGTTATTTCTTAATATCTCATGAGCCTTTCCTTTGTGAGATTCTGGGCACAACGCAGATTTTAAAAAATATAGAATTGTGGATTTTCCAGTCCCCCTTCCTCCCATTATGCAATTCATCTTCTCATCAAAGTGAACAATGAGATTGTCCTCGTAAAAACGAGAATTTTTAATTTGTATCGATTTTATATTCTTCATTTAGAACGGTTTGAAGCACGCTAAAAATTTCAAGCTGCTTATTTTATCTGGAAGATAGGTATGCTTACCAACTATGGCTAAGGAGTAAATGTAGTTACATATGAATATATCTACAAATAGTTACTGTTTTTTAAAACAAATTCAAATATCATTTGTAGGGAAACTATCTCTTCAACTAAAATTCTGATACCAGGCTTTGTCAGCTCCTGCTTAATGCATGAGATGTAACAGCACGAGCCAAGTCGCGAGCACTTCAAAAATAAAGCCGTTCTCCTCAACAGAAAACGGCTTTAATTCTAAACGCACTTTTCGAAGCACTAATTCTGCTCAATCTCCTTCAAACTCGTCATTTTCTTATAAGCCAGGAAACCCTTAATATCTTCAAAGTGCTCGCGAACGCGTTTATTCCCGAATTCGAATACTTTTTGAGCCAGTCCGTCTAAGAAATCGCGGTCGTGGGATACCAGGATCAAGGTGCCATCAAAATCTTGCAGGGCCTCTTTGATAATGTCTTTAGTTTTCATATCCAAATGATTCGTCGGCTCATCGAGGATCAGTACATTTACCGGTTCCAGCAACAGTTTGATCATAGCTAGGCGGGTTTTCTCACCACCGGACAGTACTTTAACCTTTTTGGTGGTATCGTCGCCGCTAAACATAAAAGCACCTAAAAGGTCTTTGATTTTTATGGTTCCATCACTTAACGGAATCTGATCAATCGTCTCAAATACCGTTAAGTTTTCATCCAGCAATGCGGCCTGGTTTTGAGCAAAATAGCCGATCTTGGCATTGTGACCAACTTTTAAGCCTCCCTCAAAATCAATCTCGTTCATAATGGCTTTGATCATGGTCGACTTACCTTCACCATTTTTGCCAACAAATGCTACTTTTTCTCCCCGCTCAATCACCATTGAGGCCTTTTCGAATACCACATGATCACCGTATGCTTTGGTTAGCTCTTCTACAATAACCGGGTATTGGCCCGAACGTGGCGATGGCGGAAACTTCAAGCGCAAAGCCGAGGTATCTACTTCATCGATCTGAATAATTTCGAGTTTTTCGAGCATTTTCACCCGCGACTGCACCTGCAAAGTTTTTGAGTAGGTACCCCTAAAGCGATCTATGAATTCCTGGTTGTCGGCAATAAAGCGTTGCTGTTCTTCATAGGCTTTTAATTGATGCACACGGCGATCGGCACGTAATTGCAGGTAATGGCTGTATTTTGCCTTGTAATCGTATATCCGGCCCATGGTAACCTCGATGGTACGATTGGTAATATTATCTACAAAGGTACGGTCGTGCGAAATTACCATCACGGCCTTGGCTGAATTGATTAGAAAATCTTCTAACCATTGAATACTTTCAATATCCATATGGTTAGTCGGCTCATCCAGCAGGATCAAATCAGGCTTCTTTAATAAGATCTTGGCTAGTTCAATCCGCATGCGCCATCCGCCCGAAAACTCAGAAGTTTGGCGGGTAAAATCTGCACGTTGAAAACCCAGGCCTTTTAATACTTTCTCTACTTCAGCATCGTAATTAATCTCTTCTACCGAGTAGAATTTCTCACTCAACTCCGATACGCGCTCAATTAACTTCATGTAATCGTCGCTTTCGTAGTCGGTTCTGATAGTGAGTTGCTCATTCAGTTCATCCAGATCCTTTTGCATTTGATGCACCTCATGAAAAGCTTTTGAGGCTTCTTCGAAAACGGTAACATTGTCCTGTGTAAGCAAATGCTGTGGCAGGTAAGCAATTACTGCATCCTTTGGCCCGGTAACAGTGCCAGTTGTAGGTTTTGCAGCACCGGCAATTATTTTTAAAATGGTAGACTTGCCTGCACCATTTTTACCCATCAAGGCTATTTTATCGTTCTCGTTAATCGGAAAGGTTACATCACTAAACAGGGTGGTTCCGCCGAAAGAAACGGAAATATTATTTACATTAATCACGAAATCAGGATATTAAAATATGAGTGGCAAAGATAGTGGAATTTAGAACAATACTGAATTCGGGTATAAGGGCTGTGCTCAATTATTTAATGAATCATGTTCGCTGGTTCCGATGGTATTAAGGGTTGCGTTCAATTTAATATTAGTGTTCTTTAAATTACCCGCAATAAGTGACTAAAGCCAATAAGGTTTTCCTGGATATTCGAGTAGCGTTTTTGCAAATACGCGTATGCGGATAGCGGTGCTTATTTGCTGTTAGTCGTATTAAACTAGTTTTTTACAAATATCGTCAATCAAACGCTTTACCTCGTTTGGCATATTTTGACCCATATATCCATAAGTTTGATCGGCAGTTTGAATTATTTGAGGTAATAGCATTTGATTAAAATCAATTTTTCCATCTCTGGTTCCATATACAATCACACCTAAATTATAGTCTAGGCGATTGTAAGCAAAACGAACAACTTTGTTCGATTCCGGATTTGTTCTCGAAATCAAATTTATTGACGTTACACCATCTGAACCATCAATAATATCTGCTTCAATTGTATAACCAAAATCAAAAAGTTGTTGTGTTCCTACCTCAATAAAATGACTGACGTAATTTTGGTGTATGTTGTTCATTTGACCTATTTATTCCAGTGGATAAGTTAAAAAAGTTCTTTTTAATGGTCCAGATTAAGTTTTAGTTTATTATTTCCTCAACAAGCCCAAAGAAAGCGAAAGTTCACTCGAGTTCAAAAGTTTTGGAGCCAGGCATATAATTTAACCAGTCTAAAGAGGAAGTACTAAGTGTCTGCATAAAGCAAAAGAGGCTCACCCCTACTGAGCGAGCCTCTCTTTACATTACCTAAAATCCTTTTAATTACTGAACTATAACTTTTTGTGTTCTTGTACCATCAACACCCACCACTTTAACAAGGTATATTCCTTGTGCCTTGTCCGAGAGCTCAAATTTTATATCCTGCGATCTTCCTTTTAGCATAACTGCTTTTTGTGCCACAATCCGTCCGTTCATGTCCAGGACAATTACTGAGGCTTTACCGGATTTATTACTGTTAAGATTTACAGTAAACTCTCCCTTTGAAGGATTTGGATAAATTGACATTACAGACACTTCAGAACCGCTTGCTTCAATTGGCGAGGCAGCAGAAGCTACACTAACAGCGTTTGTTGTACATGAGCCGATATTATCTCCATGGTTAAGGTGCTCCTGTACTGCTGACGATGCCACACAAATAGTTTTTCCATTGTGGCATACCATCACTTTGCCATTGTTATTACCGCAGGATACATCGATCATATCGATAGTGATAGAGGCAGTTGCTGTACAACCTGCATAATCGGTGATGGTTACGCTGTAAGTACCTGCGGCATTGACGTTGATAGATGGCGAGGTTTGTCCTGTACTCCAATTGTATATGGAAGTTGTACCAGTACCGCCAGCTGGCGCCGCATTTAAGGTAAGAGATGTAGGGCCGTAACCTTTATAAAGCGTGTTTTTATTATCGGTTACCTGATTTACAGCATATACATCGGGGATGCTTACAGTAAGAGGTGCATTTACGGTAAGGGTAGTGCTCGCTGTCGCCTCGTTAGTATTATGATCTGTAACCGTCCATGTTATGGTGGATAGTCCAACGTTGAAGCTTCCACTTGCATTCGTGCCGGAACCACTTCGTGAGGTTGCTCCTGTTATATTATATGAAACTGAAGCTACAGCACAATTGTCGTTAGCAGTAAGTTCTGGCACGGTATACGTATTTCCGCTGTAACAGAAAGCTTGTGCAAGCGGAGCAGACAGAACAGGTTTTTCATTATCTGTCACCATAACTGTTTGAGTTGCTGTCTGACTGTTGCCTGCCGCATCCGACACTGTCCATGTTACAGTAGTTTTACCCAGAGGGAATACTCCCGGTGCATCATTACTTACTATTAAATCGCTGCTGTCACTGCAATTGTCCCTTATAATTGGCGTACCAAGAGCAACCTGCGTTGCTGTACAAGCATCGTTTGTTCCAACTGCTAAATCATTGGGTGCTATGATAACCGGGCTGATTGAGTCCTTTACTGTTATATCAAAGCTGTGCTCAGTTGCGCCGCATGAGTTAGTAGCAGTAATAGTAACTGTTGTTGTTCCTTTATTGAATGTACTTCCAGAGCCTGTACCATCTCCAGAACCTGTGCTTGCTCCTGTAAAAGTATAAGTCAAGTTTGAAGCGGGATAGCCGCTGGCTTTAATTGAATAATTGACAACTGTATCACAACTGGTGGTACCTGTACTTGTAATGATATTTTCAGGCGAAACTGTGAAGCTTGGAATAGTGCACTCCAGTAGTTCCTGGTTATTTGCCAGAAGTTGGATATTCTGATCTGTTAAGACGTAATTGTATATCCTGAAATCACCGTAGGAATGATCACTGTATGGATCTGATGGCCACTGTGAACGTCCAAGGTAATTCTGAGTGGTAATGCCCAATTCAGAAGGCTTAACACTTGCCGTATTATCGGTAAAAATTACTTGTCCATTTATGTAAAGCTTGAAAGTGGAGCCTTTCTGCGACATAGCAACATGTACCCATTGATTCAAAGGAATAACGTAAGGGATAATCTGGTCGTAACTTTTTCCGATATCTGAACGGATTATCTGGTAACGGATCGTAGATGCATCATATTTGGGTACAAACGACATGTAA
>Ga0307408_100000791_pt1 | contig 25311 bp, 19 predicted proteins | sample 322Cmetagenome_FD_202116 | JGI IMG/M metagenome (GOLD analysis project Ga0307408, IMG submission 202116) | Maize rhizosphere microbial communities from greenhouse at UC Davis, California, United States - 322HYB-C-3 | ecosystem: Host-associated > Plants > Roots > Rhizosphere > Soil | place...
TATTTCAATCCCGCGCCACGCGTCGGACAAGGTCAGCACGGGATTGAAATAGCCGCCGGAGATGCCGCCGAAGGAAAGGATCAATACCGCCAGGCCCATGCTCGACACCAGGGTCGTCACCAGTTGCGCCATGGCGGCATCGCCGCCGGCCAGCCGTTGCGCGGCGATCCCGCAACCGCCGGAAATCGCCAGCAGCAATGCCGTTCCCAGGCTTTCCGCCACCATGCGTTTTGCGATGCCCATGCACGTTTCTCCAATGAAAACCCGTACTGTAGGACAGCCCGCGGCAGCGCTTATCAGCGTCCGGCAATACCGGCTATCGCCTCGTGCGCCAACCGTGCGCCAGCCGCCATCCGGCTTGACACGGGGTAAAGCAATTGCTCCAATGCCGGGATGCTGCTATCCAACCTGATCCATTACCTCGTCCTGCCGCCGATTAACCTGCTCGTGGTGGCGCTGGCCGGGCTGGCGCTGCGCCGGTGGCGGCCCCGAACCGGCAAGCTGCTGTCCCATGGCGCGCTGGTCCTACTCTTGATCATCAGCACGCGCTTTGCCGCCAACCTGATGATGGCGCCACTGGAAACCACGCCGCCCCTGACGGCGGAGGCCGCCCGTGGCGCCCAGGCCATTGTGGTGTTGACGGCCGGCGTCTTGCCGCGCGCACCGGATTATGGCGGCGACGATGCGCCGGACAGCCTGGCGCTGGCGCGCATGCGCTACGCGGCCAAAGTGCAGCACGACACCGGTCTGCCGCTGCTGGTGACGGGCGGGAAAATCGATACCGATCAGGCGCAATCGCTGGCGGCCAGCATGGCGGCCGGGCTGCGCAACGAATTCCGGACCGACGTCAAATGGATCGAGGAAGCGTCCACCAACACCGCGGAAAATGCCGCCCGCAGCGCCGCCATCCTGTTGCCGGCCGGCGTCAGGCGCATAGTGCTGGTGACCCATGCGATGCACATGGAGCGTGCCGCGCGGGTCTTCCGCGGCGCGGGTTTTGACGTGGTCCCGGCGCCGACCGCGTATTACTCGCGCGGCCGGTTCGGCCCCTTCCAGTTGCTGCCCAGCGCTTCCGGCCTGGCCGCCAGCTATTACGCGATCTACGAGTGGATCGGCCTGGCCTGGTACCGCGTCCGGCACTGACACCTGCACCGGGAAGCATGGTGCGGGCCGGCTTGGCGATGTACAGGCGGCCGTGTCAGGACGAACGGCTGCGGACCAGGGCCAGCGCGGCATCGAGCGCATCGTTTAATGCGCCGATGTCGATCGGCTTGGTGATGTAGCGGAAGAAGCCCGCGTCCAGCGCGCCATTGATGTCGTTTTGCATGGCATTGGCGGAAATCGCGATCACCGGGATGCTCGCGGTCGCGGGATCGTGGCGCAGGCGACGCTGCAAGTCCATGCCGCTGATGTCGGGTAAATTCATATCCAGCAAGATCACGCTGGGCATGCAGGTATGTATCAGCGCCCATCCCTTTTCCCCGTTCACCGCCGTCAGCAGCCGCACGTCCGGGCGGAAACGCAGGGCTTCCTCCACCAGCCGCAAGTTGGCGGGATTGTCTTCCACATAAACCAGCATCGGTGGCGCGCCGTCATCGTCCATGCGCACCGGCACGGGTGGCGTCGCGGCGGCCGTGATGGCCGCCGCGGCGGCTTGCGGCGCATCCGTCAGCGCCAGTTCAATGGAAAACACACTGCCGGTACCGGGTGAACTGGATACGGCGATGGTCCCGCCCATCAGTTCCACCAGCCGTTTCGTGACGACCAGGCCGATGCCGGTACCCTCCTGGCCGTTGTTTTCCTGTCCCAGCCGGTTAAACGGCTGGAACAGCCCGTCCACCTGCTCCGGGCGTAAACCTTGCCCGGTATCCTGCACCGACAGGCGGACCCGGTCGCCGGCAACGGCCACGCAATCGACCACCACCACACCCAGGTCGCGGTTGTATTTGATGGCGTTGGACAGCAGATTCAGCACAACTTGCTTCAGGCGGGTGCGGTCCGCCTGGACGTGCAGGCCGGTATGGGACGGGAAGATCATGCGGATGCTGCGCATGCCGGCCTGCGGCTCCATCATGATGTTGGTTTCCGTCAGCAATTCATCGACACCGACCGGTTCCATCGACAAGGTGACGGCGCCGGATTCAATCTTCGACAAGTCCAGGATTTCATTGATCAGCTCAAGTAAATGCTTGCCTGACTTCTGGATATACCCTATGAATTCCTTGCGCTGTTCCGGCGACACGGGCAATGTGTCATTGTCCAGCAGCTGGGCAAACCCGAGGATGGCGTTCAGTGGCGTGCGCAATTCATGCGACATGTTGGCCAGGAATCGGTCCTTGGCCTGGCTGGCGCGCTGCAGCTGTTCGCGCTGTTCGTGCAAGGTCGCTTCGATGCGCTTGCGCTCGCTGATGTCGCGGATCGCGCTCGACACCAGGGTTTCTCCTTCTGTTTCCAGCGGACTCAGGCTGATCTCCACCGGGAATTCCGTGCCGTCGGCACGCAAACCATAGAGCTCCAGGCCGGCGCCCATCGAACGCGGGCGCGGCGAATGAAAAAAACCGCCGCGCAATTCGGGGTGCCCCTGTGCAAAACGCCGGGGAATCAACACTTCAATCCGCTTGCCCAGCAGGTCACGGCGGTGGTAACCAAACAGGCTTTCGGCCTGGGTGTTGACCAGCACGATCTCACCGCCGCTGTTGACGATGACGATGGCGTCCGGAGCCGATTCCAGCAAGCCCCGGAATTTCTGCTCGGCCTTGCGGCGATCGCTGATGTCGCGGATCGCGCTCATCACCATCGCCCCTTCTTCGGTATTGATCGGGCTGAGCGAAATTTCAACGGGGAATTCTATCAAGTCCTTGCGCACCCCGTACAATTCCAGGCCCGCCCCCATGGTGCGGGTACGCGGCTGGGTAAAATAGCTGGAACGGTGGCCAACGTGGCCACTTCGGAAGCGCTCCGGCAACAGCACTTCGATGGGATGTCCCCGCAACTCCCCGTTCTGGTAACCGAACAGGCGCTCGGCCTGCGAGTTGGCCAGCACGATCAGGCCGGTGGAATTGGCGATGATGATGGCGTCCGGCGTCGATTCGAGCACGTCGCGGAAGCGGGCCTCGACCTGCTTGGCGTCGCGCATGGCTTTCAAGCGTGTAATGTCCTTCTTGCAGAACATCACGAATTCATTGCGGCCGGCGCTGTCATACACGGTTTTACTGACCACATCGACAAACACCGGGGAACCATTCTTCCGCCGCCTCAGGATTTCATAGTCCCAGGCACCGCCGCTGCGTTCCAGTACCTGGACAAAGGTGTTCCAGTCCTGTCCCGGCATGCCGACCAGCTCATAGAGCGCGCGGCCATCCGCTTCGTTCGCCGTATACCCAAATACTTGTTCCGCCCCCGGCGACCAGTGCATCACAATCCCGCGCCGGTTGCATACCACCACTGCGCCCGGCAACTGTTGCAATACCATCTGGTCGAAATCGGTGGCCATGGTTTCTCCTGCAAATTTAACAACGTGAGTATAGGGCCGCATTTGCTTCCGTCACAAGCGCCAAGTGGCGCCGAAGCCCTTCAATTGGCAGTGCCCGGCAATAGTCCGATGCGACGCGACGGCAACGGTGCCCGGCGCCGCGCTGGCGGCCGGGGTGTCGGGTGGTCCGACAATATGTTCGTTAATTGCAAATTATTATATCGACGAGCATGCAAGCGTTGTTTATTTGCCTGCCTATAACACTGAATGGCCTCAGTAACACACCGGTGCAAATAACAAATCATTACAATTGCTTACTGTTCGGTTTAAAGGCCAGGCGCCATACTCTGCCGATTCTGCCCTGTTGCGGTGCACTGCAACAAATAGCAAAAAATAAAATCCTTCTATTGTGATATAGAAATAAGTGGTAACATGGCATGTAATGTTCGGCAGCAAGAAATTCGTAAAAAGGCAAAGTTCTCGATGGAATTATTCAACAAATCTGGCATTTTAGTCGCGACAGTGTTGGTTACTGTGGGTGTACTGATCGGAGCACAAGCCCAGGATGACATGGTGCCACCGCCCAGTGTGATCGAAGCGACGGCCCAGAGATTGAATAACGAAGGGGATTTTGTTGCAGAGCGGCGACTGCGCGAATGGGCTGCGCAAGGTTCCGCGGTGGCGCAACGCGAATTGGCACGACATTACCAGGCCGATCCCGCGCACCGCGCCGAGGTACTGCAATTACTCGAAGCCGCCGCCCGCAGTGGCGATTCCCAGGCTGCCCTGCAACTGGCCCAGTTGCGTACAGTGAATCACGGCGCCGGCATCGACAACATGACCGAGGCCGCCGCGCCCCATACCGCGGCCAACAGCCTGACCCGCTACTAACCTTCGCGCCGCCCCATCCCCCTGCACGGCAACCGCGACACGCCGCATTGCGCCGGCGCAAAGGCATGACAGCTTGCGCGCCTACCCTGAAGCAATCACTGCCCAGGAGAGCGCCATGCCCCGTTCGATCCGCCTGCACCTTGCCGCCACCCTATTCCCGGCCTTGCTGGCCGCCACCGGCTGTCGCCACGAGCCCGACCCGGCACAGCTGATCGCATCCGCCACCCGCCACCAGGCCGGCGGCGATAACCACGCCGCCATCATTGAACTGAAAAACGTGTTGCAACGCACGCCCGCGCATGGCGCCGCGCGCTTGCAACTGGGCGATGTATATCTGGAAAGCGGCGACATGCTGTCGGCCGAAAAAGAATTTCGGCGCGCACACGACGCCGGCGCCGCGCCGGCCGCGTTCTGGCCACGGCTGGCCACGGCGTTGCTGCTGCAGCAACGCTACGAACAGGTGCTGACCGAACTGCCGGACGATGACGCGCTGCCGCCCGGGGCGTTGGCCGAAGTCCAGGCGCTGCGCGGCTACGCCTTGCTGGGATTGCAACGCAACGGCGACGCCGCCCGCCAGTTTGCGCAGGTGCTGGCGGCGTACCCTGGCCATCCCACGGCGCAGTTGGGCGAGGCCCGCATGGCGCTGCAGGCGGGTGACATGGCGCGGGCGATGGCAATCGCCAGGCGCGTGGTGGCCGCGCAGCCGGACCATATCGAGGCGCTGCGCCTGCTGGGCGACTTGCATCGCCGCGCCGGCGACCTGGCGCCGGCACTGGACAGTTACCGCGAAGCGATCAGGCGGCGTCCGGGCAATTTGCACGCCCGGCTCGACGCGGCCGCGCTGCTGGCGGCGCAAGCCCGTACCGAGGAAGCGCGCAAGGAGCTGGCGCAAGCGGTCAAGATCGCGCCGGGCAGCGCTGCCGTCATTTATACCCAGGCGCTGCTGGCACTGCAGGAGAAAAAATACGCGGCGGCACTGGAACGCCTGCAACTGATCTTGCGTGCCGCGCCGGACCACCCGCCGTCGAACTTCCTGGCCGCCGGCATCTACCTGGCACAAAATAATCTGCCGCAGGCGGAACAGCACATCGGGCATTTCCTGGCGGCGCAACCGCAACACGCATTTGGTGCGCGGATGGCCGCGATCATCGCGCTGCGCAACGGCAAGGCGCGCGAAGCCGTGGCGCTGCTGGAACCGCTGCTGGAACGCCATCCCGACGACAGCGAATTGCACGCCACGGCCGGTGAGGCCTACATGCGCCTGCAAGCGTATGCCAAGGCCTCCGCCAGTTTCGACAAGGCCGCCGCCACCGGGCCCGCCACCGCCGCCACGACAGACCTGCGCACGTCGCAGGCGCTGACCCAGCTGGGTCTGGGCGACAACCAGCGCGCGGCGGCGGTACTGGAACAGATCCTGCAGGCACCCACCGGCGCCGCGCCCGATGGCGCGCGGCAGCGCGCGGGCGCGTTGCTGGTGGTGGCCCACTTGCGCGCGGGCGACCATGACAAGGCGCTGGCGGCGGCGCAATCCCTGGAACAGCAGCAAAACAATCCGGCGCTGCAAAACCTGAAGGGTGGCGTCCACCTGGCGCGCAAGGATCCGGACCAGGCGCGCCGGGCGTTCGAGGCGGCCTTGCGGTTGCAGCCGGGCTACCTGCCCGCGCTGCAAAACCTGGCGCAGCTCGATATGCTGGCCGGCCAGCCGGAATCGGCCCGCCTGCGCTACGAAGCGGCGCTGGCGCGCGACAGTGGCAATACCGAAATCATGATGGCGCTGGGCGCCCTCGCCGCCCGGCGCGGCCAGCGGCAAGCGGCGCGGGAGTGGCTGGAACGTGCGCATCAAGGCGCACCCGACGCCCTGGCCCCGGCCTTGCAGCTGGCCGCCTGGTATTTGCACACGGGCGAGCTGCCCCGGGCGCTGGCGCTGGCGCAAAAGCTGCAGGCCGCCAATCCCGCCAGTACCGAAGCGCTGGCGCTGCTGGCGGCGTCTCGCGCCGCGTCCCGCGATATGGAGGGGGCGCTGGAAAGCTACACCGACCTGGCGGGCCGCCAGCCAGGCAGCGCGGCGGCGCAATTGCAACTGGCCGGCGCCCACATGGCGCTGGAACGGCCGGCCGAAGCGCTGGTGGCGCTGCGCAAGGCGCTGGCATTGCAGCCGGATCACGGACTGGCGCTGGCCACGGCGGTACGCTTGCTGACGGAATCGCGTTCCTGGGAGCAGGCCTTGGCGCTGGCGCGGCCCGCCCAGTCCCGTCCCGCCAGCGCAGCGCTGGGCTACCGCCTGGAAGGCGACATAGAAATGGCGCGCGGCCAGCCAGCGGTGGCACTGCCGCTGTACCGCAAGGCCCATGCGCTGGAACCCGGCGGGCCGCTGGTGATATCCCTGCACCGCGCACTGACCGCCGTTGGCAAGGCCGGTGACGCGCACAAGCAAGTGAGCGACTGGCTTGCCAGCCATCCGCGCGACCTGCCGACCCGCCTGTACCTGGCCAGCACCCTGGTGGCGGCGGCCGACTACCGCGCCGCGCTGCCGCATTTCGAGCAAGTGCTGGCGGTGGAACCCCATCACGTGGTGGCGCTCAATGACCTGGCCTGGAGCTGCCAGCAAATCGGCGACCGGCGCGCCCTGTCCTTTGCGGAAAAAGCCTATGCGCTGGCGCCGGCCAATCCCACCGTTGCCGATACCCTGGGCTGGATCCTGGCGCAGCAAGGCCAACCCGGCCGCGCCGTGCCCTTGCTGAAAAAAGCCACGGACGCCGCGCCGAAGGCGGGCCATATCCGCTTCCATTACGCCAGCGCCCTGTTGCGCGCGGGCGACCGGGACGAAGCCAGGCGCCAGTTGCAGCGCTTGCAATCCGACAGCGGCTACCGGCAGCAGGCGGAAGTGCGCGCCTTGCTGGCCGGCCTATAGCGGCCCCGCGGCGCCGGGTGGCGGCTGGTAGCGGCCCGGCGCCATCAGGTTGTGCGGGTCGAGCGCCGCCTTGATGCGGCGCACGGTACGCCAGAAGCCGTCACCGGCCGGATCCAGCGCCGCCATCGATTGCAATCCGACCCGGTACGGCAAATAGCCGGCCGCCATCAGGGCCTCGAACAGCGCGTGGTAGCAGGCCTGGGCATCGGCGCTTTCCTGGGCGTTGTCCTTGTCATAGGCCACCGTCAGCACGCCACCCAGGGCGCGCTCGGTGATCATGCTGAAGGTGGCGAACAAGTCAAAACCGTGGCGCGCAAACAGCGGTTCCGCCAGCGCCATCACCGCTTGCAAGTCCGCGCCCCGTAGCGGCAGCACCGGCGACAGCCACAGCAAACCGCAATTGTCGCGCGCGGGATCGGCGCCGTTGGGAAAATCCGGCGGCAAGCCGCCCCGCCGCCGCCAATAGGCGCCGGCCAGGAAGCGTCCGTCCGGACGCCCACGATTCATATTGAACAGCGAACGGCCCAGCGCCACCCGGGCCGCCAGCTTGCGCCCGGCCGCCGTCGTCCCCAGCAGGCGCGCCGCCGCGCCGGCCAGCGCCAGCTGGCGTTCGTCGACGAAGCGCGGCGCCAGCTTCAATGGCGCCAGCGCCCGGCGCAACGCATGGCGCGCCGCCGCCACCTGGCGCGCGCTGCCATACAAGGCGCCGGAAACCGTCCACGCCGGGATGCCGGCCGCGTGGCACAGCGCGGCGCGCGCATCGGCCGGCAAGGGCCGCGTTGCCAGGTCGCGCGGATAGGTCATGCCCCCCGACAGCACCCGCAAGTCATTGCCGACATGGATTACCGAACGCAGCGTGCCATCCATGCGCAGCGGGCGCAGCGCATCGACCACCGCCGCCACCCCGTCATGGCGCGGCACACCGCACAGGAAGTGCGCCAGCGCGGCGGAGCGCGGCATCAGCCACAGCCCGACACTGGTGACAATGCCCAGGCCGGACTGCGTAAACAAGCCATCGATCCATGGCCCCAGTCCATACGGGAAAACCCGGGCGGCGCGCGCATGCGGGTAATGCGTGTAGCCGGTGCCGACCACGTCGCCGTCCGCCAGCACCACTTCCATGCCGCACACCTGCAGCACCCGGTTGCCATAGGGCGAGTGCCCGAAGCCGCGTTCCAGGATATTGCCCACCAGGCTGGTATCGGGTCCCGCCCCGGTGCAATCGAGCCAGTACGGCAAGCCTTGCTCGGCCAGGAAGTGCGACAGCTGGCCTTGCGTGACACCGGGTTCGATCACCACATAACCCAGCTCCGCATTGGCGTCGAGGATGCGGCGCATGCCCGACAGGTCGACGATCACCTGGCCCGGCAAGACCGCGCACGCATCGCCATACCCCCAGTTACGGCCGGTACTGACCGGATACAGCGCGGTGCGGTACCGGGCCGCGATACGCACGGCGTCCACCACCTGGGTGCGGCTTTGCGGCAGCAGGACGGCGGCCGGCCGCGATGGCCACGACGCGGTGCTGCTGGCGTAAGCGTCCAGTATGGCGGGATCCGACCGCACCTGCGGCCCGCCCAGCACGGCGCGCCACTGCGCCAGCGCCGCGGCCAGCGGATCGGGATCGGTACTCATCCCTGCCCCCGCATCAGCCGTGCGGTGATGCCCGCCTCGTCGCTGGCCGGGAAGAAGTACGGATAAAACGAGCGCTCGTCGCCATGGTTTTCCATCAGGCCGCCATAACGCTGGATTTGCGCCCCCATGTGTTCCAGTTCCAGCCGCAACAGCACGGCCGGCGCCCCCACCCGCGAACAGTTGCGCTGCGTGCCGCAATGGTTGAATCCGAGCATGCGGCGGTAAAACATCACGTGCCGCGGATTGACCTCGATCACATAATCGGTATGGCCATGGATGTGGTGCGCATACAGGTAGGAGATATGGATCAGCCCGGCAAAGACGCGCCGCGACGCGCCCTTGTCGATCGCCAGCCGCGACGGCTCGCACAGGCGCCGGCCCTGCGCCCGCAAGTGGTCCAGTTCGTGCCGGAAATTCTCGTCGGCGGGCAATCCCAGCGCCGGGTCATCCAGGCACAGCGACATGGTGCCCACCGTGGCGCCACCCGCTTCCGCGTACAGCGTGATGCGGTTGGGGCCATGCACCGCGTGCGGGTCCACGTCATAGCCGCGCCAGCCATACATCTTCTTCAGCAGGACACTGGCCGCTTCCCGTTCCCGGCGGGAATTCGCCAGCCGCAGGTTGAAGACCTGGCGGTCGATTTCATGGTCTTCCGCCGGATCATGGGGGCCCTCGCCGATCACCATCTCGCGCATGCCGGGGCTATCTTCAAAAGAAATAATCGTGTCGTTGTCCACAGTACCTCCCTTTGGTTTTGGCAACTTGGACCAGCGACCGGCAAAAAAGTTCCCGTCGCCGGCACGATTCCTCCGGCACTGTCGCTTTTCTTCGCAAAGCACTGCACGCGCCGCGCATCGCTTCGCCAAGCCACTGTTTTATATGCCTATTCAAAGCAGGCACGGATGCTGCTGTACTGGGCTAACCGCACCCCAAGCGGCCAACCATGAAAGGAACAGCTCGCCATGAAAACCACGAAACTCTTGCTGGCGGCAGCCACCGCCCTCGCTGTGGCCGGCCCTGCCAGCGCCTCCACCTTCGCCTCCGCCATCCTGGACATCACGGACTTCAAATTGCTGCATTCGTCCGGCGCCGATTACGCTGTCGGAAATTTTGCCAACCTGGCCGGCACCAATGACGCCCACGCCACCGCGCAATTGAACGGGGTATTCGCCAACGACGCCGATTCCCGTTCCATCCTGGCCGCCGTGCCGCCCAACGTCGCGCAGCAATGCCTGGGCGCCTGCATGCCGATCGCCGCCGACACCTTTACGCCGATCGCCGGCCTGCCCCCCGTCACCAGCACCTATGGCCATGCGGACCAAAAACTGACCGGCTCTTCGATCATGATCGGCGCCACGCCGGCCGGCGCCCACGCCTCGACGCGGGCGGACGCGTCCACCGCCGTCAATGCCGTCGCGTCCGGCAATTCCGATGTCGGCACGTCCACCACCTTCCGCTTCGTGATGGGCACCTCCGACACCATGACGGTCTCGTTCATGGGCAATCCCTACACGCGGGCGCTGGTCACCCCCGGCTCCGGTCCCGTATCGAATGCCAATGCCCGGCTGTCCTGGTCGATCAACATTCTCAACGTCACCACCGGCGCCACCGAACTGGCCTATGCGCCGAACGCACTGAACGCCGGCAGTATCCGCAGCGCCACCCACGCGGCGCCGGCCGACCTGATCTATGCCCCCGGCGCCAGCGCGTTTTCCGCCACCACCGGCATGCTGATGGCGGGCAATGAATACCAGATCACCATCAACCACAACTCGCTGGCCAACACCTTGCAGGCGGTGCCGGAACCCGCATCGCTGGCCATCCTGGCAACCGGCTTGCTGGGCATGGGCTTCCTGGGCCGCCGGCGCCGCGGCTAGGCCCCGCGCGGACCGCGCAGCCTGGCTTGATGCCGCTCAAGCCCCATGGAAACTTGGGCCGGGCGGCATGGCGTCCTTCCTATAATCGATCCACAGGCCGCCACGGGCGCCGCCCATATTGCTGGGACGATATATGGAAGAGTTAATACAGCAACTGCAGACGGCCGCCCACTGTGTCTGGAAATACCGCTGGCGTACCGCTGCGGTCGCATGGATTTGCGCCCTGGCCGGCTGGGCCGGCGTCGCCTTGCTCCCCAATGCTTACCAGACCTCGGCCCGCGTCTTCGTCGATACGCAAGGCATCCTGAAACCGCTGCTGTCCGGCATGACCAGCGTCCCCAACGTCGAACAGCAGGTGGCGATCATGAGCCGCACTTTGCTCAGCCGCCCCAACATCGAGCGTGTCATGCGCATGGTGGACCTGGATTTGCGCCAGACCACGGCGCGCGACCATGAAATCCGGATGGAGGAGTTGTTGAGCCGCATCCGCATTGCAGGGACCGGCAGCTACGACATTTACACCATCACGTACATCGACCGCGATCCGCGCCTGGTGCGCGACGTCGTCCAGTCCCTGCTGGCGATCTTCGTGGAAGGCAGTTTCAGGGGCAAAAAAGGCGAGTCGGAAAAAGCCGTGCAATTCATCGATGAGCAGATCAGCACCTACGTGGCCAAGCTGCAGGCCGCGGAAGAATCCGTCAAGGAGTTCAAGTTGCGCCATAACGCGCTGTTGCCACGCCCTGGCCAGGACTATGGCGCGCAACTGCAGCAATCGGCGGACGCCCTCAATACGGCGCGCCTGGAATTGCTGGAAGCGGAACAGGCGCGCGACGCGATCCGCCAGCAATTGCCGCCCATGGCCCTGACCGCGGCGGCACCCATGGCCCGGGAGCCGAGCGGGCCGCCGGCCATCGATGAGGCGGAACTCGAGGTCCGCATCGCCGCCCTCTACAAGACGCTCGATACCCTGCGGTTGCAATATACGGAACAGCATCCCGATGTCATCGCGGCGCGCCGCCTGCTGGCACAACTGGAACAGCGCCGGACCGACAGCGCGCTGGAGCCGCCGCCGGCCAACGACCCCGGCCGGCGCTACAGCCCCATGCTGCAACAAATCAAGGTGGCGCTGACGGATGCGGACGCCAAAGCCGCCGCCTTGCGGGCCCGCGTCCGCGAACTGACTGTGCGCCACACGCGCCTGGAAGGACAAAGCAAGGCTGTCCCGGAACTGGAATCGCAATTGGCGCAACTGAACCGGGATTACCAGATCAACAAGGACAACTACGAAAAACTCATCAGCAAGCGCGAAGCAGCCAAACTTTCCGGCAATCTCAGTTCAACCCAGGAAATGATGAATTTCCGCATTATCGACCCGCCCACCTTGCCGGTGCGGCCGGTGAGCCCGAACCGCCTCCTGCTCAACAGCGGTGTCCTGGTCCTGGCGCTGGCTGCCGGCTTGCTCACGGCGCTCGCGGCAAGCCGCAGCCGGCCACATTTCGACAGCCTGCGTGAATTGCGCGACTTCAGCGGCCTGCAAGTGATCGGCGTGATCGCCATGCACTGGACACCCGCCCAGTTGCAGGTGCGCCAGCGCGGCCGGGCGGCGTTTGCCGCCTTGCTCGGCGCCTTGCTGCTGTCATATGGCGCCCTGATGACCTACACCGTCGCCACCGACGGCAGGGCCGCAGTCCCTGGTTTGACTGCGCACTGAGCACCGGGCCCCAATCATGCGCAACCGCCATTCCCCCCCCCTGCCGCCCGCCGGCGCACCGGTACCCGGCCATGCCATGGTGGCGGAAGAATTCAGGATGATCAAACGTCCCTTGCTGAAGAAACTGCGGGACGGCGATGGCGCCAGGTGCAACCTGATTGCCGTCACCAGCGCCACGCATGGCGAAGGAAGAAGCTTTTGCGCGCTGAACCTTGCGCTCAGCATGGCCGTGGAACGCGACACCACCGTCCTGCTGGTCGATGCCCACATGGCCGCGCCCTCGCTGCCCGCCATGCTGGGATTGCCGGACGGGCCCGGCATGATGGAACTGCTGATGGATGACGGCCTCAATGCCGCCGATGTCATTATCCGATCGAGCCTGCCGTCCTTAAGCGTACTTCCGGCGGGCAAGGCCCATCACCACGCCGCGGAAATGCTGGCCAGCCGCGACATGGAGCGCCTGCTGACGGAACTCGCGTCACGCTATGCGGACCGCGTGATCCTGTTTGATACCGCGCCATTGCTGGTGACGACGCAAGCCAGTGTGCTGGCGGCGCAAATGGGCCAGGTGGTGCTGGTCGTCGATGCCGAAACCACCACCCATGCCGCGCTGGCGGAAGCGCTGCGCCACCTTGAACCCTGTCCCCACATCCACCTGGTCTATAACAAGGCCCGCGTCAAGCCGGCACCGCCGGTCTATGGCGCCCGGTAAGCCATACCGTAACCGCAAGGAGATGCGATGGAAATGCCGACCACCACCACGCAACTTGCCCGTCAGGCGGCCCCGGCCTGCGCCCCCCTGGTTGTCCATATCACCGATACGCTGGACAGCGATGCGTCGGATAGCCTGTTGAGCCTGCTGTATCAAATGCCGCCCGGGCGCTACCGCCATGTCATCATAGGCTGGCGCCGCGGCGCCATGTGGGAGCTGCGCCATAGCGGCCATGTGGCGCAGGTGGTCCATCTGCCAGCGGCCAGCTGCGACCTGCCGGCCGACAACGGCCCGCGGCTGGTTCGGCTGTTCCGGCGCCTGCGTCGTTTGCGGCCGGCGCTGATCCATACCCACAGCACGGCGCTGCAATGGCTGGCGGCGCTGGCCGGTGTCCCCGTCCGGTTGCATGGCGCCAGCGCGAGCGGGCACCCGCCGTCACGCCACGGCCTGCGCGGCGGGCTGCGCAGGCTGCTGTCGCCGGCCGCCCCGCCGCGTCCCCATACGGCGATCGACTGCGCGCAATTCCATCCCCGGCTGGGCCCGGCCGCCGCGCTGGGGCCGGCCGGCTTCCTGTGCGATGGCGCCTGCGTCATCGGTACCGCCGGCCCGATGGATGGCGTCCACGGCCACGCGAGGCTGGTCGAAGCCTTCCTGCTCTTGCTGGCGGAACATGGCGCCGCCGTGCCGCTGCGCCTGCTGATCATCGGAGACGGCCCCGAACGCGCCCTCTGCAAAGACATGCTGGCGGCGGCCGGCGCCGGCCACCTGGCGTGGCTGCCCGGCCAGCGCGACGACGTGGCCCGCCTGATGCGTGTCATGGATGTCTATGCGGCCCCGGAATGCGCACCGGATTCGGCCCTGCACGTGCTGCAGGCCATGGCCAGCGGCTTGCCGGTGGTCGCGTGCCAGGGCGCCGCGCACAGCCGCCTGGTGCAAACCGGCTGGACCGGCGCGCTGGTGCCGCGGGGCGACGCCTGCCTGCTGGCCGATTCCCTGGCGGATTACGCCAACGTGGCGGGACTGGCGCGGCGCCACGGCATGCGCGGCAGGCGCCAGGTGTTAAGCCACCACAGCCTGGCAGCCGTGGCGCAACATTACACGCAGCTCTATGACAGCCTGATACCGCGCACCGAACCGGCCGCATGGGAACGCTGGGCCCGCCTGAAATGACCGCCCGCGCCGCGCGGCGGGCGCGCCCCCGGCTTGCCGCGACCGGGGGGAATGCCGGGAACCGTGCCGCTGAAATCGCCGCCGATTGCATCAGCCGGCATCGGCTGATGCCGGCCGCGAGTCAGCGGATGCCGTGGTGGCTCATCAAGTCGTACAGCGTGGGCCGGCTGACGCCCAGCAATTCCGCGGCGCGCAGGATATTGCCGTCCACCCGGCCCAGGGCTTTGATCATCACCCGGTATTCGGCGGCATCGCGTGCCTGGCGCAGATTGACGTTGTCGGCCACCTCCGTGCCCGCTTCGGGCAGGCCCAGGTCTTCGAGCATGATCAACGGCCCTTCCGCCATGATGACGGCGCGCCGTACGCAATTTTCCAGTTCCCGCACATTGCCCGGCCACTGGTGCGCTTCGATGGCGGCCAGCGCTTGCGGGTGGAATTGCAAATGCCGCCGGGCACTGGCGCAGCAGCGGTTTTTTATATGATGCGCCAGCAGCAGCGCATCGCCGCAGCGCTCGCGCAGCGGCGGAATCGCCAGCACGATTTCACTGAGGCGGTAATACAGGTCTTCACGGAAGGTGCCTTGTGCGACTTGCGCCTGCAAGTTGCGGTGGGTGGCGCAGACCACCCGCACGTCGACCGGGATTTCATGCCGGCCGCCGACCCGCTCGATCACCCGCTCCTGCAGGAAGCGCAGCAATTTCCCCTGCAGCGCCACCGCCATGTCGCCGATTTCATCCAGGAAGAACGTGCCGCCATGGGCCAGTTCGATCTTGCCCTGCGTTTGGCGGGCGGCGCCGGTAAACGCGCCTTTTTCGTGGCCGAACAATTCACTTTCCAGCAATTGCTCGGGAATCGCGGCGCAATTAATCGCAACAAATGCCCGCCGCCGGCGGGGACTGAGGCGGTGTATCCCCCGCGCCAGGACTTCCTTGCCACAGCCGGATTCACCCAGCAACATCACGCTGGCCGACGTCGGCGCGACCTTTTCCACGTCGCGGCACAGTTTCAGCATCCCGGCATCGCGCGACACCAGGCCGGCCAGCGGCGAATCCTCCTCGATTTGCAGCATGCGCTTGTGTTCCACCTGCACCGCGTGCAGGAAAAACGCCCGCTCCACCATCAGTTGCAGCACATCGAGTTCCATCGGCTTTTGCTGGAAATCGTAGGCGCCCATGGCGATGGCCTTCAAGACGTTGGCGCGGTCCTGGTTGCCGGACAGGACAATGACTTTGGTTTCCGGCGCCGCCGCCAGCATGTCGGCCAGCAGCGCCAGGCCCACCCTGGCGCTGTCGGGCTCCGGCGGCAGCCCCAGGTCCATGGTGACAACGGCGGGCTGGTGGCGGCGCAATTGCGCCATGGCCTGTTCCGGATTGCCGGCCACCTGTACATCATAATCATCCAGGCCCCACCGCAGCTGGCGCTGCAAACCCGGATCGTCTTCCACTAAAAGCAGTTTTTTCCTGGTCATCTTTGGCCTCCCGATGATGGATGCACCACCGGCTTAACGGTGGCTTAGTCATCATCCCCCCGACGCGTGGCGCGGCTTTGCGGCGCCGCAAACCAGCCTGCCGCGCGCCGTGCCGCGCCTGAAAATGACCGTTCCATGACAGGGAAGCGGCAAATCGCTTATAGTCTTACTTCTCTCGAGCAAACTTGACGATTTAATTCAATGAAATTCGATGTCGCTATCGTCGGCAGCGGGCTGGCCGGCTTGTCGGTGGCCCTGCACCTGGCGGAAACCCGCAAAGTTGCAATCATTTCCAAACGCAAACTACTGGATGGCGCCAGCAATTGGGCCCAGGGCGGCATCGCCGCCGTGCTCGATTCCGGCGACAGCCATGACCAGCACATCAGCGACACGCTGGTGGCGGGCGGCGGGCTGTGCGACGAAGCGGCGACCCGCTTTATCGTGGAAAACGGCCGCGCGGCGATAGAATGGCTGATCGAACAGGGCGTCCCGTTTACCCGCGACGACAGCGCGGAACTGGGTTTCCATTTGACCCGCGAGGGCGGCCACAGCCAGCGGCGCATCATCCACGCGGCCGACGCCACCGGCCACGCGGTGCAAGTGACGCTGGAACAGAAAGTCCGCGCGCATCCGAACATCAGCCTGTTCGAACACCATTGCGCCATCGATTTGATCACCTCCGACAAGCTGGGCCCGAAATCGGCGCAGCACAGCGCGCAGCCACACTGCCATGGCTTGTATGTGCAGGACGTCAATACCGGCGACGTGCACACGGTCGCCGCCGAACATACCGTGATGGCCACCGGCGGCGCCGGCAAGGTCTACCTGTACACCACCAACCCGGACACCGCCAGCGGCGACGGCATCGCCATGGCGTGGCGCGCCGGCTGCCGGGTGGCCAACATGGAATTCATCCAGTTCCACCCGACCTGCCTGTACCACCCGTACGCGAAATCGTTCCTGATCACCGAAGCCATCCGTGGCGAAGGCGGCTTGCTGAAACTGCCGCCGGAAGCCGGCGCCGCCGCCGGCAGCCGCTTCATGCTGGCGCACGATGAGCGCGCCGAACTGGCGCCGCGCGACGTGGTGGCACGCGCCATCGACTTTGAAATCAAGAAGCGCGGCCTCGATTACGTCCACCTCGACATCAGCCACAAGCCGGCCGACTGGCTCAAGGAACACTTCCCGACGATTTATGCGCGCTGCCTGGAGCTGGGCATCGACATCACGAAAGAACCAATCCCCATCGTCCCGGCGGCGCACTACACCTGCGGCGGCGTGGTGACGGATTTGTCCGGCCGTACCGATCTGCCGGGCCTGTATGCCGTGGGAGAGACCGCCTACACCGGCTTGCACGGCGCCAACCGCCTGGCCTCCAACTCGCTGCTCGAATGCGTCGTGATCGGCCGCGCGTGCGCGCAGGATATCGAGGCCAAGGAACGCACGGGGACGCCCTACCTGCCGGACTGGGATGAAAGCCGCGTCACCGATGCCGATGAAGAAGTGGTGATTTCCCATAACTGGGATGAATTGCGCCGCTCGATGTGGAATTACGTCGGCATCGTGCGCACTACGAAACGCCTGGAACGGGCGCAGCACCGGATTGCGCTGCTGAAGGAGGAAATTGACGAGTATTACCGCAATTTCCGCATCACCAGCGATTTGCTGGAATTGCGCAACCTGGTCGACGTCGCCAGCCTGATCGTCAACAGCGCGTTGCAGCGCCGCGAAAGCCGTGGCCTGCACTTCAGCCGCGATTATCCTGCCACGCTGCCCAAGGCGCTGCCCAGCGTGCTGACTCCGGATCGCCGCTAGCGACCCGCTAGTGGGTCACCAGGCAACAAGTCCGGCGCGGCTACGGCACATTGACTTCGTGCCGCTGCCCCAGCTTCTTCAATTCGCCGCTGTCCACCATGCGTTGGAACGCGGCATCGAAATCGCGCCGCAAGGTGTCAAACTGGGGTTCGCGCGGAAACGCAAAATACCCGTCCTGCACATCGATCACCTTGGGCAGCATGGTAATCTGCCCCGCCAGTCCCAGCCGGCCCAATACGGGTTCCGTATTGCGGCGGTTGCTGGCAAACAGGTGGACGTGCTGATGCACCAGCATTTTCAGGCCGCTGTCCACGCTGTTGGCAATACTGAGGCGCAGTTGCGGGCGGGCCTGGTCAAACGCGTAGCCATAGGCCCAGCCATTGAGCACCACGATGCGCTGCTCGCCCAGTGTACCCAGGTCGCCGTTCCAGCTGGCATTGGCGTCGGCGCGCGCATAAAACACCATCTGGTCCTGGTAAAACGGCAGCCGCGAAAACACCATGGTCTGCTGCCGTTCGGGGGTTTTATAGGGGCCGATGAGGATATCGGCCTTGCCCTGGGCGATCAGGGCCTGGGCGCGCGCCCAGGGATACAATTCGAAGCGCACGGTATGGCCGGTGCGCTGGGCCAGGGCCCGTACGATTTCCGGGCCCAGCCCGATGATTTCGCCTTCCTGTCCGCGCTCGAACACCCGTTCGAAATGCGCGCCGATGGCCAGCAATTCGCGCGCCGATACCTGCGGCGTGACGCCCAGTGCCGCGACCAGCATGGTTGCTAACAGCTTTCGCATAAGCTCCTCCCAGTGGCCCCATCATAACACCGGAGCCAGCTAAGGCAATCGGCGCGTGGCGCGGCCGCCTCACCCGCGATACAGGCCGGGCGGCCGGCGCCGCGCGACCGCCCCGCCACCGGCAAGCGGTCCGGCCGGCCGGTGGCCGCGCCACCGGACAACCGCCGCGGCGTCGGCGTTCAACGCTCCTGGTTTCAGCCGTTAAAACCCTTGCCTTCGGCCGCCAGTCTGGCCAGCAGCGGCGCCGGTTGCCACGCATCGCCGTGGCGGCCGCGCGCCATGCGCTCCATCGCCGCCAGCACGTTCGGCAAGCCCACCGTGTCGGCGTAGAACATCGGGCCGCCGCGGTGCAGCGGGAAGCCGTAACCGGTCAGGTACACCATATCGATATCGGAGGCGCGCAGCGCAATGCCCTCTTCCAGGATCAGCGCCCCTTCGTTGACCAGCGCATACACCAGGCGTTCGACGATTTCCTGGTCGCTGATCTTGCGGCGCTCGATGCCGAGGTCGGCCGAATGCTGGACGATCATCGCATTGACGGCCTCGTTCGGATAGGCCTTGCGGTCGCCCGCCTTGTAGTCGTACCATCCGGCCCCGGTCTTCTGGCCGAAGCGGCCCATTTCACACAGCAAGTCGGCGGTTTTCGAATAGGTGATGTCCGGCGATTCCACGGAGCGGCGCTTGCGGATGTACCAGCCGATATCGTTGCCGGCCAAGTCGCCCATGCGGAACGGTCCCATGGCAAAGCCGAATTTCTCGACCGCCTTGTCCACCTGTTCCGGCAGGCAGCCTTCTTCCAGCAGGAAGCCGGCCTGGCGGCTGTATTGCTCGATCATGCGGTTGCCGATAAAGCCGTCGCACACGCCCGACACCACGCCGGTTTTCTTCAGTTTTTTCGACAGCGCCAGCGCGGTCGCCAGCACATCCTTGCCGGTCTGCGCGCCGCGCACGATTTCCAGCAGTTTCATCACATTGGCCGGACTGAAGAAGTGGGTCCCGATCACATCCCGCGGGCGGCTGGTGAAGGCCGCGATGCGGTCCACGTCCAGGGTCGAGGTGTTCGTGGCCAGGATCGCGCCCTGCTTCATGACCTCGTCCAGCCTGCTGAACACCGCCTGCTTGACGCCCATGTCTTCAAACACGGCTTCCACCACGATGTCGGCATCGGCGATCTCGGCATAGTCGAGCGAACCGGTGATCAGCGCCACGCGCTGTTCAAACTTTTGCTGCGTCAGCTTGCCTTTCTTCAGCGTGTTTTCATAGTTCTTGCGGATCGTCGCCAGGCCCTTGTCCAGCGCCTCGGCCTTCATTTCCAGGATGGTGACGGGAATGCCGGCATTGGCGAAGTTCATGGCAATGCCGCCGCCCATGGTGCCGGCGCCGATCACGGCGGCCTTGGCAATGGTGCGCACCGGCGTGTCGGCCGCCAGGTCCGGCACCTTGCTGGTCATGCGTTCGCTGAAGAAGGCATGGCGCAGCGCCTTCGATTCGGGGGTTTGCATCAGTGAAATAAATCGCTCGCGCTCGAACGCCAGGCCATCTTCGAACTTCTTCGTCACCGACGCCGCCACGGTTTCCACGCACGCCAACGGTGCCGGGAACGGGCCCGCCATGGCTTTCACGGTATTGCGGGAAAACTGCAGGAACGCTTCATGGTTCGGATAATCGACCTTGCGGTCGCGCACTTTGGGCAGCGGGCGCACCGCGGCCACTTGCCCGGCAAAGGCGATCGCCTGTTCCAGCAAGGGCGCGTCGGCCGCGAACACCGCGTCGAACAGCCCGGTGCCGGCCAGTTTTTCCGACATCACCGGGGCGCCGGACACGATCATGTTCAGCGCCGCTTCCAGTCCCAGCACGCGCGGCAGGCGCTGCGTGCCGCCGGCGCCGGGCAACAGGCCCAGCTTGACTTCCGGCAGCGCGATTTGCGCGCCCGGCATCGCCACCCGGTAATTGCAGCCCAGCGCCAGCTCCAGGCCGCCGCCCATGGCGACCGTGTGGATCGCCGCCACCACCGGCTTGGTGGATTCTTCCACGGTGCGGATCAGCGTATGCAGCGACGGTTCCGCCAGCGCTTTCGGCGAATTGAATTCGCGGATATCGGCGCCGCCGGAAAACGCCTTGCCGGCGCCGGTGATCACAATGGCGGTGACGCTGTCATCGGCCAGCGCGCGGCGCATGCCCTGCACGGCGGCAGTGCGGGTTTCCAGGCCCAGGCCATTGACGGGCGGGTTGTTCAGCGAAATGACGGCTACGGTGCCGTGCACGTGGTAATCGGCGCTCATGTCTCTTCCTTATTGTATGAACAGGTCGGCAAAACCAAACTATAACGCAAAAACGAACGGTCGTATTATTTTTTTCCTGGCGATGCTGTGGTACTGTGCGGAGAGGCGATATCGCGGAGGAGCAGGATGGCAGGCGACCGGATCATTCAGCACGTCAACATGGGGCAATTGCTGACCGGCAGGGGCAATACCCGCCTGCTGGCGGTGCTGGGTTCGTGCGTCGGACTCGCCTTCCTGTGGCCCAAAGGCAACCGCTGCGCCCTCGCCCATTGCGTGCTGCCCAATGCGCCCCCGGAAGAAGGCGGCATGGGCGCGCGCTATGTGACCCAGGCCGTGCCCTCGCTGCTGACCGCCATGGGCGTCACCATGGCCGACCGGCCGGACGTCGACGTGGTGCTGGCCGGCGGCGCCAGCATGTTCGGTCCCGGCAGCGCGCTGTTGCAGGTGGGCCGCCAAAATATCGTGGCGGCCCTGTCGACCTTGCAGCAGTTCGGCTTGCGCGTGGCGTGCAGCGACCTTGGCGGCTTTGCGGGACGCCAATTGATCGTCGATTGCGGCATGTACACCTGCTTCGTCAGGCCCATCGTCGCGCCGGCTCCGGAAATGCCGGCACCGCCCCAGCCGCTGTGGCGCTGAGGCGTTCAAACCTCGAGCCATTCCTTGCGCACCGCCGCGTCGGCGCGCAACTGTTGCGGCGTTCCTTCGAACACCATGGCGCCATGCCCCATCACGTACACGCGCTGCGCGATGTCGAGGGCGATCGCGAGTTTTTGCTCCACCAGCAGCACGGAAATGCCCTTGTCGCGCAGCGCCTGCAAATAGTCGGCAACTTGAGCGACAATCTTCGGCGCCAGTCCCTCGGTCGGCTCATCGATCATGATCAGGTCCGGGTCGCCCATCAGGGTGCGGCACAATGTCAGCATTTGCTGCTCGCCGCCCGACAGCACGCCGGCCGCCACCGCGCGCCGCTCCTCCAGGCGGGGAAACATGCGGTACATGTCCGCCAGCTTCCAGCGCGGCGCGCGCGCGCCGTTTTTCTCGCCCAGCAACAGGTTTTGTTCCACCGTCAAGGTCGGGAACACGTCCCGGCTCTCCGGCACGTAACCGAGCCCCTTGCGCGCCACCTGGTAGGCCTTCAGTCCCAGGATTTCCTCATTGCGGAAGCGGATGCTGCCTTCCGCCCGCACTTGGCCCATGGCGGCCTTCACCAGGGTCGAGCGTCCGGCGCCGTTGCGTCCCAGCAGGCTGACGATTTCCCCCGGCCGCACCCGCAGGTCGACGCCATGCAACACATGGCTCTTGCCGTAATACGCCTGTAAACCACGGATTTCCAGCATCACGCCACCTCCCCATGCGCGTCACCCAGGTACGCCGCCTGCACGTCCGGATTGGACCGGATGCGCTGCGGCGTATCGCAGGCGATGACTTCCCCGTACACCAGCACCGCAATGCGGTCCGCCAGCCCGAACACCACGCCCATGTCGTGTTCGACCATCAACAGCGTCTTGCCCACGCTGACCTTGCGGATCAATTCCACGGCCGCATCGGATTCCGAGCGGCTCATGCCGGCGGTCGGCTCATCGAGCAGGATCACCTCGGCGCCACCGGCGATGGTAATGCCGATTTCCAGCGCGCGCTGTTCGGCATAGGTCAGCACCCCGGCCGGCGTGTGGCGCAGGCGCTGCAAGCCGATCAATTCCATGACTTCCTCGGCCCGCGCATGGGCATCGCGCAGCCCGGACAGCATGCGCCAGAACGCGTAGCGGTAGCCCAGGTGCCACAGCACGGCGCAGCGCAGGTTTTCATAGACCGACAGGTTCGTAAACAGGTTGCTGATCTGGAAGCTGCGCGCCAGCCCAAGCCGGTTGACCTGGTAGGGTTTATAGCCGGCAACGTCGCGGCCATTGAGCAAAATCGCCCCCGAAGTCGGGGCAAAGCGCCCCGAAACCAGGTTGAACAAGGTGGATTTACCGGCGCCATTGGGCCCGATCACCGCCAGCCGTTCGCCCTTATTCACCTGCAATTGTGCGCCGCGGATGATTTCCGACTTGCCGAACTGCTTGCGGACCGCGCGCAGCTCCAGCGCATAGGGATGGTTACTCATGCGTTCCTCCGTATCATGTCAGCAATCACGGCGCCCGCCGCATCCCACGCCTGCGCAAACCCCGGCCGCGCCAGGCGCCAGCCAACCATGCCGGCCCCCAGCAGCGCGCCGGCCAGCAGCCATGGCCCGGCGGCGTGGGTATCGACCAGCACCCCGAACAGGCTTTTCTCCGGGCCGTTGACGGCGTCCTGCGTCAGGTGGTACGTCATCTCGATCGCCAGCACCAGCCCGGCCACCCCGACCAGCACCGCCAGCGACAGCCGCGCCAGCGGCGCCGCGATGGACCCGAACTGTCCGAACTTCGCGGTGCGCAGCAACAGCATCAGCAGCGAACCGAGGCCGCCCGGCGCAAACCGGACCAGCACCACGAAGAACAGGCCCAGGTACAGTTGCCAGGCCGCCGTATAATCGGGCAACAGCACGGAAAACAGGATGCCGACCACGCCGCCCAGCAGCGGGCCGAAGAAAAAGCCGATGCCGCCGATGAACGTGAACAGCAAAATCGCGCCCGAACGCGCCGCACTGACATTTTCCGCGCTGACGATCTCGAAATTGATGGCGGACAGGCCGCCCGACACGCCGGCAAAGAACGACGACAGCACCAGCACCAGGTAGCGCACCCAGCGCGTGTCGTAGCCGATGAATTCCACCCGCTCCGGATTGTCGCGCACCGCGTTGATGATGCGGCCCAGCGGCGTGTGCGTGTACGCGTAGGCCGCGGCGGAGCACACGAACAGCCAGGCCGCGATCAGGTAATACACCTGCAGCTGCGGGCCATAGCTAATGCCGAACACTTGCCCGCCATAGACCCGGTTGGTGGTGATGCCGCCTTCGCCGCCAAAGAAACCGGGGAACATCAGTGCGCTGGCAAACACCAGCTCCACCAGGCCCAGCGTGATCATGGCAAAGGTGGTGCCGGCCTTGCGCGTCGTCACGTAGCCAAACAGCACGCCGAAGCCCATGCCGGCCACGCCGCCGACCAGCGGTATCAGCGTGACGGGGATGCTGGCCTGGTTCATCGCGTGCGCGGCAAAGAACGCGCCCAGGCCGGCATACACGGCATGGCCGAACGACAGCATGCCGCCCTGGCCCAGCAACATGTTGTAGGACAGTCCGAACAGCATGACGGTCCCCATTTGCGACAGCATGGTCAGCCCGCTGCCCTTGCTGAACACCAGCGGCGCGGCCAGCAGCACCAGCGCATACGCGCTCCACAGCAGCCAGCGTCCCAGGTTCAGCGGTGTATAGGCCAGTGCCTTCGCGGGCCGGCCCCCTGGTTTGATCGGTGTCGTCGTCATCGGGTTCACCCGTGAAGTTGTCGGTATCGCCTGTGGATTCATTCGCGCGTCCCCAGCAAGCCGCGGGGCCTGAAAATCAGCATCAGCACCAGCAGCACGTACGGCAGGATGGCCGCCGTTTGCGCGATGGTGATGGTGAGCAGTGGATGGCTCAGCCCCGGGCCCTGGCCAGGGGGCATGCCCAGCACAGCCAGCAAGCCGCCCAGCGTATGGTCCAGCGCCACGGCGGCGGTCTGCATCACGCCGATCAGCAGCGACGCGATGAACGCCCCGGCCAGTGATCCCATGCCACCCACCACCACCACGACAAAGATGATGCTGCCGACCGTGGCCGCCATGGCCGGTTCGGTGACGAACACCTGGCCGCCGATCACGCCCGCCAGCCCGGCCAGCGCACTGCCGCCGCCAAACACCCACATGAAGATGCGCGGCACGTTATGCCCCAGCGCTTCGGCCGCCTCCGGGTGCGTCAGCGCGGCCTGGATCACCAGGCCGATACGGGTCCGTGTCAGCAACAGCCAGGTCCCGCCCAGCATGGCCAGCGCGACCGCCATCATGAAGGCGCGGTACTTGGGGAAGCTGGTGGAAAACAGGGTAAACAGCGGCCCGTCCAGCGCGGCCGGCAGCGGATAGCGCAGCGCCGTGCGGCCCCACACCAGTTGCACCAGTTCCACCGCCAGGTAGGACAGGCCAAAGGTGAACAGCAGTTCCGGGATGTGGCCATACTTGTGCAGGGGCCGCAGGCCGTAGCGCTCCACCAGCGCACCGAGCATGCCCACCGCCAGCGGCGCCAGCACCAGCGCCGGCCAGAAACCGATGCGGCTGGCGATTGTATAGGCGATGTAGGCGCCCAGCATGTAAAAAGACGCGTGCGCAAAGTTCAGCACCCCCATCATGCTGAAGATCAGGGTCAGCCCCGATGACAGCATGAACAGCAGCAAGCCATAGCTGATGCCGTTCAACAGCGTAAACAGTGTGAATTCCATGAAAAACCCGTGCGTGAGGAGGCGCACCGTTCCCCTGTGCGGCGGGGACGGTGGACCATGGGTCGAAGGGACGGCGCGGCGGCCCGTTTATGGTACCGGCATCGCCGCGCCGGCGCTACCGGGGATCAGGCGCCGGGCCGCTTCATCTGGCACGAGGTCGGCTGCCCCGCCACATAGGCATCGATCTTC
>Ga0307408_100000792_pt1 | contig 25286 bp, 21 predicted proteins | sample 322Cmetagenome_FD_202116 | JGI IMG/M metagenome (GOLD analysis project Ga0307408, IMG submission 202116) | Maize rhizosphere microbial communities from greenhouse at UC Davis, California, United States - 322HYB-C-3 | ecosystem: Host-associated > Plants > Roots > Rhizosphere > Soil | place...
CCTGCCCCAACGATGCTTGTGCGAGTAAGGATTTAGGTAATGCCCGTGACCTGGAGCTGCCGTTTTCCGAGGCGGGAACTTTTACGCTGAGTTTGCAGATCACTGATGTTCATGGTGCGACTGCAACCGCCAGCCAGCAATTGGAAATTGGTAATGAACCGGCCAGTATCGAATTGGTTTCTGCGCAAAATAAATCCTTCTTCTGGGGGGACACCAGTAGTTTTGCTTATCAATTAGCGATTAATGACTTGGAAGATGGTGCTATAAAAACCATCACTAACAATAATCCTAATGTGCAACTCCGTTATAGCGCTGCACAACAAGCGGGTGCACAAGGGCATCAACTGGCTAGCATTAGCGATCAAGCAAAAAATTTACTCGATGCGAATAATTGTTTAAGTTGCCACAAACTGGATGAAAAAGTTGTAGGCCCGGCATTGCGTGAAGTTGCCAAGAAATATCAGGACGATCCTAATGCTATGACCTATTTGGTGAAAAAAATTGGCAATGGCGGCAGCGGTGTATGGGGCGAGATGAACATGCCTGCGTTCTCTGGCTTGGGCGAAGCAGACCTGAAAGTCTTGGCGACTTATATATTGTCACTCAATAAAGAAGAGGCGGCTGTAGCATCCTTACCCTTGGCAGGAAAGTTGTCGCTCAATGCGCACCAGGCAACTCAGCAGCGCTTATTGGATAACACACCTTTTGTGGCCCAAGGTGAAGCCTATTCATTGGCGGTGAGTTATAGCGATAAACCGGTTAACGGAATGTCTGCTATTGCGGTGAATAAAATCTTTTCACTTATCCCGCATCGGGTTGACCTTGACAGTGTGTTTGATGGTGCGCGCGCGAGTAAAGATGTTAAACGCCATACCTTCCGTGAAATTAAAACAATTCAAATGCCTGCGACCACTGACTGGTCTGGTTTTGCATTGGGCAGTTTTGATTTAACGCAGATTAAGTCGCTACAAGTAGGCGCTTTTTTCTTTAAAGAAGCGGCTGCCTGGCAATTTGAATTGCGTCGTAATAATGCAGAGGGCGAGGTGATTGCTGCTGGTGTTCTTTCATCTGGTGCAGAACTCAAAACCTATCAACGTAGCACTATCGCGGTAACGCCGACTTCAGGGTTTAGTGAATTGTATTTGCAACTCAAAGTGGAAAATAAAACCTCTGGTGAATTGTCGTTGCAGGATATTAGTTTTGAGAAATAAAAATAGTTGATTCAATTGTGGTACAGAGAAGGAGTTCGTAATTTCCTCTGAGACTGCCGGAGACAGGATGTCGACGACAAGCCCCCATGGATGGGTTCACGGCGTGTCTCAGAGGGAATTGCGGAATCCTTCGTTCCTCGAATAGGGCGATATACTTTTACAGCCCGCCACGTGTTAATTTTTCGGGGTTTAGCAATTGCTCTAATTGCTCCCGACTTAATCCACTCTGCTCCTGCGCAACATCAATAATCGCACGCCCTTCGGCATAAGCCTGTTTGGCGATAGCCGCTGCTTTCTCATAACCGATTAATGGATTTAAGGCCGTTACCAGAATCGGATTTTGTGCCAGCGCTTTTTCGATGCTGGTGTGATTAACGGTGAAAGTTGCAATCGTTTTATCGGCCAACTCATTGCAAGCGTTACTCAGCAATTCAATCGACTGCAATAGGTTGTAAGCAATCAGCGGCAACATCACATTCAATTGAAAGTTTCCCGATTGTCCGGCAATGCCAATACTCACGTCGTTGCCCATCACTTGTGCGCACACCATACACACGGCTTCAGGAATAACCGGGTTTACTTTGCCGGGCATAATCGATGAGCCAGGTTGCAGCGGTTTTAGATTAATTTCGCCAATGCCCGCGAGTGGGCCGGAGTTCATCCAACGTAAATCGTTGGCGATTTTCATCAGGCTCACGGCGAGGGTTTTTAACTGACCGGAAATTGCTACAGCGGTGTCTTGCGCGCTCATTAAGGCAAAAAAATTATCGCCGGGCATAAAAATTAAACCCGTCGCTTCGGATAAATACTCAGTCACTTTACTGGCAAATTCCGGGTGTGCATTAATGCTAGTACCTACTGCGGTGCCACCTTGTGCCAAGCGCAGCAACTGCGGCAGCGCCATTTGCAAGCGCACATAATTGCTTTCAATTTGACTGGCCCAGCCTTCCAATTCCTGGCCAAAGGTCAGGGGCATGGCATCCATTAAATGGGTGCGGCCGGTTTTCACTACCTCGTGTAACGCTTCCGCTTTACCGAGCAGACTGGTGTGCAGTTCTTCCAGCGCAGGGAAAAGTTGCTGTTTAAGGGCGAGGGCGGCGCTGACGTGAATGGCGCTGGGAATCACATCATTACTGCTTTGGCTCATGTTTACCTGGTCATTGGCGTGCACCTTCTGCCCGGCCAAATCGCTGGCGATATGGGCAATCACTTCATTTACATTCATGTTGGTGCTGGTGCCAGAGCCGGTTTGGAATACATCTACCGGGAACTGGTCTACGTAATGCCCCGCAAGGATACTGTCGCACGCTGCCGCAATTGCCCAGGCAAGGTCGCTATCGAGCAACCCGAGCTCCTGATTGGCCAGTGCCGCCGCTTTTTTGATGTGCACCACGGCGTGAATAAAGCGCGGGGGCAGGATGAGGCTGCTAATAGCAAAATTATCCAGTGCGCGTTGGGTTTGGGCGCCATAGAGCGCGGTTTTAGGGACTTGAACCTCACCCATGCTGTCGTGCTCGGTGCGGAACTCGCTCATAGAAACCTCCTTCATTGGATTCATGACATAAATGAATCCTGATCCCGATCAGTTTTAGTTACAATCACTTTTTTAATTCATTATTGAGTTCTTATGTCCAAGCAATTTGTCGTTAATAGTGAATTCGCCCCCGCCGGGGATCAGCCCACCGCCATCGCCGGCTTGGTGCAGGGGATAGAGGCTGGGCTATCGCACCAGACCCTGCTGGGGGTTACCGGTTCCGGCAAAACCTTCACCATCGCCAATGTGATTGCGCAAGTGCAGCGCCCCACGCTGATTATGGCCCACAACAAAACCCTGGCCGCGCAGTTGTATGGGGAGTTCAAAGAATTCTTCCCCAACAATGCGGTGGAATATTTTGTTTCCTATTACGACTATTACCAACCCGAAGCCTATGTGCCGTCCTCCGATACCTTTATTGAAAAGGATTCAGCGGTAAACGAGCATATTGAGCAGATGCGCTTGTCAGCCACCAAAGCGCTGCTGGAGCGGAAGGACGCGATTATTATCGCCTCAGTATCAGCCATTTATGGTTTGGGCGACCCGGACGCTTACATGAAAATGTTGTTGCACGTGGTACGCGGCGACAAAATTGATCAGCGCCAAATTTTGCGTCGCCTCGCCGAATTACAATACACCCGCAATGACATGGATTTTGCGCGTGCGACTTATCGTGTGCGCGGCGAAGTGATTGATATCTATCCTGCTGATTCTGATATTGAAGCCGTGCGCATTGAGTTATTTGATGATGAAGTCGAGCAAATTTCTATTTTTGATCCGCTCACTGGTGAGGTGCTGCAAAAAGTTCCGCGTTTTACTATTTATCCAAAATCTCACTACGTAACTCCGCGCGAGCAAATTCTGGAAGCGATTGAAAATATTAAAGAAGAATTGCGTACCCGTCTGGAATATCTGCGTGAAAATAATAAATTGGTAGAAGCGCAGCGTTTGGAACAGCGCACCCGTTACGATTTGGAAATGATGCAAGAGTTAGGTTACTGCAACGGCATCGAAAACTATTCGCGCTACTTATCCGGCCGTAACTCCGGTGAAGCTCCACCCACGTTGTTTGATTATTTACCGCAAGACGCGTTGCTTGTTATCGATGAAAGCCATGTGACCATTCCGCAAATTGGCGCCATGTACAAAGGCGACCGCTCGCGTAAAGAGACTCTGGTGGAATACGGTTTCCGTTTGCCCTCAGCACTGGATAACCGCCCCATGCGTTTTGATGAGTGGGAGCACATAGCCCCGCAAATGATTATGGTGTCGGCAACACCCGGAAAATACGAAGAAGAGAAGCAAGGGCAGGTCGTTGAACAGGTGGTTCGCCCCACCGGTTTGATCGACCCGGAAATTGAAATTCGCCCGGCCACAACACAAGTGGATGATGTGCTCTCTGAAATTCGCCTGCGCGTGGAAAAAGGTGATCGCGTATTAATTACGGTACTCACCAAGCGCATGGCGGAAGACTTAACTGAATACCTCGCTGAACACGGCGTACGCATTCGCTATTTACACTCGGATATTGATACGGTGGAGCGCGTAGAAATTATTCGCGATTTACGTTTGGGGCAATTCGATGTGCTGGTGGGTATTAACCTGTTACGTGAAGGTTTGGACATGCCAGAGGTGTCACTGGTAGCGATTTTAGATGCAGATAAAGAAGGCTTTTTGCGGTCGGATCGCTCCCTCATCCAAACCATTGGCCGCGCTGCGCGTAACGTCAATGGTAAGGCGATTCTCTACGCTGACCGCATTACTGGTTCCATGCAACGCGCGATTGAAGAAACCGATCGCCGTCGCGAAAAACAAGTGGCTCACAACCTTAAACACGGCATCACTCCCAAAGGTATCAATAAAAGCATCGCCGATATCATGGAAGGCTCGGTCGCCCCAGGTGCTGGTGGTCGCAGCGCGCGTAATAAAGCCATGGCAATTGCTGAGCGTAGCGGTAAATACACCGTTGATGTTAATCCAAAGGATATTTGGAAAACCATCGAGCTAATGGAAAAACAAATGTTCCAAGCCGCGAAAGATCTGGAGTTTGAAGTGGCCGCAAAACTGCGCGATGAGATTGAGAAGTTAAAACATAAAGCGGTTTGATTTTTTGTAATTATGCAGTAAAGGGCGCAATTTATTGCGCCCTTTTCATTTGATTGTGTGACCTATAACAATCGAGATTCGGATGATAAAACTTTTATTCCCCATTCTTTTTCCCTCCTGGCGCTTCTTCAGCAGTATCGGCCCGTCGCCGCGTATTGATGTGGCATTTATCGCGGAGAAAAATGCTGAGCCACAAGCATGGTTGCCGTTTAGATCTTTACCTGAGCAAGTGGGGTTTGCTGCGGGTGTGCGGCGCTTATTGCACAACCCGACATGGAATGAACGCTTGTATATCAATACTTGTGCAGAGCATTTGTTTGAAGGCCCTTCTGATTTTTATGCACAGGAAATTGGTGCGCGTTTGGTTAATGCGGTATTAAATCGGGAAATGAATGTTGATGGCGCATCCCAATATCTGGTGTTTCGTATTCGCGCTATAGAGTTTGACGCGGGGCAGGTGCGTGATGAGGTTGTATTTATCTCCCAACCTTTTTTATTGCAAGCGCCAGGTGGTAAGTAATGACACTGGAATTGGTCGTTCGGTTGGCGGAGATTATCTTGGGCTTCGCAATTTTCCAGCAGAGTCTGGAATTTATGCGCGGTTTAGCAGCGGAAAGAATACTTGGGTTAATTCGCGCGTGTTTGGCAATCTTATTGATGTTGGGTTTACAGCCGTTACTGGTTGAATCGGCATTGCTGATGACTGCGTTACTATTTGTCACGCGCTACCAAGGGCCTTACAACGGTGGCAGCGATACCATGACTTTGTTGGTACTGCTGTGTTTATGGTTGTCACATCTGGCACCGACCCGTTATTGGCAAGAAATAGCACTGGGTTATTTAGCGTTGCAATTAATGCTTTCTTATTTTCAATCTGGTTGGGTCAAAGTTATTAACACCCAGTGGCGTAGTGGTGCTGCCTTGCAGCAGGTATTTGCGCTGAGTGCTTATCCGGTGAGTGAACGAGTGCGATTGTGGGCGCAGCGGCCGCAAGTGTTATGGGTTATGTCCTGGGGGATAATTATTTTTGAGCTGATTTTTCCGCTGGCCTTGCTGAATCAAACGATATTAATTATTGCGCTGGTGATTGCCGCCTTATTTCATTTGGCTAATGCGTGGTTGTTTGGTTTGAATCGTTTTTTCTGGATCTGGCCTGCCGCTTATCCGGTCATTATTTGGTTTCAGGCGCGTATAGCAGAGGTGTTTTGATTTCAACTGCAAACACACTCCCGCATTAATCACGGGAGTGTGCATTTCGCGTTATAGCACAATGCGTTTGGCTTCTTTTGCTGCTTTAAAAATCGCTTCTACGATAATTATATCTTTCATGCCTTCTTCGCCGGGAACCAATACGGGTGAGTTGTTGATAATGGCGAGCGCGTCGTTATCCATTTGGCGCGCTTGTTGATTCTCAGGTGCAGGCGGCAGGATGATGCCATCGCTGGTGCTGCCTTTTACGCCGCTGTAGGATTGAAACGGTTTTAATTCGTACCAACCCTTTGCGCATTCCGCTCGTAATTGATTCATGCTTTGTGCGTAGCTGGTGGCGCACACAGCGCGTGCACCGCTGGCAAATTCCAATTCAAAGCGCGTTGTTTCATCTACATTTTTATACACTTCGGTGGTGCTGCTCATAGTCGCGGAGGTAACGGCGATGGGTTCTTCACCGGCGGTGTAGCGTGCAGCATTGAGAGGGTATACACCCATGTCATACATGGCACCGCCACCCATTGCAGGGTCGGCGCGCCACGAATGGCTGGCACCTGTGCCGTTGTAACCCGCTTCCGCAATAATGGTTTTAATATCGCCGTAAGGTTTTTGTTTGGCGAGCTGAATAATGCGCTGCGTATTTGGCTCGTGTTGCATGCGATAGCCAATGGTCAACTGCACATTATTTTTTTTGCAGACAGCAATCATGTCCTGGCATTCTTGTTCATTCATCGCCATGGGCTTTTCACACCACACGTGTTTGCCTGCATTCGCGGCGATTTCAGTAAATTTTTTGTGGGTGCCGGTGGGGGTTACAACGTAGACCACATCGATATCCGGGTTGTTGGCCAGTTGATGCATATTGTCGTAGTTGTAGACGTTGTAATCGGCAATGCGATAATTTTTTTGCCACTGCGGAATTTTTTCCGGTGAGCCGGTCACTATGCCCGCGAGATAACAGTGTTTAGTCATTTGCAGGGCTGGCGCGAGTAAATCGCGGCTGTAGTAGCCCAGCCCTACCAGCGCAACACCTATGCGCTTGCGCGCAAGATTGTTGCCAAAAACGTTGGGGGCGCCGGCGATAAGGCCCATCGCACCCAGGCTTTTTAAGAGTTGGCGACGTGAAACCTGATTCATTCTAATTACCTCAATTTTTTACGCACCGGCTCTGGCAGATGAGCCGCTATTCATCATGTAGTTGTAATCGCCATTGCCGCAGGGTGCAAACCGATAAACAAAAAATTACCTGCATTTACTTTGCTGACGGTTTTCAGCGCAGCAGCGCAAGGGCAGTGCAGTCAAAAAGCAGGCTAAATAGGACGTTGGCTGGTAGAATGGCGCTCTTTTTTCGATCTTTCCGATCCTGATCTTATCGCTGGCGCCCTTATGCAAAACCCTACTGAACACAACACCGTTTCCCCCCACAACTCCACCGTCACTGTGCAATACGAAGATTCTCGCCTGGTGCCGCTGTGGCGTGCATGGCTTGAAGTGGCGGGCACAATGCCGCTGGATAAGTGGATAAAAACCAGTGTGCGCCAGTTTGCCCACTCAGGCCCCACCTCAATGCCTGAATACGATGAGATTAAAAAGCACAACAAATTTAAACCGACAAAAACCCAGGCTGACCATGCAAATGCAGAAGCAATTGATACGGCATCTTTAAGTTTGGCGATGTTTTCGGCGCTGCGTTTTCAACAATTGGCCTCGGGGTTGGAGTTTGCTTATCGTGCAAGTCTGCAAAACCCGGAACATGTGATGGATTGGAGCGAATGGGATGCTGGCTGGCAAGCCCGTGATTTACAGGGCATTGCCCCCGTCGCGTTCTGGTACTGGATTCAGTTGCGTGTAAATGGTGATCAACCGAAAAAAAATCAGGCGCAATTGCGCGATGCCGAAGCGCGCCGCAGTTTTTTCAAGAAGGTAATGGCCGAGGCAACATTTGCCAATTTGCCAGTATTGTTGCTCTGGCAGGGGCTGCGCCCGCAGTGGAGTGAGTTGCTCAAGGCGCGCCAGGAGGCAAGTGGTTGGAGCGATAAAACGCTGGAGGATTTTATTGCCCAGCAAATAAGCACGCCGCCACTCTGGTTGCGGGTGCAAAAAAACGCTTCCGCCGAAGCGGTTTATAACAGCCTGCAACAACAAGGTGTGAAGGTGTCGCTAAGTGAGCAGGGCCTAGCCGCACAGGGTGGTGTGGGCATTCATACGACCGACGCCTACAAAAACGGCTTGGTGGAAATTCAGGATTTAGCCAGTCAACAAATTGCTGCTACAGTTGCCGCCAAGCCGGGGCAAAAAGTATGGGATGCTTGTGCGGGCGCCGGAGGAAAAACCCTCGCGATTGCCGCGCAAATGAATAACAAAGGCGCAGTATTTGCGACCGATTTACATGCCTACAAATTGGATGAATTAAAACGTCGCGCCAAACGGGCGGATGTATTTAATGTGCGTGTTTTCACCTGGGAGGGCAGTGAGCCTTTGCGTTTGCCAAAAGAGGCGGCGCAGCAACAGGGTTTTGATTGGGTATTGATTGACGCACCCTGCAGCTCTGCCGGAACCTGGCGCCGCAATCCGGATGCCCGCTGGCGTTTTGATCCCGCCGATACCCGCGAGCTGGTGCATTTACAGCAACAATTGCTGACCAATGCGGCACCGGCAGTACGTGTGGGTGGGCGCTTGGTATACGCCACTTGCAGTTGGCAAGTGAGTGAAAATGAACAACAAGTAGAATGGTTTTTAGCGCAGCACCCGCAGTTTGCGCTGGAGTCGCAAAAAATACTGGGCGCACCAGCAATAGATTCCGACACTATGTTTGTGGCGGTATTGATTCGGCAGTCATAGCCCGGCACTCATCGTTCGTATCACTAACGCTTGCGGCAGTTAAGCGTTAGTAAAAAAGCCCTTGGTGATTCATCATCAAGGGCTTTTTTGTGGAGAGTTTTTTACGATTTTTACGATGTTTTTTTAAGAGGGTTGGTGATTATTATTTATAAATCCATCACCACACGAAAGCCAAGGTGGGCATCAAAAATTTCTGCGTGATGATAATCGCGTTTGTGGCTGGCTAATTCATCGGCATTGTCTTTCGCCGAGCCGCCGCGTACTACGCGCGCATCGCAACTTTTTACCAGCAAGGCCTGACCGTTTTTCGGGTGCAGGTTGTAGTTATCCGCAAAACAATCTTCCACCCACTCAGCGACATTACCGGCGGTGTCGTAAATACCAAAACCGTTGGCAGGGTAGGTGCCGACCGGCGCTGTTTTTGCACCAAACAAACCGGAAAATTTACTGTTACAACCGCGGCGACAGTTGGCACGACCAGCGGCGTCTTTCGCGTCGTTGCCCCACCAAAATAAAGTGTTGGTTTCGGCGCGGGCAACGTATTCCCATTCAGCTTCGGTAGGCAGGCGATATTTTTTACCCGTGGTTTCACTGAGCCAGCGTGCATAAGCGCGTGCGTCTTCAAAGCTGACATTAATCACCGGGCGATTGCCGCGCCCCCAGCGATTGTCATTCGGCAGTGCGCGATTGGTGGTCTGCGCAAAAATATCGTAATCGTCAAACGTGATTTCGTATTTGCTCATCGCAATATTTTTGCCGATGGTAACTTTATGTACTGGCATCGCCAGAATATCGTCTTTATGACCCATCAAAAAACTGCCCGTGGGGATGCGCACCATTTCCGGCCCCTGGCTTTTAATCGCGGCAACCAACTGGCTGCTCATGGCTTCGCCCGGTTTTAAACTTTCGCTGAGTGTATAGGCGGGCGATAAATCCTGATCGCTAATTTCAACCCAGTTGCGTTGCATGTCATAGCCGGGGTGGCTGACTTCAATGTGATAGGTGCCGGGCGGTAATTGCATGCCGGGTTCGTAACGCTCGGGAATATTCAGCACCCTGACTCGCGCTTGTGCGGGTACGGTTTTCACATTCAGTGCATAGGTGATGATCGGTGCACTGCTTGCCGCTTCACTGGTTGTCGCTGCATTCATATCGATAGCGGCCATCTGGCTGCCATCCGCGGTGTTTTCACTTACAACTACAGGTGCCGCGTTTGGCGTATTTACCACCGCGCTGTTAGTCGTGTTGTTAACAGGCAATACAGGATTTGTTGCTGCATCTTTTTGCAGCGTAAGCGTTTGTTCAGGGGCTTGTTCCTGCACGGTTTTATCGCCATCAGTAAACCAAAAGCCAAGACCGATAAGTGCAATTATCACCAGCGCGATACCGGTGACTTTTTTGTAGGTTTGTTGCTTGCCATCGACAGCGGCATGAACACGGGTAACCACTTCCGTGCGCTGTGAATGTATTGGCGCGTGACCTTCGTTGAAAAAAATCTCGGTAATTTTAGTGGATGGGCGCACATAAAAACCGCGCTCCGGGTTCCAGCGCAAGGCACGCACTTTATTCCAGCGCCAGCGCAACGCATTAAGGGTTGCACTGAGCAACGCGCCAGCCAACGCGATGACGGTAAGATCAGTAGGATGCACATTACTGGTAAGTGGTACGTGGTGATTTTTTTCCAGCTCTTCAATAGCTTGAATTAAATCGCGCCCGCGTTGAAAGCGCTGCTCCGGGTCTTTGGCGAGTAGCTTGTCCAGAATTTTTTGGTAAGCCAAATATTGGAGCGGTAATTTTGGAATTGGCGCGCTGATATGTTTGAGCGCGATGGTGACTGCCTCTTCGCCCTGATAGGGCAGGCTACCAGTGAGCATTTCGTAAAACACCACACCGAGGCTGTATAAATCCGAGCGACCATCGACGCTGTTACCTTTGGTTTGTTCCGGGCTCATGTAGTGAGGTGTACCCACAACTGTACCAACATGAGTCATGCGTGAATTTACTGCGAGGCCCCGTGCCACACCAAAGTCCGACAATACGGCGGAGTTGTCGGTACGGAATAAAATATTTTCCGGTTTTATATCGCGGTGGACATAACCTTTTTCGTGCGCGTGATCCAGCGCGCTGGCTACTTCGCGGATAATGCGCAGTACTTCCTCGCCATTAAGGCCGGTTGTCATGCGATCGTGTACCGAGCCGTTGGGCAGGTAATCCATGGCGATGTAATTTAAATCTTCATGGCGACCTATATCGTAGATTGCCACGATATTTGGGTGCGACAGCTGACCAACAATAGTGGCTTCGCGCTGGAAGCGCTCGCTGAAGGCTGGGTCGCTATTGAGTTGCGGATTCATCACTTTTAACGCAACAACACGCCCCACGCTGATTTGAATCGCGAGGTAAACAGTGGACATGCCACCCTGATTTATTTTTCTTACCACCCGGTAACCGGGAATTTGCAGCGCCATAACAACAGGTATCTATAGACAAAGGTTGGGTTATCAAACAGTTCAATGGTCGGAATTTCTCTCCGCCATTAAGTTAATACAACATAGACCAGGAGCCCCAAGAGTGAGACAAGTGACGCGCCAAAAATCCAGGCATCCCGTTTTAGGTCGCCGGTCAAATGGGGCACAAACTGCCACAGCCCATTGCCCTGGTCAGCGGGCCGCAAGGGCGATTCAATAATTTGCAGGGTGATATTATCGCGCCCGCCGTTGGTGAGTGCTGCGTGCATCAGCTGATCCACCGCAGCAACACAATCGCTGGCGTCACAGAGAATTTGTGCGATGGTTTTGTCATTTACCTCGTCGGTCAAGCCATCGCTGCATAGCAATACCCACTGGTTTTCCTGCCATTGATTTTCAAGGTGATCCACTTTCACCTGCGCTAATTCCTGCATGCCTAAACATTGGGTGATGATATTTTTTTCCGGGTGAAACTCTGCATCTTCGGCGCGAATTGCCCCGCTTTCTACCAGCATTTGCACGTAGGAGTGGTCTGTACTTAATTGCTCCAGACGCCCGCCCTCGCGGCTTGGCGTCCAGAGGTAGGCACGGCTGTCGCCAACCCAGGCGATTTGATAGCGCTGATCCTGGCTTTTCAGCGCCACTACGGTTGAACCCATGCCCGGCGCACCTATGCCTTGTTTGGCTGAATTGATGATACTGAGATGGGCTTGTTGGATGGCATCGAGCAGGGAGAGGTGGGGATTATTGCGCGTGTTGCGCTCAATAGTGTCGCGCACCAGCGCGCTAGCAACTTCACCGGCTTCATGCCCTCCCATGCCATCGGCCACCAGCCATAGGCCCTGTTCCGGCTTGCTGAGAAAGCAGTCTTCGTTGTTGCTGCGCGTTAAGCCCGGGTGGGATGCGGCGCTGTAGTCAAGCGGCTTTATGGTCATAGGTTGGGGTCAGCGTCATGCCAGTTATTGTTCGAATTAGTGTCGACCAATACTAGATGAGTTTGTGCGCCAAGACTATCTGGCCGGGGCAAATCTATGCGCCCCGGCACACTTGGCTATTCCTCCTTGGGAGCGGTTGCATTAACAGGTTTTGATGCTCAGCCCAAGCTGCTCAACCAGTTCTTTTTGCCCGGCATGAGTCACTACGGCGATACTGGCTTTTTGCGCTTGCAAGTAAATGGTGGCGACCCGTTTGAGGTCATCCGCGGTTACCGCCAGAACACGGTTGCGGAATTGCTCCCGTTTTTCGCGCGTGCGCCCAAACAACTCGGCTTGATAGGTGGATTTGGCTTCGCCGGCGGGTGAGCCGGGTTTATCAATACTGCCAATTACCCCCAGAATCGCCTCTTCAACCGCTTGCCATTGGTGATCGGTGGTTTGCAGCCATTCCAGTGATGCATCGAAGTCGGCCAGGGTTTCGGTCAAACGCGGGTCGCGGTAGGAATAAAAACGGAACGCCGCGCTGTTGCTGTCCTGACTTGCACCACCACCGTAAGCGCCACCTTGTTCGCGAATAGTGCGATGTAAAAAGCCGTTGCGTAAAAAGCCGCCCAACACAGTGAGTGCGGCTGCATCCGGATGATCGCTCGGTACGGTGGGGTAGGCTTTGGCACAGAAGTTCACCTGGGTATTGGTGATCCACGCCTCGCGAATCGTTTCCTGAACCGGTGGCAGGGTGAAATGTTTGAAATCCTTAACTTGGGGTTCTATTGGCCAACGCGCTTGCAGATTGTCGCGGTAACTATCCAAGTGCTCTTGCTCGCCCACAATCAAAAATTGCTTGGGTGCTTGTAATACGAGGTTATGGATAGCCTGTAACTGCGCGGCAAACGCGGCGAGGTTTTGTGCATCGTCCAGTGAATTATCCAGCGCTTTTAGCGCGGCAATGCCCTCAAGCCCGCCGAGTTGATGTGACACTTTGGCCGCCGGGCTCATGCCCGCACAGGCGGCCGTCATGGCGAGGCTGTGGCCATTACCGGTAATGCTCTGTTCGCGGCGTGCGCGATTTTGGGCGATCAGTTCGCGAATGCGGCTGTGCTCGTCAAAACGCACGTTTAAAAGGGTGGATTGCATCAAGTCATTGAGCGCCGCGCTGTTGCGGCTCAAAGCTTTGGCAGAGAGTGTCAGGTAGGCATCTATTGCCTGTACATCATCACTTGCGCCGCGAATGCTGCTGAACGCGTGAATGGAACCTACTACTTCAGCTTGCCAGCGTTGGGTGGCAAGGTAGTCTTTATCGCCCGCGCCCAATTCTGTTAAACAAATGCAGTAGTAAGGCAGGACTTTAAGCTGTGCCTCGGACAGCACGGGCAACTTGCAGGTGATTTGTTGATACACCAAACCATTGGTTCCTGCGGCATAGCGGCGCAGCGGGTAGTGATTCAACAACTCGTGGCTGCCGGCGGTGTAATGCAGGTTAGCGGGGATATCAGTCAAATCCACTTTAGGCAGGATGCTCTCATCGTCCTGCTGTTGCTGACGTTCTTGCAGCGCATGCGCGCGCGCGATAATTTCCTGTTTCTGGGCATCGCTCAGCTGCGCTTTCATGGCGGCAAGGTGGGCAATTTCGGCGGCTTTAATGCGTTCGCCCATCTGTGCATCCGGGCGCAGGGTCAAGCGCACGCGGTGCGGGTTATCCAGTAACCATTTGCGCACGGCGGTTTGGATAAACGCCGGATCCTGGGTTTTGCGGCGCAAATTTTCCAGTGCGACATCGACATCCAGCAGCGCGATAGGGTCGCCGCGATGGGTGGCTGAGGTTAAGCCGGTCAGAATTAATTGCAAACCGTAAGGGTAGCCATCGCCACCCACTTCGCGCTGCGATAACTCCAACTGGTGCAGCGAAGCGGCGACTTGCTCTTGCGGAATTCCGGCTTCGGCTACTTTGCGCATGGTGTCCAGAATCATCGCTTCTACCTGCGGGGCATCTTCCAGCTTGCAACCTTCAAGGCCGCACACAAACGCCATTTCGCGCGATGAATCGTCCAGCCCACACAGTGGCGAGGGTGCCTGCCCCAGCTCAGTTGTCTCTAACGCTTGTTGCAAGGGTGAGGCGCTGTTGTCGAGCAAAATATTGGAAATCAATTGCGCTTCCAGTGATTCATCGAGATCCGTCGTTTTACCCAGTAACCAAGCGATGACGACATGGTGTTTTTCATCCAGATTTTCCGCATCACTTTCATCAATCGGGTAGGCTTCTTCTACCGCAATCGGTGCGTGGTAGCGCTTTTCATCGCCCACGGCAATGACTTCGTCCAAGGCTTCAAATTGGTTCAGCGCGCGCGTTTCAAATTTCTCTTGATGAACGGCGGCAGGAATGTCGCCGTAGGTCATAAATACCGCGTTACTGGGGTGATAGTGAGTGCGATAAAAATCTTTCAACTGTTGATAGGTGAGGTTGGGAATATCTTCCGGTTCGCCGCCACTGTTGTAGTGATAGGTCGTGGTCGGATAAAGGTATTTACACAATGTGTGCCACAGCTGAGACGAGACCGAACTCATCGCACCTTTCATTTCATTAAATACCACGCCCTTAAACACCAAATCGGAATTGGGATTATCGGTTTCGGCAAACTCCACCCGGTGGCCTTCCTGCGCAAAATCCAGTTCATCCAAACGCGAGAAAAACACCGCATCCAAATACACATCGAGCAAATTATTAAAATCTTTGGGGTTCTGGCTGGCGAAGGGGTAGGCGGTCCAGTCCGAACTGGTGAAGGCATTCATAAAGGTATTGAGCGAGCGGCGCACCATCATAAAAAACGGATCGCGTACCGGGTATTTTTGGCTGCCGCAGAGAGCGGTGTGTTCCAGAATGTGGGCAACGCCGGTGGAGTCGTGCGGTACGGTGCGCAGTGCTACCAGAAATACGTTTTCGTTATTGTCAGCTGCTAAATGTATGTGCTGGGCGCCGGTAACTTTGTGGCGATATTCTTCTACACGAATTTTCAAAGCATCGATGTTTTGGCTGCGCAATAATTCAAACGTCGGATAAGTCATAAGTCTGCGGTTCTCTTGGTTTTTAATTCTCGGTTTTTGATTCTTGTTTCTTGATGAAAGATAGAAAATATAAAACGATGGCTATTCAGATGCGCTCACAGCGGGAATTTAGGCCGGGCTGTTAATGCGTCGTTATTCAATCGGATTTAGGAATAAAAGCCGCCAGCTGTGCGACAAAATCGGCCATCGCCTGTAGCACGGGCTGATAGTTGACGCTGTGCTGTTCAAGTTGCTGTAGAGCGTAACAACTTGCCTCCAGTGTGGAAAGCTGATTTTCGCTATGTGCTTTGCGAATGCGGTAAATGGAGGCCGGTGTCTGGCTAAGGCTCAGCAGCGGTAACTGCTGCAATAGCGGGTTTAGGTAGAGCATTTTTCGGCTTTTACGCCAGGTGGCATCAATCACAATCAGGCGCAGTTGTTCGGCGGAATAATCGGCGAGCTCTGGTGTGGCGGGCGGAGGTGTAATGCCCAGTGAGTGGTAGTCGGCCAGCGGTGGGTAGAGCAGTAATGGTCGTCGCCCATTGGCATAAATGAGCTGCTGTAATTGCAATTCATCAAATCGTTCACCGGTATAAATCTGGCTGTTTTTTAAACTCAGTTGTAATAAAACTGCAGTATTTTTTGCATTGGGTGTTTCTTCTGGGTGCTGCAGTATTAATAACTCGACACGATTATTAACCTGATGAATAAACGCACAAAAACAGGTGCGCGTGGGGCGCTGGCAGAGGCTACAGTTTGCGCGTTGGTGTGACTCGTCATTCATGGGTTATCGGCGCTCGGGCTATGCGCGGCGAGGTGCTGCAGATCGTACTTGGCGATTAACACTGAACACTTGGTGTGTTGTTGATGGATAAGGGTACGTTTGGCTTTAGCGCTGAGTGTTTTTAGCGCATGTTCACGTTTACTCGCACTGGAACGGTCGTGGCCATCCTCCAGAAAACACAGCTGCATGGGCTTGCGCCCGCGAAAATAGCGTGCACCGGCACGACCGGACTCATGGGCCTGCCAGCGGCGGCGCATATCGGTGGTGATTCCGGTGTAGACTTGATCGTCGCTGGTGAGAATCATATAGACCAACCAGTTATTTGCGGGCGTTATGTCGGGCAAGAGTGCCGCACCAATAAGTGTAATGAGTGAACGGAAAGTATATGGCAAAAGAATCCAGCAGTCAGGATCGTAATTTTGATGATTTGGCCAAGCGTTTTAAAAAGAATATATACGGCGGGTTAAAGGGTGATATTCGCCTTGCGGTATTAGAGCGCGATTTTAGTGATCATATTCCTGCTGTACCTTTTGGTGCAGACGCTCGCCCCTGGCGTGTGTTGGATGCGGGTGGAGGCCAAGGGCAATTCTCCTTACAAATGGCTAAAGCCGGGCATCAGGTGGTGATTTGCGATATCTCGGCCGAAATGCTGAAACTTGCTGAAGAGCAAGTAAGCGCGGCAGGCTTACAGAGCAATGTCACGCTAATTCACTGCGCAATTCAGGATTTACCCGCGCAGCTGGGCGCGCAAGAGTCGCAATTTGACTTAGTGATTTGTCACGCAGTAATGGAGTGGATGCAAGAGCCGCGCGAGTTGTTACCTTATTTACTTCAGCACCTCAAACCGGAGGGCTATTTATCCCTCACTTTTTACAACCTGCATTCATTGATCTATAAAAATTTACTGCGCACTAACTTTAAAAAAATTATCAATCAGGATTTTGGCGGCGCGAAAGGCAGTCTCACACCCACCAATCCCCTGGACCCGCAAGTGGTTATGGGGTGGATTGATGGGTTACCGCTCAATGTGCTGGCGCACAGTGGTATCAGAGTATTTCATGATTATATTTTTAACGAGGAGCATCGTGCCCGTGAGCCTGAACAGCTACTGGAAATGGAGCTAAGGTTTTCGCGGGAGGAGCCATATCGTTCATTGGGCCGTTACATTCATGTACTGGCGAAGCATGTAAAACAATAATATGGCTCAGTTCTGCGCTTAATTTGCGCTGAGTTTATTGATTAGTAGGTCACGTGCTTGATTAATTTTGGCTGCCAGGTAGTCGTTGCCACCGCGATCCGGATGAAGTTTCTGAATCAAACGGCGGTGTGCATCCTGTACCATTTCCTGCGTAATCTCGCCTTTATTCAGGTCTCCGGTTAGCCCCAGAATTTCCTGAGCTTCCACAAGGTTCATCGCACCACTTGAGGGCGGTGGTGTTGTTTGCTCCTGGGGTTTTTCCTGTTTGTGTTTTAGCCAGAGCGGTAGGGCCTGCATTAACAGATTAAAACCAACACGCAAAAAGGGTAAAAGCGCGCCGATTGCCGCACCTATCCAATGCATGCGTCCAGTTACCACCAACACGATCAGTAAACCGAGAAAAATTCCTGTCCCCAAGCGCCAGAGGGATTTGCGCTGTTGTGCGCTATCCATTCTCTTATAGCGAGCACTGATAATTACAATAGATGTCACTATCACCGCAAAAATCAGAATATTCAGCATAGGTTTTACAAGCTCAGGTTAATGGTTGCATCAGGTCGTATGGCGTGAGTGGCGAATAATTCAGCATTATCTTGATTGTGGTGCTGTTGCGCTAGTGACTAAATCGCTTAATCAGGGTTTTTGATTATACTTGCTTAGGTTGATCTTAAACTTCATTTGCATTTATACCCAGGTCGCGAGGTAATACATGAGGGGGTTCTATGCGCATACCCTGTTTCATTTAGTCAGGCGCGGTACCGGGTTAGTTGTGTTGCTAACGCTCACGATGCTCGTCAGCGCCTGTGGGGGAGGCTCATCGGGTGGATCAACTCCAGCGGCCAGCAGTGCTCAGGCTATATCCTCAGCCGCTACTTCTGCGTCAAACGCAATAATCTCTTCATCGAATCAATCTCGTTCCTCATCGAGTGCTTCGGTCTCTTCCAGCGCCGCGCTAGTCGTTATATCTGGCAGCCTCACTTACGATTACGTCCCTCATTTCACTGAGCGCAACGGGTTAAATTATGCCGGGACTGTAGAGCTGCCCATCCGCGGCTTGGTAGTTGAGTTGCTGGATGCTGGCAATCAGGTGCTAATGACGGACATAAGTACGCAAACCGGCACCTATTCGTTCACGGTGACACGTGATCAGCCTGTGCGGGTTCGAGTGAAGGCGCAACTGTTGCGCGAACAAAATGACAATAGTGCACGCTGGAATTTTAAAGTAACCGACAACACTGACAACAATAGCCTTTATGCCATGGGGGGTTCATTGTTGGTAGCTAATGACGCTAATGCTGTACGCGATCTTCATGCTGCATCCGGTTGGACGGGAAATGCCTATACCCAGCCACGGGTTGCAGCACCTTTTGCGATACTTGATTCGATTTATATCGGTGTACAACGACTCGTAGCGGTAGATGGATCAGTACAATTACCTGCCTTGGAGTTTCGCTGGAGTCCAAATAACATTACTGCTGATGGTGAATTGGAACTCGGTGAAATTGCGACCAGTTTTTATCGCAACGATTTGAGCGCGATATATTTGTTAGGGGGCGAAGATGATGACACTGATGAATATGATCGCCATGTTGTGTTACATGAATGGGGGCACTATTTAGAGGCAGAGCTTTCCCGTTCCGATAGTATCGGAGGTGATCACAGTGGCGATGATAAATTGGATTTTCGTGTCGCTATGTCCGAAGGTTTTGCGAATGCATTTTCTGCCATGATGCTGGATGATCCCATTTACCGCGATGCAAGCGGCACAGGGCAAGAGGATGGGTTTCAAATTACGGTGAATCGCATCAACAACAATGTGCGCGGCTGGTATTCCGAGGCATCGGTACAGTCGGTTCTTTATAATTTTTATGTGAGTGAGAACAATAAAACTGCGCGCGATTTTGCCGATATATTTACTGTTATCACTCGCGATAATTACAGTACTAGTGATGCTTTCGTTTCCATTTATTTGTTTGCCGAACAGTTGCGCGAAGCATTGCCGGGTGTTACTGCAGGCTTTAATAGTTTGCTGTCTGGGCAAAATATTACAATTACAGATCGCTTTGGTGCTGGCGAGAGTAACTCGGGCGGCGCCACCATTAATTTACCTGTCTATAAAACGTTACCGCTGAATAACACCGCTGTTAATGTATGTAGTTCAAACGCTAATGGCTCTTACAATAAACTCGGTGTATCACAATTTTTTGTATTGAATATCCTGTCTGCAGGTAATTACCGCATTACGGCGACTGAGTTTGGAACCACTTCTGATGACTCTGATCCTGATATGTATCTATATCAACGCGGTATTCAGCTACAAGAAGCGATAAGTCCAACAGTCGGTACAGAGACTCTCACTCGCTCGCTGTCAGTAGGAACTTATGTCCTTGAACTTGTCGATGATAGAGCGGTGAGGGACGATTTTAATGGCGATGTATTGGCGTGTTTTGATGTTCGCGCGCTGCCCAATTAGGTGACCACTATGATGAAAAAATTAATAGCCGTATCGTCCATCTGGGTAGTGGGCTGTATGGTTCTAGCACTTTTGCAAGCGTGTTATTCCGGTAGCTCAGCGCAAACTCCTGAAAATGCCTCCCAGCCCAAAGCCGTTACCGTCAAACCTGGTGCAAGTGTAAGTATTCGCAATACGCAGCCTATAAAACTTGAGACTGTGGGAGAGCAAAATATTGTTGTTGTTTTGCATTCGTCGAGTTTCCCCGGCGAAATGAGCGTTAGTGTTGCGGCGAGCAAGGGGGTAAGTATTCTGTCTACCCCTAATCCTTTGGTATATCCATTAACCGAAAGTGGGGAGTATCGCGTCCCTTTGCACCTAAATGTTGAACACGAAGGCCGTCATTATGTGCGCATGAACGTGAGTATTAGTAGTGGCGGGCTGAGTGAAAAACGGGTTGTTTCCGCCATACTGCAGGTGGGGGAGGTTCGCGCCAAATCGCAGAAAGCCGTGCCTGCAGCTAGTTCGGATGCTGTCATTTCGCTTCCCGCGCAAGAGCGTGTATCGCCACGAGACTAATCGTTCATAGGTTGGCGCGGTTTGTTTATAATGGCCAGCAAATCTGGCCATTTTCTTTTGTAACGAGGTGTTTTTATGTCTACTCAACGATTGCCCGCAGAGTGGGAGCCACAGGATGCGGTCATGCTGACCTGGCCGCATAAAAATACCGGCTGGAACTGGATTTTGGAGGATGTCACCGAGCTTTATGAGGCTCTGGCAACGGTTATCGTAGATTATGCTGACGTAGTTATTGCAGTGCCTTCAGCCATGGTTGACGAGGTTTATACTCGCCTTGAAGCCATGGGCGCCCCCATGGATTACATCTATTTGTATCCTTGTGAAAGTGACGACACATGGGCGCGCGATCATGGCCCACTTACAGTTGAAACTGCAGACGGATTTAAATTATTGGATTTCCAGTTCAATGGATGGGGAAATAAATTTCCTCACAAAAAAGATAATCAAATATCACAACAATTATTTTCTCAGAAAGCATTTCCCTACGCGACTATAGAGGTACAGGATTGGGTGCTTGAAGGCGGTTCAATAGAAACTGATGGTCAAGGTACTTTACTCACAACATCATCTTGTTTACTTAATAAAAATCGCAATCCTCATTTGACCAAAGAAGAGATTGAAACGCGTTTAAAAGCGGCGTTCGGGATTAGAAAAATTAATTGGCTCGATCATGGTTATCTTGCCGGCGACGACACAGATAGTCATATAGATACTTTGGCGCGCTTGTGCCCCAACAATACTATTGTTTACACGGCTTGCGATGATGAGCAGGATGAACACTCTATTGAATTGAAAAAAATGGAAGACCAGTTAAAAACGTTTACTAATGCAGATGGCGAGCCCTATCGTTTATTGCCGCTGCCTTGGTCTGGCCCTGTGCTGGGGCGCGATAGCGACGAGCGGCTACCCTCTACTTATGCCAATTTTCTCATAATCAATGAAGCAGTATTGGTCCCCATATATGATTTGCCAATGGACGAAGATGCACTGGAAGTAATATCACAAGCATTTCCCGGGTTTGAAATTATGGGGATTCCGTGCAATGCCTTGATAGAGCAGGGCGGTAGTCTTCATTGCATTACCATGCAAATTCCCGAAGGTGTTTTGGAGCCACTCTAATGCGCAATCAAAGCATTAAAAGAAAGTTAAATATTGGTGTTGTCCAACAATCATGCACCGCAGATATTGCTGCTAATTTTACTAAAACCTTAGAAAATATTCGCAAACTTGCCGCGCAAGGTGCGGAACTAGTAGTTTTGCAGGAACTTCACCGTGGATTGTATTTTTGTCAGCAGGAAATCAGTGATCATTTTGATCAGGCCGAGACAATCCCTGGGCCTAGTACAGAAGCATTAGGTAATCTTGCTCGGGAATTAAATGTTGTTATCGTTGCGTCTTTATTTGAAAAGCGCGGTGTTGGTTTGCATCACAATACTGCGGTTGTCATTGAGCGCGACGGTTCTATTGCGGGAAAGTATCGCAAGATGCATATACCGGATGACCCGGGTTACTATGAAAAGTTTTATTTTACCCCCGGCGATTTGGGCTTTAACCCCATCCAAACATCAGTTGGAAAGCTAGGTATTTTAGTGTGTTGGGACCAATGGTTTCCTGAAGCAGCACGCCTAATGGCAATGGCGGGCGCTGATTTATTAATTTACCCAACAGCCATTGGTTGGACTCCAAGCGAAGATGAGGGCGAAAAAGATCGCCAACGCGAAGCGTGGATTACAGTTCAGCGCGCCCATGCAATTGCAAATGGTTTGCCCGTGGTTAGCGTTAATCGTGTAGGGCATGAACCTGACCCCGCTGGCGGTTGTGGCTTGGATTTTTGGGGCAGTAGTTTCGTTACTGGACCGCAAGGTGAATTTTTGTGGGTAGCCCCTGTAGATCAAGAAGTAAATTCAGTGGTTGAAATCGATTTACAACGCAGTGAAGCGGTTCGTCGGATGTGGCCTTATTTACGCGATCGCCGCACCGATCACTATGGGGACTTGTTGAAAATTTATCGCGATTAATATTTCATATTGCGGTGATGATAATTTCAGCTGCTGGTAAGCGAATTCGTCTAGACTTTCTCGACGTTATTCATTGGGCAACTCTCAACTAGAAAGAGCATATGGACTCCTTATCTCAGTCAACAGGTGATTTGCCTTTATATTGCCCATCCTCAGGGCAGAGCTGTCAATTTAAGGATGAATTGCTAACCTTGCGTAACGAGGTTAATGACCTACGCCATCAGGTTCAAACAGACGCACTAACTGGTTTATACAATTTTCGTTTTTTTTCCAACATATTGCCCTTGGAAATGGAGCGAACCCGCCGTGCCACCCAGCCTTTATCATTGATTATTCTAGATATAGATCATTTTAAACAGTTTAATGATCGCTGGGGGCATGAGCTTGGCAACCAGGCGCTTATTCACGTTGCACAATTAATTGCTGTTGCAATTCGCAAGCTGGATTTTGCTTGTCGGTTCGGTGGGGAAGAATTTGCAATCGTGTTACCAAATACCGATTTGTATCAAGCGAATAATGTCGCTGAGCGCTTGCGCTTTTCAATTGCCAATAGTGTTCTTGAAGTTGGTAATAATTTAATTTATCTGACTGCAAGTTTGGGAGTTGATGAGTTTAAAGCCACTGATACAGACAGTCCCCAGGGATTTATTGAGCGAGTGGACGCCTGGTTGTATCAAGCAAAATATGCAGGTAGGAATTTAGTCAAGGGGCCAACTATTTTGCCTGTTGATACAACTACCAATGTTACTGCCGATGAAAAAGAAGCCTTGTTTGGTACTTTCATGACTAAGAGAAATGATCCTCTGATCATTTAGTTGCGTATAAAATTTTAGGTTTTTAGTTTTTTTAATTTTTTTATCTAAGGTTTGTTTTTATGAGCTTCCCTAAAATCGGTAATTTAGCCCCGACGTTTTCATTGCAGAACCAAAATGGTGAAAAGGTTTCACTAAAAGACTTTAAAGGTAAAAAAAACATTGTTTTATATTTTTATCCTAAAGCATCAACACCTGGTTGTACTGTTCAAGCTTGTGGTATCAAGGAATCACGAAGTGAATTCGAAAAGCTAGATACTATTGTGTTGGGTGTAAGCCCTGACTCTCCTGCGAAGCTGACCAAATTTATTGATAAATATGATTTGAATTTTGATTTACTGGCGGATGAAGATCACTCTGTTGCTGAAACTTACGGCGTTTGGGCACTCAAGAAATTTATGGGTAAAGAGTTTATGGGGATTGTTCGTACCAGCTTTATTATCAACAAAGAAGGGCGCCTATCTCACGTGCTTGATAAGGTAAATACCAAGACTCATGATCAGGATGTACTCGCGATACTGCGAAATGGCATTTAAATTATCCTTTTATATTAAAATGTGATATAAAAAATATCTGTATGTGAAAATTGTACGCATTTCTCTTTGTTGTAAATGGATATAGACTATAATCGTCCATGTCGAGTGTGGCTTGATTGACAAAAGGATGATATCGATACTATTGGCTTTGGTTTGGCTGAGAAGTGACACTCCTTAATTCTATAACTGCCCTTAATTGGCAAAGGAGACGCCTGGATGATTCAATTACAGCGAATTTACCGAAACAACGAAGGTTCTTCAGAAAACTCCTTTATTGGATCTGATGTAAGATCCTACGAAGAGTATCTGTCTCTTGCCGAAATCCCTCGCTTTGAGGGGGTATCTGCCAGAGTTATTGACTCTTTGAAGCAGCGTGTTGGTCGAGAGGATCTATCAATTGACCGAATTGCAGAGGATTTAAAGTTATCAAAACGCACTTTGCAGCGGCGACTTCAAAACCAAAACGCTAACTTCGCTCAAATCAGAGACGCTTTGCGCTTTCATTATGCAATTAAGTATCTGATAGATGAGCATATGAGCGTTGACAATGTCTCAAAGGCGTTGGATTTTTCGGATAGAACTAGTTTTACCAATGCTTTTAAGCGTTGGACGGGTCTTTCTCCAAGCGTTTTCAGAAAGCTATTTCGCGATTACGCCTGATTCTTGCTTCATTCCTTCCTCTGCCTCTGATTTAAGGGGCGCTAATTGCCTGTATGTTTCAAAACAGGTAAAGTTAGCGCTCTTTATTCTTTGAGGTTAGTTTCATGAGTTTCTTTATAGCATCTGCGATGGCCCAAGCTGAAGCTGCTCCTGCCCCACAGGGTAATCCAATGATTACTTTGCTTATGTTTGGCGGCATGTTTTTATTTATGTATTTACTCATTATTCGCCCTCAGCGTAAGCGCCAAAAGGAGCATCAGAATCTCGTTGCTGCCTTGGCTAAAGGTGATGAGGTAATCATGACAAGTGGAATGTTGGGTAAAATTATCAAAGTCGATGAAAACTATGTTGTCCTTGAAACTGGCAATAATGTAGAGCTTAAGTTTCAGAAAGTTGCTGTGCATGCCGTGCTTCCAAAAGGTACCATCAAAACAATTGAGGCAGCGTAAATCCTGCGATTCTAAAAAGGGGCTTAGGCCCCTTTTTTTTATGCTTTTTCTGGGAGGTGATATTGATGGATTACATCCATAAGCTTGTGACGGAATTAAACAATTTGGTCTGGGGTGTGCCCATGTTGGTACTTATTCTCGGAACCGGTTTGTTTTTGATGGTGATGTTGAGGGGAATGCCTATCCGTCGAATCGTCTTGGGATTTTGTTTGATGTGGCAAGGACGCTCAAAGGATGTTGGGGCACAGGGCCATGTTAGTTCTTTTCAGGCGCTCATGACCGGATTGTCTGCAACTGTAGGCACTGGAAATATTGCCGGTGTCGCAACGGCTATTTTTTTAGGGGGGCCGGGAGCCCTTTTCTGGATGTGGTGCACAGCTTTGGTTGGCATGGCAACCAAGTATTCGGAAATAGTGCTTGCGGTTCATTACCGAGATGTTGATTCAAAAAGGGAG
>Ga0307408_100000793_pt1 | contig 25284 bp, 20 predicted proteins | sample 322Cmetagenome_FD_202116 | JGI IMG/M metagenome (GOLD analysis project Ga0307408, IMG submission 202116) | Maize rhizosphere microbial communities from greenhouse at UC Davis, California, United States - 322HYB-C-3 | ecosystem: Host-associated > Plants > Roots > Rhizosphere > Soil | place...
GGCGCCGACGGATTCTTCGTCCCACTCAAAGCCAAGGATGTCTCTTTGGCACGGGTCCGGGTGGACACCGGCTGCTCACGGTCGCTATGCTGGACACCTCCCGACGGTGCCATCCGGGGCATCTGGGGCAACGGGAAGACCCACAAAACCGCCGTGCACTTCGGAAACCTCGTTGTATCCGAGGTCTCGACCGATCTTTACCGACGTCCCCTTTTTCCCGGAGAGGACGGACTACTAGGGACGGCGCTACTGAGCCGCTTCGAATCGGTGTGGGTTGATGCGGTCAACCGTCGGATCGTGTTCGACCCGGCCGACGACTGATCAGGAAAGTACTTCCTGCCCGCTCAGCATGATCTTCGCCGAGGCGAGCGGTCGCTCGCCCAAGCTGACCTCGCCGGAAATCTGGATCATCCCGCCGAGTCGGCCTTCGACTTCTGCTTTGAGCGTGAGCGTTTCCCCGGGCTTGGCCGCGCCGAGAATCTTCGCGCCACGTACTCCGGTCAGCAGCAGGTTTTCCACGGGCGGGATCGCCGGATCGCTCTGAGCCACCACGCCGCCCAGTTGGGCAATTGCCTCGATCAGGATCACGCCGGGCATCAACGGATTGCCGGGAAAGTGGCCGGCTAGGAATGCCTCATCGCCGCGAACGAGGTAGCGGGCAGTCGCGGATTTCCCCGGATCGAGCGTTTCGATGGCATCGACGAAGCGGAATTCCGGCCCGTGGGGCAGCGCGGCGAGAGGGTTTTGCATCGCAGTGATCCATCCCGTCCCCGGCCACCCTGACAAGCCCCGAAAGGCTCTAACACCACGGAGATTTCCGTGGACCGTAAGGATTCAAACACGTTAGATTGGCCGCGCTGTTTCATGCCCTCCTTGGAAAGCCAGACCCTCCCTCGGCCCGATTCTACAGCTGCGCAAGCGCGCCGCTGGTGGCGCTGGCCGTGGGATATGGCGGCCACGGTTGGCGGCATCGCCTACTGGGGCATCTTCGGGCTGCTATTCACGGCAGTCTCGATCCCGCTGATCCTGCTGCTCCCCTGCCCCGTCGCGAAAAAACTCGGCCGCAGCATGCTGCACCGGGCCTTCGGGGTCTTTGTCAGCTACCTGCGGGCCACGGATTTAGTCCAGGCTGACTTGAGTTCGCTCGACGCGCTGGAGGAAGAAACCCAGCCGGTCATCATCGCGCCGAACCACACTTCGCTGTGGGACGCGGTCTTCGTGATTTCCAAGCTCCCGCAGCCAATCTGCATCATGAAGGAGGCGATTCTGAAGAATCCCTTCCTCGGCGGCGGCGCCCGGCTGGCCGGCTACATTCCCAACGGATCCTCGGCCCGGATGGTGAAAGATGCCGCCGAGGCACTCCAAAAGGGCGGCCAGCTCCTGCTCTTCCCGGAAGGCACCCGCACCCGCCGCGAGGCCCGCTGGATCAACCCCTTGCGCGGCGGCTGCGCCCTGATTGCCCGGAAAGCCGGCGTCGCGGTGCGGCCGGTTTTCATCCGCAGCAACACCCGTTTCCTCGAAAAAGGCTGGCCGCTGTGGAAAAAACCGGAGTTCCCGATCCGCATCAGCATCGAGCTCGGCGAGCCGATCACGCCGGGAGAAGACGAGACCGCGCACGAATTCACCAAGCGCTTGGAAGGGCTCTACGAGCAGAATCTTTCCCGCGCCCACAAGCTGCGGCGGCAGGTGGAAGCGGGCTGACGCGGAAGGAATTCCGAATTCCGCTTGTGACGCGGGTCCGCCCTCCCCTACGTTCCGCCCGCCGCGCGGGAAGCCCTCCTACCTTTTGCGGCAGCATCGCGCCCATGAAAGCCATTCTCGCCCTGGAAGACGGCCGCCTTTTCGAAGGCCGTGCCTTCGGAGCCTCCGGAACGACCACCGGAGAAATCTGCTTTAATACCTCGATGACCGGCTATCAGGAGGTCATCACGGATCCGTCCTACCGCGGCCAGATCGTCTCGATGACCTACCCGCAGATCGGGAACTACGGGATCAATCCGGAAGACGCCGAGTCGTCCGCCCCGCACGTCCGCGGCTTGGTGATCGGCGAACTTTCGCCCGTCGCGTCCAACTGGCGCTCGCGGATGACCCTGCCGGACTACTTCACCGAGCACGGCGTGCTGGGCATCGAGCACGTCGACACCCGAGCCCTGACCAAACACCTGCGCTCACGCGGCGCCATGCGCGCCTGCCTGACCACCCAGCTTTCAAGCGAGGAGGCCATCGCCACCGCCCAGAAGTCTCCGTCCATGGAAGGCATGGACTACGTGCAGGAAGTCTCCACCCCGGATGACTACCGCTGGGATGCCGAGTCGCGCCGCTTCACTCTGCCCAATGCCCTGACCGGCCATCTCGATACTTATTTCGACCTGCCGCCGATCAAGCATCGCATCGTCGCCTTCGACTTCGGCATCAAGTGGAACATCCTCCGCCGCCTGCGCCAGGCTGGCTTCGAGGTGGACGTGGTGAATTCCCGCACCTCCGCCGAGTCAGTCCTCGCGAAGAATCCGGACGGCATTTTCCTCTCGAACGGCCCCGGCGACCCGGCGGCGCTCGGCTACATCCACGAGGAGATCAAAAAGCTCATCGGCAAGAAGCCCGTCTTCGGCATCTGCCTCGGCAACCAGATCCTCGGCCACGTCTTCGGCGGCAAGACCTACAAGCTGAAGTTCGGCCACCGCGGCGGAAACCAGCCGGTCAAGGACCTGCGCAGCGGTCGGATCTCCATCACCTCGCAGAACCACGGCTTCGCGGTCGATCCCGACTCGCTGCCTTCGAACGTGGAAGTCACTCACTTGAACCTGAACGACGACACCGTGGAAGGCATCCGCCACAAGGACATGCCGGTGTTCTCCGTGCAGTATCACCCGGAAGCCGCTCCCGGCCCGCACGACGCGAGTTACTTCTTCGAAGAATTCGCCGCCCTGATCGACACCACCAAATGATTTTCTGAACCGCCAAAACGCCAAGTTCGCCAAGCCTGCATCCAAAAACTTGGCGCTCTTGGCGTCTTGGCGGTTCCTCTTCTCTTTTCGCGCATGAATACGATTGTGACCGGTCTCCAGTGGGGAGACGAAGGCAAAGGCAAGATCGTCGATTACCTCACCGAGACCGCCGACGTCGTCGTCCGTGGCCAGGGTGGCAACAACGCCGGCCACACGGTCATCGCCCGTGGCACGAAGTACATCCTGCACCTGCTGCCCTCTGGCATCCTCTGGGACGGCAAGACCAACATCATCGGCAACGGCGTCGTCGTCGATCCGGTCGGCCTGGTCGCGGAGATCGAGCGAGTGGAAGGCCAGGGCGTATCCATCACACCGGAAAAGCTGCTCATTTCCGACCGCGCGCACGTCGTGCTGCCGCTGCACAAGGAACTTGATGCCGCCCGCGAGGCAGCATTGGGCGACCGCAAGATCGGCACCACCAAGCGCGGCATCGGCCCGGCCTACGCCGACAAGATCAACCGCTGCGGCCTGCGCGTCGCTGATCTACTGGACGAGCCGTACTTCCGCGAGATGGTCGCTCACCGCACCGCCGACGCGAACGAGGTGCTCGCCAAGTTCGGCCTGCCAACTTTCAACGCCGAGGAACAAGCCGATGAAGTGCTCGCTGCCTTCGCCCGCCTGAAGCCACACGTGAGCAATACGATTCCGGTGCTTCACAAGGCGTGGAAGGAAGGAAAGATCATCCTCTTCGAAGGCGCCCAAGGATCCCTGCTCGACATCGACTTCGGCACCTATCCCTTCGTCACCTCGTCGAATACCACCTCCGGCGGTTCCTGCACCGGCAGCGGCCTGCCGCCAACAGCGATCCAGCAGGTCATCGGCGTCTGCAAGGCCTACACGACCCGCGTCGGCTCCGGACCCTTCCCCACCGCCGACGAAGGTCTGTCGCAATATCTTCACGATCTCGGCCGCGAATTCGGTGCCACCACCGGCCGCCCGCGCGGCTGCGGCTGGCTGGATGCGGTGCTGCTGCGCCACGGCTGCATGGTCAACGGTGCCACCGGTCTGGCCGTGACCAATCTCGACGGCCTCGACAACTACGAGACCCTTCGTATTTGCACCGGCTACGACATCGACGGCACCATCCACGAACTCCCGCCGGCCGATCGCCACGCGTGGGATCGCGCCGTGGCCGTGTATGAAGAGCTTCCCGGCTGGCAGCAGGATACCACTGCCTGCACCGATTTCCTCGACCTGCCTGCAAACGCGAAGGCCTACCTCAAACGCCTCAGCGAGCTCTGCGACACGCCGGTGAAATTCGTCGGCGTAGGCCCGGACCGTGCTCAGACGCTAGTCGTCTGAAATTCATCCCCACTTCATGCAATCCGCGTCCCCCCTCCCTAGCTTCGGCCGCGACATGAATGAGTCCTCCATTCCCCGGCACATCGCCATCATCATGGATGGCAATGGCCGCTGGGCGAAAGAGCGAGGCAAGCCGCGCATCTCCGGCCACCGTGCCGGAGCCGAGTCAGTGCGCGAATGCGTGGAAGGCTGCAAGCAACTGGGCGTCGAATATCTAACACTCTACGCTTTCTCTTCCGAGAACTGGAATCGCCCTGCCGCGGAAGTCACAGCGCTGATGACTCTGTTAGAGCGCTTCCTCGAGGAAAAGGCCGGGGAGCTGATGAAGCAGAATGTCCGGCTGACCGCCATCGGCCATCTCGAGCGCCTGCCGGACCGCACTCGCCGCAAGCTCAACAAGGCAATCGAGCGCACCGCGGGAAACACCTCGCTGACTCTCATCCTCGCGCTTTCCTACGGCGCTCGCGAAGAAATCGTCGAGGCGGCCCGCTCGCTGGCCGCAGATGCCGCGGCGGGAAAAATCGACCCCGCGCAGATCGACAACGCCACGTTTGCCTCGCGGCTCTATACTGCCGACATCCCGGATCCTGACCTGTTGATCCGCACCTCCGGCGAGCTGCGTGTCTCGAATTTCCTGCTGTGGCAGATCAGCTACGCTGAGATCGTGATCTTCAAGAAGTTCTGGCCGGACTTCCACCAGGCCGATCTCAACGAAGCAGTGCAGGAATACGCGCGCCGCCATCGCCGCTTCGGCGGGCTCTGAGACCTCGCGAGGCCATTTGGGTCATCGGTGAAATTTCCTGTCTGATTTCCGGGCGGGCTTCACAGATGACTACATACGATGTCCGAACCGTCCGATGCCGAGCTGCTCGCGAAGTGGCTAAAACAGGAGTCCGATGAAGCATTCCGCGCGCTGACCGCGAGGTATGCCGGACTCGTTTTCATGGCGGCCCGGCAGACCTGCCGGAATGAGACGCTGGCGGCCGATGCGGCTCAGTTGACCTTCATCACCCTCGCCCGCAAGGGAGCGACCTTGTTAGGCAGGGACACCCTTGCAGGCTGGCTCCACCGGACTGCGGTCTTTCACTCGAAGAACGCCCTACAATCGCAGCGCAACGAAAGCCGGAAGCGGCATGAGTTCGAAAACCACTTCCGAAGCACGGCCCCGGATGCCACTGGAGAGACATGGAAAGAGATCGAACCTCTGCTCGCCGAAGCACTCGATGCTCTACCGGGCAAGGACCGCGACGCCCTCTTGCTGCGCTACTATCGCCGCTTGAGCCTGAAGGAAGTTGCTGACGCCCAGATGATCAGCGCCGCGGCGGCGCAGAAGCGGGTGGACCGCGCGATCGAACGGCTACGGCGCCAATTGGCTCTCCGCGGATGTGTGGCTGGCAGCGGCTTGGGCTCGGCCCTCGCAAACAGCCTTGGCAGCGCATCCTCCGTCTCACCGTCCCTCGCCGCGTCATTGACGGATCCCTCGATCGCAGTCGCCGCATCCGCGACTGCACCTTCTCTCCTCGGCCTTCTTCTTCCTCTCCTCGCCATGAAAAAAGCACTCGTAACTCTCATTGCGGTTCTACTCCTTGCAGTTGTTGGAACCTTCGCACTCCGAGCAAAACCGGACGCCATCCTCCCAACACCGGTCGACATTGTAAGCGACTCGAAAGCGGGCTTGCGCCCGGTCGCCACACCATCCCGACCTGAAAATTCAGCCGCCGATGAGCAAGAGCGGCTGAAGAATCTTTATGGAGAAGAGCAGTGGCGCATCTCGACCCGGGCAGCGAAGGATATTGTCGAATGCATTCAAGCAATTCGGAAAGTCGCAGAGTCCAGTTTCTCCCAACTGACTCCCGAAGAGAGCTTGGGAAACTTGGCACTTTCGCAATTCGCCACGGAGGACGTCGTTACCCTCGGCCACGAAGCTGCGGTGCAACAGCTGGGGCATGGTTTCATGAAGCGGAGGTGGGAAGAAACACGGCAGGCTCTGGAGCGCTTGGATCACTCTCCGGCTGCGCTGCTGGAGTTGCTCCTCGCGTCGGATGCATGCGCCTCTGGCAAGATGTCATTGAAGGAATACGAGGCGCTACGCGATGCGAGGCCTGACTACTTGGCGGTGGCAATTCCAGTCGATCCCACCACCAGAAGCATCAACTTCGGTTTCGGCTCCGCTCTCCAGGATCCAGAGTTCGTGAAGGCGTTTGAAGCTCACCTGAACGACACCGGACGAGCACGGCTAAAAGAGGCCGTTCGGGAAGTTGCTTCTGCCAAGCCCACCTCCACATCGACCTTCGACCTGCTTCCACCCACTCGCTTGGAAAACCTCGCTGCTCAGGCAAAAGGCGCCCGGCTGATCATCGAAGCGCTCGTGGAGACACCGCCGACCAAGTAGTCCATCTACTCCGGCAAAGCGAAGGCAACGTAAGCATCACCGCTCTTCGTCCCCATCTTGCCACCACCACAGGCGACGACCAAGTACTGCTTTCCTCTTACCGAATAGGTGGCTGGAGTCGCATAGCCACCGGCGGGGAGCTTCGCTTTCCAGAGTTCTTTTCCGGTGCGACGATCAAAGGCTCGGACATGCTCGTCGCGGCTGGCGGCGATGAACACGAGGCCGCCGGCAGTGACGACCGGGCCGCCATAATTCTCCGTGCCGGTCTTGGGAACGCCCTTCTCGGTAAGTTCGGAATACTCGCCAAGCGGAACCGACCAGCGATACTCGCCGGTATTCAGGTCGATGGCATTGAGCGTGCCCCATGGCGGTTTGACCGCGGGGTAGCCCTGCGGGTCGAGGAAGCGGTTGTAGCCGGTGGTGGTGTAGGGCGAAACTGCAAGGCTGCCGTCACCGCCGGGCTCAGTCTTGCGCGCGGGATCGTTCGCAACCTCGCCGAAGAGGAAGTCCGCGAGTTGCTGCCGCTGCGTTTCGGTGAGGAAGGCGAAAGCCGGCATCACATTGCGGCCGGTCTGCAGCAAGGTGAGCACGTCGGGCTTCTTCAGCCGCTGGGCTACGTCTGTTAGATTTGGAACGTTCTGGGCGGGATTGCCCTTGCGATCCACACCATGGCAGGCGGCGCAGAGTTGGGTGTAGAGCGCTTCGCCAGTGGTTGCACCAGCGTTCGCTTTCGCGGGCACCATGGTGAGGATCCACGGCATCTCGTTGGCGTTGACGTAAAGGATACCATCGGGATCAGCCGCTGCCCCACCCCACTCGGCTCCGCCATCGAAGCCAGGGAAGATGATCGTGCCCTGCTCGCTGGGTGGTGTGAAAGGAGCGTGTGGCTTGAGCTTCTCGAAATGCTCCGAGACGCCGCGCTGCGACTCCGGGGAGATGTCAGTGATGAGATCCTTGCTGAACATCTGCCGCGCGAAAGGCGCGGGCTTTTCCGGAAGAGGTTGAGTCGGCCAGGCGGACTCCCCAGCAAGATCGGAAGGCGGCACGGGCTTCTCCGTGATCGGAAAGAGTGGCTCACCGGTGACGCGATCGAAGACAAAGACATGCCCCGACTTCGTGACCTGCGCCACCGCATCGATGCTACGATCACCTCGCTTGAGGGTGAGAAGATTCGGTGGAGCCGGAAGATCGCGGTCCCACAGGTCGTGATGGACGAACTGAAAGTGCCAGACGCGTTTGCCGGTGGCGGCATCGAGAGCGAGCAGGCAATTCGCGTAGAGATTCTGACCCGCCCGGTCCCCTCCCCAGAAATCGAAGGCGGCGGAGCCAGTGGGACAAAAGACCAGCCCGCGCTTTTCATCGAGGGCGAAACCCGTCCAGACATTCGCCCCGCCGAGGCGCCGATAGGCATCAGGCGGCCACGTCTCATGACCGGGCTCGCCAGGTGGCGGGATCGTGTCGAAACGCCAGACCAATTCGCCGGTGCGGACGTTGTAGGCGCGGATCGGTCCAGGCGCGGCAGGCCCGGGACCTTCCCCCAAGCGCATGCCCATGATCACCAGATCGTGGTAAATCACGCCGGGCGTATTCGCTGTTAGGTAAAGGTCGCCAGCCTCGCGACCGAGTCCCTCCTTGAGATCGACACTGCCGCTCCTCCCGAAGGATGGAATCCTCTTTCCGCTGCGAAGGTCGATGGCGTGAAGGAAGCGGTCATTGGCGTAAAGAATCCTCGCCTCGTCCCCACTGCCCCAGTGAACGACACCTCGATTCACCCCGCTCTTCGCCAAGCCCTCCCGCGCCGGATCGAAGCGCCAATTCTCCGTACCGGCCGCCGCATCGAGCGCGATGAGTTGGAAATCAGGCGTGGTCCCATAAAGCACGCCATCAATGACGAGCGGGTTGCACTGGATCTGCGAACGGTTCTGCGGATCCGCTCCTCCGGCTCGAAAAGTCCAAGCAGCCTGGAGCTTGGCTACATTCTCCGGAGTGATCTGGGCGAGCGCGGAATAGTGGCTGCTCTCCTTGTCCCCGAGGTAAGCTGGCCAATCAATATCGGCACCCTGTGCAGCAGCCAAAGTTAGGAGGAGAGCGAAGGACTTCATAGAGTGGCGCTTCGGTTACGCGGCCGGTGAATCGTTTCTCCGAAGAATCGCCCTCCACTCTACTGCGCTCGCTGACCGGGGAGGAATTCTCCGCTTTCGGGACAGCTCGATAAGATGGCGGGGTGCAACTCGCAAGGTTCCGCAAAACTCGCCCGCTGCAAAGGCCGGTCTACCGCTCTCCTCTTTGACCGACGGCAAGCTCGCCACGGGCTATGTGCCGGTTTTTCCAAAACCAAACACGACCGGTATTTACAAGGTAAACCTCGGAAATCAGCAAAAGCTTCCGCCAATGCACCACGTGATCCCCATCATCAAGGAGGCACCCGCGGGGTCCTGTGGTTCCCGCTTTATGGGAACGCCTCGGAAGCCGACCCCGGCTGGAATACGGCCCACTCTTCGCGCTTCGTCCCGCTCGGCGCCATCGATACGGTCGCCGCCCCCCTGAATCCGACCGGCGAGCATACCGCTTTCCCGGAGATTTCCGTGGATTGAGCGCCCCCGGACGAGGGCATAACGCGAGGCAATCGGTGATCTTCACCGTGCGCCGTTCGCATGATAAAGCGCGGAAATGCCCGCAGAATTGTCACATGCCGAACGTTGTGACCGGCACGGGGGCACACAGGATGCTCCCGGAAAGCGTGATCGCGCCCGCGAGTCCCGCCCGAAGAAACCGGACAGAACTCCCGGGCATGATCCGTAATCTGGATCTCCCCTCCAGGGTGGCCCGCGCCCCGCTCGACCGAAAGGCGGGCGGGGCGGGGGCGGCCCGACAGAGAGCCGGCATTGGACTCCCCCGGACGCCTCCACGCCTCAGTTCTGATTCGATTTTATCCCTCTAAAGGGGTAGTCTTCCTACCACATTCGGGGGAGCTTGATGCTTGACGTCACAATTTCGTGCACCAATGTTTTGCATTGTGAATACACGAAACCCAAGGACCCAAAAGCCCATCTTTTTCGTTTGGGATTTCACACGAACTAAACCTCGTCGGAAGTTACGACGTAATCACGTTGTGCCCGTAAAACCCCAATTTCGCACTTCGTTGAAAACCTCCCGGAAAAAACCGGCCCGAGGCTTCGCACTGGTCGTTTCGCTATCGCTGATGGTGCTGATCACCGTCTTGGCGACCGGCTTGCTTGGCTTGGCGTCGATTGAATTGCGCAAGAGCTCTTCCAGCGATGCCCGTGCCGCGGCGGCTGCCAATGCCCGGCTCGGCCTGATGCTGGCGCTTGGCCAGTTGCAGAAGACCTTGGGCGATGACCGCCGAATCACGGCCGACGGCTCGATCCAGAGCGCCAATGCCGCCCAACCCAACCTCGTGGGTGTCTGGCAGTCATGGTCGCCGGGACTTACCGCCAATCCCCTGCAAGCGGTAGGCAACGACTTTTACGACAAGGAGAAAACCGGCCGATTCAAAGGCTGGTTGATCGCGGATACCGATCCGCAGCGCCTCCTCGACCGGAAATTCGCGGAACAGGCTGCTTCCGGCGGCGTGAAGATCTTCAACACGGATAAAGATGGATTCGAGATCGAAGCCTCCCGCGTCCCTCTGAACGAGGGAGTCTACTCTTGGGCAGTCTCCCAGGAAGCGACGAAAGCGAAGATCAACGTGGGCGGCCCCGAGAAGAGCAAGCGGAACCCGAACGACGACATCATCGCTCAAGCTCGGCCGAACTTGTCGCTTTCCAGCGACTTCAAGCAACCTGACGGCGACTGGGATGCCCGCTCGATGCGGATCCTTTCCTCATCCCAGACGAAGCTGGATGATACCCTTGCCAGCAGCAGCGTCTCCCCCACCGCCTGGCGCGACTTCACCACCCAATCGATGGGCCTCATCACCGACGTGGTGAAGGGCGGCCTGAAGGTCGACCTTAACCTCGGCTTCGACTTGTCCGACTCCGAGTTCAGCAAGGACAACCTGGCCGCCGGATTCCCGAATCCATTCCGCGCGTCCGCCTCGGATTTCGCGAGTGCGGTTCCCGCCAAATACAACGGCCAGCGGCCGCTCTTCAAGCCGAACACTGCCAATGCGACGCACACGGCGAGACTGGAACAATTCGACGCTGCCAAGGTGCTCTTCGATTACCCTGGCGCGGGAGTTCCCACCTTCAACACCCTCCGTTCGTTCTACCGGATCCCCTATCACCTCTACTCCTCCGGTAGTGATGGCCCGACCGTTTTTGAGCGCCCTGCCGACCACGTGGCGTTCGTGAAGTCCTCTTCCGTCCCCGGCGGAATGTTCCGCACACCGTGGAACACCCCTCCCGCTACAACCACCCAAGGCGGCATCCGCCCCGTCGTGGACCGCGTGATGTTCCTGCTCAGCGCCGGTGTCAATTCCGCCTCGGAACCGTGCCTGACCATCACTCCGGTGGTCACCCTCTGGAATCCCTACAATGTGGCTCTCGAGATCGAGGGTGCCGTCGCCTATCCATGGCTGGACGTTCCTTTCAACATCAGGTTCACCGTTTACAACTCCGGCGGCACCGAAGTCAGGAACCATTCGACCGGCATGGCGGACCTGATGGGAAGACAGCTCAAGTCTGTTAGCCACGGGCGCAGCGTGGATCCCTACCTCTATGCCGCGATCACCTCGACCGGCTCGGCCATCACGGGCACCCCGAAGCCCATCCGGTTCCAGCCGGGTGAAATCCGGGTCTTCACGAGCGCGAGTTCCACCCGGAAGGCCTTCCAGCCGTCGACTTACGGCAGCACCTCGAGCGTGGTAAGCATCGCGGGAATCACCACCTATCTGCGTCCGGTCGAAAGCTTGGCGGATTACTCGACCAAGGGCGGCCTTGAGGTGAAACTTTCCGACACCAAGATGGTTTCCGGCGAATCGGCGGATATCACCTTCACCCAGGCAGCGAGCGAAGACTATCCTTGCTTCATTTCCGTGGAAGACGCCACGCGGGCCAAGGGAACCGCCGCCACCACCGCCACGAAGGGCCAGGCATTTGTCGATGTCCTCCAGCGCTACTACGGCCAGTCCGGGGAGTTCGGCCAAGGCGGCAAGGCCGGAAGCTTCAAGAGCACCAAACAAACCTGGGCGAGCCTGAAGCAAGAGCCCGCTCCTTTCGCCGCCTTGGAGTTCTATCACCGCTACGCGAAGACCGGCGCGGATCAGTCCGCTGACTTGGTCTACACGAGCAATCCTCGCCAGCCCTGGATGGCCCAGTACATGACCAACGCGGAGTTCTCGAGCGGCCCCCAATACAAGCTGCGCGTCCGTGGTCCCCTCACCTCCTTCAATAATTTGCTGGAAGTGGAACAGGGCTCCGGAGCTCGCCGGGCTTTCTACGGCCCCTCGAACAACGCCAGCACCGGCCAGTCCAAGCTGCCTTTCTTCGAAATACCTCGCGCTCCGATGCTCTCGCTCGCCGCGTTCCAGCATGCCGACCTGTCCTTGACCCCATTCGGACCGGCCAACCAGTTCGCCAACAGCTGGGCCAGCGCTTACGTTCCGCGGAACCGGACCATGGTCGCGCAGACCGGAACCGGTGAAGGTGCCCGGCCGCCCGTCTACGACACCGTCTACCTGACGAATGAGGCTCTCTGGGACGGCTTCTTCTTCAGTGGCATCGCTCCTCTCATCGAGCCCACCTCAGGCAGTGGATCCGCGAGCGTCTGGAACAACCCCAAATCCCCGAAGCGTCCGGTCTCGGAGATCTTGGAAAAGTTCGTCGAGGATCCGGCGGCCAACCCCTTGCGCAACGCGCGCATGCGCCTCGTGAAGGGCGATCTCGCCAATGCCGATCTGGTCAAGGATCTGGAGGCCCCCGAGGGCTGCATGAAGGTTGCCGGACACCTGATGGTCGACGGGGCCTTCAACATCAACTCGACCAATGTCGAAGCTTGGACGGCTTTCCTCTCCGGGCTCCGCGGGTCGGATTTCAAGGTGGATTCCGGCAGCGGGCCATCGGCTTCTTCCGCTCCCTTCCCTCGCTTCCACTATCCGTCCGGCAAGGAGAACGACAACTGGAACGGCTTCCGTAGCATGACCGAGTCCCAGATGAAGACCCTCGCACAGAACATTGTGCGTGAGGTGCAAACCCGCGGACCGTTCCTTTCCCTCGGAGAGTTCGTCAACCGCCGCATCTCGTCGTCGACGTCTGACAACTCCGGCCTCAAGGGCGCCCTCCAAGCGGCGATCGACAACAGCAACGTCAACGGAAATGCCCTCTACGACAACATGCGCGTCACCTACTCGGAAGACGGCAAGACCTACGGCTATCCGGCCCAGTCCAAGGCGAACATCAACCCCGCCAAAACCGGCGTGGGGATCCCGGGCTACCTGACCCAGGCGGACGTGCTCCAGTCGATCGCTCCCGTCATCACCCCGCGCTCGGACACCTTCACGGTCCGCGGCTACGGCGAGGCACACGACTCTTCCGGAAAAGTCCTCGCAAGGGCGATGTGCGAAGCAGTGGTCCAGCGAAGCCCCGATTTCGTCAGCGGCGAGGACGAGGCTTACACCGCCATCAAGGATCTCCATGAGGTCAATGCGAAGTTCGGCAGGCGCTTCACCATCGTTTCTTTCCGCTATCTTTCGGCAGAGGAAATGCGAAGCTGAGCGGGCGCTGCAGGCACACCACGCGCTGCCTGCAGCACCACTTTCATGAGCCTTATGAAATTCCATCTGCCTCTGTTGGGATCCGCCTTCCTGTTCCTGAGCCAGTCCCTCCATGGTGTGCCGCTGCGAGTCTTGGCCTGGGACGACAATGTCGCCGCGCGCCAGTTGGCGATCGCCAACGGCAAGGACGCCAAGGAGATCAAGGACCTCCATCCCCTTAGCCGGTCCGCTACCTTCAATGTGACCAGCGGCGACACACCGCCGATGTTGCAGGCGCTCGACAAGAAGGATGCGAAAGGCGCACCCGCCGCGGATCCCATCGTGATCCCGTCGAGCGTGAAGCATCCGCTGGCCTTGCTGATGCCGGATGCGAAGACCGCCACCGGCATCCGCCCCGTGATCCTTGAGGACGATCCTGCCGGTTTCCAGTGGGGAACCATCCGGCTGATCAATGCCACCGGGAAGGATCTGCTCTTCAAGGCCGAGGCAAAGGTCGTCGCGCTGGCCGCCGGATGGACTCCCGTCAATGTTTCTCCCGGCGGCAATAGGCGCAACATGGAAGTCTTGCTCGCCCTGAAGGATCAGCCGAAGAACGTCCTCTTTTCTGCGGTCTGGGAATACCGGGACGATCAACGGCAGTTGGTGTTCGTGATTCCGAACAAGGATCCCGGAGAATCACCCGTGGATTTCAAGTTCATCCTGGAGAGCAAGGTCGATGCGGAAGCCGCCCAGCAGCAGAAGCAGCAACAGAACTGAGGGCCCCTCAGCCAAAAGCCCGGGTTGATCATTTTTCGCGACCGCTTGGCCGTGACCGGTCAATTCCTTGCGGATTCGACCCAATTCTGACGATTGGATTGAACCGGGACTCAACGGGGCGTTTCATACGTTCGCCATGAGCGCTCCCGTCCGTCACCCCGAACTCCTCGCTTGGGTCGAGGAAATGACAGCCCTCTGCCAACCTGATGCCGTCGAATGGTGCGACGGCTCTCAGGAGGAATGGGACCGGCTCTGCCAGCTGCTCGTCGACAAGGGCACCTTCACCAAGCTGAACCCAGCTAAGCGACCGAACTCTTTCCTCGCTCGCTCGACGCCTTCGGACGTCGCCCGCGTGGAAGACCGCACCTTCATCTGCACCCGCCGCAAGGGCCTCGCCGGCCCCACCAACCACTGGATGGAGCCTTCTGAGATGAAGGCCCTGCTCCGGGAGAAATTCACCGGCTCGATGAAGGGACGCACGATGTACGTCGTGCCCTTCTGCATGGGCCCGCTCGATTCGCCGCTCGCCAAGATCGGCGTGCAGGTGACTGATAGCGCCTACGTGGCGGTGAATACCCGCATCATGGCCCACATGGGCAAGAAGGTGCTCGATCGCCTCGAAGCGGAAGCTGCTGAGGAGCTTCCGCACAAGCGTGACGGCCACGGCCGCTTCATTCCCTGCCTCCACTCGATCGGCGCACCCCTCGCGGCCGGCCAGGCCGATGTCGCGTGGCCGTGCAATGAGGACAAGTACATCGTCCACTTTCCCGAAAGCCGCGAGATCTGGTCCTATGGTTCCGGCTACGGCGGCAATGCCCTGTTAGGCAAGAAGTGCCTCGCCCTGCGCATCGCCAGCAATATCGCCCGCGAGCACAACTGGATGGCGGAGCACATGCTCATCCTCGGCATCGAATCGCCGCAAGGCGAGAAGACCTACGTCACCGGCGCGTTTCCGTCCGCCTGCGGCAAGACCAACCTCGCCATGCTGGTGCCGCCGAAGGCCTATGCGGACGCTGGCTGGAAGACCACCATCGTCGGCGACGACATCGCCTGGCTGTGGCCGCACAAGGATGGCCGCCTTCATGCGATCAATCCTGAGGCCGGCTACTTCGGCGTCGCGCCCGGCACCTCCTACGACACCAATCCGATCGCGATGGAGTCGATGAAGGAGAACACCATCTTCACCAACGTCGCCCTCACAGACGATGGCGACGTGTGGTGGGAAGGCCTCACCAAGGAAGCGCCGGCACACCTCATCGATTGGCAGGGCCAAGATTGGTCACCCGGTTGCGGCAGGCCCGCCGCCCATGCGAATGCCCGCTTCACCGCTCCGGCGAAGCAGTGCCCAACGATCGACCCCGAGTGGCAGAACCCGGAAGGTGTGCCGATTTCAGCGATCATCTTCGGCGGACGTCGTCCGAATACGATGCCGCTCGTCTATCAGGCCTTCAACTGGTCGCACGGCGTCTATGTCGGCGCGACCATGGGCTCCGAAGTCACCGCCGCCGCGATCGGACTCAAGGCCGGCGTGCGCCGCGATCCCTTCGCGATGCTCCCCTTCATCGGCTACAACATGGCCGACTACTTCCACCACTGGCTGGACATGCGCCGCAAGGTGAATCACCTGCCGCGCTTCTTCCACGTGAACTGGTTCCGCAAGGACGCCGACGGCAAGTTCCTGTGGCCCGGCTTCGGCGAGAACATGCGCGTGCTGGAGTGGATCGTGAACCGCTGCCACGGCCGCATCCCCGGCCATGAAACCCAGATCGGCTGGACGCCGGACTGGGAGGACTTCCACACCGAAGGCCTCGATGGCTTCGACGAAGCCAAGTTCGACCAGTGCATGGCCTTCGACGCCGACGAGTGGCAGGCTGAAATCCTCAGCCAAGGCGAACTCTTCCTGAAACTCTACGACTACCTGCCGAAGGAGATCGTATTTCAGCGGGAACTCCTGGCGGCGAGGTTGAGCTGAGAGCCCGGGCCCCTAGAGACGTCAAACCTTCAAGCTAAACCCACGCGAACGGCGTAGCGCCTCTCCCCAGCCATTTGGCCTCCATTTCCTCGCTTTTCCGGCAAGACATCGAGGCCTGCCAAGCGTTGGAATGGAATCATGATGTCGCGCCGGGTTGCCCTTCTCTTTCTCGTCTCGGCGAGCCGGCTGTTTGCAGAGCCATCGCTCGTGAAGATCGATCCCGCCGCCAAGCAAGGCACATGGGACGGCTGGGGCGCTTCGCTGTGCTGGTGGGCCGCGGTGTTCGGGGACCGCACGGAGCTGGCGGATGCGATGTTCACCACGAAGGAGGTGCAGGTCGAAGGCGAGCGATTGCCAGGACTGGGGCTGAACATCGTTCGCTACAATGCCGGTGCCTGCGGATGGCGAAAGATCGGCGAGCGGGAGATGCAGAAGTCGAAGATCATCCATCGCTACCGGCAGATGGAGGGATTCTGGCTGGATGGCCGCAGCAGCGATCCGACTTCGGACAGCTGGGATTGGTCGGTCGATGCGAAACAGCGGAACATGCTGAAGCTGGCGAAGGACCGAGGCGTCACCCACTTTGAGCTCTTCTCGAATTCGCCGATGTGGTGGATGACCCGCAATGACAATCCCTCCGGCGGACCGAAGCCGAGCGATGACAATCTCTCGCCAGATCAGGAGAAAAACTTCGCGACCTACCTCGCAACCGTCGCCCGCAAGGCGAAGGACGACTGGGGCATTTCATTCACGAGCGTGTCGCCCTTCAATGAGCCGGTGTCAGACTGGTGGTTCGCCGATTGCAAACAGGAGGGCTGCCATGTTTCACCGAAGCAGCAGGCGCAGGTGCTGCCCTTGCTACGCGATGAATTGGACAAGCAGGGCCTGAAAGCGGTGCCAATATCAGCGTCCGAGGAGACTCATTATGATCATGCGATCTCGACTTGGGATTATTTTGACGAGAAGACCCGCGGCTTGATCGGCCAGGTGAATGTTCACGGCTATCAGGAAGCGAAAGGCGACCGGGCCAAGCTGCACCGGCTCGTTCACGAGGAAGGAGGCAAGCGTCTGTGGAACTCCGAGTATGGCGATGGCGATCCCTCCGGCCTCAACATGGCCCGAAATATTCACCGTGACCTCGCCACCCTGAAGCCGACTTCGTGGTCGTATTGGCAGCCAATCGATGGCGGCGGCTGGGGCTTGATCGCCGGAGACATGCCGCGCAGGCGGCTGCGTCGGGTGAATCCGAAGTGGCACGTGCTGGCCCACTACACTCGCAACATCGCGCCCGGCGCCACGATGCTGACGACCGGCGAGGAAGCGGTGGTAGCCTCCTTTGAAAATGACAAGGGTCGCCTGGCAGTGGTGTTGCTCAATGATGGGGACGCGGACCGGGAGTGGAGAATCGATCTCTCCCGCTTCAAGGGAACCAAGCCCACGGCAACCGGCTGGGTTACGGAACCACGGGGGAAGCCCCGCTACCAAGCAGTGGAAAACCTGGCCGTCGAAGGAAACCACCTGCTACTCCGCCAGCCGAAGAGGTCAGTGCAGACGGTGGTAGTGAGCGGATTGAGCGGCTCATAAGCCGTAATCTCCCCTCGCGACTGGCGAACTACCACGGGATGAGGCACCCGAATCCAGTGGTCCCGGCAAATCCCGGAGTTGATCGACCGGCGCTCCGCCGTATTCTGCGCCTCGCCGCATGGAAAACGAGCTGACAGCCCTCATCACCACCGAGATCCTCGATACCGACCAAGCGCTCACGCCGCAGAGCGACCTGTTCGCGGCGGGGCTTGATTCGATGGGCATCATGCAGCTCCTGCTGGCCATCGAGGACCGTTTCGGCGTGGCGATCGATCCTGCCGACTTGTCGCGGGACAATTTCTCGACTGCGGAAAAGATTGCCGCGCTCGTTGCCGAGAAAAAGGAGGCCTCCCGCTGAATGCCGGCCTCCATCCAAACCCTCCCACCGCTCGCCGCGACGTGCAGCGACGGCTTCCTTCTCGGGCTTGAAAGCCTGATGCGCCGCAGCGGCCAGGGACATCACTTGGCCGCGACGGTCATCGAGTGCGACGGCACCCCCGATCTCCCCGCCCTGCGAAACGCGGCGGACGTGCTCGGCCACCGCTACCCGGTGCTCCACGCCCGCGTCGCCCGGAGCGGGGATTTCATCGCACGCTGGCGCCTTGATGAAGTGGCGTCCGCCCCCATCCCTCTGGAGGTGCATGAGGCTTCCGAGCTGAATCACTTTATCGAGGGCAAGCTCAATGCCCGTGATCCCGACATCCACACAACGGGCGCGAACCTGCGTTTCCACGTGGTGATCACCTCCCCATCCATGTGGGCGCTCGTGCTCATCTGGAGCCATTCGCTGCATGACGCGGTGGGGATCGACAAGCTGCTGCGGGAGATCGCTTCACCGGGCGATGACCGCACCCCGCGGAGCGGAGGCGATGACGCCCCTGCCCCACCGATACCAATGTCGGAGCTCTACAAGCAAGCCCTGCCGATGATCCAGGAAATGCGGACCTTCCCGCAGTGGCGGATCCGCTCACTGCACCGGAAAGGCGTGCGGCCCGGCGAAAGCCGCGTGCGAGTGGTGAATTTCGACCGCGAGACCACCGCAGCGATCCGGATGAAGATGGCCGCCACCGCGGGCGAGTTACTACTTCTGCCGTACTTCGCGAGCATCGCCGCGCGGGCCGTCCAGTCTGTGATCGCCGCCCAGCACCCGGATGAGCAGGTGCCCGTGCTGCTCTCGCTGCCGGTCCAGCGCCAAGCCGACCGCCCCCTGTTTCAGAACCACATGGCGGTCTACACCTTGCTGCTGACCGCCGAGGACCTTGCAGAGCTGAAGCCGGCGACACGCACGCTCTATCGCAAGTATGCCGACTTCATGCGGCGGAAGCTGCCAGCCGCGATGGACGCACTGATGCGAATGATGGAGCGCTGTCCCTCGCGCTTCTACAATCTCCCGGCCTTCATGTATCTGAAGGGTGAGCTCTGCACGCTATTCCACTCCCACACCGGCAGCTTCGCGCCAGGGCTGACGGAAATGCACGGCGGTCGCGTGACCAATGGCTACCACGTCCCCTCGGTGTGCTCGCCACCGGGAATCGGGATCTTCTTCTCGGAGTTCGGGAGCCAGCTCTCGATGACACTGTCGTGGAAGGATGGCTGTCTTTCGCCCTTGGAGCTGGAGCTGCTGAAACAGACACTTGCCGAAGACCTCGGAGCGCCCGTGCCGTGAACCTGATCGAAGAAATTGCCCGCCGCCATGATCCTGTCACGCTGGCCGTTGTCAGCGGCGAGCGACGCGTGACCTACGGCGATCTCTTTCGCCACGCCCGGGAAATCGCCGCGCAAATCCCGGACATCGGGCGGATTCCGCGCATCGGCCTGCAGTGCCCGAATGGCGTGTCCTACATCGTGCTTTCAATGGGGGTGCTGCTGGCCGGTGGCTGCCTGGTGCCGTTGGCCGAGGAACTGACCGATGCCGAGCGCGCTGAAATCGCGACGACCACCGCACTCGACTTCATCCTCGCGGCCGACGAGCTGCCGTGGCACGGACCGGAGGACGTGCTTTTCTCTTCAGAAAGCGATGGCACGCCGTGGAAGTTCCTCCGTTGCGTCCCTCTAACACCCGCTTTCCCTGAGGACGGCTTCCAAGCGCTCAATCCCGCCTTCATTCGCTTCAGCTCCGGCACCACCGGCACCAGCAAGGGCGTGGTGCTTTCGCACGAAACCCTGCTCGCCCGCATCACCGCGGCGAATGATGGCCTACAGATCGGCCCGGCGGATCGAGTACTGTGGATGCTCCCGATGGCGCATCACTTCGCGGTCTCGATCGTGCTCTATCTCCACTTCGGGGCGACCACGGTGCTGGAGCACTCGGCAATGCGGGAGGACATCCTCGCCACCGCGGAAAAGCATCAAGCGACCGTGATCTATGGCTCGCCTTTCCATTTTGCGATGCTGTCCGGCGACAAGGGCGGTTTCATGTGGCCCTCGTTGCAGCTCGCCGTCGCCACTGCCGCGGCCTTGCCGGAAACGACGGCGAAAGCCTTCGAGCAGCGCTTTGGCAAACCACTGCATCAGGGACTCGGCATCATCGAGGTCGGGTTGTCCGTTCTTAACGTGGACGCGGCGAGCAAAAAGCCGACCTCGCTCGGCAAGCCGATGCCTGCTTACGAGGTGGAGCTACGTGACGACGAGTTCCATGTCCGCGGCCCCGGTTTGTTAGACGCCTACCTTGTTCCGTGGAATCCCTCGCCTCTTGAGGACGGTTGGTTCGCCAGCGGTGACTTGGTGCGCCGGGATGAGGATGGCCATCTGTTCCTGATGGGTCGCAAGAAGTCGGTCATCAATGTGGCCGGCATGAAGGTCTTTCCGGAGGAGGTGGAGCGCGTGCTCAATGACCACCCTGCCGTGACCCGCAGCCGGGTCTATGGCCGCGAGCATCCTCAATTGGGTCAGGTGCCGGTCGCCGAGATCATTCCTGCGGACCCTGCCCTTCCGCCCAAGCCGGTCGAACTCCAGCGCCACTGCAAATCGGTGCTGTCCGCTTACAAGGTGCCGATGGTCTTCAAGATGGTGGACTCGCTGCCATTGACGGCTTCGGGGAAACTGAAGCGAGTGACCAGCGACGGTTGATTCTACTCCGGGAGCGCCGGTCTGAAGACCGGCCCCTCCCGGGCCGATGGTCTCACGGGTCCGCGTAGCTGCTGCTCGCACGCGAAGAAGTCGCCCACTGCTTGCTGCCGTCACGGCCCACGATTTCCACGGCATCGATCTCGTTCCAGCCCGGGACGCGCGTTGTATCGAGATACACCTTCACTGACCGTGCCCGAATGCTTTCCCCCACGGGAAAGGCGGAGGAAACCAACTCGTCCGAGGCGGAAGGATCCATCGAGCCCTCCCAGATCGTCGCCTCCCGGCCGTCGGAAAGCATGGCGACCACCTTGCTGATCGCACCGGGATTGTGGCTCTCGACGATATTGATCTGCTGGAGATCGACGAAGCGGTCGTAGTCGAGTTGCAGCCACTCTTCACCGCCGTCGGGGGACTTCGAGGCCCACGCGGAGGGAAGATCACCCGCCCGGCCCGTGTCGGGAGCCCCGGCTGCCTGCTCGTGACCCCAACGCCGCTTTTCTCCTCCGGTCCAGTGCTCGACCTCCACCCTGCCCGAGGGGACGAAGGCTGTATTCAGGGGACCCGCTTCCATGGCCTCATGAACATTGCCCGAACTGGCTCCGGGAGACGGGAGCGTCTGGCGGGTCTGGATTTGCTGTTTCAGACCCGCCAATTCGGCGCGGGCATCTGCCAGCTCAGCGGCGAGACCCGGATCCGGGGTTTCCCCATCCGAGGATGGAGGGGAAGCCGGACTGCGCACGCCCAACTTCCCGGCCGGAGCCGGCACGTTCGCGGGTTGCCGGCTTTCCGCGACTTCGAGGCGTTTCTCCAAGTCGACGACGCGGACCGCGAGCAGTCCCGTCACGACTACGGCTCCTACGAGCAGAAGAATCGGCAGCTTCTTCATGGCTGGAAAAGGGGCTCCCCCGGGGAAAAGATGGGCCTTCTGGAATCCGACACGCCAATCGCTCGCTTCTTAGCCTCCGGCAGACGATTTTTCCAGCATCCGTCCGCTGCGGGGGCGAATCCGCGTGAAATCCGGCCAAATCCGCCCGGGAAAGCCAGATTCCATGCTACTTTTGCCTTGCCAAGCCGGGGTCGGCCCCTAGTTTCGCCGCCCCATGCCACGCGTCTCAGGAAAAGCAAAGACTCGAAAGGCTGTTGCCAAGCGTTTCAAGGTGACAGGAACCGGTAAGGTTCTGCGCCGGAAACAAGGTGCCCGGCACTTGCTCCAATGCAAGAGCCGCAAGCGGAAGCGGAATCTCACTCATTCCGCCCTTGTCTCCGATGCCGACATCAAGAACGTGAAGGAAAACCTTCCGTTCCATTGAACCGCTGAAGCAACAAACCGCGCCCCCGTCCGCGCCTCGGACGGCCTCCATCGCAGCCTGACCCGCAAGGGTACCACCGGACAAGCGAGACTGCGGGAGGAAAGAATAACCAACGGCCTGTCCGACCCGAAAAGAAAACATGCCACGCGCCACCAACAGCCCGGCTTCTCGCGCCCGTCGTAAGCGTGTCCTGCACCGTGCCAAGGGCTTCCGCGGATTCCGCTCGAAGCTCTTCCGCTACGCCAAGGATGCGGTTCGTAAGGCGATGACCTACGAATACCGCGACCGCAAGAAGCGCAAGGGCCAGTTCCGCCGCTTGTGGATCCAGCGCATCAGCGCTGCCGTCCGCAACGAGGGCCTGACCTACTCGCGCTTCATCGAAGGCCTCGTAGCCGCAGGGATCGAAGCCGACCGCAAGATCCTCGCCGACCTCGCCGTCAAGGACGCAGCCGCGTTCTCCGCGATCGTCGCCCAGGCCAAGGCCGCTCTCGACAAGAAGTCGACCGCTGCCGCCTGAGTTTGAGAGAACTCATCTAAAAACGCCGCCCGGCCCCGTGCCGTGCGGCGTTTTTTGTGTGGCTATGGACCGCAATTCCCGTGCCGCCACGGCTGCCTCAAGGGCTGATCTTGCCAATGCCCTCCCCTGCGATGGACCGCCGCAAATCCTGGGGCACGACCGCCTTGGCGACCCTCCTTCCCGAAGACCACGACCGCGTAGCCGTCCGGTCGGAGGAGAGAATCGTCACCTTCCATCTCGGCGATGGGTCGCTGGGAAACAATCAGCTCAGCTGGCGGCCCGGCCGGCTGATCGGCGGAGGCGAGGTCATCCGAGAGTCAGCACCCGGCCATGTGCTGGGAGGAACCCGCTAACACGGGCGCTACCGGGAGTTGAATTCACGCTCCAGCGTCTCCCAATCCTCCCCGCTCATCTCCCAGTCCGAATAGACGGAGACCCCGGCGTAGTGAGGTGGCACTCCGTCCTCAAGCGCGGCATGGATTCCTAACAAGGCGTTCTCCAGGTTCTCGACCCGTGGATCGTGATAGCCGGTGCCCTCGTCGTCATAGGCGGGCACGCCTAACAGAACTTCCTTTCCTTCCGACCAGGAGAGCACCTCGCCGGTCCAGTCCGCCGTCAGCTTGCGGTAGGGCTTCTGCCAAGTGAGGCCGGTGTCGTAGAGCATCGGCACGAGTTGATCGCTGCGTTTGGCGACTTTGCGGAAATAGGACTCGCTCCAGTGGACGTCGGGAAAGGGATGCCAACGCGTCGGCGGCGGATAAGTTGCGACCGAGAGGATCTTGTTAGACGGCATGGCCTTCCGGAGTTCTTCGAGGAGCAGCAGATAGGAGGGGTCCCCATCCGGCATCGGCTCAATGTTCACCTGAAGCCCCGCGAGCCGTGGATGCCGGGTGAGCAACTGGACCGAACTTTCCACAAACCGGCCACGCCACGCAGCCGACGCCGGATCGGCGGACTCGTCCCGCACACCGCCGATCCATGGCATCACCCGGAAGCCATCGAGCCCGGCGAGAAAGCGCTCGGTCTGCTCGTCATCGACGGCGGCGATCATTCCGTCCGACTGGCACGGGCAGAGATGAGGGAAGACGTCGCGGATGCCGTGTCGGGTGAGTTTCTCGCGAAGCTCGCCGATTTTCCCCTCGCTGCGGAAGTTCGCCCTGTCCCGGCCCGTCCGTTCGAACCAATCGTTATCCCCCATCCAGCCGTGCTGGAGCCACATGCCATTGCGGCGGAGGTCATGCCGACCGTTCGTAACCCGCTCGCCGGGCGACCAGCAGAGGTAGACCAGCCCGAAGATCCCCAGGACGGCGGCCAAGAGCACGAAAGTCCGCCACGGAGGACGCTTGAGCCGCTGCCAATAAGTCATGGGCCGGGTCTAGCAGGGCCCCCCATAGGCCGCAAGAAACGCGCGGACGGCCCTCAGCAAAGCCGCACCATGTCCTTCACGAATTGCCCCCAGAGGAACATCAAACCGCGAAAGGAGTATTCAAAGTTCCCATTGCCAGTCTCGCGGATGATCCCGGCGTCGAGATTGTAGCGAATCTGGAATTTCATCTCATCCTCGATCGCGTGCTCGATCTCGTCCGGGTCCGGCATCAGCAGCGAATCGACGGGCACTTTCACGCGTTTCAGGAACTCGTGGTGGTCGCGGAGGATGTGGTGGAAGCAGTTCCGCTCGCAGGGGACGTGGTTCCAGCGCATCTGCGGCGGGCACTTCAGGGTCGGGGAAAACGGGAAATTGGTGGTCCTCCAGATCCGGCCATCCGCGTCGCGGGAAGTGACCGAGATGAAGGCGAACGCCACGTCGCCCTGCTCGCACAGGCAGACGGCACCGACCGCCCGCTCCTCGGGATGCCAAAAGAGGCGGAAGAATTGCTTCATCCCGCCCCACTCCCAGCCGCAATCGTCAACATGCTCAAAACCAGCGTCTTCCATCGCCCCGGCAGCCTCCACGGCATTCGGAAAGAAGGAAGGATCCGGCACCTCCCGGCTCCGCAGGCGGTTTTCCAGCGGCAGGCGCATCCGGCGGATGCGGGTGAGCAGCTCTACCCAAGGCAGGAAAAACCACAGCGCCACGCCGGCCAGCCCCCACCACAGGCAGTCCGTCAGGTAGTAGAAACCCATGAAGCTGGCACCCAGGAAGACTAGCGCGCCGAGCTTCCGCCACACCGCTTGGCGCGCCGATCGCAAACCGACGGCGAGGACGAACAGTCCGAGAACGATGAGGCAAGAACGCATGAATGGGTGACGGGAGGGCGGAAACCAAGCCTCCCGCGCCGCTTCGTCAAGGACGACCTCACGGGATGCGTGATTACCGCCTCGAACTTCTCCGCGTGATCGCGGCGGCTGTCCAGTGATTCGTAAGGGATACCTGGCGCAAGGGGAGATTTCGGCAAATCCGGCAAATCTGGCAAGGGCGCCCCCGTGCCGTCACCCGCCATCGGGAAAAGAAACGGCCCCGGCGGATCGAGTCCACCGGAGCCGCATGATTCAGCCATGAGAGCTGCGCCAGAAAACTCAGGGCGCTTCGGTCACATCCATGCGGAAGAACTTCGTCGCACCGGCATCGATGGTCAGGCGCCAGACGTAATACATCGCGTCATTGGTGATGCCCGCGTTCAAGCGGCCATCGCCACGACTCACCACCTGACCGGCCGCATTGAGCATCTTCACGTCGGACGACTGGAAGTCGTTGTCGTTGGCG
>Ga0307408_100000795_pt1 | contig 25277 bp, 18 predicted proteins | sample 322Cmetagenome_FD_202116 | JGI IMG/M metagenome (GOLD analysis project Ga0307408, IMG submission 202116) | Maize rhizosphere microbial communities from greenhouse at UC Davis, California, United States - 322HYB-C-3 | ecosystem: Host-associated > Plants > Roots > Rhizosphere > Soil | place...
GCACGCGATTGTGTGAATAACTGGCCCGAACGCGAGCCGCGGACGTTTGTCAAGCGTTCCGTGGCGACGGGGGCCGGTTCCTCACAGGATCGTCGCTTCGCCGCCAATGCGGTCAGCGTGCCCGCAGCTGCGCCGAGACGCGATGGACCGTGTCCACCAGGACGGCGACGTTCCCCGGCGGGGTCCTGGGCAGGATGCCGTGGCCGAGGTTGAACACGTGGCCGGTGCCGGCGCCGGCGGAGCGCACGATCCGCTCCGCCTCGCGTGCCACGCTTGCTTCGTCGGCGGTCAGCGCGACCGGGTCGAGATTGCCCTGCAATGCCACGTGGTCGCCCACCGCGACCCGGGCGCGCGCCAGATCGACCGTCCAGTCGACGCCGACGCCGTCCGCGCCGCAGCGCGCGATCTCCGGGAGCCACGCCCCGCCGCCCTTGGTGAAGACGATCACGGGCACGCTGCTGGTCCGACGCAGCGCGGCGATCACTTCGCGCATCGGCTCCAGCGAAAACCGGCGGTAGTGCTCGGCAGGCAGCAGCCCGCCCCAGGTGTCGAAGATCATCAGCGCGTCCGCTCCGGCGGCCACCTGCTCGCCGAGATACTCGGTGACCGCCTGCGCATTGATCGCGACCAGCCGGGACAGGAGGTCGGGACGCGAATACGCCATTCGCCGGACGCTGGCGAAGTCGTCCGCGCTGCCGCCGCCCTCGATCATGTAGCAGCCGAGCGTGAACGGGCTTCCGGAGAAGCCGATCAGCGGAACGCGCCCGGCCAGCGCGCGCTTGATCGCCGCGACCGCGTCGAAGACGTAGCGCAGCTTCGCCATGTCGGGCACTGCGAGTGCCGCGATGGCCGATTCGTCGGCAACGCGCTTCGCGAACCGCGGCCCTTCTCCCTCGGCGAACGACAAGCCGAGTCCCATCGCATCCGGAATGGTGAGGATGTCGGAGAACAGGATCGCGGCATCGAGCGCGTAGCGCGCGAGCGGCTGCAGCGTGACTTCGCAGGCGAGCTCCGGGTTGCCCGCCAGCGCCATGAAGCTGCCGGCCCTGGCGCGCGTCGCGTTGTACTCGGGGAGATAGCGGCCCGCCTGGCGCATCAGCCACACCGGCGTATACGGCGTCGGCTCGCAGCGCAGCGCGCGAAGGAACGTGTCGTTCTGCAGCATGCTCACAAACGGCGCAGAACGGTGACGCGACCGTGGGGCCCGGTCACGACGGACGACGACGAGACAGGACGCGCGCGCGCGCGAAGCGGCGGCGCCGGCGCGCAGTCATCGCTGCCAGCGAGCGAGCGCCTGATCAACCAGGCAACGCCGACGCGCCCATCAGGAACTCGTCCACCGCGCGCGCGCATTGCCGGCCTTCGCGGATCGCCCAGACGACGAGCGATTGTCCGCGCCGCATGTCGCCGGCGGCGAACACCTTCGGCACGGAGGTCCGGTAGTCGTCGGTCGACGCCTTGACGTTGCTCCGCGCATCGCGCTCGACGGCGAATTGCTCGAGAAGCCCGGTCGATGCGGGACCGGTGAATCCCATCGCCAGCAACACGAGGTCGGCGGCGATCTCGAACTCGCTTCCGGGAACCTCGACCATCCGCATCGCGCCGTTGACATCCTTCTGCCATTCCACGCGCGCGGCGACGAGCTTCTCGACGCGACCGTCACGCCCTTCGAAGCGCTTCGTCGCCACCGCCCAGTCGCGGGAGCAGCCTTCCTCGTGCGACGACGACGTGCGCAGCTTGACCGGCCAGTACGGCCAGGTCATCGCCTTGTTCTCCTGCTCGGGAGGCTGCGGCAGCAGCTCGAACTGCACGATGGACGCGGCGCCGTGCCGGTTCGACGTGCCGACACAGTCCGACCCGGTGTCGCCGCCGCCGATGACGACGACGCGCTTTCCCGTCGCCGTCAGCTGATTGGCGACGCTGTCGCCGGCCACGACACGGTTCTGCTGCGGCAGGAACTCCATCGCGAAGTGGATGCCCGCGAGATCGCGACCGGGAACGGGCAGGTCGCGCGGCTGCTCGGCGCCGCCGGAGAGCACGACCGCGTCGAACTGCGCGGCGATCGACTCGGCGGTGATGTCACGTCCGACGTGCACGCCCGTCTCGAAGCGCACGCCCTCGGCGCTCATCTGCGTCATGCGGCGGTCGATCAGGTGCTTCTCCATCTTGAAATCGGGGATGCCGTAACGCAGCAGCCCGCCGACGCGGTCGTTCTTCTCGAACAGCACGACGTCGTGTCCCGCGCGGCCGAGCTGCTGCGCGCACGCGAGCCCCGCCGGCCCCGAACCGACGACCGCGACGCGACGTCCGGTCTTCTTCGCCGGCGGCATCGGCACGACCCAGCCCTGCTCCCAGCCCTTGTCGATGATGAAGTGCTCGATCGACTTGATGCCGACCGGATCGTTGTTGATGTTGAGCGTGCACGACGCCTCGCACGGCGCCGGGCACACGCGGCCGGTGAACTCGGGGAAGTTGTTCGTCTGGTGCAGCACGTCGAGCGCCTGCTTCCACTGCTGCCGGTAGACGAGGTCGTTCCAGTCGGGAATGATGTTGTTGACCGGGCACCCGCTCTGGCAGAACGGGATGCCGCAGTCCATGCAGCGGGCGCCCTGCCGGCTGGCCGCGTCGTCCGCGAGCGCCATCACGAACTCGCGGTAGTGGCGAACGCGCTTCTCCGGCGGCTCGGACGCTTCCTGGATCCGCTCGAGCTCGAGGAAGCCGGTGATCTTGCCCATTACGCGGCCGCTTTCTGCTTGCCCGGCGCCGCGTGCGGCACCGCTTCCTTCGCGTGCATCTCGGTCATCGCGCGCCGGTACTCGTTCGGGAACACCTTGACGAACTTCGCGCGCGTCGCTTCCCAGTCGTCGAGCATCGCGAGCGCGAGCGTCGAGCCGGTGAAACGCAGGTGCCGCTCGATCAGCTCGCGCACGATCGCCTCGTCCGCGCGCCCGAGATGCCGCTTGTGCGCCTTGCCCGACGCGGCGAGCTCGCGCTCGCTCCTGGCCTGCTCGGCTTCGCTCTCGAGTGGAACGATCTCGCACATCGACTGGTTGCAGCGCTGGCGGAACGCGCCGTCGACGTCGTAGACATAGGCGATGCCGCCGCTCATGCCCGCCGCGAAATTGCGGCCCGTGAGACCGAGCACGACGACCGTTCCGCCGGTCATGTACTCGCAGCCGTGGTCGCCGGTGCCCTCGACCACCGCGGTCGCGCCGGAATTTCGCACGCAGAAGCGTTCGCCGGCGACGCCGCGGTAATACGCCTCGCCCTCGATGGCGCCGTACATCACCGTGTTGCCGATGACGATGTTCTCCTCCGGCTTCGCCGGGCAGCTCGGATCGGGATAGACGACGATGCGTCCGCCCGACAGGCCCTTGCCGACGTAGTCGTTGGTCGCCCCCTGCAGCTCGAACGTGACGCCGCGCGCGAGGAACGCGCCGAAGCTCTGGCCGGCGATGCCTTCGAAGGCGACGTGCACGGTGTCCTCGGCCAGGCCCTCGTGGCCGTAGCGGCGCGCGATCTCACCGGAGAGCATCGCGCCGACCGAGCGGTGCGCGTTGCGGATCCTGAGATTGAGGCGAACCGGCTTGCCCTTGTCGAGCGCGGGCTGCGCGGCCTTGATGATCTCGTGGTCGAGCGCCTGCGCGAGCCGGTGATCCTGCTCTTCGCAGCGGTGGCGCGCGACTTCGGGCGGCATCGCCGGCTGGTAGAACACCTTGCTGAAGTCGAGCCCCTTCGCCTTCCAGTGGTCGATGCCCTTCCGCATGTCGAGCAGGTCGCTGCGGCCGATCATCTCGTCGAAGCGACGGAAGCCGAGGCTCGCCATGATGCGGCGCACCTCCTCGGCGACGAAGAAGAAGTAGTTGACGATGTGCTCGGGCTGGCCCGCGAACTTCCGCCTCAGCACCGGGTCCTGCGTCGCCACGCCGACCGGGCAGGTGTTGAGATGGCACTTGCGCATCATGATGCAGCCGGCCACGACCAGCGGCGCCGTGGCGAAGCCGAACTCGTCGGCGCCGAGCATCGCGCCGATGGCGACGTCGCGTCCGGTCTTCATCTGCCCGTCGACCTGTACGACGATGCGGCCGCGGAGTCGATTGAGCACGAGCGTCTGCTGCGTCTCGGCAAGGCCGAGTTCCCACGGCGTGCCCGCGTGCTTGATCGACGACACCGGCGAGGCGCCGGTGCCCCCGTCGTGGCCGGCGATCGTGACATGGTCGGCCTTGGCTTTGGCCACGCCCGCTGCGACCGTACCCACGCCGACTTCCGATACGAGCTTCACCGACACGGAGGCGCGCGGATTCGCGTTCTTGAGATCGTGGATCAGCTGGGCGAGGTCCTCGATCGAATAGATGTCGTGATGCGGCGGCGGCGAGATGAGCCCGACGCCCGGCACCGAGTAGCGCAGCATCGCGATGTAGTCCGACACCTTGTGGCCCGGCAGCTGACCGCCTTCGCCTGGCTTCGCGCCCTGCGCCATCTTGATCTGGAGCTGGTCGGCGGACGCGAGGTACTCGGCGGTGACGCCGAAGCGTCCGGATGCGACCTGCTTGATCCGGCTGCGCAGCGAGTCGCCGGCCTTGAGCTTGACGTCGTGCTCGACACGGTCCTTGCCGATGACCGTCGACACCGTATCGCCGTCCTTGACCATGCTGCGGCCCGCGCGCATTTCGGCGCGATAGCGCGCCGCGTCCTCGCCGCCTTCGCCGGTGTTCGACTTTCCGCCGATGCGGTTCATCGCGACGGCGAGCGTCGTGTGCGCCTCGGTGGAGATCGACCCGAGGCTCATCGCGCCGGTCGCGAAGCGCTTGACGATGTCCGCCGCGGGCTCGACTTCGTCGATCGGAACGCTGGTGCGCCCGTCGTGCCTGAACTCGAACAAACCGCGGAACGTCTTGAGACGCGCCCCCTGCTCGTTGATGAGCCTCGCGTACTCCTCGTACGTGGCGAAGCTGCCCGCGCGCGTGGCGTGCTGCAGCTTGGCGATCGAGTCGGGCGTCCACATGTGATCCTCGCCCTGCACGCGATACGCGTATTCGCCGCCGGGCTCGAGCATGTCGACGAGCGCGGGATGATCGCCGAATGCGAGCCGGTGCAGCCGCTCCGCCTCCGCGGCGACCTCGAAGATCCCGATGCCCTCGACGTTGCTCGCCGTGCCGTAGAAATACTTGTCGACGAACGACTTCGCGAGGCCGACCGCCTCGAAGATCTGCGCGCCGCAGTAGCTCTGGTAGGTCGAGATGCCCATCTTGGACATCACCTTGTAGAGCCCCTTGCAGATCGCCTTGATGAAGCGCTTCTGCGATTCCTTCGGGTCGAGCTCGGGAATCTGCGAGGCCATCGCCGCGAGCGTCTCGAGCGCGAGGTACGGATGGATGGCCTCTGCGCCGTAGCCGGCCAGCAGCGCGAAGTGGTGCACTTCGCGCGCCGAGCCGGTCTCGACGACGAGTCCGGTGCGCGTGCGCATCCCCTTCTTCACCAGGTGCTCGTGCACGGCCGCGGTCGCGAGAAGCGCGGGGATCGCGAGGCGCTCGTTCGAGACGCCGCGGTCGGACAGGATCAGGATGTTGCGGCCCTGGCGGATCGCGTCCTCGGCGTGCGCTGCAAGGCTCGCGAGCGCCGCCTCCATGCCGTCCGCGCCCCACGCGGCCGGATAGCAGATGTCGAGCTCCTCGCACTTGAACGCCCCGCCGGAGAAGAGCTCGACGTGGCGCAGCTTCTCCATGTTCTCGGCCGTGAGAATCGGGTGCGCCGCCTCGAGGCGCATCGGCGGCTCCGCGCCGTCCGCGCCCGGATCGACATCGAGCAGGTTGGGTCGCGGCCCGACGAACGACACGAGGCTCATCACGAGCTCCTCGCGGATCGGATCGATCGGCGGGTTGGTGACCTGTGCGAACAGCTGCTTGAAGTAGTTGTAGAAGACCTTGGGACGATGCGACAGCACCGGAAGCGCGGCGTCGTTGCCCATCGAGCCGATCGCTTCCTCGCCGCCCTGCGCCATCGGCATGAGGATCACCTTGAGATCCTCCTGCGTGTAGCCGAACGCCTGCTGGCGATCGAGCAGCGGCACGTCGGACGGAAGCGCCGGCGCCGGCTCGGGCATCGCTTCGAGCGATATGCGGCAGCGCGCGATCCACTCGCGATACGGCTTGCGCGTCGACAGCGTCCGCTTCAATTCCTCGTCCTCGACGATGCGGCCCGCCTCGAGATCGACGAGCAGCATGCGGCCGGGCTGCAGCCGCCACTTCTTGACGATCCTCTTCTCGGGAATGTCGAGCACGCCGACTTCGGACGCCATGACGATGTAGTCGTCGTCGGTGACGACGAAGCGTGCCGGACGAAGGCCGTTGCGATCGAGCGTCGCGCCGATCTGGCGCCCGTCGGTGAACGCCATCGCGGCCGGACCGTCCCAAGGCTCCATCAAAGCCGCGTGATACTCGTAGAACGCGCGCCGGTCCTCGTCCATCAGCGGATTGCCGGCCCACGCCTCGGGAATCATCATCATCATCGCGTGCGACAGCGGGTAGCCGCCCATGACGAGCAGCTCGAGCGCGTTGTCGAACGACGCCGAATCGGATTGCCCTTCGTAGATCAGCGGGAACAGCTTGCGCAGGTCGTCGCCCAGCACCTGTGAGGCGATCGCACCTTCGCGTGCGCGGATCCAGTTGAAGTTGCCGCGCAGCGTGTTGATCTCGCCGTTGTGGCAGACGAAGCGGAACGGATGCGCGAGGTCCCAGGTCGGGAACGTGTTGGTGGAGAAGCGCTGGTGCACCATCGCCAGCGCCGAGACCATCGACTCGTCGGCAAGATCGGGATAGAAGCTGCCGACCTGGTGGGCGAGGAGCATCCCCTTGTAGACGATCGTGCGCGTCGACAGCGACGGCACGTAGAACTCCTTGCCGTGACGCAGCGCCAGCGCCTGGATCGCGTGGCCCGCGCGCTTGCGGATCACGTAGAGCTTGCGCTCGAGCGCGTCCTGGTCGAGTGCGCGCGACCCCCGCCCGACGAAGATCTGGCGGATCACCGGCTCGACTTCCTTCGTCCTCTCGGACAGCCCGGCGTTGCTCGTCGGCACGTCGCGCCAGCCGAGCAGCACCTGACCCTCGGCGGCGATCGCGCGCTCGATCTCCTGCTCGCACGCGACGCGCGACGCGGGCTCCTTCGGCAGGAACACCATGCCGACGCCGTACTGCCCGATCGCGGGAAGCGTGATGCCGAGCTTGCCACACGCGCGTCGCAGGAACGCGTCCGGCAACTGGATCAGGATGCCGGCGCCGTCGCCCTGCAGCGGATCGGCTCCGGTCGCGCCACGGTGCGTGAGGTTCTTCAGGATCGTGAGGCCCTGCTCGACGATCGCGTGCGACTTGCGCCCCTTGATGTGCGCGATGAAGCCGAGCCCGCAGGCGTCGTGCTCGTTCGCCGGATCGTAGAGGCCCTGGCGGCCCGGAGGCAGGCCGTCGCTCGCGGAGCGGTGGTCAATCACGCTGATACCTCGTCAGGGTAAGGCGAAGCGGGCCCGGTCCTGCCCCGTGGTCCAGGCCGGAGGTCGGCCGCAGGGCGGTCGCGTGCGGGCGCGATGCTTGCTTGTACGGGACAACGGCAAACCTTTGCATGTTACCTGCGATGCTGCATTGCGACAACGCGAGCGACAGCACGACGCCGTTGCAACAGCCCGTCGGCGATTCTGCGCCGCCCGAGCGGTTTTGCCCTTGCACTGGCGGAGTTGTTAGGCTTTAATCTGAACAAAATTTGCTATCTCTTTGTTGCAACATTCGATTTCCGCTGGCGCGGACGGCGGGCGACGGTGCCGGTTAGGACAACATCATAGGAATTCCCAGATGATCGCATTCCGTTTGACCGCCTGGATCCGTCCGGCGATCGCATTGCTCGCCGTTGCCGGCATCCTCACGCTGTCCGCCTGCGGCGGCGGCAGCGGCGCGCCCAACAACCCGTACACGCCCGGCCCGCCGGCGCCTTCGCTGCTGACGGTCGTGCCCGACGAAGCGACCGCATACGCGGGCACCCCCCTGATCCTGTCGATCGCCGGCGGCACGCCGCCGTATTTCGCCTTTTCGGCGAACCCGGCCGCGCTGCCGGTGCCCGGGACGATCACGAGCAATACGGTAGCGCTGATGGCCAACGCCGTCGACGTCGCGCAGCCGGCGAACGTGACCATTCGCGACTCCGCCGGTCAGGTGGCGGTGTCCGAGATCACCGTCCGGCCGGCGGTCCTGCTGCCGGCGTCGATCACCATCGTTCCGAATTCGGCGCCGTGTCCGGGCGGCGACGCGTGCTCGGGCCAGACCAGCGTCGCGACCGTGCGCGCAACCGGGCCGGGCGGCGCGCCGCTGGCCGGACGTCAGGTGCGCTTCGACGTCGTCCAGGGGACGTTCACGCTCGCCACCACGAATCCGGGTTCGCCGCTCGCGGCCACGCAGACCGTCGTCACCGATGCCAACGGCGACGCGCGCGTGATCATCTCGGTGCCGCCGAATACGCCGACGCAGATCGGCCTGCTGCGGGCGACCGACCTCACCTCGGGCAGCCAGGTCACCGGGCAGTTCGTCATCGCCCAGGTCACGGCGGGCGAAGGCGTGCTGTCCGTTGCGCCGAGCGGCACGGTGACGATCACCGGCCCCGCGCAGAACGTGTGCTCGGCGGGCGTTCGCGTGTCGTTCTACGTGTTCGGCGGAACGCCGCCGTACCGCGTCGTGACGAATTTCCCCGACGCAGTGACGCTGGTGGGCACTCCGGTGCTGACCAACGGCGGCGGATTCGACATCGTGACCAACGGCTCGTGCTTCACGGGGCTGACGTTCGCGATCACCGACGCGACCGGTCGCACGCTCACGACCGGAGTTCCGAGCGTGAGCAACCAGCCGGGGACGCAGGCACCCACGCCGCCGACGCCGGCGCCGACGCTCGTCATCACGCCGCCGACGCAATCGGTCAGCGGCAACTGCGCGACCAACCGCACCTATCAGTTCGCGGTGATCGGCGGAACGCCCCCGTACAGCGTCGTGCTCGGGCTGCCGACCGGCTGGACGGTGACCGGCACGCCGGTGACGGCCTCGGGCAGCTCGTTCACCGTTAGCGGTCCCGGCAGCAACACCGTGACCGTCGTCGATTCGGGCGCGCCGCAGCAGACGGTGAGCGGCTCCATCAACTGCCAGTAGACACGAGCATTCGTTGTGAAAACGGCGCCGCGAGGCGCCGTTTTCATTGGTGCGCTGGCGCGTTCAGGCTTCGCGCGTCGCTTCGTCGAGCGCGGACGCGATGTCCGGGCGCGGCACACCGGGCCGGACGATCGCATGGCCCAGCCGGTCGAGCAGCACGAAGCGGACGACGCCCGCATCGACTTTCTTGTCGTGCGACATGAGCTCGATCCAGCGATCCACCGGCCAGCGCGGCGGTCGCACTGGAAGACCGGCGCGCGCGAGAACGTCGCGGACGCGATCGGCCTCCGCGACGTCGAGGCCCGCCACGCGCGTCGACAACCGCGCGGCGATCACCATGCCGGCCGCCACGGCCTCGCCGTGCAGCCACTGCCCATAGCCGGCGGCCGCCTCGATCGCGTGGCCGAACGTATGGCCGAAATTGAGGATCGCGCGCTCGCCCGCTTCGCGCTCGTCGCCCGCGACGACGTCGGCCTTGATCCGGCAACTGGTGACGATCGCCATGGCCAACGCGTCGGCGTCGCGCGCACGGAGCGCACCGATCGATGCCTCGAGCCAGTCGAAGAAGACGCGATCGCGCACCGCGCCGTGCTTGATGACCTCGGCGAGCCCGGCCGACAGCTCGCGCTCGGGCAGCGTGCCGAGGCAGTCGGTGTCGGCGAGCACGGCGCGCGGCTGCCAGAACGCGCCGATCATGTTCTTGCCCAGCGGATGGTTGATCGCCGTCTTGCCGCCGACCGACGAGTCGACCTGCGCGAGCAGCGTGGTCGGAACCTGCACGTACGGCACACCGCGCTGGTAGACGGCTGCCGCGAATCCGGCGAGATCGCCGACGACGCCTCCCCCGAGTGCGACGAGCGCCGTGGATCGCTCGGCGCGAAGCTCGATCAGCCGCGTCAGCACGTCGTTCAGCGTCGCGACGCTCTTGTGCGCCTCGCCGTCCGGGACGAGAACGACGTCGCCCGCGACGCCGGCTGCGGCGAGCGAGGCGCGAAGCGGCGCCAGCCAGTGCGCGGCGACGGTCGCGTTGGTCACGATGACGGCGCGGCGCAGCCCGAGCGAGGCGAGCGTGTCGCCCGCGCGCGCCAGGACGCCCGGCCCGACGCGGATCGCATAGCCGCGGTCCCCGAGCGCAACGTCGAGCGTTCTCACGAGGCGCCGCTCTCGGTCAATCCGGGCGCCAGCGAGCGGGCGAAGCGCATCACCGTGTCACGGTCGGATTCGACGATCTCGTCGGCGATCTCCCGGTAGAGCGCATCCCGCTCGGCGTAGAGCGCGGCGATTCGCGCGCGCGGATCCTCGACCTTCAGCATCGGCCGGTTGCGGCTGTGGCGCACGCGATCCCACAACGTCTCCGGCGATGCATGGAGGTACAGCACCGTGCCGCGTTCCTTCAGGTGACGGCGGCTCGATTCGCGCGTCACGGCGCCGCCGCCGGTCGCAAGAACGATGTGGCGCATCGACGTGAGCTCGTCGATCAGCGCCTCCTCGCGGTCGCGGAACGCCGCCTCGCCCTCGATCTCGAACATCGTCGCGATCGTCACGCCCAGCCTGCGTTCAAGCTCGATGTCCGCGTCGTGGAACGGCAGGTGGAGCCGGCGCGCGACCTGGCGCCCGAGCGTCGACTTGCCGGCGCCCATCAGGCCGACGAGGAACAGGTTTCCTCGATGCAGGACCACCTCAATTCGCGCTGCGCTCCATCGTGCGCGGATTGTACGCGGGGGCTGCGGCAAATCGCGCTCGCAGCGCGCAGACGTTCGCCGATGGCATTCAGGCAGCGAGACCGGCGTGCCGTTGCCGCACGCGCGGCGCCCGCCTGCCGGAAGCCGGGCGCGCTGACTCTACCCGCGCGAAGTAGCGGTGCGCTTTGCGCGGCTCACCGTACCGCCGTCACCGACTCCTTGACCACCCGCGGCGTCAGGAAGATCAGGAGCTCGGTCTTCTCGCTCGACTTCAGCGTCGTCTTGAACAGATGCCCGAGCACCGGCAGGTCGCCGAGGAACGGGACCTTGTCGACTTCGTTTCGCAGCGTTTCCTCGTAGATCCCGCCGATGACCGCCGTGTCGCCGTTGTTCACCGCGATCTGCGTCGCGACGTTGCGCGTGTCGATCGACGGCACCTGGAAGCCGCCGCCCAGCTGCACGAACTGGCCGACCTGGTCCTTGCGCACTTCGACGGTCATGATGATGCGGTTGTCGGGCGTGATCTGCGGCGTGACGTCGAGACGCAGCACCGCCTTCTTGAACTGCACGGTCGCCGGCGAGTTCGCGCTGCCCGGCGTCACGTACGGAATCTCGGTGCCCTGCTCGATGTGCGCCTTCTGGTTGTCGCCGGTGATCACGCGCGGGCTCGAGACGACCTTGCCGCGGTTGTCCGTTTCGAGCGCGGACAGCTCGAGATTGATCAGGTTGCCGCTGCCGAGGTTGATCAGCGTGAGCGCGAGCTGGCCGGCGGGGCTGGTCACCGGCAGGTTGACGTTGAGCTGCGGCGAATCGGAATAGCCGACGCTCGCGAGGCCCGAAGCCGCTTCGAACGGCGTCTGCGTGCGCGTCTCGCGGATCAGGCGGTCGCCCTCGGTGCGCACGACCGGCTGCGTGTTCAGGCTGCCACCCTGGCCGAGCGCGTAGCGGCCGCGATTGAACGTGATCGCCGTCTGCGCACCGAAGCGCACGCCGAGCTGGCGGCTGAACGAGTCGCCGGCCACGACGATGCGCGCCTCGATCAGCACCTGGCGCACGGGCACGTCGAGCTGGCGGATCATCCGCCGGATCTCCTCGAGCTTGCTCGCGGTGTCCTGGATGAACACGACGTTGCTGCGCTGGTCGGGGATCGCGACGCCGCGTGCCGACAGGATCGACCCCTGGCCGGCGGTGGCGGCAGCGCCCGCGGCGCCGGTGCGCTGCGACGTGACCAGCGCCACGAGGTCGGTCGCCTTCATGTAGTTGAGCTGGAACGACTCGGTCTGCAGCGGCTCGAGCTGGCTGATCTGCGCGGCGTTCTCGAGCTGCTGCTTCTCCTTCAGCGCGAGCTCCTCGCGCGGAGCGACGAGCACGACATTGCCGTTCTTGCGCATGTCGAGCCCCTTCGTCTGCAGGATGATGTCGAGCGCCTGGTCCCAGGGAATGTCCTTGAGCCGCAGCGTCAGGCTGCCCTGCACGGTGTCGCTGGTGATGATGTTGAGGCCGGTGAAGTCGGCGATCACCTGCAGCACCGAGCGCACTTCGACGTTCTGGAAGTTGAGCGACAGCTTCTCGCCCTTGTACCCCTGCCGCGTGCCCTGCGTCAGCTTGTTCGGATCCTCGAGGATCGGCTTCACCTCGAGGATGAAGCGGTTGTCCGACTGGTAGGCGGAGTGCTCCCACAGCCCCTTGGGCTCGATCACCATGCGCGCGTTCGGCCCCTGGGTGAACGTGTCGACGGTGGTGACCGGCGTGCCGAAATCCTGTACGTCGAGCCTGCGCTCGAGATTCCGAGGCAGCGAGGTCTTGATGAAGTCGACGATGAGCTGGCGGCCCTGCTGCTGGATGTCGATGCCCGTCGAGTTGTCCGAGAGGTCGACGACGATGCGGCCCTCGCCGTTGCGGCCGCGGCGGAAGTCGATGTCGCGCAGCGTGTGCTGCTGGTCGCCGGGACGCGCCTCGGCGAAGCGCTGCACGACCTGCGCCCGCTGGTCCTGCGAATCGGCCTGGTCGAACAGCGTGACCAGCACCGCGTTGCCCTCGACGCTCGCCTGGAATGTCTGCGGCCGGTTGAGGTTGAACACGACGCGCGTGCGGTTCCCCGACTGGATGACGTTGAAGCTGCGAAGCGCGACGTCGTCGATGACGCGCTGCGTGGCGCCGAGCGCGTTGGCGGTGTCCAGGAAGTCGAGCGCGATCCGCGGCGGGCTCGCGATCGAGAAGCCCGCCGGAGGATTCGCCGGCGGCGCCTTCAGCGCGAAGCGCACGATCGTGTTGCCGGACGAGCCCTTGCTCACCGTCACCTGCTCGATGCTGTTCTGCGCCTGCGCCGAGGAGGCGTACGCCGCGAGCGCGAAGACCGCCGCGAGGAGCACGCGCGAGGCGGCGCGCGCCGTCGTGCGAAGGCCGTAGGTTGCACTCATCGTCTGCGCCCCTGTGTATTCGAGTTCGAGTTCGCGTCGGGCGACTGCAGCTGCAGCGAGCTGGTCCGCTCGGTCCAGTCGCCGGCGCCGTCCTGCACGAGCTCGCGGAGCTTGATCTCCGTGTCGCTGATGCCGACGATGACGCCGAAATCCTGCCCCATGTAATTGCCGCCGCGCACCTGGTAGACGTCCTTCTCGGGCGTGCGCACCAGCGCGAAGACCGCCTTGTTCTTCTCGAGCGTGCCGACCATCGTCAGCGACTCGAGCGGGAAGCTCTCGAGGGGCTCGCGACGCCGCGCGAGATCCGGCGCGAGCCGGCTGCCACCCTTCGCGGGCTCGATCTTGCGCGGCTTGAACGGGTCGGGCAGGTCGAACGCGTTGTACGCGAACGGCTCGTAAGGCTTGATCTGGGGAACCGGGTCGAGCCGCCCGCGCGTGCCCTTCCCCTGCTCGGCCATCCACGCGCGAAGGTCCTGGTGGCTTTCGCCGCCGCAGGCTGCGACGAGCGCGGCCGCGGCGAGCATCGTTGCCGTGCGCCGCATCATTTCTTCGCCTTTTCCTTTTCCTTGGCGCGCTGCAGAGCGCGCTGCTTCGCGACCTCTTCCTCGTCGAGGTAGCGGAACGTCTTCGCCACGGCCTCGAGCGCGAGCTGCCCCTTCTCGTTGGTGACGGCGAGGTCGTTCAGCGTCACGATGCGCGGCAGCTGCGCGACGTCGCTCGCGAACGCACCCATGTCGTGATAGTTGCCGGTGATCTTGATGCTGATCGGAAGCTCGGCGTAGAACTCGGCCATCTTCTCCTGCGCGGCGGGCCGGAACAGCTCGAACTGCAGCCCGCGGCCGAGGCCCGCCTGGTTGACGTCCGTCAGCAGCGCGTCGATCTCCGAGCGGTTCGGCAGCTGCTTCACGAGCGCGCCGAACGACTGCTCCACTTCCTTCAGCTGCGCGACGTAGAGGTCGTAGTTGACCGCCTTCGCCTTCTTCTGCGAGTACTCGGTCTTCAGCGTGAGCTCGGCCTGCTCCGCCGTCTGCAGCGTTTCGTACTGGTCCTTCCAGTCGAGCAGCGCGCCGAGCGCCATGATGACGAGGAAGACGATGGCGAGAAGGCCGTACTTCGCGGCCATCGGCCAGTTGCCGACCTCGCGCAGGTTGAGCCGGCGGATGTCGTCGAGGTTCATGCGCGGCTCCCTTCCGCGGCGAGCGCTGCCTTCGTCGGTCCGGCGGCGCCCTTCGCGGGCGCGGGCGACGAGGCAGGGGCGGGCGCGGCGGTACCGGCCGCCGGTCCGGTCGTCGGTTTCGCCGAGGCGGCAGCCGCGGCCGCCGCCGGCGGCGCAGCGCGCGGATCGAGCGGCGGCGCCGTGCGCTTCACCTGCATGTTGAGCGTGAACTCGTTGACGCGATCGCCCGGGTTCGGTTGACCGCGCTGGGCCGGCGTCGCGGACGGCGGCACGGGAACGAGCTTGATCTCGACGAGCTCCGGCTGCGTGAGCCAGGGCGAGCTGTCGATGTTGCGCATCAGCGTCGAGACGCGCGCGTTGCTCTGCGCGTATCCGATCACCGTGACCTTCGTGCCCGACTGCTTGATCGAGCGCAGGTAGATGCCGTCGGGAAGCTGGCGCACGAGCTGGTCGAGCAGGTGCACGGCCTCGTTGCGGTTGCCCTGCAGCGTCTCGACCACCTGCTTGCGGGACAGCACCTGCGCGATCTGCTCACGCAGCTTGTCGATCTCGCGGATCTGCTCGTCGAGCTTCGCGATCTCGCCCTTCAACAGCGCGTTGCGGCTGTTCTGGTTGTCGATCTGCGTGGCCAGGATGAAATGGACCAGCCCGACGACGCCGAGGGACATGACGACGAGCAGCACCGTCAGCGAGACGAACTGGCGCTGGCGCGCCTGTCGCTTCTGCTCGCGGTGCGGCAGCAGGTTGATGCGGACTGGCGTCGTCATCGTGCCCCCGCACGCTCAATGAGATCGTCGATGGCGCGGCTCCGGGAAGCCGTGCGGCGGCTGCCGCCGGGTGCCTCGCCGCGACGCGCCGCGTGACCGGATAGCTGGCGCATGGGCATCACTCGAAGCTGCGCAGCGCGAGCCCGCAGGCGATCAGCAGCATCGGCGCATCCTGCGCGAGCTGCCGCGGGCGAATGCGGTCGCTGGTCTGCATGCTGACGAACGGGTTGGCGAGCACCGTCGCCACGCCTGCCCGCTTCGCGACCAGCTCGTCCAGCCCCGGCAGCATCGCGCCGCCGCCGGCCAGGACGATGTGGTCGACCTGGTTGTACTGCGTCGAGGTGAAGAAGAACTGCAGCGCGCGCGTGATCTCGAGCGCGAGCGTCTCCATGAACGGCTGCAGCACGTCGTTGTCGTAGTTCTCCGGCAGCCCCTGGTTGCGCTTGGCGGACTCGGCTTCCTCGGGCGACAGGTTGAACGCCCGCTGGATGTCCATCGTCAGCTGGTTGCCGCCGAACGCCTGGTCGCGCGAGAACAGGAACTGGTTGTTGCGGAGGACGTAGAAGTGCGTGACGTGGGCGCCGATGTCGACCAGCGCGATGTTCTGATCGCGCCCGTTCGCCGGCAGCGAGGGGGCGATCATGCGGAACGCTTCCTGGGTCGCGTAGGATTCGACGTCCATGACGCGGGGCTTCAGGCCGGCCGCTTCGGCGATGGCGACGCGATCCTCGACCTTCTCCTTGCGCGACGCGGCGATCAGCACCTCGACCTCGTCGGGGTTGTTCGGTGCGGGGCCGAGGATCTGGAAGTCGAGGTTGACCTCGTCCAGCGCGAAGGGTATGTACTGGTTGGCCTCGGCCTCGACGGTGAGCTCGAGCTCCTCCTCCTTCTGGCCGGAGGGTACGATGATCTTTTTCGTGATCACCATCGCCGACGGCAGCGCGAGCGCGACGTTGCGATTGCGGCTCCCGAGGCGCTTGAAGCCACGCTTCAGCGCGTCGGTGACCTGGTCGAGGTTGGCGATGTTGCCGTCCTGGACCACGTCCTTGCTCAGCGGCTCGATGGCGTAGCGCTCGAGACGGTACGTACCTTTCCCGGTCTCGGACAGCTCGACCATCTTGAGCGACGTCGAGGCGATGTCGATGCCGACCAGCGACGGGGCCTTCGTCTTGAACAGGTCGAGCGTGGAAGCGAGGTTCTCAGCGATCATGGATGTCGACGTTCCTGGAGGCCGGCGCGGAGATCCACGCAGCCCTGCGTCCTACGGCCCAATGCTGACAAACTACATTAAACTCTGGCAGCAAGTATTTCCGAAGTCAATTTGCCCCGACCGCCGGGTGACGCACTGTTGCATTCTCGTCATCGGGCGCGGTTTCGGCGGCTCTAACGCAAGTTTTATTCCTCTGTGCTAAAACGCTGGCTTCTCTACGTCGGCTCGGTGGCGCTGGGTCTGGCGCTGGTGGGCGCGCTGCTCGGCGCGTTCGTCCTGGCGCTGCTGTACCCCACACTTCCCTCGCTCGAGACGCTGACCGACTACCAGCCGAAGATCCCGCTTCGTGTCGTTTCCGCCGAAGGCGACCTCATCGGCGAATTCGGCGAGGAACGCAGGGCGGTGATCAAGATCGCCGAGGTTCCCGATGTCATGAAAAAGGCCATTTTGGCCGCCGAAGACGAAAGGTTCTACCAACACGGGGGCGTCGACTACATTTCAGTGGGGCGCGCGGCCTACACGAACCTGACCTCCGGCACCCAGCAAGGCGCCGGAACGATCACGATGCAGGTCGCGCGCAACTTCTTTCTCACGCGCGAAAAGACGCTCACGCGAAAGCTCCGCGAGGTGCTGCTCGCATGGAAGATCGAAGGCAGCCTGTCCAAGGACGAGATCCTCGAGCTCTACGTCAACCAGATCTACCTCGGGCAACGTGCCTACGGCTTCGCGGCCGCTTCGCAGATCTACTACGGCAAGCCGCTGAAGGATGTCACGGTCGCCGAAGCTGCGATGCTGGCCGGATTGCCTAAGGCCCCCTCGGCGTTCAATCCGATCACCAATCCGAAGCGCGCCAAGACGCGCCAGCAGTACGTCCTCCGCCGCATGCACGAGCTGCGTTACATCAGCGATGGTGCGTATGGTGAAGCACAAAATGCGCCACTCGTCGTGCGCCAGGGGCTGAAGGAGGTGCTGCCGATCCACGCCGAGTTCGCCGCGGAAATGGCACGGCAGGTCGTGTTCGAAGCGTACGGCGAGGACGCCTACACCAAGGGGTTGGTCGTCTGGACCACGCTGCGCAAGGCCGACCAGGAAGCGGCATATGCCGCTGTACGTCGAGGTGTGCTCGACTACGACCGGCGGCACGGCTACCGCGGCCCCGAGGCCTACGCGAATCTACCGACCGATGCCGCCGAGGCGGACGCCGTGCTCGACCGCGTGTTCCAGGAGGTGCCCGACGGTGACAACCTGCTCACCGCCGTCGTGCTCGAGGCGTCGACGACCGAAGTCCAGGCTGTGCTTGCCAGCGGCGACACGGTCTCGATCACCGGCGAGGGGCTGCGGTTCGCCGCCCGGGCGCTGGCCGACAAGGCTCCGCCTTCGCAGCGGCTGCGGCGCGGCGCGGTGATCCGCGTCGCGAAGGACGACAAAGGTCGCTTCGGGATCGCGCAGGTGCCCCAGGCGGAGGCTGCGTTCGTCGCGCTCGATCCGCGCAACGGCGCGGTTCACGCGCTCGTGGGCGGGTTCGACTTCGACCGCAACAAGTTCAACCACGTCACCCAGGCGCAGCGCCAGCCGGGCTCGTCGTTCAAGCCGTTCATCTACTCGGCGGCGCTCGAAAAGGGCTTCTCGCCGGCCACCGTCGTCAACGATGCGCCGTTCTTCGTGCCCGCGGAGCGCGCGGGCGGCGAGGAATGGGAGCCGAAGAACTACGACGGCAAGTTCGACGGGCCGATGCGGTTGCGCACCGCGCTCGCCAAGTCGAAGAACCTCGTCACCGTGCGGGTGCTGCAGGCGATCGGCCCGCAGTACGCGCAGGACTACATCGCCAAGTTCGGCTTCGACCCGAAGCAGCATCCGGCGTACCTGACGATGGGGCTCGGCGCCGGCGCCGCCACGCCGCTCCAGATGGCGAGCGCCTACTCGGTGTTCGCCAACGGCGGCTATCGCATCAATCCCTACCTGATCTCGCGAATCACCGACTCGCGGGGCATCGTGCTGTCCGAAGCGCGGCCCGCGGTCGCCGGCGGCGAGGCACAGCGCGCCATCGATCCACGCAACGCGTTCATCATGACCTCGATGCTTCGCGACGTCGTCGCTTACGGCACCGCGACGCGCGCGCAGTCGCTCGGCCGCAAGGACATCGCCGGCAAGACCGGTACGACGAACGAGTTCGTCGATGCGTGGTTCGCCGGCTACACGAGCTCGCTCGTCGGCGTCGCGTGGATCGGCTTCGACCAGCCGAAGTCGCTCGGCAACAACGAGACCGGCGGACAGGCGGCGCTGCCGATCTGGATGGCGTACATGCAGCGCGCGCTGAAAGGCGTGCCCGAGCAGCCGATGGAAGCGCCGGACGGCGTCGTGTCGCTGCGCATCAACGCCGAGTCCGGGCTGCGCGACGACGGCGGCGGCATTTCCGAATGGTTCTTCTCGGAGTACGTGCCGCGGCGCGACGACACGGCCTCGACCGCACCGGGCGCGCCGAGCGGCCCGCCGCGCGACGTGCGCAACCAGTTGTTCTAGCGCAGGAGCCCGCCGCGCGAACGCGCCTGCGCACAAACGGGACCGGCGATGCGCGCGCGGCGGCCACGCATCGACACGGCCGTCATGCAAAGCGTCCCGCCCGCACCCGACGCGTCATTGGATCCGCCATGCCTCGCCGCCCATCACGCTCCGTTGCCCGCTTCGAAGCCCGCCGTGCCGAACGGCGGCTCGGTCTCACGTCCGACGGCGTCCAGCGCGCGACGATCGCGCAGATCGCCGCACGCCTCATCGCCGAGCATGGCCTCACCGACTGGTCGCTCGCCAAGCGCAAGGCCGCCCGCCAGCTCGACCTGCCCGAGCGTTCGGCGCTGCCCAACGATGCGGAGATCGAGGAAGCGCTGCGCGAACATCACGCGCTGTTCGGCGGGGCCGAGCACGCCGCGACGCTTCGCGCGCAGCGCGAGGAAGCGCTCGTCTGGATGAAGCGCCTCGCGGCGTTCCGGCCGCTGCTGGTCGGCGGTGTCGCCGAGGGCTGGGCGACCGAGCACAGCGACATCCGGCTCGAGTTGCAGGCCGACGATGCGAAGAGCGTGGAAATCGCGCTGCTGAACGGCGGATGCGCGTATCGCACGCTGCCGTCGCGCAACGGGGACAGCGTCTTCGACTATTTCGTCGACACGCGACGCGGCGGCGTTCGCCTGACCGTCCGCACGCCGACGGCCGCGCGTCAGTTGCCTCGCCGCGACCGGCACGGCCAGGAGGAACGGCGCCTGGACGCTGCGCAGCTCGCCGCGCTCATTGCCGAAGACGACAACGACGCGGCAGCCTAGGCGAGTTCGGGCGCCCATCGCGCGGAACGGGCCGCGTGATCGCCTGCGACCCCTGCCGACGTCTCGCAGGGGATATCGCGACGCGTGCCTACGCGTCCGCCACGCACGCGTTCGATGCGTTCCGCGTTCGCGGATCGGCCTGCGAGCTCAGCGCTGCCGTTCGGCGAGCCAGCGCGCGGCGTCGAGCGCGAAATAGGTGAGGATCGCGTCGGCGCCGGCGCGCTTCATCGCGAGCAGCGCTTCCAGCGCGCAACTGCGCTCGTCGAGCCAGCCGTTGGCGGCCGCCGCCTTCAGCATCGCGTATTCGCCCGATACCTGGTAGACCGCCGTCGGCAGGCCGAACGTATCCTTGACGCGTCGGACGATGTCGAGGTAGGGCAGGCCCGGCTTCACCATGACGATGTCGGCGCCCTCCTCGATGTCGAGGAACGTCTCCCACAACGCCTCGTCGCTGTTCGCGGGGTCCATCTGGTAGGTGTACTTGTCGCCGCCAGCCAGGTTGCGCGCCGACCCGACCGCGTCTCGGAACGGGCCGTAGAAGCTCGACGCGTACTTGGCCGAATAGGCGAGGATGCGCGTTCGCTGCAAGCCCGCGCCATCGAGCGCCTCGCGCAGCGCGCCGACCCGGCCATCCATCATGTCGGAAGGCGCGACGATGTCCACGCCGGCCTCGGCATGCGACAGCGCCTGCTTCACGAGCGCGACGACCGTCTCGTCGTTCATCACGTAGCCGTTCGCGTCGATGAGGCCGTCCTGGCCGTGGCTCGTGTACGGATCGAGGGCAATGTCGGTGATGACGCCGAGGTCGGGAAAGCGCTCCTTCAGCGCGCGCACCGTGCGCGGCACGAGGCCTTCGGCATGCCAGGCCTGCGACGCGTCGTCGGTCTTGAGCTCGGGAGCGATCACGGGAAACAACGCGATCGCCGGAATGCCGAGCGACACGGCCGCTTCGGCCTCGTGCAGCAGCCGGTCGATCGACTTGCGCGATACGCCGGGCAGAGAAGCCACGGGCTCCTCGCGTTGCCGCCCGTCGAGCACGAACACCGGGTAGATGAAATCGTCGGGCGACAGCCGATGCTCGCGCACCAGACGGCGCGCGAAATCGTCACGACGCAGGCGCCGCGGACGGCGGGTGGGAAACCGGCCGGTGAATTGAAAGCTCATGGGGGCGGTCGCATCGAACGAGGCGTGGAATCGTAGCGCAACTGCGATCGCCGCTTGGGATCGCCGCGTCAGCGGGCGCCGAGCCAGCGGGCCTGGCGAGCCACGCGCTCGAGGTCGGACAGCGTGGTGGCCCGCTGCCGCGCGGCGTCGCTGCGCAACCGCAGCACGAGCTCCGCCGTAGCGAGCGCGTCGCTCGCAGCATTGTGCCGCGTTGCGCATCCGATGCCGTACAGGGCGAGCCAGTCGTCGAGCGTCATGCGCCGGTCCTTGTGCGCGTGCTCGTTGGCGAGCGCAGCGGCGAGCGGTGCGACGTCCAGCCAGCGGGCGCGTGGGACGGCCACGTTCGCCCGGCGCGCTGCCTGTTCGAGGAACGCGCGATCGAAGTCGGCATGGAACGCGATGCGTGGCGAGGCGCCCGCCCACGCCAGGAAGGCGGCGATGGCTTCGCCGCACGGCGTTCCCGCGAGCTGTGCCTCGCGGCCGATCCCGTGGAGCGCGACATTGTGCCGATCGGTCGGACCGTCGTGCTGCAGCACCGCCTCGAAGCTGTCTCCCGCGCGCACGCCGTTCGCATCGATCGCGACCGCGCCGATCGCGAGCAGCGCATCGCGCGCTGCGTCGAGGCCGCTCGTTTCCGTGTCGACCACCACCCAGCGGTCGTCCTCAGCCCGGGGGCGGCTCGGTCGCAGGCGACGCAGCCAGCGCATCGTCAGCCCGGATAGTCGAGCGCCAGCCGCTGCTGCAGCCGACGACCCTGCCGCATCGCCTCCTTCAGGATGCGGCGATCGAGCTCCGACAGGTCGTCGACGGGTACGAAGTTCGCATTCGTCGACGCGGCCACCACGCCCGTCGCCCGCCGGTTCTGCGTGCGAAGACGCACGAGCTGCAGATACTCGAACGCGCCGGACCACGCGCGCGTCTCGTCGCTGGCGATGCCGAGCGCGGCGCCCGCATTCGCGAGCCGTTCGGCCGTGGACGTCGCGGCCACCCCGCTTGCCAGCGCAAGTATGCGGGCCGCATCGACGAACAGCACCGTGCCCTGCAGCTTGAGGTCGATGCCGCTCGTTCCCGCGGCGTCTTCCTCGGCCGCGAGCTCGCCGAACCAGTTCAGGGCCGGACGACGCGCGAGCGCGTTGTCCGACATCTGCTTCAGGAACCGCGGCGTACCGCGCGCGCGCTGGGCGATGTCCTCGCGCAGCCGATGCGCGAGCGAAGCCTCGCCCCACAGGCTGCGGAAGTCGAAGAAGATCTGCGCGTCCAGCAGGCTCTGCGGATCGCCGCGATCGATCCAGCCGTGGAACGACTGCTGCCATTCGACGAACGACGCACACCAGCGGGGGTTCATCGCCATGACGTTGCCCTTGCACAGCGGATAGCCGCAGCGGTCGAGCGCCTCGTTGACGGCCCGCGCGAACGGCAACAGGCGCGCACGGACCGCCTCGGCTTGCGCGCTGCTCGCCGAGTCGAACAGGATGCCATTGTCCTGGTCGGTGGCGATCGTCTGCTCGCTCCGACCCTCGCTCCCCATGCCGAGCCAGCAGAAGCGCACGTCGTCGAGCGCGTGCCCGGGCAGCACGATTTCGATGAGCCGCTGCAGCAGCTGGTCGTTGAGGCTCGAGATCATGCGCGTCAGCTGATCGCTCGCCATGCCTTGCGCGACGAGCGCGTGCGCGAGCGCGCGGATGTCGGCCGCCTGCTGGACGAGCGAATCGACGTCGCGCGCGCGACGGATTCCCGACGCGAGCTCGCGCACCGACAGTCGCTGCAATGCGAACAGGTCGCGCTCGGAAACGACGCCGGCGACGCGTCCGAGGTTGTCGGTGACGACGATGTGGCGGATGCCGTGGCGTGCCATCTCGAGCGCGGCGTCGCCGGTCGTGGCCGCGTGATCGAGCGTCACCACCGGCTGCGTGGTGATCGCGTCGAGGCGCGCGTCGAGCGCGAGCGCGGGCAGCACGATGCGGCCGACGATGTCCTGGCGCGTGAGGATGCCGAGCGGACGCTGCTGCTCGTCGACGGTGACGATCGAGCCGACGCGTCGCGCTTCCATCTCGCGGAGCGCGTCGCCTACGGCAAGCGACGGAGGCGCGGTCAGCGGCGGATTGCGCAGGACGCTGGCGAGCGGCGTGGCCGGCCCGCGCGACTCCGTCACCGTGGCGACGAACTCCGCCTGCATGCGCGAATGCGAGAGCTCGAGCAGATGGTCGACGCGTCGCCGGCAGAAATCGGCGAACACCGGCGAGCGCTCGACGAGCGCGTCGAAGACCTCCGCGGTGAACGCGAGCACGAAGGTATCGGCGACGGCGACGTAGTTGCGCGTGACGCCGCGTCGCTGCAACAGCGCGGACAGCGGAAACACCTCGCCGACGCCGCGCTCCCAGCTGCCGCCGGCCGGCGCGGAGGCGTCGGTCACCGCGGGCATGGACCGCACGCAGCCGCTTCGGACGATGAACGCGTGCGACGGGCGCTGCGCGGACGGTGACAGCAGCGAGTCGCCGGCGGCGTAGTAGCGCACACTGCACGCGCGTACCAGCATCTCGAGGTCCGCATCCGCCATCGCCGAGAACGGCGCATGGGGGACGAGCGACTGTCGCAGCCCGGCGAGAACGGACGGCGCGGGCGTTCCGAATCCCGTCATGGCGGCGTTGCGCCTGGTTACAACTTCGTCGGGCGCGAGCGCGGAACTTGCGCGCGGCGCGGCTGGTCAGAACTGGCGGACGGTGAACGTCTCCCGCTTTCCTCCCTGAGCGGGTGCCCGGGCCGGTGCGATGTCACCGGTGCCGGGCGTTTTCCAGGCCCCGCATCACTCCCCTTGATGGCGGGGCCTTTTCTTGCCCGCCGCGTCACGCCGGGGCGGCTTCCACGTCGAGCCCGAGCCAGCGGGCGAGCACGTCGTCGGCATCGATCACGCCGGTGCGCCGCGTCGCCGAGAACGGCACGACCGTGACGCCCGCCGACTGCGCGCCGAACGCCTCGACGAGTTGACGGCGGATCGTCGCCACCGCCTCACGCTGTTCGGAGACGTTGAGCTTGTCGCTCTTCGTCGCGAGGATCAGCACCGGCCTTCCGGACGGCACGAACCGCTCGAGGAGGACGAAGTCGAGGGGTTTCAGCGCATGACGCGCGTCGACGACGACGACGAGGCCGACCAGCGTGTCGCGCGAGGTGACGTAGTCCCACAGGAATGCCTGCCAGCTCTCCTTGACGTCGCGCGCGACGGCCGCGTACCCGTATCCGGGAAGGTCGGCGACGAGCCCGCCGCTTCGCAACCGGAACAGGTTGATCTCGCGTGTGCGCCCCGGCGTGCGACTCGAGAACGCGAGGCGGGTGCGGTTGGCGAGCGCGTTGATCGCGCTCGACTTGCCCGCATTGCTCCGCCCCGCGAACGCGATCTCCGGAGGCCCGGGTGGCGGCAGCTGCGCGCGCGCGGCGGCACCGATCACGAACTCTGCGCCGATCAGCACGCGCGGCGTTCGCTCGGCCTGTGCCTGTCCGGCCGCGCGCGGTGCGTCCGGTACAATGGCGTGCTTTTTTACCCGGGCGCCGGTGTGCGCCGCGGCTGCCCGGCCGTCGAATCGAGGAGTCCTGCCCATGAATCGCCTGTTGCTGCTGGCCGTGCTCGCGTGGCCGGCAGTCGTTGCAGCCCAGACGCCGGCCGCACCCGCCGCCGATCCGAAAGCGCTCGAGGCACGCGGCCAGCAACTCGCGACGCAGGTGTGCGGCGCGTGCCACGGCGCTGACGGCAACAGCCCCGCCGCCGCCAATCCGAGTCTCGCATCGCAGCACGCCGACTATATCACCCTGCAATTGGTGCACTTCAAGGCCGGCATCCGGCAGAACCCGGTGATGCAGGCGATCGCCGCGGGACTGTCGGACGACGACATGCGCGCCGCCGGCGTGTACTACTCGCGCCAGCAGGCGAAAGGACTCGCCGCGCGCGATCCCGCGCTGGTGAAGCTGGGGCAGGCGTTGTGGCGCGGCGGCGACGCGGGCAACGGCGTTCCTGCGTGCAGCGGCTGCCACAGCCCGAACGGCGCCGGCATTCCGAAGAACTACCCGCGCGTCGCCGGGCAGTATGCCGACTACACGTACGCGCAGCTTCGCGCGTTCAAGAACGGCGAGCGCGGCCGCGACAAGGAAGGCAAGGACGCGAACGGCCGCGTCATGCGCGGCGTGGTCAAGGGGCTGTCCGATGCGCAGATGAAGGCGGTCGCGGAGTTCGCCGCCGGCCTGCGCTAGCGCGCCCGGCGCCGCACCACGCGCCCGCGATGGCCGCCGCAACCGTCGCGTCGCTGTTCGTCTATCCGGTCAAGAGCTGCCGGGGGGTCGCCGTCGACCGTGCGGACGTGCTGTCGACCGGCCTCGCTGCG
>Ga0307408_100000796_pt1 | contig 25241 bp, 15 predicted proteins | sample 322Cmetagenome_FD_202116 | JGI IMG/M metagenome (GOLD analysis project Ga0307408, IMG submission 202116) | Maize rhizosphere microbial communities from greenhouse at UC Davis, California, United States - 322HYB-C-3 | ecosystem: Host-associated > Plants > Roots > Rhizosphere > Soil | place...
AAAAACTCTGTGAACTCTGTGCTCCCCCTCTGTGTACTCTGTGGTTTTATTCTACTTTAATGAGAATTCCCTCAGCCCTTTCCCCCACTCATCATCATAAAAAGAAACCTTTTCAATATTTACATCAGAGGAATTCCTGAAACAGAAAGCAGAATCTATCTCTTTTGATTTCAGCAACTTGGTGGCTGATATATTTGCACCTTTCACGTCATCTAACAAGATAGGATAACGACTATCGCGTTTCTCGTAATTGAAAGTACAGTTTTGCACCTTAAGCCTCGCCACATGTCGAGCCCAAAGACCGTAAGACGGCTGCACTTTCAGGTTGCCAACATTGTATTGTCCCACACCTAATTCTGGAGGTATTATGGATGTGTCGGAAGCAGGGTTTCCCCCTTTAACAAGCATATTCACATCATTAAACACAATATTTTTTATATAGCCGGTATGCCGTCCGTTTGGTAGTTTGAAGCCCAATCCACCTTCTACCATTGAAGAATCAGGAAGACTATAGCCGGCCACAATAGCCGAAGATTTTTTTTGGGAACCGTCATAAAGTTTCCATCTTACCGCAGCATTTCCGAAAGAACTTCCACTATACACCTCTGAAACATCTACACCATTTATAAGGATATTTTCTACCTGACCGATATTGACGTTATTCACCAGCAACTCATCGTGCTTAACTCCATTCTCAATAAACTTCCGACGACTTACATTGGCTCCTAAAATTCTCCCACGATTAGAAATAGAGATAAAAAACGGCGTAGTGCTTCTGAACATTTTAGAACGCGAATGGACAGGCCCGGTATGGCCACAATTTAAATGAACATCTTTTACATGCCCACCATCATTAGTTGAAATGGAAAAGCCTGCCTTATTTGCTCCAAGCACATAAATATTATCTACATGCAAATCCATAATATCATCCGCCGTTTCAGATCCTATTTGGAATAGGTTACAGTTTGTATCGCCAATAATATTCCGAACCATGTAATGACGCGCCGGCCTGGTAAAGCCTAAAGAACAGTCAGATCCCGGTTTTACAATATCGTCAGAACTCACTTTGCAATAGATGTTGGTTACGGTTACATTGTTGCAGGCCATGAAATCATAGATATCCCGAACGTTTGATGTACTGTTTTTACCAAAATAAGTATTGTGAACATGAATATTATCGGTTCCGGTAGCGAGTAAAACGAAATGTCCGGCCTGGTCTATATTCAGCATGTTACTGATATCTGTTCTAACCGATCCGTTTTTGCCCAGGTAATGAGGTTCATCTCGTTTCGGGTCATACCATAGATCTTCCTTGCTATAGATGCCGCCAATCTCAACATTGGTACACAATTTCAAAGCGAACATTTTATCCGCCCGGTTATCAGGAGCGTTGTTCATTACCTTATCTCCCGTTACCAGATTAGCATTTCCTGTAATTCTTCCGTTTCCTATAAGCTTGATATTATCTTGTCTTTCGGCAAAAAACATGGCGTTTCTAAAGTAGTGATGCCCCACATCCTCCTTCGTAAGATAATTTTCAGGATCCTCGTATGGGCCAGCATCGGTAGGTGAAAGGCCCGAACGGTACTTTCTATCACTAAACCAGGTAGTTTCAGGAGCATCGGCACCTTTCAGGGCCTGAATAGTTGCATCCTGATCTATATACAGGTACACATTACTTTTCAAATGGATAGTTCTCACAGAGTAGGTTCCCTTACTAAAACGAAGTGTGCCTCCGCCAATTTTATTCAAATAACTAATTGCATGATTTATTTTTTCAGTACAGTCCTCCGCCGCTTCACCGCTTATATCAAAATCCTTAACATCTTTCTTACCCGAATAAAACCAGGCCAGATTTGAAGAGCCTTTTGCATAGCCATCCTTCACTACAAGCTTAAAAGCATAAAGCCTACCAGGCGTTAATCCATTAACGGTTGCAATTGATTGTTTAAGATCAAAACTTACATGGGCGGCTTGCCAGGATTTACCATTATCCAAGGACTGCAGCACGTCAATTTTGCTGCTATTTACAGAAGCCCATTTGAAACTTGCTTTGGCATAGCTATCTGGAGATTCTTTATACTGCAGGTCTTTGTTTACCATCCTCTCAAAATCCGAGACGGCGGCTGTTACACTTAACGCGGCCATTTCAGAACCAGTGCCCGGACTGCTGAGCACCTCTGGCAGAGAAGTGGTGTATTCCGCTCTGAAAGTATATTTCCCTTCTTTAGCGAGTGTTACATTGCCGATCACCAGTTTCAAATCTGGTCCGTTTGCAGGCCTTAGATCAAGCTTGCTGAAGATAATAACTGAGCTTCCATCGTTTGATTTCGAAATGCTAACATCTCCAACTTTTGAATAGGAATAATGAATCCCGGTTCTTCCAATGGATTGTGAGGCTAAGCTGCTTAATTTAACATCGCCCCTGCCAATTACATTAACAATGGTACTTTCCATATCTGCCTCCACTCCTTTCGGCAGGTAAATTTTCACCGTTGCGTTGGGACTTCTTTGTCCGACAGTGTAATAAAGAACCAGGTCCTTCGAAGTATTTAAAGTGATAGAATTACGTTCAAGTCGCAGTTCCCCTTTTAACGCTCCGGGTTTTACTTTTAGATAGTAGGCTTTTCTGCTCTTTCCATTTACGACACTTACAATCAGTCGATCTCCCGATACAATTTCGCCCTTTTCTTTAACTGCTCCGTTTACACCAAGTATCTTATAATTTTGAGGAGTACCATTGGTGGATGTAATTTCTGTAGCTAATAGATCGGCGGAAATTCCGGTTTTGATAAACCCTTGCCCCTCCCGTGTATCTACGGTGTATAGCATGGTTGATCCGGCTACCAGGGTAACCGTATCTTTTTGGATCGATGCAATATGAGGTGATATTTTCTGACTCTGAATAGCGGTTTCGGGCTGATATTTTGCCGCTAAAACAGCTGTACTAAAAGCAACAGAATACAATATGAAACAGACAGACTTTCTCATGCAAATCATTATTGCCTAAAATAATCCTCCCTGCCGAACTCTTAATCTGCCGGATTAGCATTCGAGTATATTAAATAAACCAAAACGGCACTGTCTCAGTTTAGAGCGCAGTGCCGTTTTGGAGCTGATTCCATTTAAATCAGCTATTATTTTTCATCCCCCCATGAGGGTACTTTAATTCCTTTTTGCCGCCCATAATATCCCTCTTGAAACAATATTCAGGTATACCGAATCTTTAAATGTCTCATCCGAATGGCCAAATGTTGTTCCGAATACTCTGGCCTTTCCGTATTTGTTAGTCCAAATAACCGGATAGGTTTTTCCGTCCTTTTCGCTTACCGAGGTTGCCAGCACTTTTGTTTCAGGCCATACCTTTTCAATGATATATAACTCGTCTTTAGGAGTGGTCCAAATACCGGGCATACCTTTAAGGGCAGCATGTTTAGGAGAAATATTTTTGACCGGATACTGGCTCTGATGATCGTGTCTTTTACTGGTTACACCCAGAAATTTCCTCCAGTCGTCAGTTTCGAGGGTACGATAACTATGCATAGCGCAGTGAATTACAACAGCCGGAACCCCTGCATAATGCGCCTGGGTAATCTTTTGTACATAACTGACATCTTTTGTATCAGCAAAACACTCATTGTGAACAACCACATCATAACCTTTTGCCCAATTGCTATTATCATACAGTGGAATAATGGCCTGTGTTCCGGTTCCACCCTCTGCAACTACCGTCCACTCTGCTTTAATATGCGCTGATAAAGCATTTTTTAAAGCTTCCGTTTGAAAAGTATAATTATGACAGCATCCGCCGGTGATAAGCAAAACACGCAGCGGCTTCTCTTTAGCCTGAACGTTTACAAAAAATAAAAAGCCCAATACTAATGTCAGTGTCAGACTTGTTATGGGCGATAATTTTCTTAAAAGGAAATGCAGATGTTGTTTTCCTGGTAAATTTTGCATGTTATTGTTTTTTAGTGTGTGATCCAAAAATAACTAAAATGGGAACTGTTGGATTGCTTAAAAAAAGATTTTCAGCAAAAATTGAGTTACTCTCAATACTGGTTTCTACAGCCTTTAACCAGCTTCAGTACCAATCCGGCAGAGGTAAAAATCTGAGTTCGATTCACCCAATCCCGCCGACGAGCTAACAATAAAGGAACAATAGATTACAGGTCGTGTTAATTTTAACACAGAGAGCACGGAGGAGGCACAAAGGGCGCAGAGAATTTCTGACACAAAGGGTTTAAGCGAAGCTTAAAAGAGATCACATAGTCAGGCACTTAACAGGCAGGTTGTATAGAACATGCAAATAGCTCCAGCGAGCGTCATGATAATAGATTTCAGATAAAATGCCATAATAAAGCGCCATAGGTGCGACATGTTCCGTTAATTCAGATAAGTAACATGCCGCTCCGCTGGAGCTCCAACTGCAAATAAGTATTGCATTATTAACATATCACGCCTAAGGCGCTCAAAATTACAGTCGAACTCAGATGTAAAAGCAAGTTAAATTATCTTTTGAGATAAACTTATCCATTAAACTGTATTTTAGCGCCCCGAAGTTTAGCCCTTACGATGAAAGTTTATATATACGATCGAAAGAAAAAAGATACCATAGAAGAGAATGCCATTAAAATTGGCGGACTGCTTTTCCTTTATAAAACCTTGCCGGGTAAGCTTCTAACCAACCTGATTCTAAAAAGACGCTTTATTTCATCGGCTTATGGCCGGGTAATGGACAGTAAAAGAAGTATAAAGCAAATCGCTCCTTTTATTCAGCACTACAATATTGATCTGAGCGAAGTTAAAAGACCTCTTCAATCTTTTAAAAGCTTTAACGACTTCTTTATCAGAGAGCTAACTCAGGAAGCAAGACCTATTGATCAAACGCCGCATCATTTAATTTCTCCTGCCGATTCCAGACTTCTTGTACTGAAACTTTCAGGAACGGAAAAAATCCCCGTTAAGGGCTATTGGTATTCTCTTAACGACTTGATTAAGGACGAAAAACTTAGTCACGATTTTGAAGATGGCTGGTGCTTTATTTATCGTTTAGCTCCATCAGATTATCACCGTTATCATTTTATCGATAATGGAAAACAAGATCCGGTTAGGAAGATTAAAGGCATTCTTCACTCAGTAAATCGCATAGCTTTGGCACAAACGCCGGCGGTAATGGCGAAAAATTACCGGGAACTCACCGTTTACCACACCGAAAATTTTGGCACCGTTATTAATATAGAGGTAGGAGCTTTGTTTGTTGGCAAGATTCTTCAGAATCATTACGATGCACATACTTTCACACGCGGAGAGGAAAAAGGATGGTTTGAGTTTGGCGGCTCTACAGTGATTCAGTTCTTTAAAAAGGATGCGATTAAGCCAGACGCAGATATTCTTGAGCAATCAGAAAAATGGATTGAAACACTGGTAAAAATGGGTGAAAAGGTCGGCACCAAACTTTAAGAGCCTTAAGTTTGATCTGCAGATAAAGAAGCCATTTCCTTCATAAATTTATTCGTCTGAGAAACGGTTTTTGAAAAATAGACCGTCGCAGCTATCAATCAAAACGGGAATTTTGTTTAAGCAAAATTCCCGTTTTTGATTTTATAGGCTCCTTCAAATACATTTCCCTTAATTTCTGTCAATTCAAAATCAGTTTTTATATTTGAACAAACTTATCGCAGTTGAAAAGTATGATGTTATTGGTGGCACTTGCACTAGGTGTAAATGCGCCGTCGTTTGCTCAATCTGAAAGCTTTAAAGCTTTTAAAATAGATTTTTCTATGGGATTGTCATGGGCAACCGGAAAGGGTGGCGGTGAAGATGCCCTTGTTAGTATGGAACCAAAGTTTGCAATAAATGATAAGCTAACTTTTGGTTTGCGATTGGAAACCGCAGGCAGAACTTACGATAGCTTCAGATCCAGCGAAGATGAGTACTCTGGATCGTACATGGCTACGGGAGATTACTATTTTAACACGAACGGATTAAGGCCATTTGCCGGCTTTGGTGTTGGCATAATGGGTGTATCCGCATTAGTAGAAAGCCAGGAAAACGAATTTGAGCTTGATGAAAAAGATGCACTGGCCTTTATGTCACGTGTAGGATTTGAAACCGGGCATTTTCGAGTTGGCTTAGAGTACAATATTGCTGCAAAATCTTACGGTTTCAACAGTAATTATGGCTCCCTGAAATTCGGATTTTTCTTTGGTGGCGGAAGGAAATAAATAAAGACTTTAGACGCAATCTCAATTACATAGAACCTGTTTTCTAAAGTTCCGTACAAGCTCTGCAGGCTGTTTTTAATTTCAAGCGAATTTAAAAGCAGCCTTCCCATATCCTTATTATTAGTCCATATAACCAGATGCTAAAACAACTACTTATCTCATTTGTCCTCGCAGGGGTTTCTTTCGTGGCTTTTGCAGCCGAACCAGACTCATCCATACTTGTTGTGAACGCCACCACAAACATTGATTTTGAGTGGAATTCTAAACTTTCGAAGGTTGAAGTTAAACAGAAAGATGTGATAAACTATCTGGCCGAAGGTTACGATGCAACCATTCCGGTTAGCGAATTCTACAACGATAATGTTAAAATAAACCAGGTTTCCTGCTCTGTAAATGGCGTTGTTCCGTTCGGCTTTAAGCCAGAATACAGCTATTATTCGGAAGACAACATCTTCTATTCAGATGCCAGGATCTGCTATTTCCCAATTTATCTTAAAGAAAAAGGGAAAAAGGCTACTACCACATTTGTAAAAACAACGGATGACCCGCGGTATTTCTGCAACGTTTTTTTCACCGAACCCTACCGTATAAAATACAAAGAGATAATTGTTAGCATTCCACGCTGGATGAAATTGGACGTTAAGGAAATGAATTTCAATCCGAATATTTCCAAGTCTGTTCGTTACGATAAGCGCGACGATGCCGATATCATAACTTATACGGCGATCAATCTTAACCCTCAAAAGCATGAGATTAAAAGCCCCGGCCCTACTTATTTATACCCGCACCTGCTATTCTTACCAAAATCAGCAAGTCATAGCGGCACCACTTTAACTTATTTCAATAATCTTGCAGATCAATACTCCTGGTATCACACCATTGCCCAACCTTCAGAAAATAAAGATGTTGTAAAAGCCAAAGCAGAAGAAATTACAGCTGGGATTACAGATGATCTGAAAAAAATAAAGAAAGTTTTTTACTGGGTTCAGGATAACATCCGATACATCGCTTTTGAAGATGGTATTGCCGGACTCAGACCAGATAAGGCTGATGAAGTGCTGAGAAAGAAATATGGAGATTGCAAAGGGATGGCAAACCTCACTAAACACCTTCTGGTTTCCTTGGGCTTTGATGCCCGATTATGCTGGCTGGGAACCAACCACATAGCTTATGATTATAGCACTCCTTCAATGGCTGTAGATAATCACATGATCTGCGCAGTTAACTTCAAAGGCAAAACACATTTTCTGGACGCAACTGAAACTTACCTGCCGTTTAATGAATATGCAGAACGGATACAAGGCCGCCAGGTGCTGATAGAGGATGGCGAAAAGCATATCCTTGCGAAAATACCTGCAACCAGTGCCAGCCAAAACTACGATTATGAAAAAAGAGTACTGAACATCAATGCTTCCATTTTAAGCGGTACGGTAACGCATGCATACAAAGGGGAAGAAAAAGAATATATGTTTACCCGTCTGCATTCGTTTAAACAAAACGAATATGAAAAGGCATTAACCAAATTCCTGACAAATAGTAATGATAATACCTTAGAGAAATTAAACATCTCCGATCTTAAAAACTACGAAGACGATCTCAAAATCAGTTATACTATCACGCAAAAAAGCGGCATTAGTGTGTTCGATAAAGAGTATTATATTGAGATGGATCTGAGAAAGGAATTTGGAGATTTCACAATTGATACCGACACCAGAAAGTCTGACTACTGGCATCCCTATAAACATAACATCCAGAGAGAAACTGAGTTAACTATTCCGGAGAATTACCAGGTTTCGTCTCTTCCCGAAAATCTTTCAATTAAAACCCCTGATTATGAAATAGCTATTTCTTACAGTCAGGAGCCGGGGAAGGTCTTTTACAAGAAGTCTTTTGTGATTAAAAATCCAAGGATATCCAAATCCAGGTTCGCACAATGGAACGCCGATATTAAAAAATTGAATACCGCTTATAATGAAACACTAATTCTAAAGCCTAAGTCGTAATGAAGAAAACTTTACTTATAGCAGCTCTTTTGCTTTCGCAAGCACCTCTTTTTGCTCAGAAATTAACTTATCAGCAAAAGGCCGATGAAATTAAGAAACTTGTGTGGGACAATCAAACGGCAGAATTTGCGGTAAAAGACGCCCCCGAATCTATGAAAAATGAGAGCGCCGTTATTTTAGCCCGCTCATTTGATGTGCAGCGAACCAAGGGCAGCCGGTTTAAATGGGCTGCTTCCGGCGGAACCGGTTCTGTAGCCCGAAGTGAGAAAACCACCATATTTCATGAGAAGGTTAAGATAAATGACAAGGCGGCTCTGGAAGAATTCTCTACCATCGAATACCGGAAAAAGCTAGACAAAACCGAACACTACGGCGTATCGAAACTGCGCAACACTGCCGAAACTTTTATCGGAATTAAAATTCAGAAACCCAGTGGCAAGGAAATTACAGTAGATATAGGCGAGGCCGTTTTACTGAAAGATAAAAAGGATGAAACGGGTAAAATAGCTGTTGCCGATCTTGAAATTGGTGATGTGATTGATTATTACATTACAACCACTGAAGTTTTTGAGGGCTACGTAGATAATTATGAAGACAATAATTATGTATTCTTTTTAAAAGACGAATACCCGGTACTTAGCTACAAACTTGATTTTAAATACGGCGCAAACCTGATTGTTAAATACATGAGTGGCAACGGTGCGCCTGAACTTAAAAAAACTACCAACAAGGATAAGGATCAGATTTTATCTGCCCAGCTTAGCAACCTACCAAAACACAAAGGACTAATCTGGACGTCGCCCTACAGACAATTCCCTTATATTATTATTTCGGGAACATTTATGGCAAAAGGAGAGGACAAAGATGAAGCATATCAGAGCGCAATTGACTCGTATGTAAAAGCATTCGAATCCTTATTTGATGTAAGAACAGGCGTATCTAACAGCGAACTGGAAGGTAAAGTGAAAGATTATTTCGGAGGTTCGAAACAACTGAAAGCAGCACCGTTGGATACCGTAGTTAAAGCAATGTATAATATCTGGAAACACTCGCTGTTCTGTTATTATGATGGTGAGGATATGGATATGTCGAAAAACCGTACCACCAGAACTGCCATAGACCGTTATCATACAACCATTTTCAGCCAGAACCTTACGGAGATGAAAATCAGTCATGATCTGTTAATTGCAGCGTCCCGGTTTACGGCTCCTATAGATGCAACCAAGAGGTTTTCTCCAATGGAAACCTTTATCCGGATCAACGGCCCGAAACCAATCTATCTCTTTTTCAATAATGTGGCCGCTTTATACAATGAAATTCCGGCAGAGTACGAGGGTGAAAAAGCGGTTGTATTAACGCCAGACAGGGTAAATAAATTCAAAACGAACTTTACGAAAAGCGAAACGGTTCTGCCTGTAAGTAAAAGCTCAGAAAACAACATTTCGGAAGAGCTTAACATATCTATGCTTGCCGATGATCTTAAAAAAATAAAAATCACCAGAAGATCTAAGCAAAGTGGTTCATTAAGGGATGATGCGCAACAAGAGCTCCTGTTAATGGAAAGTGTTGATAAAGAGCTTACGGCTTTGGTTAAAGGTAAACCGTTGGAAACACGTTTATCTAAAAATTATATCACCAAGAAAATGGTGGATGATTACCAGGCAGCATTTGCCAAATCAAAACTGGATGAGAAGAAAAATTTCAGTTCAGAAATTCAGGAAAAATTTAATCAGGAACCGCAGCAATTAACAGATTACAAAATTCTGAATTCAGGCTTAGCCGGAGCAAATCCATCCTTTCAGTTTACATCCACATTTGTATTTGACAACTACGTTAAGAAGGCTGGTAACAATTACATTATCGAAGCCGGCAAACTTACCGGTGGATTCTTAAAACTGGATGAAGAAGCTCGCAAAAGAACGTTTGATGTTTATATGCCTGCAGCCCGTTCGTTCAATTACGTGATAAACTTCAGCATCCCTAAAGGCTATAAGGTTAAAGGGATTGATGAATTAACCATGGAAAAACAAAATAAAACCGGCACATTCAGTTCTAAATCAAGCTTAAATGGCGATGTTCTGAAAATAGAAATAAGCAGAACTTACGCTAATAACTTCGAAAAAAGTGCCGATTGGAATTTACTGACCGAGGTTATTGATGCCGCAAATGAATTCGAACTTCGCAAGCTGTTACTTGAAAAGGTAAATTAAATCATAGAGGGACTTATCTTCTCATTTCAAAAAAAAGCGGGAATTTTGTTTAAGCAAAATTCCCGTTTTTTTTATCAGCCAGTTTAACTTATACCAGAAAAACAGACTCAACTCTCCAGGCCTACTCGCCGCTTCTGTCAACAAAAAGCCTCCTGCAAAAGTATCTTACAGGAGGCTTTAGATCATAGTTTAAAATTGACGTTTAGCTTAACCAAACCCTCAGCATCGAAACCAGTTTATCCATGTCAACCGGTTTTGAAATATAGTCGTTTGCACCAGCTTCGATACATTTCTCACGATCGTTCTTCATAGCCTTAGCCGTTAATGAAAGGATAGGAAGTTTATTAAAGCGCTTTTGTTTCCGTATTTCGCGGATGGCTTCATAACCATCCATTTCGGGCATCATAATATCCATCAGGACAATATCGGTATTGGGCTTATTATCCAGTTTATTCAGGGCATCTTTACCATTTACCGCAATTTCAATATCCATATCATAACCTTCCAAAGCGCTGGATAGGGCGAAAATATTACGCATATCATCATCTACCAGAAGTACTGATTTTTTAGCCAGCGACGTATCCAGCGAAAGCGAACTGGCAGCCTTTGATACCGACACATCTGCAGTCACATCGGGCTTCGAAGCACTTTTCTTCACCTTATTCATGAATAGATTCACCTCGTCCATCAGTCGATCATTTGGCCGATTCATTTTAAGCACCATAGCATGGGTATGTTTCAATACACGGGTCATCCTGTCCTTGTCCATTTCCATAGCAGTGTTAATGATAACCGGAATTTCAGCCCAGGCACTCTCCTCCTTAATCCTATCCAGCAAATCAAGACCAGAAATGTCCGGAAGATTTACGTCAAGGATAATGCAGTCGAAATCACTTTTATCTTTCAGTACCTTCAAGGCTTCCTCTCCATCAAAAGCCTGCACCACTTCTACCCCATGATGCACCAACTGTCTTTGTAGGTTATCACTTTGAACTTGATTATCTTCAACAACCAGAACTTTATTAAACGGCGTGGCTTTCGTGCTCAGTAAATTGAACAACGAGGCCAGATCATCTTTAGCTACAGGCTTTTTTATAAAACCAGTTGCACCTTCGTTTCTCGCTTTCGCTGATGCACCATCTCCAGCCGACATCAGATGCACCGGAATATGCCGGGTTCTGGCATCCTCTTTCAACTTGCGGAGAATAGCCCAGCCATCCATTCCCGGCAACATAATATCCAGTATGATAGAATTAGGAACCAGGTCCTGCGCCATTTGCAAACCTTGCTCTCCATCAGCAGCAAGCACTGGTTTAAAGCCTCGTTCAAGGGCATAATCTTCCAGAATGGCAGCAAAGTTCGGGTCGTCTTCAATGATGAGCATTACGTAGTCTGTATTTCCGCTGGTTTTATTGGAAGGAACATCATTCAGATTCGGTTTTATTTCAGACACTTGCACTTCCGGCATCTTGAGCTTAGGAACAGAGCTAACAACCGGCACCGTTTCAACCAACTCAGGCTCAGCCTCCTTCAACTGCATTAACGTTGCCGGAATATATAGCGTAAACGTGCTGCCTTCGCCCGGTACGCTTGAGATTTGAATTTCGCCACCCAGCAAGTTGGCAAGCTCCCGACTGATGGATAGCCCAAGTCCGGTGCCTCCATATTTACGGCTGGTTGATCCATCGGCTTGCTGAAATGCCTCAAAAATAATTCTTTGCTTATCCAGCGGAATGCCGATCCCGGTATCGCTTACCGAAAATGCAACAATATCTTTAGCATCCGGCTGAGCCAGTTTTCCGTTATTGAATTTAAAATTCTCCGCAGCTCTTGCCATACTTAAGGTTACCCTACCATCAGCTGGCGTAAACTTAAAGGCATTGGACAACAGATTCTTCAATATCTGTTCGATACGCATACGATCTGAAACCATCGAGTGCGGCATATTTTCGGCGGAAACAACATTAAACTTAATCTTCTTAGTATTTGCCACCTCCTTAAACAGGTATTCGAGATTCCGTTGCACTTCGGCAAGTTCAAGCTTTTCTACCTCCAGATCAATTTTACCCGATTCAATTTTCGAAAGGTCCAGAATATCGTTAATCAAGGTCAGCAGATCATTACCTGAATTGTGAATTACGTTTGCATAATTTACCTGTTCGGCGAAAAGATTTTCCTTTTTGTTTTCTTTGAGGATACGGGCAAGAATAAGAATACTGTTTAACGGCGTTCGTAGCTCGTGACTCATATTGGCCAAAAACTCCGACTTATACTTTCCTGCCAATTCCAGTTCTTCAGCTTTCAGACTAATTGCATTTCTAGCTTCATCAATTATCCGGTTATGTTCTTCCAGCTCTTTAGCTTTCACCTCAAGATTAGCATTGCTTAAACGCAGTCTATCCTGTTGAACACGCAACTCTTCTTCAGATGATTGCAGGCTTAACGTTTTAGTTATCAGCTCTTCATTAGTGGTGCGTAGTTCTTCCTGTTGCGTTTCCAGCTCTTCGGCCTGCTGTTGTGTTGCCTCCAGTAATTCGTTTATTTGATGACGTGCCTGTGCCATGTTAAATGCCACAGCAATAGCATCCATTCCTTTTTCCAGAAACTCTCTTTTTATCGGTGTGATGGGATTTGCAAACCCCAGTTCAATAACACCTTTAATCTCATCTTCAAATATAAATGGCTGTATTAAAAGCGACTGCGGCACCGTCTCTCCTATTCCCGAACTAATTTTTACATAATCTGCCGGAAGGTTATTAAAAATGATGGCCTGCTTCTCCAACATCACCTGCCCAATTAAACCTTCGCCTTTTGTTATTATGGTGTGATTATGCTTGCGATCGCTATAAGCGTACGAGGCAGATAGTTTAAGGTATTCATTCCGATCGTCCATAATGTACAAGGTTCCAACCTGCGCATCCACATGCTTTGCCAGCTCAGTAATTACTTTGCCAGAAAGCTGATTTACATCTGAAATACCCCGCATCGTTTTATCGAGATGAGCTAAACCAGACAAAAGCCAGTTATGACTAATGTTTTCCTCCGACAACGTCCTGAGGTTTTCATTCGCTTTTAATACTTTCTGCTCAACTAGCTTTTGCTTTTTGAAGGTTCCGCTAATGTATTTAATAAGAAATATTACAATAACAATTTCCAATGCCAGCAAGCTGAATAAAATGATTGAAGATCGCCTGTTAAGATGAAGTTCATAAGCTTCCCCATTAACAAGAAGCTGGTTTTGGGAATCTGTTATCTTTTGAATCAAATAGTTCAGCCGTTTAGAAATTTGGTTGCCCCTTGCCTGTAATGCCAGTTGAATACTATCGTTAAACGACACCTCCTGTGTTGCCTTTACCAGAGATTGCAGATCATCGAGTTTCTGAGTGGCGTAGTATTCAAGCGAATCCATCCGGCTTGCCGATTCGGGATTGTAAGCCACAGCCTGCCTAAGATCCTGCATTGCAGGATGAATGGCTGTTAGACCCAAATTATAGGGTTGAAGCAAAACTTCATTATCGGTAAGCAAATATCCTTTTACTCCAATTTCGCAGTCGGCAACTAATTGTTGCACCTTGTTCAATTTAAGAAGAGCCTTGCGGGATACGGCCAAACCAGCCTCATCACCTTGAAGCGAATTAATTGCCCTGTACGAAGTAAATGTGAGAATGAAACCGCATAGCAGGAATGAAAAGAACCCTGTTAAAATTTGCTGTTGAAATGTAAGTTTAAGTATACGCCCCATAAAACAATTAAAAAAAGAAAAAACAATCCCCTGCAGCGGTCTAAACAGACCCTGCCTCTATTTTATTCTGCTAAAAATTTTCTTGAAAGAACCCCTGTTCTAAAAATATACAGATAGATAAGACAATCTGCCTTTTGTTGTCGACTTAAAACCGAAATTAATTAAACTCAAATTCCAGCGATTAATGCATTCATTAATTTAAATCCAACGATTCAAATGTAGTAATTAATAATTTTTATCATAGAATTTTAACATTATTATCTACACAACAGCTAATTTTTATAATTTACATCTATTTTTTATTGATATTTTGAATTTAATATAAAAACTAAACCAAAAACGAACACATTTTTATCACTTTTCAATACAAAAGACACAAAACATCAAAACAAAACACAATAAATCAGTAAAAATCTATCATAAAATCCAAAAACAATAAAATAAAACATCAACAACATTAAAAACAGCATACCTAAGAAAAAGAAGTCATAAGCCAGAAAAAAGTATAAGCTCACAGTTTTTTATATTTTAGCCGCTAAATAAACACGTTCAAAAACCATCCTAATAAACAATGAATGATATAGACATTAATCCGCCTAAAACTTACGAATCAATTCAAACCGCGTCAGCAGATATCAACTTTTCGATGCCATCTGACCTGCAAACCGGGTGTTTACTGCGTACATTAGTAACCAGTAAGCCAGAGGGACATTTTTTAGAACTGGGTACCGGCACCGGACTTTCACTTGCCTGGATAGTAGAAGCCATGGACGATAAGTCGCATGTTACTTCAATTGATAACAGCGAATTCTATCAATCCATTGCAAAAAAGCATTTTGAGGACGACAGTAGAGTAAGCATTATATGTGAGGACGGAAATGAATGGATAAAAAACAATCATGACAAAGCCTTTGATTTGATATTTGCAGACGCCTGGCCCGGTAAATATGAAACATTAGACGAAACGCTTAACCTACTAAAGCCAGGAGGTTTTTACATTATTGATGATATGCTTCCACAGCCTAACTGGCCGGTTAATCACCAGCAAAATGTAGATAGATTAGTGAGTGATTTGGAAGGTAGAACGGATATAAGATTAACTAAAATGAATTGGTCAACCGGATTGATTATTATAACGAAGCCAGGCCGGGCTTAACATAGTATTGTAAATTTGTAACATTATGTAATTAAGCATAGTGATTTCGATCTAAATTTCATCCTATAAAGAGTGGGATTTTATTTTAGTTCGAAACAGGTTCAATAAAACAGATTATGCAAAATTTTATCCGGAATTCTTTTTTAAGCATCCTTGTGTTATGTAATATCGGCTGCGATCAGATTTCGAAAAACATAGTTCGAAAAAGTGTTGATTATGGTGATACCATCCCACTTATCAACAACATATTTACGCTAACCCGTGTTGAAAATAAGGGAGCCTTCTTAAGCTTTGGCGACAGCCTACCCTGGTTAATCAAATTTACCTTGCTGACCTTATTGCCTGTGGTAGCTCTGCTTTTCGGCTTGTACGTCATTTATTTCAGACACAATTTATCGGTAATAATGCTTACCGCGATATGCTTTGTAATTGGGGGCGGAATTGGCAATTTATTCGACCGTATTGCTTATGGTTCCGTTACAGATTTTCTGCACCTGGATATGGGAATTTTTGAAACAGGCATTTTTAACCTGGCAGATGTGTCTATTATGATCGGGATGTTCATTATCATTTTTGATCAGTATATTAAAAAAAAGCCTGAAATGAGTCATTCGGCTTAACGCTATACCTCCATATCTAAAAATAAAAAGAGCCTCCATAGATTAATGAAGGCTCTTTTTTATTAAGATGTCAACAGTAAAAAGGCTCAGTTTTTTACATTTTAGCTTCTATTATTTATCGCTCACACATCTGAAACCCAGATGCTCCATACTACTATCTTCGGTACTTTTCATCCGCCGGGCAACCCTGTATCCCGAGCAATAAGAATCGTTACAAAGGAAAGATCCGCCTCTCATTACCCTTTTCGAAGCGCTCGGTTCATCCGGATCAAAACTCGTACCCGGGCCTTTTGGATTGGTTGCGCCCGACTTCACTTCTTCATAGTATTTGTCATGATAAAGATCGGCCGTCCATTCCCACACATTACCTGCAACATCATACAATCCGTACCCGTTTGCTGCAAATGATTTTACCGGCGCAGCTTTATAAAACTTATCCTGCTCTGTATTTTTATCCGGGAAATGTCCCTGCCAAAAATTGGCTCTTGGCGCACCCGAGTTCACCGATTCGTTTCCCCAGGGATAAATATTGTTCTTTAAACCACCACGGGCAGCGTATTCCCATTCAGCTTCGGTAGGTAAACGTTTGCCGGCCCATTTGGCATAAGCCTGTGCATCGTACCAGGAAACATGTACTACCGGGTGATTTCCTTTGTCGTTTATATTACTTTCAGGCCCCTGAGGATGTCTCCAATCGGCGCCAGCTTTCCACTCCCACCATTGCGAATAATCGTTCAGCGGTACCGCATGCCCCGGCGACCTGAACACCAGCGAAGAGGCTACTAAAACAGTTTCATCGGGCTTCGGCGTTCCTTCCGGCAATTGCTTCTTTAACTCTTCCCAATCTGGTTTCTTTTCAGCAGTGGTTACATAACCGGTCGCTTTTATAAATTCGGCAAACTGTGCATTAGTTACTTCCGTTGCGTCGATCCAAAAATTATTAAGCTTTACGCGATGCTTCGGATATTCATCTGCAGCAGCCTGTTCGTTATCTCCACCTTGCTCAAATTCACCTGCCGGTACTAACACCATTCCTGCGTGATTTGAATTTGCAATTGCTGTTACAGCTTTACTGGAATCAGTGACTTGTCCGGTAGCTGCAGCAGAATTTTGAGCTCCTACATTGCGACTGCATGAAATTACAAACGCGGCAATTACAAGCAATCCCCCCAACTGATGTATTTTTAATTTTCTCACCCTTAAAATTCCCTTTCTCCGAACTCACTTGCCGGAAGTTTTAGTTTCTTAGTTATCTGATTCAGATTAATACTCAGGTTCAACAAAAACAGATCTTTTTCCTGAATATAATTTGTGGTTGTATAAAAATTGCTTCCCCAGGTGGTAATTCGTTGTTCATTCGTGCCAAACCATCCCAAATCAATATTCTGCCATTGCAATGTTGCCGAAGCCTTGTTGTTCCAAAAACTCTTCCTTAATGAAGCATTCGGAATAAGATAGCGTGAATCTTTACCCTGGGCAGTTACCCGCTCTGATAAGTAATTTACATTCCACTGAAAGCTTAAAGTTTTGTTCAAGCTAATGCTTGAATTGGTATTGAGAGAATAAACCCAGCTGGATGAATTTACTTTAACCGAATTGTTAAACAAAGAGCCTTTTATAGAATAATCGTAAACATTTGCACCAACATAAAGCTGATACCATTTAAGCGGTTTAAAACTTGTACCTAGCTCGACTCCCCATAAATTAGCTTTGCCTGCGTTGGTGAAAATCCGGTTAAGGATTGTGTCGTTATAAACGCTGTTTACACGATTAATGGCATTTCTGATGCGCTGATTATATAATGTAACGAACACATTTCCTTTCCTGAAATCTTTGATCAGGCCCAGTTCTGCAAGGTTAATGAACTCCGGTTTAATATTAGGATCACCCTGCTCAAGCGTTTCGGAGTGCTCTCTTTCGGGGTACGGATTTAACTCATTATTGGTTGAACGCTGCACGCGACTACTAAAGCCAGCCTTCAGTCTCAGATTTGCTTTAATACTGTACAAAAGGTTAGCTGATGGAAACAGGTTGGACAAAGTGAGATCATAGGGAGAAGCTTCCTTACCTTTAAACTCACGGGTGGCATACTCGTAGCGAAGTCCGGCAATGTAATCAAGCCTTTTCGTTTTAGCGGAATATTGTCCATATATGGAATGGATTTGATTTTTCAGCTCGGCATTGCTGCTGAAATCCGGCACTACATCCCAGCTACCTGTTGAAAGGTTCTGATTTTGGTACAAAAACACCCCGTTCTGTTCCTGGTATCGGTATTGATATCCGGTTTCGATTTTTCCTTTCCCAACATTAAAAGCATAATCGGCCTTAAGGCGATATGCATCCAAAGGATTTTTACCGTTATTTTCTACGCTTTGAATGGTATTACTCAGATTTGGATAGCTCTGATTGAGATTTTTAGTGAGAGCATCTATCCGGCCATGCTCATACAAAGCCGACAATGATAAAGAAGACTTATCAGTAAAAGTGTGCGCATAATCGATATTTCCTAACGTAAAATCACCCAGTTTTTTAACCACATTGGAGTTAAAATAACTGAATCGCTGAATAACGTTTTGATTGCTGAGATCCGTTTTGGAGTTATTGTAAAGGATATCAGCACGTCTGTACTGAGTTTTCCTGCCGTTATAAAAGCCAACAGAAAAGACATTACTCCTATCTGGAACGTAAGCAACAGAAACCCTGGCAGTGTGATTATATCGTTTAAAGCTACGCTCACCAACCGACGGAAACGCTGTGAAAACATTATTAACAGTGGTGTTCACATCACCTTCCCGCCTACCCGCAAGATCATTCCTCTGGTAACTTCCCGCCAGCGAAATATCCCATTTTTCTTTACGGATATTTGCTGTGGCGTCCGCCCCATAACGCTGAGGCTCGTTCAAATTATTGTAAGATCTAACAGAAGGAAGTCCACCCTGGGTATTGGCACTGAAAGAATATCCGTTTGCTGTTCCTTTCTTAGTTACAATATTGATAATACCTGCTTTTCCATCGGGGTCATACTTGGCAGAAGGCGCGGTGATGATCTCGACATTTTCGATGCTATTGGCTGGCAGCTGTGTCAAAATCTCTTTGGGATCGGCCTGAACCGGCTTACCGTTAAGTAACACCAATAAACCCGATGAACCCCGCATAGCAATGTCGCCCTCGCTGTTTACTGTTACCGATGGCGTATTTTTTATAACATCTAATGCCGTGCCTCCCTGACTTGCCTGAAACTGCCCTGCGTTATAAACCTGTTTATCAATTTTATGGCTTGCAACCGTACGGGTACCTTTAATACTTACTTCGTTTAAAGCCTTAGCATTAGGCTTCAAAATAACATTCCCTAGATTAAGATGTTGCCCCGCGTGTAGCTTTAAACTCGATTTAAAAGTTTCAAAACCGAGAAACTTAACCTGCAAAACATACTCTCCTGCCTGAATCTGTTTTAGCAGAAATTTCCCCTTAGCATCAGAAACAACACCAGTAACCAAAGAGCTGTCAGCTCCCTTCAGTAATGTAACCGTAGCAAACTCTACTGGTAATTTTTCAGTATCGCTTACCAGGCCGGAAATACTTTGTGCCGATAATTTATTAATAAACGCTACACTCAGGCACAGCATTAATGCGATTTTTTTCATAATTTTTTGTCGTGTGTGATTGTCGGGTTAATAAAGGTTCCATCTGCGCCATCGCCAACCCATAACCTAAATCACCATCGTTACGTGCTTAACTTGTTTATGCGCAAAGATGGTGTTTTTGAATTGTTCACCTATACAGAAACCTGAGCATTTTTAACCACTATTGTAGCATAAAACCATAATGACAATGGGCGTAAAGCGGGTTATAAAGCTTTTTCAAACTTTCCATTTTGCTCATCACGAGTAGTTGAACTTGAAAAAGAAAAATATTTGATGACAATGAGGATAAAAAGGGTTACAAAACTTTGTCATCTCGACGAAGGAGAGATCCTAAAGCGCTTTAAATACAAACTGGCTAGAATCTCTCCGTCGAGATGACAAAACGCAGATTTTTAAATTCCTATAAATGAACAATTTAAAACTTTGCCATCCCGACCTAAGGAGGGATCTTAAAGCGCTTTACATGCAAACTGGCTAGGATTTATTGAGATGATAAATTGTTTTTCAAATGGGCTCAATGCTACTTCGTGGCCTCCTTCGTCGAGATGACAAAACGCAGATTTTTAAATTCTTATAAATGAACAATTTAAAACTTTGTCATCCCGACCTAAGGAGGGATCTTAAAGCGCTTTACATGCAAACTCATTGTATCCCAAACAAGCATCCCAATAAACAAGTCCAAATCATAGAAAGGTAATCCCGACTTTAATACGTTTAAGCCATACTTGCGGAATAACTTAAACTTCATTCATCAGGATTACCAGCTTCTTTAATATCTAAAATACAGGTGCAGCACCAGCAACATCCTGTACTTTGCTTTTGCGATAGTCTTTCATTGAGGCGGGCTCTTTATCTTCCAGCGTAGCGAAATCCACTACTCCGGTTTTCTTAGCCCACTGAAAATACTTCACAGACAAGCGACTTACTACCTCGTGATTCTGAGCTGCCACGTTTCGCGTTTCGCCCCTATCCTCTTCAAGATTATATAACTCCCATGCGTAAGACGGCCAGTGCGAAACCAGTTTCCACTTACCCTCACGAACAGCACGGTTGCCGGCACGTTCCCAGAATAAAGGCTCACCACGGTTTACTTCGGCAGCACCGTTAAATAATACAGGCAGCAAGCTTTTCCCCGGCAGGGCGTTTACCGCCACAGAATTGTACGTTTTAGGATATTTAGCACCGGCCAGCTCGTAGAAAGTTGGAGCAATATCAATTAAGTGCCCCGTTCCTTTGGCAATAGTTCCAGCTTTGATTTTTGAAGGGAACCATGCGATAAAGGGCGAACTGATACCTCCCTCAAAAAGGTAATCTTTAAAGCCGTTCAATGGAGTATTTGAGGCGTATGACCAGTTTTTACTTTGCGATTCATAAGAACCGATTGTACCTACCGGACCTGTATTCCTGGTAGCACCATTGTGCCATTTCACCAGATCTTCTGCCGGAGCTCCGTTATCCGAAATAAAGATCACAAGGGTATTTTCATCTTTTCCGCTCTTATTAAGCTGATCCAGCACCTGGCCGACTCCCTGATCCATACGATCAACCATGGCGGCAAATACCTCCATTTTAGCTGCCCATTGCTGGCGCTGATCAAATGATAAACGGCTCCAATCGTAAATATCCTGGTTCTTTGCAGAGATGCCTGCTTTCTCGTCTACTATGCCCAATTGCTTTTGCTTTGCATAGCGTTCTTCACGCAATACATCCCAGCCTTTATCGTATTTGCCTTTATATTTTGCAATATCTTCTGGGCGTGCCTGCAATGGCCAGTGTGGAGCGGTATAGGTTAAGTAGAGGAAAAATGGCTTCTCACTCTTAGCCTCGTCGGCGATAAATTTAACAGCATGCTCGGTAATTACATCGGTTTGGTAATATTTACCGGCTTCTAAAGGATAAGGCTTTCCATCCAACTGGTACGGCCGTTTCTGACCGCCCTTGTAATCGCCCTGATCGAAATAACTTCCATTTTCAGAAAGCAATGAATGATCGAATCCTCGCTGCCATGGCAAACTTTGTCCCTTACCGGCAACATGCCATTTACCCGACATTAAGGTGGTATACCCTGAGGTTTTTAACACCTCGGCCAAGGTTAACGACTCGTTATTCAGAAATCCCTGGTAAGCAGGTGTTCCCAAATCGTTGGAAAAATAACCTACGCCAGCTTTGTGTTGATACTGGCCGCTAAGCAATGATGCCCTGGTTGGCGCACAGATAGAGTTATTGTAAAACTCTTTCAAACGCAAGCCCTGTTGAGCAAGCCTGTCTAAATTAGGGGTATTAATTTCTGAACCGTATGAACCCAGGTCTGAATAACCTAAATCATCGGCCATAATTAGAATAATATTGGGTTTTCCTTTCTGCTGACTAAATCCCTCGAGACTTAAAGAAAGTAGAAATAATGTAAGTAGTTTTTTCATACTGATTTAAGATTATTCGCCTCCGAAATTTCCTATTGCTCTTCTGGCTCCCGAGCCCTGACGGCCTCCGCCTTGTCCATTTCCTCCCTGAGTTCTGCTGCTACCACCTACCGCACCGGCAGCTGAAGCAGGCGTAGTTTGCTGAACCGGACGCAGTTTACTGTATTCAACAACTCCGTTGCGCTCTGCCCATTTCTTATATTCGGCTTGCAAGCGCTCTACAATTTCCGGATGCTCGGATGCAACGTTTTTATTTTCGGCCCGGTCGTTATCCAGGTTGTACAGCTCCCACTTTCCGCCCTCGCTTTGTGGCGTTAACACTAACTTCCAATTACCGTCGCGAACAGCAGATTTACCTGCTCTCTCCCAGAACAATGGCGCACCGCGTTCAACAACCTGCGTTTTACCAGTTAGCAAAGGCACTAAACTTTTACCTGCCGGCTGATTGGTAACAACACCATTAAATTTCTCAGGATATTTAGCCCCTGCCAAATCGTAAAAAGTTGGCGCAAGATCTATTAAATGTGCTGTTCCGCGGGCCAGGGTATTTCCCTGAATGCGTTTCGGATACCAGGCAATAAACGGAGCGCTGATACCTCCTTCGTAAGGCGAATCTTTGTAACTGCGCAAAGGCGAGTTTCCGGTTTGCGACCAGTTGCTGTTCTGTGTTTCATAGGAACCTGCCGAGCCAACCGGCCCTGTAATGCGTTGCGAATAAGGGCGTGTTCCGTTTCCGCCCTGAGCGCCATTATCAGAAATGAAAACGATTAACGTATTATCATCCTTTTTCAGCTCTTTTAATTTGGCAAGTAGTTTAGCCAGGCTTTGATCCACATGATCGATCATTGCTGCGAAAACTTCCTGACGACGCTGCCAGTACTGCTGCTCATCATAAGTTAATTTATTCCATGATTTCACCTGTTTATCGGCCAAAGCGATCTTTTGATTGGCATCAATTACACCTTTCTTAATAGCGTTCTGATGGCGAACCACACGTAAAGAATCCCAGCCAATATTGTAACGGCCTTTGTATTTTGCTATGTCAGCATCAGTTGCCTGCAATGGCCAGTGCGGCGCATTGAAAGCCAGGTACAGGAAAAATGGTTTGTTTTCCTTATTCTGTTCATCAATAAATCCAAGTGCATTGCTGGTAATCTCATCAGTAAGATATTTGCCTTTTTCCAGTGCATAAGGCTCATTGTTTTTTACCAGCTGAACAGTTTCGCGGCCTTTATCACCAATCTCATAATAATTACTGGCGCCACCAATAAACCCGAAAAACTTATCGAAACCACGCTGATTAGGCCACTGGTCTTTATCATCACCCACATGCCATTTTCCCGACATTAATGTAGAATAACCGGCTTGTTTCAACACCTCGGCAATGGTTAATGATTCCTTATTTAAGAATCCCTGATAGCCCGGCAATCCCAAATTAACATTGAAATAACCGATACCTGCTTTATGCGAATATTGGCCGGTTAAAAGGGAAGCCCTTGTTGGCGCACAGATAGAATTGTTGTAAAATTCTTTCAGCCGTAAACCTTCTGAAGCGAGCCTGTCTAGCGTTGGAGTTTCAATTTCATTAGCGCCATACGGACCGATGTCAGAAAAGCCAAGATCATCCACCATCACCAAAATAATATTGGGTTTAGAGTTTTTTTGAGCAAAGCCCGGCTTAACGCTGATGAATCCCAGGGCAAGCATTACCAGACCTGCCCTGTTGATTTGTTTTTTTATAGAATACTTCATCGTTTTTGTGGAGATTAAAACCCAACCCAATCAGGGTGCTGAGTTAGTTTGGGATTAAGATTAAGTTCTCTTTGCGGAGTTGGGAAATGAATATGACGCGGTGCAGCCAGGGTTTTTCCCGCAGCTTTAAGCGTTTTCACATAATAATCGGCTCCTCTTCTTGCCAGATCAAACCAGCGCTGATACTCAAAAACCAATTCTTTCCTACGTTCCTGGAAAACAGCTTCGCGGAAATCATCTTCACTTAACGCTGGCAAAATATCCTGCAGCTTATCAATTCCGGCACGGCTCCTTACCTTATCAATGGCAGCATAAGCCTCTAAGGTTGGGCCATTTTTCCATTCGTTAAGCGCTTCGGCATAGATTAATAAAACCTCTGCGTAACGAATGTATGGGGTATTTTTTGACGACTGTCCGGGATTACCAATCACCGATAAATCGTAATATTTGTGGAACTGCGGATTAGCAAGCGTGTACAGCTTATTATCCTTAGGACTAACAATTTGCGTTACAAAGGTTACCGTCCTACGTTTATCGCTTGCACTAAAGCTCTCGTACAAACCACCTGCCCTGTGTAAAGCATCTGCATAATCGCCGTTTATACCGGGCACTTCGGATTCTGAAGGTGCCGAGCGACTTGCAAGGCTGTTCCCCTGAAAACCTGCGTTACCTTTAAACTGGATTGAAAAAATGTGCTCTTTACCGTTCTTGGTAGCCACATTAAATACATCGGCGAAATCATCAAACAGATCATACTTTTTACTGTCGATCACTTCCTTACTCTTTTCTGCTGCCAGCTGCCAGTCTTTATGCGTTAAGTACACTTTAGCTAGCAAGCTTTTCGCAGCTCCCGAAGTGGCCCTGCCAATATCTGCCGCTCCGTAAGCATTCGCAGCAGGCAAAGCTTCTGCATCTTTTAAATCCTGAATAATCAGGGCATACACTTCATCTTCCGAAGATTTAACTACGTACAAACTATTGGCTTCCAGCTCGGTGGTTTCATGCAAGATGATGGGCACACCGCCAAACCATCTTACCAAATTAAAATAATGCAGCGCCCTTAAAAACTTCGCTTCATTGATTGAACGAACACGAATACTTTCGGAAATTTTAGAAGCATCTATGTTTGCAATACGATCGATTGCTACGTTCGAAGCGTTGATACCATCGTAACTCTGTTTCCAAAGTTGCTCCATGCGGTCGTTAGATGAATCGTGGATTAAGCCCGAAAGAGCTCTAACATGCGCATTTCTTGCACGTGGACCGGCTTCGTAATCATCCGTAGCCATTTCCATCCCGATCTGCATTAAACTGTTATATAAAGACTGTCCACTTTCGGCAAGCTTACGGTAGGCCGAAGTCAATCCGGCCACTGCCTGCTCCTCGTTCTGATAAAACTGATCGGAAACCAGTATCGACTTTGGCTCCTCCTCCAGTTTCGAGCAGGATGCAGCCGTTAATGCTAAA